>WNGI01013794.1_pt1 | contig 11701 bp, 10 predicted proteins | sample 5400621 | NCBI WGS metagenome assembly WNGI01 (sample SAMN13153374, study PRJNA577476) | soil metagenome | isolation source: 20 cm soil or saprolite under Garry oak tree replicate 1 | place: USA:California | collected 2016-06-15
TCAACCTGATCCTCAGCCCCCCGCTGTTCATTCAGCTCAAGCAGCCGCCAGTGCCGACGAACGACGTCGCGTTTACCGTGGGGAAAAACCAGCTCCAGGTCGATCTCGGCAAGGCACAGCAGCTCATTCCCGGGGACCCATTTGGATTCGCGGGTTCCAGTCGGCCGCTGGCGATCGAGCCGAGCTTGCACGGGGTCCAGGTAGGCGTCGTGGCGTGGTTGCACGACGAAGTGAATCTCCAGCTCGGGGACTCGCTGCTCGCGTTCCTCAAACAGGCGCACCCCGCTCACGACAGCACACTGTACAACGTGCTCGGCAATGCACGCGCTGAAGGCGGGCTCGCCCCTACCCTCGGCTACGCGGGCCGCGTCTTCGGCAACGAGGATCGCGGTCTCTACCTTGGCGCCAGCGCCCACTACTACATCGGGGCCGCGTACGGCAGCTCGAGTGGCAGTGGCGGGTTTACGACGGGCGACACGATCTTCGCGGGCCCTAATCCCGTGAGACCCAATGGGGTGGCGACGACCAGCTATTCGAAATGGGGGAACACGTTCGGACACGGGGTGGGCGTGGATGCGGGAGTCGCTTGGGTCAGCGGGCCGATCGTGTTCGGTCTCGGCGTGAACGACATCGGTGCGACGATCACTTGGCCTGACACGCGCACCGACTACCAGCACTACGACACCACCACCGTGAACGGGAAAGCCCGCGGCTGGGTGACGTCCGCTCCTAGCCTACTTCATGTGGAGACGAAGACGAAGCTCCCGGTCACCTACCTTGCCAACGTGATCTATACGCTCGCCGGCACGACGCTTGGGGCAGACGTCCTGGACAACGGTCGGGGCACGCAGATCCACGTGGGCGCCGAGCAGCGCTTCGGGCCGTTTGCCGCGCGCGGCGGCGTGGCGCGCGACCAGCGCAAGAGGGTGGAGTTCGGCTGGGGTGGGGGCATCCGGTTCGGGCCCTTGGGATTCGACGTCGGGTTCTGGACCCGCTCAAACGCGTTGTCGGACACACGCGCCATCTCGATGGCGACGTCACTCTCGATCTACTAGGAGACGGGCGATGAACAAGACTTGGATCGGGGTGGCGCTGCTCGCGGCGGGCCTCGCGGCCGGCTGCGGCCAAGGGCGCGCGATCTTCAACGTGGACGTGTACAGCTGGCTGGGGGGGTCGCCCAAGGACACGGTGCACTACATCGTGCCGGGGACCACGTCTAACTTCGCCGTCCCCACCCCCTCCATTAAGATCGATCTGCCGCCGGGCCTGGGATCCTCGTTCATCGACACGGTGAAGGTCACGGGCATGGCGGACTTCCACAACGACAGCGGCGGCCCAGGCACGCTCGCGTTCCAAGTGTATCTCGCGAGCGACTCATTGGGGACGTTCAACTCCGCCACGCGGGACAGCATCTTCACTCCGGCAGTCTCGGTGAGTCTGGCAGCCGGCCCGAATTCGCAGCTGGGCATCCCTCTCAACGCGAACAACCTGTCGCCGCGCGGCGACTCGCTGTTCACCAAGTCCGCAATCTGGATCCGCCTCGCGGCGACGGTCTCGAACTCCGGCGGGACCGTCATGGGGGGCAGAGCCGTGCTCACGGGGCTGATTCTGCGCGTCGTGGTGGAGGACAAACTCTTCTAAACAACGTCGAGGAGAGGCGTCGCCCTCCACGCCTTTTCTCGACGTCTTTTCTCGACGGTTTTCCTCGACGTAGTTGCTCTTATATTTCCACCGTGCCCGCCTCTCACCGTAGGCAAACAGTCGTCGTGGACGTAGGCGGCGTGAAGGTGGGAGGTTCGTTTCCCATCGTCGTCCAGTCCATGACCAACACCGATACCGCGGACGTGGCGGCCACCGCGGCACAGGTGCGCGCCCTGCACGAGGCGGGCAGCGAGCTGGTGCGCGTCACCGTGAACAACGACGCGGCGGCGCAGGCGGTCCCCGCCATCGTGGCCGAGGTGGACGTGCCGGTGATCGGCGACTTCCACTACAACGGGCATCAGCTCCTCACCAAGTACCCGGCCTGCGCGAAGGCCCTCGCCAAGTACCGCATCAATCCCGGGAACGTAGGGGCGAAGCGCCGCGATGAGAACTTCCGCACCATCGTCGAGATCGCGCGCGCGCACGGCAAGCCGGTCCGCATCGGCGTGAACTGGGGCAGCCTCGACCAGCAGCTCTTGACCGAAATGATGGACGCGAACGCGAGCAGCGCCGAGCCGCGCGACGCGGCGGACGTGACGCTCGACGCCATGGTGGCGAGCGCCACGCGCTCCGCCGAGCTCGCGGAGCAGTGCGGGCTGCCGCACGACCGGATCGTGCTCTCCGCCAAGCTCTCGGGCGTCCAGGACCTGGTGGCGGTGTACCGCAAGCTCGCCCGCCTTTCGGACTACCCGCTGCACCTCGGGCTCACCGAGGCGGGGATGGGGGCCAAGGGGATCATCGCGAGCACTGCGGGGCTCGCGATCCTGCTCCAGGAAGGCATCGGCGACACCATCCGTGTCTCGCTCACGCCGCGCCCGGGAGGCGATCGCACCGAGGAGGTGCAGGTGGCGCAGCAGGTGCTCCAGTCCCTCGGCCTGCGCAGCTTCACACCCCAGGTGACGGCGTGCCCCGGCTGCGGCCGCACCACGTCGCATTTTTTCCAGGAGATGGCGGAGGAGATCCAGGCCTACCTGCGCGACCAGATGGGGGTGTGGCGAGCGCGGTACTCGGGCGTCGAGAGGCTGCGCGTGGCCGTGATGGGGTGCGTGGTGAACGGGCCGGGCGAGTCGAAGCACGCGGACATCGGGATCTCCCTCCCCGGAACGGCCGAGGAGCCGAAGGCGCCGGTGTACGTCGATGGGCAGCTGCGCGTGACGCTCAAGGGGGAGACGATCGTCGCCGATTTCCTCAAGATTCTCGAAGAGTACGTCGAGAGCCGGTACGGGTAGTCGCGCGATTCCGATCCGCCCCGCGCGACTTCGCATACCACCTCCCCAGTCCCTCAGCCCTAACGTCTAATGTGCTCGCCCGCGTCCGCTCCGCCGCCGTGCTCGGTATTGACGCCTATCTCGTGGATGTCGAAACCGACATCGCGAACGGCCTCCCGAGCTTCGCTACCGTCGGGCTGCCGCAGGGCGCCGTAAAGGAGGGCCGCGAGCGCGTCTATGCCGCGGTGGCGAACACCGGCTACACCTTTCCCTTGAAGCGCATCACCGTGAACCTCGCCCCGGCCGACATCCGCAAAGAGGGCTCGGCCTTCGACCTGCCGATCGCCGTCGGCATTCTCGCGGCGACCGAGCAGATCTCGGGAGAGCGCCTGGGAAGCGTCGTGGTGTTGGGGGAGCTGGGCCTGGAAGGCGCCATCCGGCCGGTGCGCGGTGCGCTCCCGGTCGCGCTCGCCGCACGGGCCGCCGGCGTCGATGCATTGGTGCTGCCGCGGGAGAACCTGCCCGAAGCGGGCGTGGTGTCGGGGCTCCGCGTGCTGGGTGCCGCGACCCTCGCCGAGCTGGGCGACTTCCTCGACCGCCGCGCCGAGCTCCCCGCCGCCGACGTGGACGTCGCCCGCCTGTTCGAGGAGCGCCAGGTGGCCGACGTGGACTTCGCGGAGGTGAAGGGGCAGGCACACGCCAAGCGCGCCCTCGAGGTGGCCGCGGCCGGCGGGCACAACATCGTGATGGTCGGCCCGCCCGGCTCGGGCAAGACGATGCTCGCCCGCCGCCTCCCCACGATCCTTCCCAGGATGAGCCTCGACGAGGCGCTCGAGACGACCAAGATCCACTCGGTCGCGGGCACGCTGCCGCTCGGCGAGTCGCTCGTGGCACGGCGGCCGTTCCGCGCGCCGCATCACACGATCTCCGATGCCGGGTTGATCGGCGGCGGCTCCTACCCGCGACCGGGCGAAGTGAGCCTCGCCCACGGCGGCGTGCTGTTTCTCGACGAGCTGCCGGAGTTTCGCAAGAACGTGCTCGAGGTGCTGCGCCAGCCCATGGAGGACGGCGTCGTGACGATCGCCCGGGCGGCGATGAGCCTGTCGTATCCCGCCCGCTTCATGCTCGCCGCCGCGATGAATCCGTGTCCGTGCGGCTACTTCGGCGACGCGCAGCACAACTGCTCGTGCGGGCCGCAGCTCGTGCAGCGCTACCTCGCCAAGGTGTCCGGGCCGCTGCTCGACCGGATCGACATCCACCTCGAGGTCCCGGCCGTGAAGTACCGCGCCCTCGCGGAGCAGGGCGGGGGTGAGGCGAGCGAAGCGGTGCGGGAGCGAGTGGATCGGGCCCGGGTGTTACAACGGGAGCGGTTCGCGAAGCGGGCGGGCGTCTATGCCAACGCCCACATGGCGCCGCGCGACATTCGCGCCTTCTGCCGCGTTTCGGACGGGGCGGACGCCCTGTTGCGCACCGCGATCACCCGGCTCGGCCTGTCGGCGCGGGCCTATCACCGGATTCTCAAGATCGCGCGCACCATCGCCGATCTCGACACCATCGCTGACCTCGACGGCGCCGCTCAGCTGGTGGGCAAGCACGTGAGCGAGGCAATCCAGTATCGCAGTCTGGATCGGCGAGGGGCCGCGTGATACCTTGGGGGCGCCCACGACCCAGCGCGTCCCATGACCGACTGGCTGCAGGCGCACGGCCTGAGCCCCGAACTGCAAAACAAGCTGCTCCTCACCGCGATCACGATCGTCGCCCTCTGGGCGGTGCATCGGATCGTGCTAGGGATCGCCTACCGCCGTGTGACGGATCCGTGGGCCCGGTACCGCTGGCGCAAGGTGGTGACGTACGTGACGCTGGCCGTCGCCATCATCGTCGTGGGCCGCGCGTGGTTCGCCGGGATGCAGTCGCTGGTGACGTTCCTCGGCCTCCTCTCGGCGGGCCTCGCCATCGCGCTCAAGGACCCCGTCGCGAACCTCGCCGCCTGGGCCTACATCATGTGGCGCCGCCCCTTCGAGGTGGGCGAGCGCATCCAGATCGGCTCGCATGCGGGCGACGTGATCGACCTGCGTCTGTTCCAGTTTACGCTGAACGAAATCGGAAATTGGGTGGACGCCGACCAGTCCACGGGCCGCATCATCCACATCCCCAACGGCCGCGTGTTCACCGAGCCCCTCGCCAACTACGACAAGGGCTTCAAGTACATCTGGAACGAAGTCCCGGTGCTGGTCACCTTCGAGAGCGACTGGAAGAAGGCGAAGGACGTGCTCACCCGCATCGCCTTCAAGCACGCGGAGCATTTGACCGCCCGGGCGGAGCAGGACCTGCTCGCGGCGTCCCGCCAATACCTCATCAACTACACCAAGCTCACGCCGATCGTCTATACGAAAGCGACCGACTCGGGCGTGCTGCTCACCATCCGCTACCTGATCGAGCCGCGTAAGCGGCGCGGCACCGAGCACGCCATCTGGGAGGACATCCTCACGGAATTCAAGCAGTACCCGGACGTGGACCTTGCCTACCACACGGTCCGTGGCTTCAAGAATACCGAGGAAGGGAAACCCGGGACGCAGCCCGGAAAGCCCGGCCGGCGCGCCAGCTCAGCCAAGACGCAGCCCGCCGAGCCGACCGTCGATTAGGCTTCGGCTCGCTCGGCCGTCGCGGTGACCGCCCGACCGCCCGACCGCCCGACCGCCAGCCTGTGTGAGAACTGGATCCACACCACCGCGCCCAGAATCAGCGACGTCGCGACCACGGTGCGTGCCGTGATCGGCTCGTGCAACAGCAGCCAGCCCAGGAACACCGCGATCACCGGGTTGACGTAGGCGTACGTGCCGACGATGGTGGGCGACGCGTGGTGCAGCGCGTACACGTAGGCGCTGTATCCGACGATCGAGCCGAACACGACGAGATAGGCCGTCGCCGCCGCTCCCCGGGCGGTGAGGTGCCAGGCGCTCCACTCCCCCAGGAGCGAGCCGGCGAGCGTGACCACCGCGCCCCCCACGATCATCTGAATCGCCGCTCCGATGTACGGGCTCGATAGCGTGGGATGGCGCTTGGCGTACACCGACCCGAGCGACCAGGAGGCGCTCGCGCACGTGAGCGCGATCGGCCCGCGCAGGTCCGCATGCAACAGCGCGCTGGGCGACGCGCCGACCAGCAGCGCCGTGCCGATGAAGCCCGCAACGAGACCGACCACCACGCGCCAGTTGAGCTCCCCTGTGCCCCCCGGAATGACGGCGTCGAAGAACGCCATCCACAACGCCACGGTGACGACGAACAGACTGGCGACGCCCGATGCGGTGTATTGCTCCGCCCACACCACGAACGAGTTGCCACCGCCGAGCAGCAGCACGCCGACGATCGCGGCTGTCCTCCAATCCACGGCCCGGCGCGGCAGGTGGTCGCCCAAGGCGAGCGCCAGCGCGGCGAGCAGGCCGCCGGCGACGAGGAACCGCAGCCCCGCGAACAAGAACGGCGGCAGCTCCCCCACGCCGATCCGGATCGCGAGATACGTCGAGCCCCACACGATGCAGACCACCAGGTACGCCGCGAGGGCCCGTCCCTTGAGTGCGCTCATTTGCCTAGTAACCATAGCAGGTTCCTGGGCTGCCATCGGCTTTGATCGACGCTTCTAAGTCGTTACTATTTCGCCATGTCCGACACGGGCGCCGCCCCGCTCGCTCGCCTCCGCTCCCTGGTCGGGACGTTCCCGAGCGCGCTGCTTGGCTACTCGGGGGGCGTTGACTCGGCGTGCCTCGCCGTGGTGCTGCGGCAGGAGCTGGGGCGCGACCGGATGCTCGCCGTGATCGGACGCAGCGCCTCCTACCCGGCAGCGCAATGGGAGACGGCGCGGCGCGTCGCCGCACAATTCGACTTGCCGCTGCTCGAGATCGACACGCACGAGTTGGACGATCCCGATTACCGTGCCAACCCCACCAACCGCTGCTTCTTCTGTAAGCGCGAGCTGTGGGCCCGGCTCACGGCCGAGGCGCGCGCACGCGAGCTGGCTGTGGTATGCGACGGGACGATCACGGACGATCTGCGCGAGCATCGCCCCGGGCGTGCCGCTGGACTGGAGGCGGGGATCCGCTCACCGCTCGCGGAAGCGGGCATGAGCAAAGCGGACGTCCGCGCCGCGGCCCGCGAGCTCGGGCTGCCGATCTGGGACGCGCCCGCCGCGCCCTGCCTCTCGAGCCGGGTCGCCTACGGGCTCACGATCACCCCGTCCCGCCTCGGGCAGGTGGAGGCGGCCGAAGCGTTCCTGCGCAGCCTGGGCGTGCCGGGCGACCTGCGGGTGCGCCACCACGGCGACCGGGCTCGCATCGAAGCGGAGCCGGCGTGGATCCCCTGGCTCGCCGAGCGCCTCGCGCCGGTCGCGGCGCGCTTCCGCGCGCTCGGCTTTGCGCGCGTCGAGATCGATCCCAGGGGCTACCGCCGAGGCAGTCTCCTCTGAGGGTCTTCATCGCCCTCAACCTCCCCGATCGCACGCGTCGCGGCGTGTGGGACGCGGCGGCACCGGTCCGGGACCTCGGTCTCCCGGTGAAATGGGTCCGCCCCGAGGGCATTCACATGACGGTCAAGTTCCTGGGAGAGGTCGAACCCGAGCGGGAGCCGGAGCTGCGGGCGGCGCTGACGCGCGCCGCCGGCGGCGTGCGCCCGCTGCCGCTCGCCGTGCGCGGGTTCGGCGTGTTTCCGGACGCCACGCGGCCGCGCGTGATCTGGGCGGGACTCGACGCCGACCCCACGCTGGAGCTGTTGCAGCACCGGGTCGAGCAGGAGTTCTCACCGCTCGGCTTTCCCCCGGAGGGACGGCCGTTTCGCCCGCATCTCACGCTCGGGCGCGCCGCGCGCGAGGCCCGGCCGCGCGACTTCGCCGGGCTCGCCGGCGCACTGGACGGCCTGCATTACGAGGAAGCGGTGCTCGTCGCGTCCGTCGATCTCATGCAGAGCATTGCTCAGGCGGGTGGAATGGTGTACCAGGTCCGGCACAGTGAACGGCTGTCTTAAGGGAGTGCTGCGGCTCGTCGGCCTGTTCGTCGTCCTCGTGGCGGCGGCCGTGGCATGGTGGTTTCGGGCGCCGCTCATGCGCACCGTCTCGCGCTACATCGGGCCGCACAGCACCGCGCTCCCTCCCGTGGCAGATACCGCCGTGGGCGCGCCTACCCCCAAGGCGCTCGAAAGCACGCAGGGGAAGATCGAGAAGCTCAAGCGCTCCGCCGGGCCGGACTCCGTCGTCCTGTCTCCCAACGAGGTGGCGTCCCTCGTCGGCAGCAGCATCGACTGGTCGGTGCGGAAGAGCTTCGATTCGCTGCGGGTGGAGCTGCTCGAGGGTTCGGTGGCCGTGTACTGCCGGCTCGATACCCGCGTGATCCCCCGCGACGCGCTGGGCCCCCTCACCGTCATGCTGAATCCGATGGAGCCGCTGCGCATCGCGGGCCCCCTCTCGATCGCGCGGCCCGGTATCGCACGCTGGAAGATCGAGGAGCTGAGCCTGCGCGGCATCCCATTCCCCCCGCCCATGATCGCGGAGCTGGCACGCCGGACGGCGGGGGCGGATTCGACGGGCGCCGTGCCGATGCGCGTATCACCCGCGTTCCGGGACGTCGTGATTCACCCCACGGGGGTGATCCTGTACCGCTCCCGCCGGCCGGCGCGATGAAGCGCCGCGTGCTGGTGGTGGACGACGAAAAAGGCATCCGCGAGGCGTTGAAGCAGCTGCTCGAGTACGAGGAGATCGAGGTGCAAACCTGCGCCTCGGGGGGAGAGGCGCTGCGCGTCTATCCCGACTTCCGCCCGCACCTCGTGTTTCTCGACGTGAAGATGCAAGGCATGGACGGTCTCGCGACGCTGCGTGCGCTGCGCGAGCTCGATCCGCACGCGCAGGTGGTGATGATCTCGGGGCACGGCACGATTCAGACCGCGGTCGAAGCCACCCAGCTCGGTGCCTACGACTTCCTCGAGAAGCCGCTCGACACCGATCGCGTGTTGCTCACACTGCGGAACGCGCTGCAGCATATGGCGCTGGCGATCGAGAACGTGCGACTGCGCGACGAGGTGCACGCGCGACACGAGATCGTCGGCTCGAGCAAGGCGATCAAACAGGTGATCGAGCGGGTCGAGAAGGTGGCGCCAACCGCGGCGCGCGTGCTGATCACCGGGGAGAACGGCACGGGAAAGGAGCTCGTGGCGCGCGCGCTCCACACGTTGTCGCCGCGGGCCAAGGGGCCGTTCGTCGAAGTGAACTGCGCCGCCATCCCCGGGGAGCTGATCGAGAGCGAGCTGTTCGGGCACGTGAAGGGAAGCTTCACGGGCGCCTTCGCCGACCGCGCCGGCAAGTTCGAGCTGGCGGACGGGGGGACCTTGTTCCTGGACGAGATCGGCGACATGAGTCTCGCCGCGCAGGCGAAGGTGCTGCGCGCTCTGGAAGATGGCGTGATCTCGCGCGTGGGCTCGGAGAAAACGCTGCCGGTGGACGTGCGCGTGATCGCCGCGACCAACAAGACCCTCACGGCCGAGATCGCGGCCGGTCGATTCCGTGAGGATCTCCTGTACCGGCTGAACGTGGTGCCCATCGAGGTGCCGCCGCTCCGGGCGCGGCGCGGCGACATTCCCCAGCTGATCGAGCATTTCGTGCAGCAGCTCGCCCGCCACACCGGTCTCGAGCCCAAGCCCATCGAACGGGACGCCATCACCCGTCTCACGGCCTACGACTGGCCCGGCAATGTGCGGGAGCTGCGGAACACGGTGGAGCGCCTGTTGATTCTCGCCGCGGGCGACCGCATCACCGTGGCGGACGTCGAGCGCCTCGCGACGGCGGCCCTGCTCGGGGGGGGCGGGGGCGGGAGCGGCGCCGATGGCGACGCCGGCTGGATGCGGGCCACCACGTTCGAGCAGTTCAAGCAGGCGGCCGAGCGCGCCTATCTCTTGGCCAAGCTCAAGGAGAACGACTGGAACGTGTCGGAGACGGCGCGCACACTGGAGATGCCGCGCAGCAACCTGTACAAGAAGATCGACCGCTATCACCTGGCGCGGGAGACGTCGTGACGGACAAGACTCCGGAGAAGGATCGGGACTGGGACAAGGAGATGCGGGACGTGGACCGGCTCCTTGCTAAGCTGCCCTACGCGGATCCCAAGCTCGGTGCCGGATCGCAGCCGACGCAGCGGAACCCGGTGGCGGTCGCCGGCCAGCCCTCAGGCCCCACCGTCGCGGGCACGTGGGGGAAGGTAGCCCTCGGCTTGGCTATCGGCATCGGCATGACCCAGTGGCCCTACTCGCACGGGTGTGGCATGCGCCTGGGCTTCTACCTCGTCGGCGTCGCCGCCGTGCTCGCCGCCGGCATCTGGAGCGGGGTATCCTCGTGGAAACGGCGCCTTGGGTTCGCCCACGCCCTCTCCCACCTCCTCATCGTCTGGGGAACGGTCCTCGCGGCGCGGGAAGTGCTGCCACGTATCGGCTACGCGAAGGCGATAGCGCCATGGCTGTGCCAGTGATGTCCACCTTCAAGAACTTCATCGCCGGCGCCTGGGTCGAGCCGTCCACGGGCGCGTACTTCGAGAACCGCAACCCCGCCGACTGGAATGACCTGATCGGGCGCTTTCCCAAGTCCGGTGCCGAAGACGTCCGCCGCGCGGTGGCGTCGGCGCAGCGCGGCTTCGCCGCCTGGTCCCGCACGCCCGCGCCGGTGCGCGGGCAGGTGCTGCAGCGCGTGGGCGATCTGCTGGTCCGGAACAAAGAGCCCCTGGCGCGCGCCATGACGCGCGAGATGGGGAAGGTGCTGCTTGAGACGCAGGGCGACGTGCAGGAGGGGATCGATACCGCCTACTACGCCCACACGGAGGGGCGGCGCCTGTTCGGCCGCACCGTCCCGTCGGAGCTGCGAAGCAAGTGGGCCATGAGCTACCGCCGGCCCATCGGCGTCGCGGGCATCATCACCCCTTTCAACTTCCCGCTTGCCGTCCCCACCTGGAAGATCTTCCCCGCGCTGTTATGCGGCAACGCATGTATCTGGAAGCCCTCGGAGGACGTGCCCCACACCGCCCACCTGCTCGCCGAGTTGCTACTCGAAGCCGGGCTCCCGCCCGAGACATTCCAGCTGGTGCACGGGCTGGGCGAGGAGGCCGGGAAAGCCCTGGTCGAGCATCCCGACGTCCAGGTGATCTCGTTCACGGGGTCCACGGCCACGGGCGCGGAGATCGGCGCCACCTGCGGGCGCATGCACAAACGGCTGTCCCTCGAGATGGGCGGCAAGAACGCGACCATCGTGATGGCCGATGCCGACCTGGACCTGGCGCTCGAGGGAGTGCTGTGGGGCGCGTTCGGCACTACGGGCCAGCGTTGCACGGCGACGAGCCGGCTCATCCTCCATGAGGGGATCCACGACCGCTTCCTCGGCACCGTGGCCGACCGCGCCGCACGCTTGCGCCTCGGGCCCGGCCTCGAGGCGGGGACCGAGGTGGGCCCGCTGATTCACGAAGCGGCGCGCGACAAGGTCGAGCGCTACGTCGCGATCGGCCGCCAGGAGGGCGCCACCGCCGTCGTGGGAGGGAAGCGGCCCGGGCGTAAGGCCCTCGACTGCGGCTGGTTCTACGAACCCACGGTGCTCGCCGGCGTGAAGCCGGGGATGCGCGTGGAGCAGGAGGAGATCTTCGGCCCCGTGCTCGCCGTCCTCAAGGTGGGCTCGCTCGACGAAGCGATCCAGGTGAACAACGATGTGAAGTACGGCCTCTCGAGCGCGCTGTACACGCGCGACGTGGAGGCCGCGTTCCGCGCGATGACGGACCTCG
>WNGI01005188.1_pt1 | contig 11698 bp, 10 predicted proteins | sample 5400621 | NCBI WGS metagenome assembly WNGI01 (sample SAMN13153374, study PRJNA577476) | soil metagenome | isolation source: 20 cm soil or saprolite under Garry oak tree replicate 1 | place: USA:California | collected 2016-06-15
CGGAGGTGATGATCGCGCCGAAACCCATCGGTCACCTCTGCGTCGGTATCGTGGTGCTGCGCACGAGCGCCAGGGCGTCGGGCAGGATCGCGCCGTTTATCTCGGCGATGCGCCAGAAGCCGTTCGGGTCCCCGAGATAAAAATTCGCGAGGTGATCGAGTCGCTGGCCGTCGCGCCGCAAATGCTCGCCAAGCTTGTTCTGCGGCGGCACGAGCGCGGCCGTCAGCGCCTGCACTTGCCGCCCGCGCCGGTCGGTCGCGGCGTAAACCGTGGCGAAGCGGACGTAGCGGCTCTTATCGTCGAAGACGGCCATCGCGCTTCCTCAGAACGGCAAGATGCCGCGGATCTCGCTGAGGCTGCCGCCGATGTTGGCAAGCGCCAGCGTGTCTTCCTGCAATCGCGTGAAGTTGTACGCCGCACGGGCGACGCGCGCCGGCACATCGGCGCGACAGCGGAAGACCTCGGGCGTCAACACCCTGAGCTCGATGCTGGCGCTCGCCTGCAGCGGATAGAGCAGCGGCGAAAACATTGTTTCGTCGAACGATAGCCTCGTGATGCGCACCGGCAGCACGATGCCCGGCCCAAGCACGAGAAGGACAACTGGCACGGTCGGGCGCACCGCCTGCGAGGACGCCCCGCCGAACAGTGCCTTTGCGCTGGCCGCGAGGTCGCCGATCAGCCCCTTGGTCGGCAATGTCAGCTTTTTCAGCGCGGCGAGACGGCCGGCGATGCCGGTCGCGATCGCAAGCGGGTTGCCGTCCTCCAATGCATCCGCGGCGTCGAATTCGAGCGTGAAGCTGAAGGTCTCCTCAGGGTCATAGGGCTGCACGGTCGGTGCCTGCGCGCCGCGCTTTGTCTGGTCGACGTCGAAGGGGTTCCACGGTTCGACACCGCGCGTGATCTTTTGCGGGTTGTACTGAAACGTGACGATGTTCGGCACGACGCCGACGATGTCGGGTACGAGCTGCACCAGCGCGCCGCGATTGACTTTGGCGGCTTGCGAATAGCCCGTTTCAGGCATGGCGTCGTCCTCCTCGGCTCAGCCCAGGCGAATGCGCGTCGCGCGCGCAGGCGCGTTGGCCGGGCGGCCGTCCTTGATCAATTCACGGCCGAGGCCGCGCCGGATCTGCTCGGCGTTGATCGGGCCTCCCTCGCGCATCGCCGCGTATCGCGCGGTCAACATGGCATTCTTGATCTGCGCCGCGGTCAACTCGTGTTGATCGGCAAGCGCATCGAGGAGACTGGCCAGCTCGGCGGCGCGGCTTTCTCCGGCCAGGGCCGCGATGGCCCGCCGCCATATGATCCGGCGCTCCGCCGCGGCGGGGCGCGCGAACTCGACGACGTGGCGGATGCGGCGCACAAAGGCGGGATCCATATTGGCGCGCCGGTTTGTCGCGAGGATCGCCAGCCCGTCGAAGCCCTCGAGCAATTGCAGCAGGTGGTTCGTGTCGGTATTGGCGTGGCGGTCGTGCGAGTCTTTGATTTCGGTGCGCTTCGCGAACAGCGCGTCGGCTTCGTCGAACAGCAGGATGCAGCCGGCGCCGGCCGCCTCGTCGAAGACGCGGCTCAGGTTCTTCGCGGTCTCGCCGATATATTTCGACACCGTCGCGGCGAGATCGACGATCAGCAGATCCGCGCCGAGCCGGTCAGCGATCGCCTCTGCCGCCATCGTCTTGCCGGTGCCGGAAGGACCGCTGAACAGCGCCGCGAGCCCGCCGTTTCGCGCAAAGAGCCGGCCCGGCTCGGGTTCCGCGAGCAGCCGCAGGCGGGCGCCGGCCTCGAACGCGATTTCTTCCAGAGCCTCGCGGGTCGGCGCCGGCAGCACCATGTCGTCCCAACGCAGCCGCGGCGTCAGCGCGCGGGCGGTGTCGCCGAGCGCGGCGCGGGCGCGAGCACGGAGCCGGTCGATCGCCTGCTCCGGCCCGCTCGGCGCACTGCGTGCCACCGCGACGATGTCGCCGGCGACGATGCCGGGGCGCGAGGACAAAGCATCGACCGATGCGGACGGCCACGTGGCCGCGACCGCGATGAGCCGGCGCCACAATTCTCGCCGCTCGTCACGATCGGGCCCCGGCAGCGGCACGGCGAGATCGGTGGTGCCGTCGATCGGTGTGATGCGGCCGCGCGGTCCCGTGGTGACGAATTCGAGCGGCGCCGCGGCCGGATGAGCGCGCAATTGCAAGCCGTCGTGATGTCGCCATACCAGGATCAGATTGGCCAATCGCGCCAGCCGCCGTGCGCGCATCAGCAGATCGGGGACATCCTCGATGCCCGCCGGATCGACGGCGAGGGCCCGGCGGTTGAGAGCGGCGGCGACAGCGGCGGCAAAAGTGGCGCGTCCGCTGCCCGGCGCGGCGGCGACGACGACGCGCGCGGGGTTGCCGCTGTCGGTGGCCCGCACCGCGTCGCGCGCGGTCGCGGCGACCGGCCAGGCGGCGAACGGCGGCTGTGCTTCGATCAGACGGGCGCGGCCGACCAGCGCGGCGTCGAGGCCGACCACGCCGCGCAGCCAATCGACGATGCGCGGATCGGCCTCGAACGCGTCGGGCTCGCCGGCTACTCGTGCGATCGGCACCAGCAGTCCCCAAACTGCGAGAGGCATGCCGGCCCGCCACACCGGCTCGTCCGATCGATCCGCGTGACCGAACAGACGGCGCGCCAGATTTTCGGTCGGACAGACACGCTGCGCTGCGCCTTGCGCCGCTGAGTAGGCTTCACCCAAGCTCGGATCGGCGGCAAGCGCGCAAGCCAGGTCGAGGAGATCGATGGCAGTGGCGGAGAGGCCAAATGCCTCCGTCACCCGCGACCGCGCCGCGCCATCCGGCCCGGCGAGGCGAGCTTCCAACGCGCTCCGCGCTGGCCCGGCCTCGCTTTGCAAGGCCATGCGCACGCGCGCGACGATGAGGTCGAGCAGGGTTGCCGGCGCGACTTTCGGCGCCCGCTCCGCAGCAAATTCGGGCGCAATCTCGATGACGGGCTGAGCGGAGAACACGGCCATCGCTCAGATCTCGATCCAGAAGGGTTGCGCCTCGGCGCCGTTGACGATCAGGCGCACCGCGTGAAAACCCGGCACCAGCGGATTGAACAGCGCCTGCAACACCAACCCGGCGGGATCGACGACAAAGGCGCCATCATCGATTGCCGGGTTGCCGGTGAAGGCGGCGAGCCGGACGTAGGCGTCGCCCTGCACGACGAGTTCGACCCCGAGCGCCGGCAGCGACAGGTCGAAGGCCGCGACGATATCGATGCGAATGCGCCGCGTGACGGGGTCTGGCGGCCCATGCCCGGCGATGCGCGGCCCGATCGCAAAGGCGATCTGGTTGCTCTCGACGCCCGATGTCATGCGTTCGCCGGCGAAGACGCGATCGCCGATAACGGTGCGCACCGACGCAGCGTAGATGCCGGGCAGCACATCGACGATCCGCGGCACGCCGCCGTCAATAAAAGCGAGATTTGGCTGGGCGCGGAAATCGATGCGGTCGGCGGCCAAGCTCAGCGCCCAGCCCGGGTTCATCGCAGGGTCGAGCTCGACGCGGTTGACCGGCGGAGTGAGGCGGCTCCAGGCGGCGGCGCGCAACACGAGGCTCTGCGCGATCCCACTCGTCAATTTGCTGCCGAGCAGCGTGACGGAGTCGTTCGGCGGCGCCGAACCGGGATTGAGCTGAACCCGCGCGGGTTCCACGGTCACGGCCTGCGCGCCGCCCCCGATGGCCGCCGGGATCGTGAAATGCACCGTCGAACGGCTGCCCGTCAGCGTCGCTGCCCCCAAGGCACGCACGTATTCGCCGATCGACAGCACGATGCCGGGGAAGCGCTCCGGCGCTTCCGGGGTCAGCATGACGACGCGCACCTCGTAATAGGCCGACAGGCGCGCGGTCTGCTGATCGTCCGTCGACCAGAAGGCGAGCGTATCTTCCGGGGTCAGCGGCCGCAGGATGATCTGAAGCGGATTGTCGTCTCCCTGCAACGCGGGATGGAGCACCGCCTGCGGACCCGCCCCCGCGCCGGCATCGATCATCAGCCGATCGCCGACGATCGGGTAGTCGTGCATTGTCTTCAGCGCCAGACCCATCAGCCGCTGCTGCGTCAGCGCGTCGATGTCGGGGTTCTGCTCGTGATGCGCGGTCAGGATGTAGAAGAGCGCCAGCGCCATTGGCGCGCGTGCAATGTTGCGCGCGTCGTTCCCTGGGCCGGGCATGTTCTTGTAATAGCGGTCTTCCGCGATGTGATAGAGGTGCAGGTTGAGTGTATTCTGCGCCGCACCGACCTTCTCGGGCGGCAACGTCGAGATCGAGATCGCGCCGGGCGGAACGCCGCCCATCAGCCGCCGCATGTTGAGGTCCATCAGCGTGCGCAGGCTGCTCGTGACGAGCGAGAGGTCGGCGAGCGGCATCGCGTCACCGCCTTCGTAATCCGAAAACCAGTTGCGCGCGGCGGCGCGGCGTCAGCTTGCCGATGCGCGATACCGACTCCGCCGTCGCCGGCATCATGCGCGCGGGCGGCTGCGCCGCCGCTTCAGGGGCAGCCGCCGCGACGATCTCGCGGCGCGTGACGGGCGGCTGTCGCCGCTCGGCAACCTCGCGCGGCGACGGCGCCGGCCCGGGCAGCGGTTCGGGTGCGGGCAACGGTAGCGGTTCCAGCGGTCTGACGACTCGCGCCTCGGCCTTTGCGGCCGCTGGCATCGGGCTCGGTTGAAGCGGCGTTGCCGATGTTTCGGCTTCTCGCGGCTGTAGCGGCTCACGTGCCGCACCCGGTTCCAACGGTTGCTGGGGGATGGCGCGCGGCGCTGGCGGGGTCGGTTCCAACGCGGCCGGCCGCGACGCCGGCTCGGCGGCCGACTGCGATACGGCCCGCTCGCGCGGCGCCGCAACATGTGGCGGGGCGATATTGCGCGCCCCTCTTGCTTCGCGCGCTGGCGTGAGAAGCGGCTGCTCTGGCGGCACTGGGAGCCGCGGCCGCCACCTCGCTTGATCGGCCGGCGACAGCGGCGGAGCTTCGGTCGAAGCCGCAATAGGCGGCGCGGCGCGGCGCGGCATCGGTCTCGCGGACGGCTCCTCGATGCCGGTAAGCGCCTCGTCGTCACCAGGAGAGGGAGCATCGAAGCCGGGAGACAGCGCAAACAACGATGCGGCAAGATCGGGAAGGTTCAGCCGCTGGTCGGCTTCAGCGATTGGAGACCGGCTGGAGAAACTCGGGGTGAGCGCCGTTGCCGGCCTGGCCGCCAACCCGGCCGCGCGATCGAAAAGGCGCTGCAGATAGGACGTCATGCGGCCCGCCGGGCGGCCGCGCGTTCGGCTTCGCACAGCCGGGCGAGAGCGCGGCGGTCATCGCGGTTGAGCGACAGGATCTCGGCCAAGGACCAGCCATAGGCGCGGGCCAGGAGATGCATCTCGCGCAGCAGAAACGGCCGCTCGCGCGCCAGCGAGGCAACTAGGAAATTCGCGAGGTCGAAGCGCACCGGCTGAGCCGCGGCACAATGCGGGCAGGTCGCCGCGACATCGCGTGTGAGCGCGGGCGCCGCCGCCTCCAATGCCGCATCGAGCAATTCCGGATCGGCGTCCGCATCGCCCTCGAGGACGCAGGCATGCCGCAGCGCCGCGATATCGACGGAGCGCACCGCATGCTCCACATCGCCGACGGTCGGTGCGCGAATGCGGCGGCCGTCCGGCAGCAGAAACGTGCCGCGTTCGTCAGGTCCGGCCAACTCGATTGCGACATCCGGCGGCGCCGCCGCGAGCGCCGCGAGCGACAACGAAATGTCCAGCGGCTCGGAACACGCCGCGCATTGCGTCCGCGCTTCGACCTGATCGCCGTACAATGCCTCGAAGACAGCGGCGAGCAGGCGGTCATATTCGGCGATCGTCAGCGCGTCGATATCCCCGCCCTCGAGGACAAGGCGGCGCAATAGTGCGTGGGGCGCGCGCGGATCCGCGGCGTCGAGCAGGAATTCGTCGCTGCCGTTCAGCGCGCGCAGCCGAAATCGGCCGGCAGAGAAGGGATCGCGGGCGGGGGACACGGATCGCAAGCTCCGCGGCTCAGAATTCCGCAGTCTCGACGACCGCGATATCGCGCTCGAAGCCCTCGTTCTGCACGATGATTGATTCGAACGCGATCGCATTGCCGTTCGCATCGAGCTCGGGCACGGCGGTGAACTCCGACACCCAGCAGCGATAGACGTTCCAGGCCCGTACCTTCGTGCCCTGTAGGTTGTAGAGCTCGATCGTCATGTTCTTCTTGTAATTTTTCAGTGACATGCCGGCGTCGCCCTCGACATTGAACACGGTTTGCGCCCAGGCTTCGAAAGTCGCGTCGTAGGTGATGCCGCGTTCGAGCGTGATCGGCTCGAAATTGGTCACGCCGGGCGAGTGAAACTTCATCGCCTGCTGGCCGCCATCGCGATGCGTGACGACCTCGGTCGTGCGCTTGAGGCCGCTGACCTTGCTGACCCCGGCGACGATCTGCTGGTCGACAGTGACGCGGAACTTGAAATTCTTGTAGGGATCGATACGGGTCGTGTTGACGGCGAACTGAACCATGGTGCTGTCCCCCGTGCGCGATTAGGTTTGCGCTTGGCCGGCGATCTGCCTCACGACGACTATGACGAACTCGGCCGGTTTGAGCGGCGCGAAGCCGACCACGACGTTGACGATGCCCAGATCGATGTCGTTCTGCGTCGTCGTTTCCGCGTCGCATTTGACGAAATAGGCGTCGGAGGCTTTTGCCCCCTTAAAGGCGCCCTGGCGGAACAGCCCGTTCATGAAGCTGCCGGCGGCCAGGCGGATCTGCGCCCATAGCGGTTCGTCATTGGGCTCGAACACCGCAAAGCCTAGGCCGCGGTAGAGGCTCTCCTCGATCATCAAGGTGAGCCGGCGAACCGGAATGTATTTGAAGTCGTCATTGCCGGAATTGTCGAACCCGACCATCGTGCGTGCGCCCCACGACACGATGCCGTTCGGGAATTGGCGGATCGCGTTCACCGCCTGCGGATTGATGGTGCCGTTATCGGCGTCGGTCATGCGGTGCTCGACGCCGCGCACGCCGAGCAGATTGGCTTCGAGCCCGGCGGGCGCCTTCCACACGCCGCGGCTCACATCGATACGGGCATAGAGACCGGCCTCGGTGCCGGACGGATCGATCGAGCGCTCGGCTCGGTCGACGACAACGCGCAGCCGCGGCCAGTAGATGGCGGCGTGGTCGGTGCTGACGCCGATGCGCATGTCGGTAATGCCTTGTGATGCTGCCGTCACTTCGTTGACATCCGCCCAGGCGTTGTTGTCGGACGGCGCATCGACAATCAGAAAGGCGCGGCGCTGCTGACAAAAGGCGCTGGCCGGCCCCCAGGTCTGCGCGCGATTGTTGTCGGACTGACCGAGCGCGCGCGGCAGCACCATCAGGTTGAAGATGTCGACCTCGCGGTCGATCACCGTGAAGGCCGCCTGATAGTCCGCGAGCTGCGGGAAGTTGCCGTTGCTGCCCCCGGCCGAGCCTCCTTGGAACGGACCGGCGCCGCTGACGCCTCCGGTTTGGCCGACCGTATAGGCGCGGACGTTGTAGGCTCCCGGTGCGGCCGGATCGAACAGCTCTCCTGCCGTGCCGATATTCGCAGCGCCTGTGCTGGTGAGCCGAGAATCCACTCCGGCATCCGATCCTTCGAAGCGCGGAGTAATCGCGAGACGCAATGCTTGCAGGCCGGCGGAGAACCGGTTGCTCGAATTGTTGGCGACCGACGCGGCGAGCGTCCCGAGATGCTGCCGCACGTTGAGCAGCGACCCGAGCGCCGTATCGCCCGCTGCCGGAACAAAGCTCGTCCCGACATGCAGCGGCTGCGCCGGAGCGGCGGGAAACGGGGTGGCTTGGTATTGCGCGCCGGCCCCGGGGTCGGTCAGCCGCCAATCGCCGATCGCATCCTGGTTGGTCGTCGCAAACGCGAGCAACCGGGCCAGATCGTCGGGAGCGTTGTCCAGCCGCGCGACGATGCCGGTCGGCGCCGGCCGCGCCCGCGACCAGCGGCTGATCTCGATCCCACCATTGACGACGCCGAGCTGCAACCCCGCCGCGACATCGCTTTGCTGCGCCGAGCCGATCACGACGCTGCCGCCGTTGCTCGTAACGTGCAGCTGCCGAACCCCTGCCGCCGCGGGCACGTCGACGATCACCGCACCCGTCATACCGGAGGCGGCGAGCCGGTTATTGATCGCGGTCTGCATGTTGGCGATGAAGCCGGGGAGGTCGGCCCCTTGTGCGAAGGTCACCGGGATTGCCGGCTGTCCGTCGACGGCGATCGAGATGCTGCGATTGTTCGCGGCGTTGTTTCCGAAGCGTTGCGCGATGGCCGTGAACACGTCGGCATTGGCCGCCGGCAAGATGAGCCCGGAGATCGACACGCCCGGCACGCCGGCGACCATCGCCGCGACGCCGGCATCGACTTGCGCGGAGACGAGCAGCGAAGCGCTGTTGACGACGGTTTCGATAAACCGTCCCGATGCCGGGTTCATGCTGAGATCGGTGAACGTCTCCAGCCCGTCGCGTGTCACCGTTCCGGTCGGACCGACAAGGCGCCGATAGAGCGTCAGGTTGAAGGTGCTTTCCGGATTGGCCGTTCCGTAATCGACCTCGGCTCGGGTCAGATTGCCATCGGTGCCGGCATCCGCCGCGGTAAGCCGCAGCACCGGCTGACCCGCCTCGTTGTTCAGCGTCACGGCGGCGGATGCGGCGGTCGCATCGGCGATGCGCATAATCCAGGCGGTGCTGCCGCCGTTCAGGAAGAACTGCCCGACCTGCGGCACCAGCTCGCCCATGCTGGCATCGCTGCCGTAGATTGCCTGAAATAGCGTCAGATTGGTGACGCGCGTCGGCGTGCCGAGGCGGCCCCGGCGCGCCATTCCGATAAACGCCGTGACCGACGTCGATACCGGCGTGATCGCATGGGCGCCGGAGAGCTGCTCGTCGATATAAACGCCGGGGTAGCTGACTTGGACCGGCATGACCCATTCCCCCGTTTCCCTGGATGCCCCCGAGTTAGCTCGACGGCGTTAGCTCGAGCGCGGCACTCGTATTGGCGCGTTCTCGGGCGAGCGCTTTTTCGCGAGTAACATTCGTTAATACAACTACACCATGGCCGGACCGTGACGCGCGCGTCGATAAATCTAAAATTTTTCGAAAATTTTTCGGACTTGGGCGCCACACCCCGGGAATGACCACCGGCGGGACGGTCCTTCCCTGACCAAAGAGAGAGGATTGGAGTCCGCGCGAAAGACGGCCGCTAATGCTTTCAAGGGTGTCGGAGCCTGGCGTTGGCATCGGCTCGCTGTCGAAGCTCGACATCGCATTGAACGCTGATGCAGGCTACTTCGAATCCGAACCTCGGTTCTGATACTCGGGGAATGGCCGGTTTCGGCGGATTTCGTTGAAAAAGTCGAAAAATCGAGCATGGCGAAAACTCGCCAAATGGCAATCCGATGGAACATCGCCGCTCAACACCGTCTCAGACCGGCTGAGGATCTCGCACGCTGCCCACTCGACAAATTGGCTGGTCCCCCAGCTGATTTTCTGAATGCCGCGCTCATAAGGCTCCCAGGAAATCGGGCATCGCCGATTAAAGCCGCCTCCCGTTCGCCGCTCCTGGCTCTTACTGCAGCGGCCCCTTAGCTGCCTGGAGATCGCCAGCGCCAGCCGCACCATCGGCAAGGCGTGCTATAACCACTCAAGTCTTATCGTCCCGATTACACCCATCGTGCGGACGTAATGATTCGCTTGCCAGCTTTGCTTCTCGCCGGGTGCGTGGTCTCTGCAGGCCTGATCCTCCTCGGACGCGGCAGCGACAGCCCTTTATTTGAGCGAAGCCCGCCTGCGACGGAAATTAAAACCGGAGCGCAGGCTCGGGAGATTGCCGAACCGCTACACGGCCCGACGCAACGCGCTTCGCAAACCGCGTCGTCGGACAGTCACAGCGATCTTGGACCGCCCGATGTGAGGCTGAGCGGCATTGTGATCGAACCGGATCGGCGCATCGCGATTTTCGCTGTGAACGGCACCAAGGCGGTAGTCCTGTCGGAGGGCGAGGCGCTGAAGGACTGGCGAATTGACAGCATCTCACCGCAAGAGGTCTCGCTCAGCGGTCCGGCCGGCACGATGACGCTAAAGCCGAAGTCCGACGCAAATCTGGTTCGACCAGCGCCGCCTGCTGCAGCCCCGGCCGGCCATTCCCAGCCTGACATACCGCCCAGGTTCTTCCGGAGTTTTCCAATGGCCTTCCCCGCGCCAGCTGGTGCGCCGGAGCAACCAACGGCTGCGACACTCATCGCCGACGAGTCGGCACCCGCCGCCGTTGCGCCGTACGGCTACGACGACTACTCATTGCCGTATTACGCCTACGGCGTTCCCGTAGGAATTGGATTTAGGTCCTTTCATCAGCCTGGTTTTCATCACGCTGGTTTCCGCCGTGGTTTCCGTAGCGGGGGCTTTCACGGCGGTTTCCCTGGCGGTCATTTCCACAGTGGTTTTCGTAGCGGCGGTGGTCACGGCGGCGGTGGTGGTCACGGGGGGCATCGCTGAGCGCTCATTGGCCTTCAATTGCGCTTACGCTCTGTCCATCTGCGCCAGCCGCGGCCGGCCAAGTCACTCTATTTCGACACTCCCGATCGAGCGCTTCGCTCACTTTGATGCTGTTTGGTATTGATTCAGCGGGAAGCGTAGAGCCGACCATAGGTCCGAGTGGTCTGCCGTCGATGTACAGCATCACCGGGGCAAGCACTTTCCAGTCCCCATGAGTAGTGCGAGCAAAGGCCGAGCAGGGGATGGGCACGTTCTGCCCAATACCTGGCTCGGCACTCAGCAACACGATGCTAACCGCGGCCATGCTCAAGCGCGATAGTCGATTGTGGATCGCTCTCATTGGATCGACATGACAAAGGCGTCCACAACGGTTGGCACCGGGCTTCGTGCGTCTCTGCATAGCGGCCCCAGGACCGATTGCCTGTGATCTAGATCACAGGGCTTGCAATTTCGTCGTGAGCGGGGCGAGCCGATTAAATCTCCAGTCCCGGGAACGCCCGAAATCGGCGCGAACGCGACGTCAGCTCGAGGCCACGGATGTCTGAAGTTGGACCCTCGTAGCGGACTCTCACGCATGCGTCGAATATCGTCCGAGTCGGGTGGTCGCGCGACGCGATCGGCGGCGACCGCTATTTGCTCCTCTCGATCGCGAAGAACGCCGCGCAGGAGATACGTGGTCAGCTGGTCATATAGATATAAAAGCCGCCGACTATCCCGAAGAACAAAATGGCAAAAGCCGCGATGAGCAAACACAAGATATTGAAGATCACGTCGGCCAGGCTGATCCGGCGACGCGGTTTCCGCGCCTCGACAACATCCGGAGCCTGGGCAACCGCGGCCATCTCGCTCACACCGCGCCGCGTGGGCTCCAGCGGAACTGCGAGCGGTGCGCCCACAAGCCGCCTTAATTCAACAGCCAGACACCGTAAGCCGCTGTGATCAGCACTGCCCAACTGATTAATGGTCTCGCCCTCTTGGACCAACGACGGTATCGGCGGCATTCTTGGAACGCGATCGCTCGCCCATTAATCGTGAGCATGATCACCTCGCGCAGTACCGGTATTCCATTACAGAACCGACAAAGAGCGATGGCTTTGATTCAGATCAGGCCCGAGCGATCCGGCGCTGTGGCAGCGCGCTGCCG
>WNGI01007631.1_pt1 | contig 11698 bp, 9 predicted proteins | sample 5400621 | NCBI WGS metagenome assembly WNGI01 (sample SAMN13153374, study PRJNA577476) | soil metagenome | isolation source: 20 cm soil or saprolite under Garry oak tree replicate 1 | place: USA:California | collected 2016-06-15
GATGCAGGTTGGCCCGCAGGCTCGTCCGCCGCAGATCGTTCGGGTGGTAGACACCTTTCTCCCGCTCAAAGTCACCGGAGAGAAAGAAGGTGGTGACTTCGCTCCCACCCGACGCGCTCACACCGTACTGCTGGCGGCTGCCGGTCTGGAACGGGCTGTTCACCTCGAGCGGGTTGAAGGTCCGCAGCGTGTCGATCGAGCACTTGCCCGCCGCCTGTGAGGTCAGCGTGCACGAGGCGCCCGTGTCGTCCACCGACGTGTAGTTCGCCGGCCAGGTGGTGATGTCGTTCAACGCGCCGCCCTCGGCGAACGCGCTCCACTTCGTCGGTCCTGGGCGGCCACGCTTCGTGCGGATTTGGATCACGCCATTCGCCGCGTCCGTGCCGTACAAAGCGGCGGCGGACGGTCCCTTAACGATTTCGATTGATTCGATGTCGTCCGGGCTCAAGTCGTTGAGCCGCGACGGCGTCTGCCCGCCGACGCCGATCGACGTCGCCGTCTGACCGGTCGCCCCGTTCTCCACACGAATGCCATCCACGACGATGATCGGCTCGTTTGAGAGGGAGAGACTGCTCGAGCCGCGGATGCGAATTCGGCTCCCCGTCCCCGTCGTGCCGCCGGACGGCAGCACCTGGACGCCGGGGGCTCGGGCGTTCAGCAGATCCGCCAGATTCGTCGGCGCCGCCTCCTCGACCGTCTTCGTGGCATCGATCGTGACCACCGAGTGGCCCAGTTCCCGCCTCAGTTGCTCGGCGCCCGTCGCGGTCACCACGACCGCCTCGAGTGGCACTGCCGCCTCCGACAACACGAAATCGACGGCCGCCGTTTCGCCCGCGGCCACGCTCACCGGCTGCGACACCGTGGCGTACCCGATGAGCCGCACCTGCAGGGTGTAGCGCCCAGGGGCGACGCTGGCGATGCGATACTGCCCGTCCTGCCGCGTGCGACTGGCGAGGTTGGTGCCCAGTACCAGCACCTCAGCGCCCGCTACCGCCTGTTGCGTGACGCGGTGCGTCACCCGCCCGGCGATCGACCCCTGCTGGGCGGCGCCCGACGCCACGACGCCGCCGAGCAACGCGACCCCTGCTGCGACACCGATCAGCTGCCGAATAGATGGAACGTTCATCGGTCTATCCTCATCCGAAGAGAGGTTTGCACGCCAGCAACACCGAGCCCCCCGGCGGGAGACTTGGTCAGTGTGCCGCGAGTGACCGCTTAGCGCTTATATCGATGCGGCGGGTAAGCTGCGGAAGGACAGTGTCGGAGAACGAACGAGGCGTGGCACATGATTCACCTCCGTGAATCAGGTGGGACGGCGCGACCCCGGAAACGAGGGTCAAACGTGGCTTGCGATAGAGAGGGTCGCAAGAGCCCGCGTTTCATGGTAGGTTGTCTCGGGAGGCGTCCGTGACTCCGGTGCGCAGCATCCCCGCAGGCCGTCTTGGCGCAGCGACGCTCGCCGCCCTGCTCTGCGCCGCGCCCGCCTGCTGGTGGCACCGCAAACCGAGCGCCGAGGCCGTCGCGGCGGCCCCGGCCGGCGAGGTCGCCCTCCAGGTGACCAACCACAACTTCCTCGACGTGGTCGTCTATGTGCTGCACGACGGGCAGCGCACCCGCGTCGGCACCGTGACGGGCTCGTCCAGCCAGATTTTTTATTTCCCGGTACGGCTGCTCGGGCAGGGCCATGAAATCCAGCTGTACGGCGACGCCATCGGCAGCCCGGATTTTGCCCGCACGGAGCGGCTGACCATCCAGCCGGGACAGTACATCGAGTGGACGCTAGAGTCCGACCTGAGGCGTTCGAGCGTGGGGGTGTACTAGCTGCGGCGACCGCGTTACCGCGGCATGCCGGGACCGGCAGGGGCGGGTACGCCGCCCCCGGCCGAGCCGAATGCCTGGTAGCTGGCGAGCAAAGCGATGATCGATCCGCCGGCGAGCAACACGATCCGGCCGCGCGACACGCGGCGCTCTTCGAGCGACGCGACGAAGGCGCGCGGCACGACCACGCTCTCGCCCTGCCAGGAGAGCACGTCGCCGCGGCGCAGCTCGACTTGCGAGACCGACACGGTGAGCCCGCGTTCGCTCGTGCTCTGGAACCGCCCCCGTACCACCCGGACGTCGGGGCCGATGTAGCGCGCCAGATCCTCGGAGCCGGCCTCCGTCAGCGTGACGGCCAGGTACGTCGCGGGCTCCGGCTGCGGTGCCGCGAGGGGTCGATAGATGTAACACCCCGCGACCGCGCAACACCACAGCAGCAGAATCGGCGGGCGACCGAGCATGCCTTGAATCAAACGCACCAGACGGCCGCGGGCCAGAGCATCACGGGAAGCGAACCGTCCCTGGACGATCCGCTCCCCGCAGCCACCATGTCGGCCGACCCGCTACGGACAGTCCGCCGGGTCGTTGGGATTCCGGAACCCGTTGGTGGCGAGCTGCTGGGTCGTGGTCGGAACGTGGGAGTTGACGTTCCCCTCGGTGCCGCTGTAATAGAGGCGGCCCGGGATCTTATCGCGCCAGTGGGGATCCGCCCCGTTGGCCGTGCGGTACGGCACGAGCGCCGGGACGCACGTCCGGCGGTAGTCGTTCCAGACTTCGATGTTCTGGAACAGCGCGACGTACTTCTCGGTCATGATCGAGTCGAACAGCGCTGCCCCCGTGATGGCAACGAGCGCGGGCAATGGCGCCACCGCTCGGGCATTGTTGAGATGCGTGAGCGCGACCGGGTCGTTTCCGGTCTGGCTGTACGCCTCCGCCAGGATCAGCTCGTTCTCCTGGTAGGTCACGAGGGGCTGCTGAAAGTCCGGCGCGTTGCGGCCGCCGCCTTTGATCGCGGAGATCGCGTCGCTCGACTGGGGCACGTTCATGTCTTGACCGCCGTACCCGCCGCCTTTGTTCTTCCCGAAGTACTCGGGCAGTCGCGGATCGCTGCGGGCATTCATGAGGTCCACCAAGAACTTTCCGGCCACCACATCCTGCCCGAACGTGGTGAGCTGGAACTGGTACCAGATGTTGCGTTCCGACGTCGCCGAGGTATGGAACGTCTTCAAGTCCCCCGCTGTGGACGCGATGCCGGACGTGGCCGCGGTGATGGCGTTGCCGTACACCGCGGCCTTGTTCGCCGCGGCTTCTACCGTGTGCAGGTAGTACCGCGCCTTCAGGGTGTTCGCCGCTGCGATCCAGTTCGCCTTGTTCCCGCTATAGACCAGATCCTGCGGGCCGGGTCCGCCCCCGGGCCCCCCGAGCTCGACGATCGCCTGCGACAACAGCGCCTGCACGGAGTCGTACACGGCGGCCTGACTGTCGAGCGTGGGCGTCGCGTCCGAGCCCACGGCGTCGCTGTAGGGGATGTCGCCCCACCAATCTGCCGCGGCCCCGATTTCGAACGCTTCCCAGATTTTGGCAATGCCGAGGTAAACGCTGTCGCCGTCGGCGCGGGCACTCGCCTCGATCTTGCGCAAATCGATCAGCCCACCACCGGTATACACGTTGAACCAGTTGCCGTCCCAACTGAACTCGTCGACGACGTAGTGGCTGTACTGGTCCACGAACCGACCGCCCACGCCGGCGCACTGCTGCATCCACATGCACACGGTCATGGCGACGGAGTTTTCCTGCGAGCTGAACAGGTTGGCCTGCACTCCCACGAACAGCTGGTCGCGGGTGGCCGAACTCGGCTGGTTGGGGTCGCTGCTGAGTTTCTCACCGGTCAGGAAGCTGCCGCAACCCGCGACGCCCAGCGCCACGCCCAGGGAGACGGCCACGACTTTGATTGCGCGAATCATGAGTCGATCTCCTCGGGGCTAGCGGTTCAAGGTGATGGTGAACACGAACGAGCGGCTCTGGGGATTGCCGAAATACTCGGACCCCTGAATCGCGTCGGCGGACCCGCCGCCGCTCGTCTCGGGATCGAAGCCCGGCCACTTGCTCCAGGTGTGCAAGTTCCGGCCGGAAACCCTGATGTCGATGCTCCCGAGGCCGAGCGAGCTCTGCACCCACGGCGCGTCCAGCGTGTACGTAACCGATACCTCGCGCAGCTTGACGTAGCCGTCGTCGTCGAGGCATGCCTCGTCGTAGTTCGTGAACGCGCACGGGGCGAGGTTCCCGTTGTACCAGTTCTGGCCGATCGGAACCGCCAGTCGGGCCCCCGGACCGGCGACCGGCCCGTCGTACCAGCCACCGGTGCCGAACGTCCGCACGCTCAGTGGGTCGTTGGGGTCCGCCACGCAGCCCGCGGACGTGCAGATGGCGCGATGCTCGGTGTCCTTGTGCGTGCCGTAGCTCCAGAGCGCTCCCTTCGACCCATTGGCGACGACGCCGCCGTGCCGGATGTCGAGCAGCCCGGAGAGTTGCAGCTTGCGATAGCGCAACGCCGTCCGCACGCTGCCCGTCCAGCGCGGGTTCGGGTTGGAGATGATTCTCGCTTTGGGATCCCCCAGGGGAAAGCCGTTGGCGGCGATGTAGAGCGCGCCCTGCGGCGCCCCGGCACACGCCGCGGCGAGGCCGGCGACGAGTGACGTGTCGCTGATGCCGCAACGGATGAATCCCAGGCTGCGGTGCACGCCGATCTCCTGGCCCACCTGTGCGACCCCGTTACCAAAGAAGATGTATTGCGGGCCGTTCAGCGTGAGCGCGTAGCCGCGGTTCCGGGCCCACTGCAGTCCCACCTCCCACCCGTACTCCGGCTTCTGCAGGGGGCGGACGTTGAGCGAGACTTCCACCCCGCGGTTCCGGAACTTCGCGGCGTTGGTGTATTGATTGCTGTAGCCCGTCGACGGCGCGAGCGGCGTCGACAGGATGACGTCCGAGGTGGTCGAGCTGTAGACCGTGAGCGACGCATCCGCGCGGTCGCGGAACAACCCGACGTCAACGCCCGCCTCGAGCTCTTTGGAGCGCTCCGGCTTCAACACGTCGGCCGGCTTCTGCCCGCCCGTGAGCAGCCCGCCCAGGCCGTTCTGCGTCGGGGTGACACCGGTGCCCTGCGCGATCCCGCCGAAGATCCCCGAGAAGAACGTGGGGGTCGTCACGTAGGGCGGCGGCTCTGTGCCCGCCTCACCGTAGGCGATCCGGACTTTTCCGAACGTGAGCCACGGCCGCTCGCCGATCGCCTTGGTGAACGTCCACGCCGCGCTTCCCTTTGGGAACCATGCCCGCCGCGACAGCCGCCCGAAGTTCGAGAAGCCGTCGTTGCGGAGCGATGCCACCAGGTAGAGCTGATCGAACAGGTCGAGCGTCGCCTGTCCGAAGTAGGACTCGCGATGGATCACCGTCTCGTTGTCGAGCGACGGATCGCGCAGCACGGTGTTCGAGAGCTTGAACGGCGTCGGTGCGACCAGCGTGCGGCCGACCTGAAACAGATTGCGGTGGTTCTCGCTGTTCAGGTTCTGCCCCAGTGTCACCGTCCCCGAGGCGCGGGGGCTGATCGTGTAGTTCACCGTGCCGGTCAGGTTATGATCGATCTGGTAGGTGACGATCTTCCCCTCGATCACACGACCACTGAAGCACACGTCCGACGACGAGATCGGGCACCCTTCCAGGCGCTCGTCGTTGCCGTAGTCCGCGCCCAGGGTGTAGTTGAACTTGAGCCACGGCGTGGCGAGGTATTCCGCACCGATGTTGCCGAAGACGCGGCCCACGTTGCCCAGGTTGCGCTGCTCGTAAATGTCGTAGAACGGGTTGTCGAACCCCCGGTCCGCCACCAAGTCCGTCGCTTTGGGGTGCTGGAACCGGTACGAGCGGTGCAGATGGTTGATCGGATCGAGGTACGGCAGGTTGTTGAAGTCGGGCGGCGTGCGCATCACCGGGATCTGCACGCCGTTGACGTTGTTGCCGCGCTGGGTGTAATGCCCGCGCGTGTCGGCATACGAGAGGTTCGCGCTGATCTTCAACTGATCCGACGGCCGGTGTGACCCTTTGACACGCACGGTCGTGCGGTTGTAGCGATCGTTATCGCCGACGAAGAAGCCGTTGTTGTCGAGATTCTCGCCCGACAGATAGAAGGTGGTCCGATCGTTCCCCCCCGACACCGTCATCGCGTTCTCGATCACGTGGCCGGTCGTGTACAGCTCGCGGGCGTGATCGAATACGGCTGCCCCGGCCGGAATGGGCGGCCCCCAGCTCCGCCGGCAGATCCCGGCTCCGATGTTATCGCACGACCCGCCCGCGGACGTATCCGCGTGCACGCCGAAGCTGCCCTGACCGTACTTGGTCTGCAGCTCCCAGAAGTGATTGACGTCGTCAAACGAGGCCGAGGAGCGTAACGAGAAGTGCGTCGCCCCCGCCCGGCCGGACTTCGTCGTGATGAGGATGACACCCTGACCGGCCCGCGCGCCGTAGATCGCGGCCGCGGCCGCGCCCTTCAGGATCTCGAGGGACTCGATGTCGTTTGGGTTCAAATCGGAGGCCCGGTTCGTGACCACCGTGCCCTCGCCCGGGTAGCCGCCGTCCACGGGATTGAAGCTCGAGGTGGAGGTCGTCGAGTTGTCGATCGGCACGCCGTCGACGATGATCAGCGGCTGGTTGTTGCCTACGACCGTCCGGATGCCGCGGATTTGGATGAACGACGAGGCACCGGGGTCGCCCGACTGGCCGGTGACCTGGACGTTGGGCGCCTTGGCCGCGAGCGCCTCGACGATGTTCGACTCGTTGCTCTTGTCGATCTGCTCCGCCGAGACGGTGTTGCGCACGTTGCCGAGCTTCTCGGTCGCGGTGGCCGTGCCGGCGCCCGTCACGACGATCTCGCCGAGCTGCAGCGGGTTCGGCGCGAGGGTGAAGTCGTGGGTCACCCCCCCAGCCGCGAGCGTGATCTGCGCGCTCTGAGCCTTGTAGCCGAGCCGGCGCGCGCTGAGCGTCACGGTCTGCCCCGACACGCGGGCGCCCGGCACGAGGAAGGCGTAGCGGCCGTCGTCTCGCGTGAGGGTGCCCAGTCCCATGGCCGGAATCGTGACCTCGACGGCGCCCAGCGCCACTCCGGCCTCGCTCGTCACTCTGCCGGTGAGCGTGACCGGCTGCTGCGCGCCGAGCCGGAGCGGCGCCGCGCAGAGCGCGGCAAACAAGACGAGAACGAATCGACGGCAGCGAACGCGCATGTTCCCTCCTCCATACGTGTGCGTTGATGGACCCAGCTCGGCGCACGAGAGCTGGGGCAACTGGGCCAATGCACTGCACGGCGGTTTACTGCGTCGCGCAGCGACAAGGTCGCCTTCGATTTTTTTTCTCGACGAATCGCGTGGGAGCGCCCAACGGCTAGGGAGGACGCGCGCGCGCGTACGGCTCAGAAACGGGCGGGAGCACGCAACGGGCCCCCGTCTGCGGATTCATATATCATGCACCTCGCCGCTCCGCTAGGGGTCCGCCAGTGGCGCGCCGGGACGCGAGCCACTATGGTAAGCCCACCCTCGAACGACCGAGTCCCGACGATGCGCCTCGCCGCGGCCACGTGCGTGTTCCTGACCGCAGTTTCAGCCGCCAACGGGCAGGCCCCCGCTTCTCCCCCTTCCCCCGATCCCCTCACCGCGCGGGCCAAGGGTCGCCCCGACGCACCCGTGACCGTGTACGAGATGTCCGACTTTCAGTGCCCGTACTGCCGCTCCTTCGCCCTCACCACCATGCCGCTCTTGGAAAAGGAATACGTGCAGACGGGAAAGGTCCGGTTCGTGTACATCAACCTGCCGCTCACCACGCGCCACCCCAACGCCGCCGCCGCCGCCGAGCTGGCCATGTGCGCGGCCCGGCAGGGGAAGTTCTGGCCGCTGCATGACCTCCTGTTTCAGCACCAGGATGCGTGGGCCCCCCGCAAGGATCCCGCGCCTTACCTCCTCGCGCTCGGCGACTCGGCCGGGCTCGATCACGCGCGGCTGGCCCGCTGCGTCAGCGCCAAGGCAACGGCGGCCGAAGTCCGCGAGGATGCGGCGCGCGCCGGCGCCGCCGGCGCCGTCAGCACGCCCACGTTTTACATCGAGGGAGGGTTGCTCGAAGGGGCGGCCCCCGTCGAGGTGTTCCGGGCCGTCCTGGACTCGGTCTACCGCAGCAAGACGACCGACCGGGCGCGGTGATGGGGGACCGCCCTTCCTTCATATACCGGCTCAGCGTGCGGCTGGCCGAGCGGGCGCTGCCGCTCGCCGCCCGCTTCGACAAGAAGATCGCCCGCGGTGTGGACGCGCGCCGCGGCGTGCTCGAGCGGCTGGCGGCGTGGGGCCGGGCGCACCGCGACCCCAAACGGCCCCTCGTCTGGGTGCACGCCCCCTCGGTGGGCGAAGGCCTGCAGGCGAAACCGGTGCTCGAGACCCTCCGCGCCGAGCGGCCGCAGTGGCAGCTCGTCTATACGTTCTTTTCGCCGTCCGCCGAGCGGCTCGCTCGCACGCTCCCCGTGGACCTGACGGATTACCTGCCGTTCGACCGCGCGGCGGATGTGGCCGCGGCGCTCGACGCGCTCCAACCCGCGGCGCTGGTGTTCTCGAAGCTCGACGTCTGGCCCGAGCTCACGCTGGCCGCGCGGCGGCGCGGCACGAAGCTGGGGCTGATTTCCGCGACGGTGGCGCTCGACAGCTCGCGGCTGCGCTGGCCGGCGCGCCGCTGGGCGGAGCCCGCCTACCGCGCGCTCGACCGCGTGGGGACGATCAGTGAGGACGACGGTCGCCGGCTCCAGCAGCTCGGCGCCCGGCGCGAGGCGATCGAGGTGACCGGGGATACGCGCTACGACAGCGTCGCCGAGCGGGCCGAGCGCTTCGACCGGACGCGCGAGCCGTTCGCACGGCTCGCGGTCTTCCCCGCGGGCACGTTCACGGTCGTGGCGGGCTCGACCTGGCCCGCCGATGAAGCCGTCGTGCTCCCGGCGTTCGTCGATCTACTCGCCCAGGTGCCGGCCGCGCGTCTCATCCTGGCACCGCACGAGCCCAACCCCGACCACTTGGCGCTGATCGCCGAGCGCGCCCGACACCTGAAACTGCCGCGCCCCGTCCGCCTGTCCCAGCTCGAGCACGTGGAGCCCCCCCCCGTGATCGTGGTCGATCGGGTGGGCATCCTCGCCGACTTGTACGCCCTCGCCGACGTCGCGTTCGTGGGCGGCGGCTACACCCGAGCGGGGTTGCATTCCGTGCTCGAGCCGGCCGTATTCGGCGTCCCGGTCACCGTGGGCCCTCATTGGCACATGAGCCGCGACGCCACACTCCTGATCGAGCGGGGCGGCGCGGTGGCGCTGCCGGCCGACGGGCGCCATCCGCTGCACTCGCAATGTCTCGTGTGGTATCACGACCCGGCCGCGCGACGCAAGGCGGGCGCGGCGGGCAAGCGGCTGGTGCAGGAGGGCCGCGGTGCGGCGGAGCGGACGACGGCGCTGGTGAGACAGCTGGTGGAGGGAAACCACTGACCCCGGGCGCAAGCCCGGGGTGATCCCCGGGCTTGCGCCCGGGGTCAGTGAGCGACGACCACCCCCTCGAACGTCACCGACCGCGGCACCACCAGCCCGAACGTCAGCGCCGTCACCAGCAGGTCGCTCCAGCGGCTCCGCACTCGGACGCGGAGGTTCTCGATGCGCGCCCCCGTCCCCACTTGCCCCGCCAGCACGTCCTCCAGGTTGGGCTGCGACACCGGCAGCAGGCCGGCGACGAGATACACCGGGTGCTTGGTGACGCGAAACAGCACGCCTGAGTCCGGGGCCGCGGCGGCGCCGGCCAGGCTCACCGGCACACCCAGATGGCTCGAGTCGAGCGTGAGCGCGCAGCCGCTCTGGGCGAGCGCCAGCGCGAGGAGCGACGCTCGCGGGACCAGGGAACGACCCGTCACATGACTCCTGGGAACGAAAGGGGCGCGCCGGGAACGGCGCGCCCCAAAGGTAGTGGCTTCAATCGCGCTTGTGAACCAGCATCACATGCCGAGCGGCACCTTGATCGCCACGTGCGCCCCGAGGCCGAGGATGACATGCCGAAGCTCACGTTCGCCCCGATGGTGTACCCGAAGTTCGTGTTGCCCGTTCCGGACGCCCTGCGATAGCGGAATCCGGGGGAAACGTACGGCTCGATGCTCACGCCGGGCGTGGGCAGGCTGATCGCGAGGCCCGCCGCACCGGTCACGCTCGTCGTGGCCGGCCGGGTGGGGCTGCTCGAATCGCTGCGCGCGGCGCCGACCTGAAGGTTGATCGAAACGGGAATCAGACTGCCACCGATGACGCGCATCGCCGCATTGCCGCCGATGGACGTGATGCTCGAGGTGGCGTTCTCGGGCTTGTAGGTCTCGACGCCGGCGGTCAGGGTCAGCGTGCCGAGACCGAGCGAGGCGCGGCCGCCGAACGCGTTGCCCTTGCCGGAGGTCGAATCGGGCCTACCCCAGTCGCCGTTGATGGTGATGCCGGTGCCGCCCTTCGGGCTGTTCCACACGGGCATCCCGAGCCACTGCGCCGCCGCCGGTGTAGTCGCGAGCGCGGCGACACCTACAATCAAGACTGCACGCTTCATATGGACCTCGAAGTAAGGTGACTCACATCGCGCGTGGGAACCTGGTCTGCAGGTTTGCTCCCACGCCGAACACGCCATGTGTCCTGCCATCGGCGAACTTCTCGGAATCGTATGCGACGTGGATGCCGACGGGCCCGAAGTCGGCGTTGCCCCCGAGCACCCACCCGAAGTTCGTTTCCTCCTTCCGTACGCCCGCCGGCACGTTCCAGTACCTGTGGTACCGCACGCTCGGGGAGAAGTACGGCTCGAGGCGGATCAGGGAAACGGAGAGCGGCGTACTCAGGCCCACCGCGGCCAGCGCGCTGGTCGCCTCGAGCAGCGTTTGTGTTCCGGACGTGAGCTGCGCGTGGTACGCCCCACCGAGCTGCAGATTGACGGCGACCGGGACCACGTGGCCGCCGATCAGGCGGGCCGCCAGCGCTGCACCCCACGACGTGACGCGGGCATTGAAGGTCTCTGGCTTCCACGATGAGCCCCCGGCCGTCACCATCGCCGTGCCCGTGCTGAGAGACACACGGCCGCCGTAGGCAGTGCCATTTCCCGCATCCGGCCCGGGCTGTCCGTAATCCACGGAGATCCCGACGCCGTTGCTACCATTTGGGCTATTCCAGCTCGGCATACCGAGCCATTGCGTCGCCGCGGGCGCAGCAACGAGCGCGAACAATCCGACTAGTGCGATTGCGCGCTTCATATCGACCTCCAGAAACAGACGCCCACACACAGGACGCCCACACACAGTAGGAATGCCGCGCCGGCGAGTCAATCGTGTGTCGCTCTAATGCACCCACACGGCGCCGATCGACACGCCCTCGCTGTCACCCAGGCCCGCGCTGATGCGGGCGTCGAACACACGGCTCAGCCGAAAGTCGCCACCCAGGCCGAGGGTGAACAGCACGTGGGGGGTGGCGCTGCCAGCGCGGATATACATCGTCGGCTGCACGTACGGCACGATGCTCACCGTCGAGCCGCGCGGATCGACGCGGCGCCCGAGCGACAGCCCGACCGGGATGATCAGCTGCGACGCGCCGCTCACGAAGTTTCCGCCCACGCCGACGATCACCGCGCCGTCCAGCGGGAAGTCGATCGTGTGCGTGATCACGCGTTGCCGCGCCTCGGCGCCGAGCAGAAGCACGGTGTTGCCGGCCGCGGACGGATTGAGAAACCCCGCCTTGAAACCGAGGTCGAATCCGTGGCTCGCGATGCGGTAGGCCCCTTCGAGCGCCGTGCCGCCGCCGTTGGGGAAGCTCAGC
>WNGI01024447.1_pt1 | contig 11698 bp, 5 predicted proteins | sample 5400621 | NCBI WGS metagenome assembly WNGI01 (sample SAMN13153374, study PRJNA577476) | soil metagenome | isolation source: 20 cm soil or saprolite under Garry oak tree replicate 1 | place: USA:California | collected 2016-06-15
CACTGGGGCTCGATACAAAAATGTGAGAGTATCCTCTGACGAATATCTCGCATTCACCCTCTCGTATCGCTCTCCGCCACTCGATTAGTTTTGCCCCCTTAGTTCCTGATACTTGCACACCATCCAGTATCAGATCGGACAGTCGCGCCAGCCACAATGTACGGTCAAGGCGCTCCGGGCTACCAAATACAGCGTCAGTCACGCGCCTCACGGTGTCTCGCAATTGCCGCTGCGACTCCCTCCGTTTCGAAGCAAGGTTCCCTTCATCTATGTATTTCGCCTCTGCCACGAGAACAGCAAGTCTTAGAGCCCCGTCGGCTTCTTCCAGACTCAGAGCCAGGATGTCTGCAATTTGTTCTTCCCGCTGCCCGAGCCAATCAGAATAATCGTCAAGAAAGTACCAACCTAGGGTCGCATCTCGTCCAAGCTCGTGACTTAGGAGGAAGCGACTAAGCACGATTCCAATCAGCTCGCTTGCGTTTCGGCCGTGTTTTGCCGCTCGAAGCACGATATCGCCCGAGATTTCCTTCGCATCCTCTAAGAACTGATCAGCAAGGTCTTGGTACTCGTTATCTTGTAGATTCAGGTTGAGGTCTCTCAAACGACCAAGCACCATGGCCCGCAGGAGGCCAAGAGGAGCTTTCGAGGAAATAATTATATTTCGTCCTTGGGTTGCGACCTGTCTGTAGCGAATGATCCGTACGTCATGGTTCAGCAGTTGGCGCCTATCTAACAGTTCGTCGTAATTGACGACCCAGTTTCCAAGATTGTGCGTCTCGTCGAAGATTCGAGCTGTTGTTGTGTCCCGGAAATCAAGCTGTCTGGCCGGAAGCAAGCGAGTCTCAGTGCCGCCGTCCCAATCTCCCTCGACGAACGTTGTGAGGGCGGTAAGAAATGCCCACCCTTCGGGGCTTTGGGCCGGACAGCAAAGATAAACTACGGATTTCATGTCGTCCAAAGCAGTGGGCCGTCGCCGAGACCAATGTGGAGGAATTAAGCGATCCATGGTCACGGGCTTTGCTCCTTCCCGATACCATTCCAGCCGAGCTTGGCGAGCAATGACATCCTCAGAAAACACGATGTCAGTTGGCCGAGCACCATCGCTAGCTGGTACTGGCGCCTGATCTGCCATAATCCCGATCCTTAGCCGAGCCATGAAGTCTCGCGTTGCTTCACTCGCGCTGAAAACATCCGGATCTTCATCTGAGGCCGAAAGGATTCGCTCGTACAAGGCCCTCAGACGCGTCACGTCTCGGTGGCGCAATATGATTTGGCAACGAACTTCCTCTTCCTCGTCGTACATGGCCGCAATTTTCTCGACGACCGCTTGAGGAAGACGAGCAGAATCGCAGTTATAGAGAACGATTGCGAGATTGGCATGCTCGTGAGGATGAAGATCGAGATAGCGTCGCACGAGATCGACAACGCAATTCGCTGCATCTGTTGGATTCTCGTTCATGTCATCATACGCGTCGTTCGCAACCACGGGCGACTCATGGAGACTGTAGTCGCCCATCGTGTCCGTAAGAATGAGCAACTCGGGTTGTTGTTCGTGCCAACCCAGCACGATCTCGGGATAAAACGGATGTCTCAGAGCCTCGTGCAAATCTCGAAAGAAAAGACGTGAATCCCCGAATTCCACTTGCGTTGGCTCGAGTAACCGCTTAATGAGAGACGCAACCAGACGCGCTTTTACAGCGCTCGCGACCATCCGTAAGGGCTGCCACGGCGCTGTGATGGCACAACACTGGCCGCCAGCGACTGCGATAACGCCAATCTGTAACAGCGGGCGCAAAAGTAATTCACGATTTCGGTCTCCGCTCGCCTGTCGGCAAATGAATTCAAGAAGCGTTGAATACGCTTGGGCCTGTTGGAAGAGACTAGCAGAGGCCAACCCATTAGCCTCGTCACCGCTTCCGAAAGCCTGGACTGCGGAAGTGTAGGCGGCCAGGAATGCATCGAAGTGTTCTTGTAGGGCTTGACTGGTCTCAGCATTTACGAAATTCCGACTCCGCGCGTCGGCAAGATGTTCACGCCAGATTCGTTCAATATCCTCCGATGCCTTGTAGACGCCGACGAAGCTTCCACGTTCCTTCCCAAACGCAGGAACAAAGCTTTGAACATTGGAGAGATCCACTGTTTGGAATTGGGCTTTCGTGCTTAGAGGTCTACGTTGAGTTGAGCAGAATGCGAGCGGGTGTTCTTCAATGCGTGACCAATCTTGCGCGAATCCGACTGCAACCGTCTGTTGGGCAAATTTCCAAATTAGCTGAGTTGCGGTGACTTCCGTTCTGCCAGGGGCAACATCCACCTCAAGTTCCAGGATGAACTTGAGCTGTAATGCAGCACGAGCTGCCGAATAGTTCAGAGGCTTCCTCGCATCCTTCCAACCTTGCACCAGTTCGGGGAAATCGAAGAGATGCCCGACGTCCCATTTAACTTTCTTGCCGAACAACGTTCGCAACCCTTTGTAGCGCTTCGCAAAATAGATTCCCGCGTCAACATTCAGGTCTCGAAGATCCTTCTTTGTTGCGCGTTCACATCGGATTCGCAGCTGGCGCTCATGCATCGGCGTTTCATGGCCGAACAGCCGCTCCAGACACAGCACCAGGCCAGCTAGTAACTCATCGGTTTCGAGGGGCTTCCCGAAAATAAATCGATCCCACGCAAGTTTTAGTTTCCTGTCTTCCTTGAGTTCGTTCCGATGATTCTCGAAAAATCCCCGATCTTCATCCTCCTCAGACCCGGAAGTTTTTCTCTTGATGAGGCGATTGAGGTATTCGCGCTCATCGTCTGTTATCAGGTCGTTCTCTCGTTCGTCATAGAAATCAAGTGTGGCCTGTCCCAGGTTGAATGCGTCACGCTTGAACCCATCGAAAAGGGGCGCAATCGATCCTTCACCCTTTCGAAGGTGTCCAACAATTCTTCTTCGCTCAAAAGGGTTAGGGACGGCGTCTGCTTCTGCAAAAAACACGCGCGTTTTTTCTGTGCAGTTTCGAGTAGCCTCCTCCACTTTGAGGCGTGTCCGGCTGTTTTCGCATTTAATGCGTTGAAATACGCCGAATCCTTTGGAATATGAAGAGCTGGCAGACTGTTTCCGAGAGCTGGGATTATCGGTAAGCCCTCTTCCTCGATGGCCCTGCGCGTCCGAAGAATGTAGTCAGCGACCCTTTCTAGTGAAAACAGGCGCAGATCCCGAATTCCTGTGAGAGCTTTTTCCCACCATTTGAGATGATCACTGGTGAGCGACAACCCCTCAGCGGCAATTGCCACCCACAAGTCTGGGCGGTCCTGAAGCTGAGCAGCACCTATAGGTACGAGCTCCTTAAGCGATTGTTCTTCGTCATCGCCCGTGTTGGCAACGAGGAGAATAGGCTTCTCAGACGGCGCATTTCGGAAATACGTAGCACGTTCGGTAGTAAGGATCGATTCTGGTAAATCTTGGCCCTGAACTAGCCCGATGGGCAGCTTGATCTCAATTTGAGACGCAAGACTCCTTTCACCGAGAATCGCCCGCGCGATGGCAGCGGCCTGTTCAGCCGTAAGGCAATCGATGATAAATCGTGCAGTGCCGCCCGACTCTTCAGAGCCGTCTGGTATTTGCGCGGCCAGCAGCCGTGCGGCAACTCGACCGATGAGGGTAGAGGCACTCATAAAGCTGGGTGGTATGGATTTTCCACGTAAGCACAGCCATCTGACAATCGCCGCAACACACCTAAACTGGAAAGCCGTTCTTCAAGCCGCCGCGCGTTCGCCTGAAACGCCTTTTTGTCAAATTCATCGGTCGCAAGGATACTTTCAGCTTGTCGATCTCCAATAATTAGCCCGTACCGGTCGTATAGGCGCTGCAAAAACTCATTTAGCTCTATTCTTCTCTCAACATTGGCTAATAGAAGGGTCTTTAGCAGTCCATCTGTGGGCGCGTATCGCAGTTTATTCGTTCCACGCTTGGATACCAACCCCACATCTCGACCATACGCTCGATGTACTTTCGCGGCATGCTGTTTGTGTCCTTCATCGGCCACACGTCGCAATTCAGCCATGAGTCCTTCTGGGGTAGCACCGTCGTAGTCCTCGTTACTCTCGCCCCAACGGACTTTCCCTTGAAGGAGCTGTCGACACTTGATTAGTGCTCCCGGTGCACGTACGGTCTGCTGCCATTCATCCGCATACTCGATCTCATCGATGTACGCTCTGACAGCTCTTGCCGGTAGCAAATTATTTTCTAGGTAATTGCTTGCGGACAATTCCCTCACAATGGATTTCTTCGGCGCAACGATTTCGCAAATCAAATGTGGTCCAAGTCTCGATTTCACCCGTTCAAGGCCAATCGACAACTGATAAAGCAAGACGTGCAGCGCACCCAGACTGACCAGGTATGGGTACGCATCGTATCCCGGCAGTCGGAGCCTCAGCACACGAATCCAATCTTCAGCTAGCTTGTCGAAACTTGCGTGCCTCCGATAGGGCAGGAAGCCGCCTTCCCGTCTGTTAAGATCATCCTCTCCGTTCGGCTGAAGAGTTTCTGCTAGGTCATTCCAGGGGCTCTGTCCTCGCACAATCCGCTCGACGAATGGCTTAAGTTCATTGACGCTCGCCGAACGGCACAGCATTAAGTAAAGAAGTTCCCCGGTTCTGCCAAAATTTATGTAGTCTCGGCTCACGTTACCCGTACTCGGATTTGCAATCAGATCTTCGTAGATTGCGCCAGGACCAAATGGAAACACGAACCGCGAAGTCCATCGGCGGTTCGACGCGCTCTCCAAATCCGAGCTCCGGATCATCGTGACAATTGCTGCGAAGTCATGAAACGAATGAAACCGTCCTCTTAAGTACGAAAAGTCAGGCGGTAAAGGGCGAATTCCAAAAGCTCGCTCAGACATTACCCTCAACCATTCCTCCCAAGCTGAGCGGCTATCACTGTGCCGTTCATCGATCTGCTCTATGTCTTCGTTGTTGAAAAGAATATTGCGAAGATACATTCGCTTGTAAGGCTTAAACTCAAGGGATTTCCTGAGGTCCTCGTGGAGCAGCCGCCCCTCACGATGGCACGACTCGGCTACAGTCAGAAATTCGAGGAAGAGCAGCCAAGGAGATTCTGAATCCCACAGACGGTGCCCCCAAATCTGCTCATCTAGCCACGGAGAGATGTTGTAGCTGTTCGGATGCGGAGGAGGCAGTACTGCACTCAAATCAGCCACGAACCACCTCAATCAGCTCTTCCACAGGATTCCCTGCCTCGTCCAGGTGCAGCAGCCGAAAATTCAAGGGTTGCCTCGTTGCAGATCCAAGTGTACGTTGGCGTTGGTCGATTCCCGCTAATAACTGGCTCTTGAAAGCTAGAATGTCTTCGTAACATTCACGAGAAAAGCTGCTAGGTAGCGCGCCTTCCGCCACACGACTAAGAAACTCAAAGCGTACAAGGTGAAGCTCCAGCCGACATTCAATTTTGTCGCTAAGTGTCACTCGTAGAATCGGCATTCCGCCATCCAGATAGATTTCGACTTTTTCAAACAATCGCGGTCGCACTGAAACTCGCTCCTCAAGCAATCTGCTCACTTTTGCGCTAGAGTACCAGGCACTTGTTGCAAGAAGCAGTTCCCGGTCAGTCGAGACGAGCATCCCGACAAAGATACGGTTCAAACCTTTCACCAGGCGCGCTAGGAGTGGATGCTCGACCGTTCGTCCGGCCCGGAGTGCACCAACCACTTTTGCCAAGTACTCACCCGCGTACTTGAAAACTGTCATCTCCCACAACCCCAATTCCTCAGCATCGCCGTCGGGAATACTAAAGAACATGCCTCTACGCTTGGCGATAAGCAGTCGCAAGAATGCGCTAGTATCTGCATCCTCGTTAACGCCTTCTATGTACTCATGCTGCGCAGCGCGATAGTTTTCGTCTGCGCCGTAAAAGCGATCATGACGTAACAGACGATCGAAATATCCGCGCAAACTGTCGTCTGCGTCGCCGAATATCAGAATGTTGTCGATCCTGTTCGTCGTTTCGTGGCCAATCCGAAAACGGTCCAAGTAGTCGAAAATCGTGATCGCCTCACGTCGGTTCTCGGGCAAATTCCCACCAAAGATGTTGTTGTACAAGCTCGCCCTCGAAATTGTTCTCCCGCCCACGATACCCGGAACGTCTTCCGGGACCATGAGGCAGTTCGCTACGTCTGGATGACCAAGAACGGCATTTGCGAGCAAAAGCAATATTTGACGAATGGGATTGGCTCAGATTGAAAAACTGCAGCCGGGCTTCGGGCGTGCTTTCGCGGTTCTCCACAAGAAGAGTTTCGAAAAGCTTTCGGGCACGCGCAACATTCTCATCATCGTTGAGACGCCGCCACGCTTCGACCAACTGTCCATCATTTGCGGCAAGGAGAAAAATATCCCTTGAGTCCGGCTCAAAGATCGCCCGGCAAAATTTGTGTAGCAACTCCGCCTTCGCGGGATCCCATCCCCTCCCGCTCTGTGGGGCAAATTCACTCAGATCCTTAAGAATGTGTATGGTAAAGCTTCGGCCCCCGGGATATACGACCTCCTTCTGCACGTAGGCTTCGTCCAAATTCGCGGTGCTGCCACTGAGTTTTTGCCAGACCAGGCGACACAGGTGCGTTTTCCCATCCCCTGGTGTGCCGGTAAGGATGACAGAAGTTGGCTCCTTCGACGGCTGGAAGAGGGACAAGACTTTCTTTTCGGCTGGGTGTTCAAACTTGATTGGCTGAAGTCTGCCGCGTTTGGCTGCCCGCTGGATCGCCTCGTCGTACATATTGTCGTTGCGGGCGATAGGACCATATTGTCGTAGGAATCGAATCCAATTCATTTTGCTCTAGCAATACCTCATTCCCCGAGGAGTCAGAGTTGACAGATGAGGCAGCCTTGTTCTTCTTCATCATCCGCATCGAGACCACCAAGTATTTGCACCAGTTTCCCAGTACTTTTCCGGCCTTTTTCTCTAGACTTCTCCCAATTCCGTTTAATCTCTTCCATTCGCTCTGGCTTCTCCAATTCCTCTAGGGATTCACGTCCGCTCCAGTAAAATGGGTTGCCATTAAATTTGTTCGCATATTCGTATCGCTTGGCCTGTTCAAACAGATCTGGATACGTCTCCTTCAGCCTCACCCACTCGATCTTTTGCTGATAGAAGCAGAAATAACATCCGGAACGCGTTCGGCCCCAGTCCATATAATGTGGCATGCCTACTCCCGAGTCTTCCAGGATTCGAATGATGTCGGCAAGTACAAGTCCGTCTTCCCGGAATGGATATACGGTTGTAATGTTGTTCCTACTACTGATGTAACCGCTTCGCTCTTCGTCCGCACGGAGCCCAACGTAGTTCAATACAGTGTCATCGCCCACATAGTCTTCGAAAGGCTTCAATTTCAATAGCTTCGTGCACCACCTTCGGTGATTGGAAGGGATCATGCCACCAAAAACCTCCAACCACTTGTCAAAGCTATAGTCCGGTCGCGTTCTCGCGATTCCTTTTCCGAGGTACGCTTCGAGCCGCGACAGGTACTCATAAGTTTCGGGTAGTTCTTTCTCGGTATCGTGGAAGATGTATTCCATATCCGGCACACGGTCACGCATGTAAACCGCGAGCGCCGCGCTGTCTTTCCCACCGGAAAGGCTCAGAACATGCCGAACTCTCTCAGCCATTTGGCACATCCTTTGGATCCATCGCCTTCCAAAAAGCTCGGAGCGCGCCTGCTAAGCTTCCTGCCTTTGAATCCTTCAGCAGAGCAGAAACGTGAGCCTCGACCCTGAAAGCCTGATCATCATCCTCTGGGTTGACGTGGATGACCTGATCTAATTCTGACCCATCGAGTCGCGTAATCACGACCCGAAGTGCAGAGCCGCTCGCAGAAGGGGCCTGCATCTGAAATGCGATGCTCTCGACGCGGCGGAACCTATCACACAGTTGACTGAGTTCCAGGTCATACCGCTCGACATCAGCATCTGTCCATCTTGCCGGAGGCACACCGGTAACAAGACTCCCGAGGGAGTCCAGCCACTCCGGTTCTGGCATTTGAATATCCAGTAGACGGTTGCAGAAAGCTTTCAGCCGCATTTCAGTGACGGCGATGAGCACTGTTTGCGCCCGCTTCGCGAGGATTTTTCGTACGTTGTCAGTCGATTCTGTCAAACTCAAGGCACCCGCTAGGGTCGCCTTCATTTGTTCGTGGAGCAGAGAATAGTTCATACGCAGTTCATCCAGCGACTTCTTTAGTTCCTGGACGAAGCCGTCCACGTCTCGATTCTCTGTCGATCGGTCCGACGTGAATTCAGCGAACCCTAACGCTTGTGGAAGCTGCCGAAATAACAATAGAGCGGGCTCGCGAGCCCCCAAAAGAACTTCTCGCACCGCGATTGCATGAGCCGACAATCTACGAGTTTTCAGCGTATAGCCAGGTAGCCTTGCTGCAAAGACGCACAGTGGTCGTACCACATCCAAGACATCCGTTCGCATCTTCTTCGCGCAAGAATTCAGGTCCAGAACTTTCAGTAACCTTTTAAAGAGCTCCGACCTAACACCTGCAACGTTGCAGAACTGAATCTCAAAATTCTCAGGCACCTTTGCCAGACGAACCAGGTCTAAACCTCCCATCTCTCGCATAAATTTTTCGTTTTCGTAGAATGCCACGTGGTGTTCATTAACCACCGAAAAGATCGCGATCAAGAGAGGGCTTAGCCCGTCGCGAATCCCGAATGGCGGCTTCCTCAGCTCCCGAAGAATCTCCGTCACAGGAACCCTGCGCATAGCGGACTCGGTAAGAATCTCCCGAATCCGCTCCAACGCCGGCCTAGCATTGCAAGAATCATTTGCAGTTGGAGGAACTTTGAGACCCCACACATCCCCCATTTTGCGATGGATCCCTGGCTCCTTCAGTAGTGACAGATACATAGACATCTCTGGCGGCTTCTTCTTTGGATCCATGCCAAGGTAGGGCTCTGTCGAGCGAGTAAAGATTCCCTCCACTAGACGCGTGCGCGCCGCCGCTGCCGCTGAACTTAACGTCCGTCGATTTATCAGTTCATTAAAGAATCTTGGTGCCTTTGGGTAGAGCTCATCGCATACGTCAGAAAGATAAGCAAGAAATTCACGCCCGTTCTTGACAGGAATTCGCTGTCCCTTGCGGTACCAACTCAATTCGCCACCACCAAATTGGTGCAGCCCCACGAAACCATTAATTCGGGCGGCGAGTGCTTCCCGGGCATGCGCCAGTTGCCGCGTCACTTCCTCGGTAGCAAACAAATCGTTGTGCAGCTCTGGCGTATTCGCAACCACCCATTCCCAACGTCTTACCTCTTGCAGCAGTTTGCCGAGCGCCCGCAGCGGATTCGGAACTGCCAACAGAACGGCCGGTTCCACCGCCAAGGCGTCCGACGTTGCAATTCCCAGTGCTTGTTCTCGCTCCTCCTCAGTCTCACAAAGAGCAACCACAATACGACCATCCGCCGACTCACAATTGGGCGGAACTGCGCCGGACAACTGACTGACAGGAGAGAACCAGACTTCAAAGTGCCGGAGGTTTCCCGTCTCGATGTAGTGCCTCCGGGCAACAACTGGCCTTGTCTCCAAATACATCTGTATTAGTGGTGCGACCCGGTCCGGGGCTTCTCCCAACGCCCTAGATGCCTCTTCATAGGCCTTTTCCAAGTTGACGCTCGTGTGAGGCCATAGACACAACCCACCGGCAACCCCACGGTGGTACACCACTCGTCGAGCCCGTAATCGCCGCACCGAACTCTCAACACTCGCGCTGGATCCGGCCAGTTCACCCTGTACGCAGATGCGAATTGCGTCCTCAGATCCGACCAACGGAATTGAATCTAATACATTGAGTAATCCAAGCGTCTTAAGGATTTCGAGCTCCGTTGTGTTCTCCGCCGGAAAACTCTCGATGATCGACTCAATGTGATTCCAGTGGCTTCGAAAACTTTGCAAGCCTAGTCGGTATCCGAACGTGGTACGCGCATAGTCATACAAATTATGGATTCGGTAGAATTGCCTTCCACTGACCACCCTTGTTGCGAACTCTTGAAGCCCAAACGACTCGTTGGATAGAAGGAAACTGAAGAGTGATCGCTCATTCTGCCCGAACCTCGTAAATAGCTTTGCGAGGACCGGGAGCACACTCGGGTGAAGTGGGTAGAGTCTCTCTGCTAGATCGATGAGGTGTTTTCGCTGTGCTGACGCACCATACCAACCGAGTTCCAGCACAACTGCCATATCGTGGCGCGCACGAGCGCGGAGTTCCCTCGGAACCCTATCTGTGCGGATATTGAGAGCATCGGCAATCAAAGTCGCCGTATGGTCTAGCGGCTGGTTGAACAACAATTCATCGAACCGGCCGGCGACTTTCTCCCATTCCTTCTGAGCTGATTGAGTAAGATGGTCAGCGTATGCATGAAATCCTTGGTGCAGCAATCCAACGATAAACAAGGGCGTTCTTCCGCTGCGTGATGCGGCCTCTCCTAGAGCTTGAAGCAGGTATACGTCCTGTCGCTCAGGGTGCAACGCTCCGTATTCCAGGAATTTGCCGAGTTCATCCAAGATTATCAGTATCCCCGAGCCCTTCCCCGCTGAAACAATGTGTTCGCTCGCCTCTAATACCAATCGCACGACGGTTTCATCAGAGACCGTGCCTCTCTCTGAGTGTTTTATCTCCAAACGTATACTTTCTGCGACCCGGGGAATCCGACCTCTGCCTGAGACGATCAAGAGCTCCCGAACAACAGCTCGAAGAAGAGCAACCCCAATCGGCTCGGCAGAACCCGTGACAAGAACAGGCAGGAGGTTCGGTCTTGGAAGGCCAAGTTTTTGAAAATCGACCGCATTACGTAGCTGTCGTGGGAGCTTGGCACCCCGATCCCCTAGCAAGTGCGCCAAGAGCAAAGCAAAGGATGATTTCCCGGAACCATAATCTCCGGTGATTCGCCACGCTCGCTGACCGGAGGTATCTCGAAGTCCAGCTGCCAAGCGCTCAAGATGGCTTCGTGTCTGCGGTGTGATTACATATCCGTCGAGAGCCTGCGAATCCGCGAAGTCTCGTTCTAAGTGGACTGAGCGGAGGAAGCGACGACGGATGTGAAACAGATTTCCGATCTGCGGTTCACGCATGAGCCGCCCCCGACAGATAGATGCTACGAAGCAATTGATTCTGAATAAGGGATTTCTTTCGAATCACGCGCTGAACTGATGCCGACTCCTGGTATTGAAATACGCCATCAGAGTCATTCTCCAGAGCTTCCAGTCTTTCACGAATATCTGTCTCTGGCAGTTTAAACACTTGTCCCGGACTTCCGTGTGCCACAGATACATCGCGAAAAGTGAGCGTCTGTTCCCTCGGCCTGCGATTCGCCCAAAAATCATCGACGCACCAAGAGAATACTTCAGGTGTGACGTCTGGTTTTGGATCCCGCCGAAAAGCATAGATGCTCTCCCGGCGTCCTCCCGCGCCACTCTCACGTTCGCCTATTCGCTGGATGTACTCAACTTCTACGAGCGGACAGTCAAGGTTATCCTCCTGAATCTCTCCCTTCCGGCTACGGGTCGGCACATAGGTGTGAAGAAAAACGTCAAAGTGCTGTTCCAGCGTCACCATTGATAATTGGCGCTCTAACCTCTTTGCCTCTTGTTGCAGCACCGATAAGGCATCCGTCCGAACAAATTCGGGATGAGGCCATTTGTTCA
>WNGI01005189.1_pt1 | contig 11697 bp, 11 predicted proteins | sample 5400621 | NCBI WGS metagenome assembly WNGI01 (sample SAMN13153374, study PRJNA577476) | soil metagenome | isolation source: 20 cm soil or saprolite under Garry oak tree replicate 1 | place: USA:California | collected 2016-06-15
GCGCTCGACGAGGCATTCGGGATCGGCCTCGGCGAGATGGAGTGGCTGACGATCAACGCCATGAAGTCGGCATTCGCCCCGTTCGACGAACGCCTGCGCCTGATCAATGAGGTCGTGAAGCCAGGTTACGCTCGGCTGCGCAGCCTCGAGTCGCGGGTCGTCGCGGCCGGATAAGAGGGCGCGGACGATGCCGACGTGGGGCGACCGACTGCGCCGGGCGCTGCGCCGAAGGACAAGCCCATCAAGTGCGGCCGACGTCTATGCGGGGCTGCGGTCGATGGCGCTGAGGGTGGATCCAGCCTCATTGGTCCTCCCAGTGGGGGAGTCGTGGAACGCGGCGTTCGTCGCCGTGATGGAGATCGGTCTTGCGACGGGCGTGGCCACCTTCGTGGCGATCGCGGACGGGACGGTCAGCATGTACACGAGCGTCGGGGGTGGAGTCATCGGTGCCGGGGCGCACGCCTCGGTGCGCGCGGCGGCAGAGCGATTCCGAACGACCGCCGCCGAGGCCAGGGCCTCGCTCGAACGAGGCACGGACTTCCCGTTGCCCGAGCAGGGCCAAGTGCGGTTTCAGGTCCGGACCGCAGATGGCGATTACTCTGGCGCCGCCGCCGAGGATGTCTTACGAGTCGGTCGCCATCCGCTCTCGGGACTCTATGCGGCGGGTCAGGACCTCGTGACGGAGATCCGACTGTCGACGCCGACCTGATGTCCGCGGCCGCTTCACGCGCCATGACGATCCCACGCCAGAGCGCTGGTCTCAGCTGGCAGGTAACGCCACGACGAATCGCGAAGACGCAAAGCCATTCGGTTCGAGGAATATCCGGCCGCCCATCGCATCCATGAGGCGGCGCGCGGCGAACAGGCCAATTCCCGAGCCTCGGCTCCGGCCGCGGCCTTCGATTCGGACGAACGGCTCGAACACGCTCTCCCAGTCGTCGACCGGCACGCCTGGCCCGTCGTCTGTCACGTAGGCGTGGATCTCGTCGCCCACGCGCCACACGCCGATGCTCACTCCGTCTGCGGTCGGAGCGTACTTGGCCTCGTTTTCGAGCAGCTGTTCCAGGACCTGGCGGAAACGGGTCTCATCACCGATCGCGATCATCGGCTCCTCGGGCCGCTCCCAGCGAATCTGGTGGGGCCGAAGGATGAGCCGAAGCGTGTCGACCGTCTCGTCGACGGCCGCCACGGCATCAAAGGGGACCCGCAACAGGCCGGTCAGGCCCTCGCCCCGGGCGGAGGCAAGGATCGAGTCGACGAGCCGATCCAGGCGGCCGACCTGGTCGAGCGCGGCGGCCCGCCAGCCGGCTGCCGTCGTGGCGTCGGGTGCGGGCGCTATCCCTTCAGCGGCCTCACCGAGCAGGTCGAGGTAGGCGCGCACCACCGACAGCGGCGTGCGGAGCTCGTGAGTGACGACCGACAGGAGCTCCGCACGCGCCGTGTCGAGGGCGGTCACCTCGACCAGGCGCGCCTCGACCTCGGCCTGGAGGCGCCCCTTCTCGACGATCCCCGCGAGGAGCGCCCCGATCGTCCGCAGGAAGGCGACCTCATGGTCGCGAAAATGCCGCCGGTCGCGACTCTGGACGTTGAGGACGCCGACGACCCGATCGTGCCAGATGAGCGGGACAGACAGCATTCCGGCGAGACCCTCGATGTCGAAGCCACGAACCCAGGCGAACCGAGGATCGACCGTCACGTCGTCGACCGCGATCGGCTCGCGGGTCGCCGCAACCCGCCCGGTGATGCCCTCGCCGAACCCGAGGCTGACCTTGCCGACCTGGCTGCGATCGAGGCCGTTCGTCGCAGCCAGCGTCAGCCGGGTGCTGGCTCGGTCGGCGAGATAGAAGCTGCAGACCTCGACGCCGAGGGCCTCGGTCGTTCCGTCGACGATCGAGCGCATCAGCTCGTCCCAGTCGCGGGCGAGCGTGGCGAGCTGGGCGATCTCGTTGAGGAAGGCCAGCTCGCGGAGACGGCGTTCAGGCGGAGTCGGGTCGGCTGTCACCGTCCGATGATGCCGGATCGCGCGGCGGCGCGGCGAACTCTCCCATGGTTCGCCCGGCGGTCCAACCATCGGAGGGAGGCCCGGCGTCGAGGCCTTAAGGGGCCACGGTTCGACGTTTGGCTCTCCCGGCGTTCCAACCAGCGGAGGAAGGCCGGGCTTTGGGCTCCTAAGCGAGCACTGTTCGACGTTTGGCTCGCCCGGCGAACCACGCGGCGTTCCAGCCGGGCGGCGCGACGATCAGCCCGCGGGAACGGCTTCCGGATCGGTGACCGAGGTCGACAGGCCTTCGAGGAGCGGATCGGTCCACGACCAGGCCGCGCCGTAGCGCGGCCCTACGGCGCCATGCCGGGCAGCCTCGACTCGCAGCGGCAGGCCGAAGATCTCGATGAACCCGACGGCAGCGGCGTGATCGAAGGCGTCGCCCTCGTCGTAGGTCGCCAGCTTCTTGTCGTAAAGCGACAGCGGCGATCGCCGTCCGGTCACGACCGCGGATCCATGATCGAGCCGAACGCGGACCTCGCCGGACACGACGCGTTGCGACGAGGCCACGTAGCCGCGCAGATCTCGATGCAGTGCGCTGAACCAGAGCCCGTCGTAGGTCAGCTGCGCGAGCTCGTTGGCGACGAGCCGGTCGAACCGGAGGGTGTCCTTCGACAGGGTCAGGCCTTCGAGCGCTCGATGGGCCGCGTGGAGGACAGATGCCGCCGGTGCCTCGTAGATCTCGCGGCTCTTGATCCCGACGAGGCGATCCTCGACGTGATCGATCCGCCCGACACCATGTTGCCCTGCTAGCGTGCTAATACGATCGACGAGGTCGAGCGGGGCCAGCCGCTCGCCGTCGAGCGCGACCGGAACCCCGCCCTCGAACTCGATCGTGATCTCGACCGGCGGAGGCGCGTCGGAGGCGGCGACCGTCCACTCGTACGCGTCGGGCGGCGGCGTGACCCACGGATCCTCGAGCACCCCCGTCTCGCACGATCGGCCCCACAGGTTGACGTCGATCGAATAGGGCGACGCCTTGGTGATCGGGATCTCGATCCCGCGCTCGATCGCGTAGTCGATCTCCTGGTCGCGGGTGAGACCCATCCCGACCCGCATCGGGGCGACGACCTCGAGGCCCGGGTCCAGCGCGTGCACTGCGACGTCGAAGCGGACCTGGTCGTTGCCCTTGCCCGTGCATCCGTGGGCGACGGCGTCGGCGCCCTCGCGGCGGGCGACCTCGACGAGCAGCTGGGCGATGAGCGGCCGGGCGAGAGCCGTCGCCAGCGGATAGGCCCCCTGGTACATGGCGTTTGCCTGGAGATGGGGCCAGACGAAGTCGGTGACAAACCGCTCTCGCGCGTCGACGACATACGCCCGCGACGCGCCGGCCGAGATCGCTCGCCCCTCGACGCCCGGCCGGAGCGAGCCACCGCCGACATCGATCGTGAGCGTGACGACCTCGCAGCCGTACTGCTCCCGCAGCCAGGCGACGGCGACCGACGTATCAAGCCCGCCCGAGTAGGCGAGGACGACCTTCTTCATGAACGGGCCTCCACGGCAGCCGACGACCCGGTCGACTGCGATCTGATCTCTTCGAAACGCTCGAGCCAGCGCTCGAGACGGGACTCGTCGGCGAACAGGACGAGCGTCGTATTGTCGCCCGCGAGCGTTCCTTCCTGCTCCTGGAGCGAGGATTCGTCGAGGGCCTGGGCGATGATGCTGGCCGTCCCCGGCGACCCGACCACGAGCAGCGTGAGGCCGCTCCGCCCGATCCGGATGGGGATGTCGGCGAGGATCCGCCGGAGCCGCTCGTCGGACAACCGCCGCGGGGCCGACGCGACCTCCTCCGAGGCGACGTAGACGTGGCCGCTCTCCCGCGGGACCTTGATGAGCCCGAGCTCGGCGATGTCACGGCTGACCGTCGCCTGCGTCACTGCGAAGCCGCGCTCGACCAGCCGCTCGGCGAGCTCCTGCTGACTGGCAATCGGCTGGAGCACGATGATCTCGCGGATCGCCCCCTGGCGTTCCCGCTTCGTGGCCGGTCCGGCGTTCATGCCGCACCAACCGCCCGACGAGTGGCGGTCAGCCGAGTCCCGAATGTGGGATCGGCGATCGCCCGCTCGAGGGCCCCGGGTGCGGAGCCGTCGGCGATCACTGCCTCGGCGCCCTCCCACGTCAGGGCTGCGAGCGCGGCGCGGATCTTCGGGACCATCCCGCCGGCAATGACCCCGTCGTCGATGAAGGTCTCGGCCTCGGCCGCTGTAAGCGTGTCGAGCCGGCGCCCGTCGGCGTCGCGAACGCCGTCGACGTCGGTCATCAGGACGAGCTGGCGTGCCCCGAGCCCCGCCGCGATCCCGGCTGCCACATCGTCGGCATTGACGTTGCACACGACACCCTCCTCGTCGCGGGCAAGCGGCGCGACCACGGGGACCTGGCCGCCGACGAGGATCGCGTCGATGAGATCCCGCCGCAGGCCGACGACGTGGGCGACCAGCCCCATCCCCGGAACACGCTCCGCTATCAGCAATCCGCCGTCGACACCCGATAGCCCGACGGCGTCGACGCCCAGGTCGCGCAGCCCGGCGACGAGCTCGCTGTTGACGACGCCCCGCAGGACCGCGGCGGCGACCTCGAGGGCCGCGGCATCGGTGACGCGCAGGCCGCCTTCGAAGCGGCTCTTGACCCCGAGCCGATCGAGCCACTCGGTGATCCTCCGGCCACCGCCGTGGACGAGAACGACCGGACGGCGCCGCGCCACGGCCGCGACCTCGCCGAGCACCTGCGCCTGATCGGCGATCGTCGTTCCTCCCAATTTGACGACAAGAATCTCGCTCACGTCGTGTACTCCGAATTCTCCACGACATAGGCTTCCGTCAGGTCGCAGCCGAAGCCCTCGCCGGTGCCGTCGCCGAGCCCGAGATCGAGACGGATCAGGATCTCCGGCCCGTCCATCAGCGTCCGGGTCGCCACTCGATCGAACGCGACTGGCCCGCCGCGGGCGCCGTCGAACACGAGCTGACCGGCGATCGCGATGCGCAGTCGATCCGGGTCGAGGGTCGCCGGGCCGCCCGCCCGCTGCGCGGCCTCATCCGGAGCGATGCCCGAGGCCACGAGAACCTCGCGATCGGCCACCCGAGAAATGCCGGCAGCTCCGGCGATCCGACCCCAGTTCGGGTCGCGACCGTGGGCTGCCGCCTTGACCAACGAGGACGAGACGACCGCTCGGGCAACGGCCCGTGCGTCGGCGTCGTCGAGCGCCCCCGACACCTGGCAGGTAATGAGCGTCGTGGCCCCCTCGCCGTCGGCCGCCTGCTGGCGTGCCAGATCCCTGGCCACGGCCTCGATCGCCCGGCCCAGCTCGGCCGCCTCGTGCGTACCGGCCTGGACCGATCCCGAGCCGCCCGCGCCAGACGCGAGCAGGAACACAGTGTCGTTCGTGCTCGTGTCGCCGTCGACGCTGAGCTGGTTCCAGGTCCGGGCGACCGCGGGCCGGAGGAGCTCGTCGAGCACAGACGGCTCGACCATCGCGTCGGTCAGGACGATCGCCAGCATCGTCGCCATCCGCGGGTGGATCATCCCGACGCCCTTGGCGACTCCGGACACCCGGATGGAGCGGCCACTCTGCCCGTCGGGGTCGGTCAGGATCAGGCTCGTGGTTGCCAGCTTGGTCCGCGAATCGGTCGTCCGGAGGGCGACGGCCGCGGCCTCGAGGGCGTCATCGGTGGCGGCGAGGGTCGGGCCGAGGGCGGCGATCCCGGCCTCGATCAGGTCGAGCGGGAGGCGGGTGCCGATGACCCCGGTCGACAGCAGGAGCGTCCGTTCGACGCTCGCTCCGGTGGCGGCCGCGAGCAACTCCGCGACGCGCGCCTGGTCGGCCTCGCCGGCCGCTCCCGTCGCGGCGTTGGCGCTGCCGCTCGTGGCAACGATCGCCTCGGCCCAGCCGTAGCGGCCGCCACCTTGCGGCATGGTCGCGGCGAGATGGGCCCGCGAGAGGTGGACGGGAGCCGCGGCGAAGGCATTCGGCGTGAACGTTGCAGCGGCGGCGGCGGCGAGTGGTCGCCCATCCTGGCCAATCGTGGTCGCGACCAGGGCCAGGTCCGGCCGGCCGGACGCCTTGATCCCGATGGCGGCCGCCGCTGCGCGAAAACCCAGCGGCATCGCCGCGCGGCGCTCGACTTCGGGCAGGTCGAGCGGGAGTCCGTCGAGCGAGTTTCCGGCCGTCATCGTCATCGTCATGCCTACGGGGCGAGCGGAAGCTGGTCGAGGCCGGCGGTTTCGGGCAGGCCGTGGACGACGTTGAAGGCCTGGATGGCCTGGCCTGCGGCGCCCTTGACGAGGTTGTCGATGACACCGATCGCCAGGATCCGCCCGGTTCGCGGATCGTGGCTGACGTGGATCCGGGCATGGTTGCTGCCCGTCACGTGCTTCGTCGCGGGCGCCTGGCCGACGACCGAGACGAACGGTTCGCCTGCATATGCCTCGGCGTAGAGCGCGTCGAGCTCCGCCTGGTCGATCGCGCGCGTCGGCCGAACATGACAGGCCGCCAGGATTCCGCGTGTCATCGGGATGAGGTGGGGCAGGAAGTCGACCCCCTCGGCACCCGGGTTGGACGCGCCGGCGGAGCCACTCAGCCAGGCGAGCTCCTGCTCGATCTCGGCGACGTGGCGGTGACCGCCGAGGCCATACGCCTTCACGCTTTCGTTGACCTCACCGAACATCAGGTCAGGCTTCGGGTCGCGACCGGCGCCCGACACGCCGCTCTTGGCGTCGACGACCAGGTCGCCGATGAGCCCGGCCCGGGCGAGGGGAGCGAGGGCGAGGAGCGTCGCCGTCGGATAGCAACCCGGCGCCCCGACGATCGCCCGATCGGCGCTCCGCAGCGAGGCGAGCTCGCCCCGGTGGAGCTCCGGCAGGCCGTAGATGGCATCGTCTAGCAGCTCAGCGGCCGGATGCTCGAAGCCGTACCAGCGCGGGTAATCAGCGCGATTTCGAAGGCGGAAGTCCGGCCCAAGGTCGATGATCGCGGTGCCTGCCGCTGCAAGCTCCGGGACGAGCGCCGCGGCCGTGCCGTGGGGAAGGGCGAGGAAGACCGCATCGACCGGCGGCAGGGTCGCATTCACGACGAGGCCGGTCCCGGCCAGGTGGGGATGTGTCGCGCCGATCGGCTCGGCGTCGCGGGCGCGACCCTGGAGCCCGGCGATCTCGACATCCGGATGGCGACTCAGCAGCCGGACGAGCTCGGCTCCGACGAAGCCGGTCGCACCGATGATCCCGACGCGGATCCGGGTGCCGGCGCCAGGCCGGCGGTCCGTCGCGATCGCAGTCCCGGGTTCGACGCCCGTGCTCACGGGCACGCGAGACCACTCGCCGGAGGTCGCGTCGAGCGGGTCGTTGAGATCGGATGGACCGCCGTCATGACCGCATGACTATACAACCATTTTGCATACAGATGCAAGATCGCCCTCGGCTCGCCGCAATTCCCACTAGCGCGCTAGGAATACTGTACGATCGCCGTTCACGATACATAAAGGAGCCACCGATGCCCGTCGCCGTCTCCGCCGCCGATGCTGCGAGCCTGCCGCCGGCAAGGATGATCGACCCGCGCGGCCATCGGTTCGGGGCGGGCGTCTCCGCGGTTCTTCTGATCGGTTCGTTCGTCACCGGGTGGGTGCCCGGCGTTGTCGTGGCGTTGCTATCGATCGGGGTGAGCGCGGCGTTCGGGCTGCGCTGGTCGATCTACGGGGTCGCCTGGCGACGAATCGCGAAGGTGGCGCGACTCGGCAAGGTCGAGCCCGAGCACGAATATCCGCCGCGGTTTGCCCAGACGCTCGGCAGTACAGCGCTGATCGCCTCGCTCATCGCGTTCGTCGCCGGGGCGACGCTGCTCGGCTGGATCCTGGTCCTCGCCGTCGCTGCCCTCCAGTCGCTCCTCGCCATCACCGGGTACTGCCTCGGTTGCCGTCTCTATTTCCTGCGCTGGTGGGTCCCCAGCATTGTCACGGGCCTCTGGCGGCGCCAGGCGAACGCAACGATCGAGCGGACGCCGCTTCGCTACAGCTGACCCCGGCCGCCGGCGCGGTATCGTGTCGGCATGTCGAATGTCTCGCTCGGTCTCCCGCCCGACCTCCACTCCTACCTCGTCCGCCACGGCGTTCGTGAACCGGATATCCTCCGCCGTCTGCGTGAGGAGACGGCGTCGCTGCCACAACACGACATGCAGATCGCCCCGGAGCAGGGCGCCCTCATGGCCCTCCTCGTCAAGCTGTCCGGGGCTCGCCGGGCGATCGAGCTCGGCACGTTCACGGGCTACAGCTCCCTGGCGGTCGCCCTCGCGATGCCACCCGACGGCACCATCGTCTGCTGCGACGTCTCGGACGAATGGACATCGGTGGCCCGTCGCTACTGGGCCGAGGCGGGTGTGACGGATCGCGTCGATCTCCGCCTCGCGCCGGCCCTCGAGACGCTCGACGCGCTGCTTGCGAGCGGCGCGGCCGGCACGTTCGACTTCGCCTTCATCGACGCAGCCAAACGCGACTACGCCGACTACCACGAGCGAATCGTCCAGCTCCTCCGAACCGGCGGCCTCGCCGTCTACGACAACGTCCTGTGGGACGGCGGGGTCATCGACAAGTCGATGACCGACGCGGACACCGTCGGCGTCCGACGGCTCAATGAGCGTCTCGCGACCGACGAGCGGGTCACGATCAGCATGATCCCCGTCGCCGACGGCCTGACTCTCGCCCTCAAGCGCTAGCGAGCGACCGGCGTCGCGCCGCCATCTGCGCTCGGCATCAGCCCGGCAGGACGTCCGGCGGCCGGAGCGGGCCCGTCACGATGACCTCGCCCTCGGCCTCCTTCGGTTCGAGACCGGTGCATCGCATCCGGAAGCGGTGATGAACCTCTGTGGCGCCCGACGACAGCATGGCGTTCACCGGGCAGTACTTCGTTGCCGATAGCTCGATCGCCCGGCGGACGGCCTTCTCGATGACGACGGTGCCCTCGACGATGTGGGTCACCTCGACGCGGGTCAGGACCTGTGGATACTCGGAGCGCTGCTCGGCTCGCGCCTCGACCTCATAGCGATCGATCACCTGGCGCTTCTTCTCGAGGATCGCGATGACGTCCATCGCCGTGCACGCTGCCAGCGAGGCGACGATCGACTCGACGGGCGAGTACTCGTTTGTCGTGACCGCCTCACCGAAGACGATCGACCGGTCCGTCCCGGTCTTGCCGGCGAATCGCTGGCCCCCCTCATGCCGGAGCGAAACGGTCCGAATCTTCACGAGGCTATCGTAGCCGGAGCCGTCAGGCGCTCGCGGGAACGGCCTCGATCGAGTCGTCATCAACCGCCGGCGCGGCGCCCGGAGCCGCCGCCGGTTCGCTCAGGAACTGCTCGCGGTACAGCCGGGCGTAGAGGCCCCCATGAGCGAGGAGCTCGCCGTGGGTACCCCGCTCGACGATCCGGCCTCTGTCGTAGACGAGGATCTGATCGGCGCGGAGGATCGTCGACAGCCGATGGGCGATGGCGATGGTCGTGCGGCCTTCCATCAGCCGCTCCAGCGCAGCCTGGATCAGCCGCTCGCTCACGGTATCGAGAGCCGAGGTGGCCTCGTCGAGGATGAGGATCCGCGGATCCTTCAGGAGCACCCGAGCGATGGCGATCCGCTGCTTCTCGCCGCCCGACAGCTTGTACCCGCGCTCGCCGACGATCGTGTCGTAGCCATTGGGAAGCTCGGCGATTCGCTCGTCGATGGCGGCAGCGCGAGTCGCTACCTCGAGCTCCTCGTCGGTCGCGTCCGGCTTCGCGTAGTGGAGGTTCTCGCGGATGGTCGCGTGGAAGAGGTAGGTCTCCTGGGTCACGAAGCCGATGACGTCGCCGAGGCTCGCCAGCGTGACCTTGCGGACGTCGCGACCGTCGATCTCGACCGATCCGCTATCGGTGTCGTACAGGCGCGGCACGAGGTACGTCGTCGTCGTCTTGCCCGAACCCGACGGCCCGACGAGCGCCACGAGCTGGCCGGGCTTGACCTCGAAATCGATATGCTCGAGACCGAAAGCCGGGATGAAGGCGATCGGCTCGACCGAGTCGGGCGCCATGGTGGCTACCGGCGCGACTCCGGGCGTGTCCAGTTCGGGCGCGTCCATTTCGGCCGCTACCGTGTCGACCTCTTCCTCGGACGTCGGGGGCGCCTCGGCCGGCACGGCCGCCGTCTTGTAGCGGAACGAGACGTCGGCAAATCGAACGCTGCCGCGCATCGTCGATCGATCGATCGCGACCGCGTCGGGGGCGTCGGTGATCTCCGGGTCCATCTCGAGGTACTCGAAGATCCGGTCGAAGAGGGCGAGGGCGCCCTGGATCTCGACCTGGATGTTGAGCAGCTGGCCGAGCGGGAAGAAGAGCCGGCTCTGGAGAGTGGTGAAGGCGACGATGTCGCCGATCGTCGGCGCCGACGGGTCGTGGTTGACCGCCAGGTAACCGGCGAGCCAGTACACGAACGCCGGGGTGATCGAGAAGATCGTCCCGATGATCATGAAGAACCAGCGGCCGACCATCGCCTGGCGTACCTGTAGCGCTGCCAGCTCGCGGTTCAGCTTGCTGAACCGGGCGATCGCCGCCTGCTGCTGGCCGAACGTCTTCGAGAGGAGCATGCCCGAGACCGACAGCGTTTCCTCGGTCGTGGCCGACATCTCCGCAAGCGACTTCTGGGTCTCGCCGCGAACCTCCCGGTTGACCTTCCCAACGCGGAACGTCAGGTACATGAAGAAGGGCAGCAGGCCGAGACTGAGGAGGGTCAATCGCCAGTCGATGATGAACATCGCGATGATCGTGCTCGACGCAATGGCCAGGTTCGAGGTGAGCGAGGCCGCCGTGTCGGTGACGACCGACTGGATGCCGCCGACATCATTCGCCAGACGGCTCTGGATCTCGCCCGTGCGGGTCTCGGTGAAAAACCGCAGCGGCATCGTCTGGAGGTGCGAGTAGAGCGCCGTTCGCAGGTCGTGCATGACGCTCTGGCCGATGACGTTGTTGAGATAGCTCTGGCCGACACCGATCAGGCCCGACACGATCGGCAGGACGATCATCAGGCCAACGAACAGGTTGAGCAGCCCGAAGTCGCGCTGAGGAATGGCGACGTCGATGAGGAGCTTGAGCAGGATCGGGTTGATGAGTCCGATGAAGCTCGTCAGCAGGATCGCGCTGAGAACGATCGCGACCCGCGCCTTGTATGGCTTGAAGAACGCGACGATTCGGCGAATCGTTCGGCCGCGCCGCTCCTTCGGGACCGTCTCGCCCGGACCTGTCGCCCCGAAACCGCCCCAGCCGCCGCCACGGAAGCCGCCGCCTCCGCCGCCCGGCCGGCCGCGCCCGGTCCCGCTGGCCGCACCGGCGGCCCCGCTCGTTGCCGAGCCAAGGCGGCCGAAACCGCCGCCCCGTCCACTCATCGTCGTTTCACGCGCATCGGGTGACGCTACCATGAGGGAGGCTGAGTTGCATTCTGCAAGCAACACGTCTCGGCCCCTACCCGGCGCCCGGCCGAGGCGCCAGGCCTGAACGCTCCAGCCGCCCGGTCCCCGCGCTCCAGCCGCCCGGTCCCGCGCTCCAGCCGCCGAGTCCCCGCGCTCCAGCCGCCCAGTCCGCGCTCCAGACGGCAAAAGGATTCCTGGTTTGCGATGCCGTTCTCTGCATAATTTCGGCGCAAACGTCGGCTCCA
>WNGI01020409.1_pt1 | contig 11697 bp, 9 predicted proteins | sample 5400621 | NCBI WGS metagenome assembly WNGI01 (sample SAMN13153374, study PRJNA577476) | soil metagenome | isolation source: 20 cm soil or saprolite under Garry oak tree replicate 1 | place: USA:California | collected 2016-06-15
GCTTAACGATCTAGATATCCAGGGCCGGCCGCGCAAATATAGCACAAGTGATGGTGCAGTACCTCCCACCTCACCGTCCGGAGGACCATACTCGAGGCCATATGCTGCAGCTGGACCCCATATATCAGCTTACAGCAATCCATCACCTAATATGCGTGCTGCAGATGTTTTGCCTCCCACTGGCCCGACACCTGGGTACCCTACGTCGCCCTATACTTCAACGGCGGGGCGTGGTGAACCCATTGCTAGGGTGCCATCGCCATATGGTTATGCACAACCTCGTTCACGAGCGACTACCCCTATTCCCGGAGTGGCACCGGCGTTCCCTCAACCGCGATCTAGGGCTGCTTCCCCCGTCCCCGGCTATGGGCAACCACGTTCGAGGGCGGCGTCCCCCATGCCAGGTGGCATGTCATTACCTCCTGAGCTGTCTTTCGATAGAAACCAACCGACGGTGCCCGATTGTTTCACCCGTGGAGTGAACACGACGCTTTCCTTCCCTGCATTTGACCCGATCAAAATCCAGGAAATGGATGAATTTCTCGAGCGCCTTCCAAAGCTGCCACTTGTTTTGCAATCTCATGATGTCAACCATCACGATTGGATCCGACTGACTCAGGTAGATGCGCATTTGTATACCATTTAGGTACCATATGGCTCAACGTAATTTTTACAGGACTTGTCTATGACTTGGGCTAATAAAATGCCTGTTCCTCCGGAGAGGGCTGCGAACCCACCCAGACGCGCAAGCGTCGTCGCTGAGCTCCTCCACTCTTGGAACTCCGCCTTTTTCATGCCCCGCGGTGTCGAAATTGTTCTCTACAAGGGAAGTGCCAGGTTCTCGGGGCCAAAGGCTGGCATTACCGATTTGCCAATTGGCAAAGACGACGAGTCAACTGATTCCGATTCTTCTTCTGAGTCATCTTCGGAGGAGGAGCCTTACCGTAATAGTCCACCAGCGAACCCATACGGTGGCGGTTATCAGGTCCCCTCGGTTTATTCGTCTGACTCGAACGAAAGCCGGAGAAGGCGTCGCGAAGAGAAAAAGCGTCGCCGCAAGGAGAAGCGCATGAAGCGCAAGCAAAGAGAAAGAGAGAAGAAATACAGCCTCTATGTTACTTACATGCCTCCAAGTGCCATGTCAGGCGTCTATTCCGCTCCTCGCCCTGGAGTTTACTGAGTAACTTCATAATTTCAATCCTCGTTATGCAATGAATTTTGTAGCTCTTGTAACATAAGCATGTAGTGGATCTATGTCTAGCAGACTTGCCAGTATTTACAAAAACCAATACACATCATAGTATCTATCTTGGCAAGCCATAAAATCACAGGAGGGATCTACAAAATTTGGCGGTTCCACGGTACATCTACATCGGAGGAGCTTTTTACCTATTCGATCAGCTTCGGTTTCGATCACACCTTTGGACCGATTTTCTGATCATGTAAACTGTTGACTTGAACGATCTTAAGCTAATGCAGATGGAATGACAATGAAAATCACACTGGTAGGGCCATTGACTCCTACCTGTTCGGCTGAAGCCTGGAGGTCGTTTCAAGAACAGTATGCTATACATGCGCACAAATCACAAGATCGCGACCGCGTATGCTATCTTATCCGGAAGCATTAAAACAATATATCATATCATATATCACATCATTACTGACCCCGTCCTCGTCCACGAGACGGTGCACCGCGCGATGCATATGACGGGGCACCAGATCCACCATAATTACCGTGTCCACCACCTTCATATGTGCCATAACTGATGCCAGCCCCATAGCCACCGTAGCCATTTGGAGATCCGCCTCTTGGTGGCGGCGCTCCCCGACCATACCCACCATAGCTAGGTGGTGGTCTTCCGCTTGGTGGACCGTAACCACCGCCACTTGGTCCACTGTACTGGTACGAGCTACTTGGGACGCCCTGAGGGTAGGACGAGCGTGGTGGATATGGAGGATTCCCGCGGCTTCCGCGGCCTCCTCTACTACCAGTCGATGCATGATTCCCATAATTATTAGGTCTCGTGTGGAATGGATCATTCCTCCAGTCAGCTTGTCCTCCACCATTCCAAGAATTACGACCACCTCCATTTGGACCTGGTGGGCCGCCACGGCCACGGCCTCGGCCACCAGCTCGAGTCGTTTCAAGATCTGTTACACTCAATTGACGAGGAGGCTTCCTGGCGCCTGGTAATAATTCCGATCGATGTGGTCGGAGCTGTTTTGGGAATAAGTATATCACTGATAACGAGCGATCATTCCTGATATCTGACAACTCTTGCTGAGGTAGTGGGCTGTAGTATGTGGATCCAGGTAGACAATCAGGATTAGGCAACACAGTGCCGCTGATACCCTTGCTAAGATGAACATCGACAATTTCCGGCTACATAAAGCGTAAGGTTTTACACAAGCTGTTGAAAGGGGAAGGACATACATCTTGTGTCTTCCTTTTGCCATATAATCGCTCGTAGAATGGATAGATAGGATGTTCGTCAGATGCAAACATAGCGTTACTCCCCCAGCGGTTTCGCTTAATTTCCTCCTCCGTGAGCTGTGGATAGTGGGGCGCCATCGCATCTAACAATCTCTTCTCATCGATAAAGGGCAGCAGGGCAACACCTTGCCAAGTCATTTTCTTTCCATTCATATCAATTTCGAAAGATGATGGATAGAAGTCAATGATGGGTGAATCGTCACTGGTCATAAGATGATGGAATATTTCGGGGATATGTTTCCGACTGCAACAGGCTGTGAATATTGATGCGCTTTATGAAGCCTAGAGCGCTTACCTGGCAGCAGGGAAAACACCCATCAATTGTTCATATGGTTTAAATGGCTGCCCAAGGCTAAATTGTATGTCCATCTTGTCTATGTCGACGAAATCGGCCGCAAAGGGGGAAAAGTGGTAAGGATAAAACCACTGCCAAGACGGAGTCTGCGTTAATCATTAGATATGTCGCGAATACATAGCGAGGGATGTGCGCACCCCTTGATAGTAATAATGTAAGACCCAGGCCATGCCCTCAACATAACTTTTAGTCAAGCTAACAATGTCAGAGAGAGCTGTGATTAGACGACCAAGGTACTCACTTGTATATGAACTCCTTATCACTTAGTTCGACACCGAATTTCTCCCTGTAGTACCTCTCTTTATATCCGGGCTCCCATAATCTGAACGAGCTTAAGAACCAAAGTAAAATAGTTTAAGTCTTGAAACTTACCTGACTGTATCCTCCTGCTCTACAGTTCCGTCTGGATGTACCTTGAGGGCCAGTCGTTTAGGTGCTGCCTCTTCCTCTTCAACCGTAACTATGTCCTCATCCCCACCATCATCTGATGCTCCAGGACCTTCTTCATATTTACGTTTGGTCCCGTGTGCTTCTTCACTGGGGATGATTGCATCCTCTTCCACAGCGTCGGGAGCACTTTCAGAAGTCGGATCAGAAGCTGAGCCACCAGCTGAGCCACCAAGGCCGGGAAATTCCTCCTGGTCTTCATCCACGGCATCACCATCAGCACCCGATGTCACGGTAGTAGCGGTAGTTGTGGAGGGCTTCGGCAGAGGCAAACTCATTCTCGCTGCGTCCAATGAAGCTGATGGGGCTGCTGCGGTGCTGGATATCGCGGAGGATACGGGTTTCATCGGCAAGGATAGGTCAAGCTTGGCAGTATTACCGCCAAGCTCGGCCCTCAGGACATCTGCAGCGCTCATATTGGCCATTCGTATCGAACGTCGGTTGGCCACAACGTCACGATTTGATCCAGCTAAAGCTTGTACAGCTGTTGGTGTGTGCTGCACTGACTCAGGCGTTGGTGAAGCACCCAACCCAATAGCGTCCGCATTTGCTGCAAAATCATACGCAGGGCGCGCTGGTAGAGATGGATGCAAAGAGGGTGGTGCGGTCAATTGCAAACTTCCCGAAGGTCCAATAGACGCCGCCTGTTCGCCTTTCTGTGCATCCAACTTACGGCGCTTGGCATTTTGATCTTGCCGCTCTTCGGCTATAAGAAGTAACAACGTTAATCCTCACATTCAAACAGGTGGCAAGATAATGGGAATAGGGGGCAACTCAAAGTGGGACTGGGGAGGTGTGACAGACCTTCACGCCTTCGTCTAAATATCTCATCTTCTCTTTTGGCTAAGCCCTCAAGGATGATCTGTGCTCTGGACAGCTCAAGTCGACCGTGATTCGTGAGATAGCCTCCCATTCTCGGGAGTTCTTGTTTCCATATCTTCAATAATGTATCAATTGCGCCTTCACGAATCTCAAGTGAGGGGAGATGGGGAAGGAAGTCATTGCCAACGAAGAATATGAGAAGAACCCAGTCATCAATCGCTTGTTCGACATTGAAAAGAAAGGGGGCATTGGGGACATAGAGCTCGTATTCAAGATACTCGCGCAAGATGGCGACATCGAGGAATATGAAAGGTTTTTTATCGGGAGCAGCTTTTTTCTGTACCTCTGCTTTTTCGCCAGTACACTGTGCAGCATAATGTCCCTCTTGCCCGCAGATCCGGCAAGCATTAGGCTTAGTATCATTGGCAAAGACGTCCTCACGAAGAACTCTAAAATTGGGTTCATGGGTCGCTAAGGAAAGCATAATAAGATCAGCATCCTGAAAGCGAAAAATCAGCTCAACGTTCTGACTTGAAGTCGTGAGACTTACGAGACCATAAATAACGTGCTTCATGTTCGGGTCATAGCCAGGATTTGTCCGCTGGCGCCTAATAAAATCCATGATTTTGTGCTCTCCCTCGCCAGGCACGCTGGCGTCTGATATAAGCACTTGGATCTGGAGACAATGTCATCATAGAGTAGCGGCTAAACACATGTTACGAACATTTTTCCAACCAGGATCTGTGTTCATTTTCTGTACCACCCAATACCTCAATGAAGTGGCAAGTAAGCTCATGAATGGCGTTCCCGGAGTGATAGCATTCGAATCCCAAGGAACTTTACTCTTCTCGTCGTCAGACAACGTTTTACCCATCGCTTTTATGACTTGATAAGTATCTTGAATAGGACATAGAGTATTGGCCTACCTTCCCACATAGCCACCGCTTCCTTTCGTGCCTCTTCTTTCTCTTTCGCCTCTTGCGCGGAGCGGAACCGACGTGAACGTTGTTGATTCATTTTCGCGCGTGGCGCAACACCATCTAATAAGACTCAGCTGTTATGCTCATCGACCGAGTATCAGACTTACCAATAGCCATGAAGAGAAGTTTTCTGGGTCGGATCATGTTAACTACCCTCTCCGTATATTTGAAGACCTCCACCATCATGTCTGCTTCTGTTTCTGGTGCTGGCTATGACAAATATGAGCATTCATCTCATATATATTTTTGAAAGCCGCTACCTTTCCTTCTGGATGAGTACAAGGGTGCACCTATGCATTGTCAACCAGCAGTAGTTTATAATGCTTATGTCGCGTACAATTCCATTCATATCAAGATACAAATTATCAAATTCAACACCATTCGGATTTGGGTTGGAGATGTTAACAGGAATGGATATTGTGTCCCCTGCCGCATCTGGCACTTGCATTTCATCTTCCTCTTGCAAAAAGAGCGGGAACACCCTGAAGTGAGATGACTTAAGTAGGACGCGCAGGATTCGACTTGCCACATACCATTGTCGTCTATTAAGTGCTATAGGACTCAGGTAGGTGAGATTACGGACTGTCTCGCCTGAGGGGATGGTGGTTGAAGTCAGTGAGTCGCGACGTAAGTCACAACGGGACCGCTCGTAATTGGGCTTATGTCGGGTTAGGGTTGAGAAGAACTTGTCACGCATCACCATTCGTGACGTCTTGCCGGTCTGTGACGAATGCCGGCAGCACAGCCACATAGTGATGAGCCGCTGCGTGCCGAAGAACGTCGTACGCATTCCATGTGTGTATTTAGAGCTCGATGGGTTGAACTGTAGTTTGCTACACAAGTACAATGTACCACTTCCATCCTCCTAGCCGCGCCTTCTGGTTTCTCGTTGGTGCCGCCTCTGCTACTCTGTGGATCAAGCACCGCGAATACCGTAACATAGAGTGGGGGGGCTACGGTCCCTGCGTCCGCCAGCGAGCAATCCAATCTGCATCTCAACAACAGGGCGCACTGGCTGAGCCCAGCCGATCAAATGTCGCGCCACCTACCTCACCCTCATTAACGGCACAAACCCCAGAGACACTCCATTCTGTTTCCCGAGCAATCAATAATTTACCCCCAGCAGACGGCTGGCGTTTTGGCGAAAGAAGGCAGATGGAGAAGTGGGAGGAAGACAAGGAGAAATTAATAGACCTCACTCTGCGAGCGACAGATGCAGTGAGTATCGTATCGGTGTAAATGGGTTTGAAGCTGATGGCACAGCGTAGATAGCTGACATGTCAGAGTCAACGCTTGACACAGTCTTGGCAACCATAGAGGATCTGAAGATGGTAATCTTGGGTCGTCGGCTACTTTGGCACTTACTTATCTACATTGCAGAAAATAGTGGAACATCGAGCTCGGCGAGAGAAGCAGCGAGAACGACTTGAAACTCAGCTGGAGAATGAGAAAGAGAGGAGCAAGCATCTTATTTGATCCATTCAGACCTTTATCTGTATCTTTAGTTTGCAACCCCACTCCGTAATATTTGGTATAAAACCTACATCATTCCGTAATAACAACACGACGTCATCGTACCGTAGTTCCTGTCCCAAAATCATCTGCGGGCGGAGAATGGCGACACGGGGTAGGTAAATTCTGTCCTGTTGAGCAGTCCGGTATAGGAAAATACAGGTATCAAGAGGCAGTCTACGGTTTGGGACGCTCCTTTTCTATGGGCGCTGTTCCTGTATTTCGCTGCGTGATATATGCCTTTCGAGCCCAATCAAAAACATGTTCTGTAGCAACCTCGACTGGGTGATCATATAGGTACGGCAGCATTGGTACCAAGGCCAATCCAGTTAACGTTGGGCCCCATGATTTCACACGTGCGTTCTTCGTATTGGCAAAAGCTTTCTGGGCTTGTGAAACGACGGTATGGATTGTGAATGCAGGGAGGGCCCTAAAAGATCACATGAGAACGATTCCACGAGAGATGAAAGGGCGCGACATTGATGCAATGGATTGAAACGTAGCCCGCTGCACTGCAACAATCCCAAGCCTGGTTGGCTCCGAGAAATTATTAGCTTCTATTGGAGAAGGTCCGAGCCGGCGGGCCTTGTACGTTTCATACGCAACATCGCTAGTAGCACGTTCGTCAGCATGTTCCGTTCATAATAAAAGAAAAATTTAACGTACCCGCAAATGTACAGCCAAGACATGCCATATGCCGCAGTGACGAATATAGGAGGTACAACGGGACGAAAGGCTTCGCCGATGTCGCTGGTCTGTGGTTGATGTTAGTGCTTTCCCAAGATTGAGACTAAAACATACGTAGGCGATATAACGGTGGCCCGCACGGAGGGCAGTTCTCAAGCGAGCGCCATATGCGAGGTATCTGACGGACGAGTCAGTGCTGTCGACATTTTCACTTGCAAGCTTGTCAACTGGCTCCATGTCCACAAACGTTCGATCGGGTATGGCAAAGCGCTGCTGTCACACGTCACACGTCACACAGACCTTCCGCTTGGGCCACCACCAAGTCTCGTCTCTTCCCTACATCGTCGACAGCGACGCCGACAACCCAAACAACGCGTACAACTTCGTTAGGCATCTTTATTGACTCGCCTATTCACCATGGATACCCCAGGACGCTCCCAATCTCCATCCACTGACGTCCAAGTCAAGCAGGAACTTGTCCCGCCAGCCCAGGACAAAATCTCTGCCTATTACTCCCTTGTCTTCCCGCATTTTACGTTCTATGTGCAGACGCTCTTGATAACGATAGGCCGCAGATGTACTCCCAACCCACATGCTGCCACTTCGTCAACCGCGGAATCGACTCAGGTAGATGTGGACCTCGGTGCACTCAAGAGCGTTTCCCGTCTCCATGCCAAGATTGAGTATGACCATGACGATGATAGATTTATTCTCGCTGTCATTGGCAGAAACGGTGCATGGGTGGACGGAGTTTGGTGCGCGAGCGGAACGCGTACGCCCTTGGGAGAACGGTATGTCTTGTTGATAAGCACCGCGTTCTGCTCAACACGCACCCCATAGCTCGCAAATTCAAATTGCGTCACGGGTGTTTCAATTTGTCCTGCCACCGCCGCCACCACCGGAGGATTCGCCATCCCCCAGTTCTAATTCTTCTTACGGTGCTACCCGTCACCGTTCGCCATCGCTCGACATCGAAACTGTGTCACCTCCCTCCTCGCAGCCGCCCAATTCACCACCTCCGATAGAGCACAAACTACCTTCGCCGCCGCCTGAGCCAAACATCAAGTCCGAAACGCCATCTCAACCCCAATTACCAAATTCCAATTCCATCGGAAAGTCTCTCAAGGCTGGGTCCAATAATTCTTCGAGTGTCAAAAAACGAAAGAAAGGCGACGTAGATCCCGTGCCTATAATACAGAGGCCTAAGCCGGAAGATATGCCACCGAAACCGCCATTTACTTATGCCCAGCTGATTTACAAAGCGATCAAGGCAATAGATGGTAAGGCGACATTACAGGAGATTTGTACATGGATATCGCAGACGTATGATTATTATAAGTATGCGGACGGTGCTTGGATGGTACGTTCCCATTTTGTCTTTCCTATCGCGTCCGTTGTAGTAATGAACGAGCAGAGTTCTGTGCGGCATAACCTATCATCGGGTAGAGCATTTCTCAAAATGGAAAGATGCGGTGGAGATCGGGGGAAGGGGTTTTTCTGGTCAATCGATGAGAAGCACGCTCAGGCATTTGAAGAGCAAGATGCCAAAATGCGGCAAGCAGCAGCCAGTGGTGGCTGTGGTAAAGATGGAGTAAGCAAGGGAAAGAAGAAAGACAAAGGCACGTCACTTCTAGAGCCGCCTCTGAAGCGAAGCGTGAAGGGTGATACCAAAGGCCTACCTCTTCCGCCTCCGCTCACAAACACGCCGCTTTCGTTCAAGACTACAGCATCATCTTCCTCATTGGGACTGAATGGGACTTCTGGAGCGTCGAATGCGATCACCAGCACAGCGCCTCCTACCACAGGAATTTTTGCCTACCCCGCCCATCCACAATCATCTCATACGGTGACAGTGAAACACGGTTCGACAGTGACACCCAGCTTTTCCGGGTCGAATCCATATGCGGCCCTCACCCAAACCCCTTGGGGTGTACATAGACCGACATCTGGGACTATCACGGAAGTATCTGCAACATCCACTGCTTCGACATCTGGTGATCCGCTGAGACCGCTAGCATCCACTCAATCATCGACACCGACACCGCAAGCCCAGCAACCCACGGTCCCGGACGTTGTGATACCAATTGTATTAGGTCCTATTCCCGAGACACATCCCGACTATTCGCCATCGCATCGTAATAACTCAGCCAAAGAAGGGTACATGATCCTTCATGAGCGTAAACTAATCCTCGATCCGGACGTATTTACAGGGTTAACGCCTGAAATGCTTACGGAGTTAGAGAGGATGGGGGCGCGAGCAGCTTTAGGTGTTTTGACAGGCCACATGGTTAGGGCGTTAAAAGAGAAGAGGGCTAGAGAGAGGGAGAAGAACAAGGATAAGGGTGCGAAAAGGAGCCGAGGTCCTAGGGGCAGTAGGAAAGGCGCAGGCTCCAAGTCGAGCGAACCTCCTGGCTCACCTTTTACCAAGGCACCCTTAGAGAAGCGGGACGTGGGAAGTGCAGAGACGGAAACTATAAATGGTAAGCTGAATGGATCTATGTCGCAGTCTACGCCAGGGACGCATAGCCAAGACGGCAATCCAATAGCGCCACCTGCAGATCCTGGCTCTCCTATCATTGTCGTGGTCGATTCGGATGACGAGGGGCCGGCGATGAAGAAGCGAAAGGTTGATGACGAAAGTCAAGAGGCGTCCAACATGATGATGGTTACGGAGACAAGTTCAGGACTCATACCCATGGTGTTATGAACTTGGTCTCGTTACGTTGTTCACGACCGTTACGCTTCCTACGCGTTTTTGAGTATCCTGGGATGATCGAACGACTCGGGGTCTTTTTCATTCTACACTATCTATCGCATAACGTATACCTGTTAGCATACGTGGCTTAATGACATTAAAATTTGAACAGGGAACGTGGCCCGTGGATATGATAAAATTGATCCGTCTTAGGCGCCAACTCGGGGTCTGTAGATAACGACACACGATTATGGTATCAATAAACGCGGGCGCTGTGGTGCCGGCAGCCGTGAAATGCTGGTGACGGTTGCCAACGGGTTTGTCTCAGTCCATCTTCTTGGCGAATTCTCAGATCTCAGACTCAAACCTGATAATAACACAAGTACATACATACTTCAAGACAATTGTGCAGATAGCATAACAAAACAGTAAACTAGGACAACAACTCTCATACACAAATAATACATACTATCATTACAGCCTATGAGCTTGGGGTTCCTGTAAATTGCCCCTTCCAAAATTGAATAATCTGCCCTGCTGTATCTTGTACCCATGGATCAAATTGTTGCAATCTTTCATCTCTCCTGAACCTTTTGAGGATGTCAATGAGTTTTGTGTCCTTCAACCACACCAAACCCAGGCCAGGGCGATCTTTCTCCTGATTTATGCTCTCCAGGAGTGATCGAAGCTGATGATGGTCATTATGGTTATATTTTCCCTGCTCCAACAAGTACCATAGCCTGTTAAGGCCATTTGCCCAGTCAAAGATCCGGGGCTTGGTGAGAGGGGGCTTGGGTATCTGTTTAGGAAACAATGGAGCGTTGGTTTTCAGTGACTGAGATAGGACATGATGATGTTTAACATGTTTTTGCTTTCTCCTGGATGTATAGGAAGGTTTGTGTGGCTGGGGAGCTGAGTCATCCTCAGTAATGTATGATGAACTGGAGTCATCTGTGGTCACGTTGACTGGTTCATTTTCACTGTCCTCCCTGGTGTGCTTTGTTCTGGAAGTCATGGAACCAGTAATCAAACGCTGTGTGGTATTGGTATATGAAGTAGAGGGTATATGTTGGTTCAAATGATGAGGAGAGAGCTGCAGCACAGGTTGAATTGAGACATGGGGTTCAGGGATAATTCCCTGGGAGGCCATGAGGTGCAACAGATTCATCTTTGTTATATCATCCAGAGTAGATCCAGGAGATTTGGAAGTCACAATCATTGATGGTTCATCTTGGTCCATGGCACTATAAGAAAATGCAGGGCCTGTGGGGGCATCCTGCATTGTAGCTGCATCTGGAGAATATGGATAGCTGAGCTCCTCCACATCAGGTGCAGCAGGAGCAGAAGCATCCTGCTCCAGTATCATAATTGTATCCACATCGGATGCAACAGGATTGGAATCCTGGGGTAGGGTTAAGAATGTCCTGACTTGGTATAGTGGGTCACTCCATCTTACATGGAGACCACGTTGTGGTGTGGCAGGAATCTGACAGGCAATGAGCAAGGATGGATGTGGCATGGCAGAAGACCTGACTTTGAGAATGGGTCTCAGAGGAGTACTCTGATGAACATCATTGGCATGCAAAGGATTACTAAGCTTGGGTTGGAAAAGTCTGGACATTGTAAATGTGGTGGTTTGTGGAAGAAAGAGAAAATGAAGTGATTGATAAGCAAAAGCCTTAAGTAGGCGGCGGAGATTAAAATG
>WNGI01017908.1_pt1 | contig 11696 bp, 15 predicted proteins | sample 5400621 | NCBI WGS metagenome assembly WNGI01 (sample SAMN13153374, study PRJNA577476) | soil metagenome | isolation source: 20 cm soil or saprolite under Garry oak tree replicate 1 | place: USA:California | collected 2016-06-15
GTGCGTGGCGAACATTTTTGGAAGGTATTCACAGGCACTTCAAACCTTACGCTTCAAAGCCGCTCACTGATTCACGGTAATTTGATTTTAGGCCCTTTTTCTCTCCCGACGTTCCCCGTGAGCAGGCTTCGAATGCTGCCCTCGATGAAAGAGAAAACATGATGGGCAGAAGATCGAGCCGCCCCCGCCACAAGTTTCCGCGTGGGATTCACACAATTCACTGCCTCAGTCAGAACATTGCGTGCTGGCCGTTCTTGAGCACAAATAACCGACCGCATCCTCCGAATTCCTCATTTCTACGACTTCGCAAGGCATGGGCGTAGTTTACGATTTGGAGGGCGGCAGATGCTAGATCGGACTTTAAAACCGATCCACTAATAGCATCGAATTCGTGACCCAACGTGCTGGTGTTTATTTGAACCAGTGGTATCCAAGAGTTATTTGTACGCCGTTGAATTCTGGATTGCGCACTCCCAAATTGGCATTTGAGACGTGGAACCACCGGCACGCGAGGTCCATCGATCGCCGGCGCTTGGTGAATATGTGAATGCCTCCGCCGCCCCGCGCGGTAAAGTTAAGATTGGAAGTATCGCCTGGTGGGAAGTTCGAAGTAGTAAAAAGAGTCCCGCCCGCTAATTCAATATACGGAACCACGCGGCCAAACTGGTGGTTGGAAGTCCATCGAACTACAACCGGCTCAAAACCGCCGCCGTACACGCGTTCAGTTTCGCTTGTCACGAATATCGGGACAAGATTGAATCCGTACTCAAGATTGCCACGCAACCAACTAGTGCCGACTTCGCCGGTGACGACTTTCCCGACGAACACTCCCGCGCTCCAGATTTGCGCCTCGGTAAAAGAATTCCGGTTCTCTTCACCCGTTGCGCCAGCAATCCAGACGCCGATGTCCCAGCTTCCCTTCTCCAGCAATCGGGGTGGATGCTCTTGCGCTGGAACTGCGTAAGGAAGCAACAGGAGCAGGGCCAGTCGGAGGGCTCTCACGCTGCGGGTTAAAGCGATTGGGATCATGACTTCCTGCGCGAAAGCTCGACTTCAATGATCCGGTGCGAAATCTGGAAATCTAGTGCTCAACAGAAGAATACATTTGCCCAGAATCGCGGGTTGCGCGATACCATGGCCGCCTTCCGTGCAGCATGTTGGCCCCTCCGCGAATGGGATTCAGGGCACAACGTACGACGTCAATTAAGAACCGATTCCGCGTGGCGCCCTCCAGGTGGTGGGCGACATGTTTGTCCAGCAGATCTTCAGTCAGTATCCAGGCGAAGCCGCCCACAGGCGTAATCACAAGATCAACCTGCCCCACGCCAGTCACGCAAGGCTTCTTAGTGCAGGGCCAGGTCCCATTTTGATTCCATGGTTGTCGCGCGGTCGTGCCGTACTTTTCCACGGTCAACTCGCTTAGCGGGCCAATATTCCATTGCGTGCTGTAAGCCGCGTTCCACAACAGGGCCTTGAATCGGCTCCACCAATAAGCTTTTGTATTCGAAAATTCCAGTTTCTCCCCCTGCGGATCATTTTGTATCTGGATGTACCCAGCCATTGCCCCCTGAATGGGATGTCCAACGTAACTGTAAAGAACCTGGTCACCATCATCCCACCCGGAATGAACCCAGGTGGAGAGCGACTGTTTGTAATCGCTCCAATAGTGATTGAAAGGCACGCCATTTTCGATGACCACCCAACGAAAGTCATCCTTCACAACGTAAGCTTGTTCGATGGAAAGGAAAGTGAATGATTCAAACAAGGCTCGTTTCCAACGAAAACCCGGTTTTCGCGACCGGGTAAGAACGAGCATGTTTGCGCTAACACTAAAGTCGTTGCCGATAGCGCTGGGCTTCGTTTTAGAAGCGTCTGCCGTGAAGTTCATGGGCTTCGATTCCCTGTTGGCGGAAGCGCCAGGGAAAAGACTTGTGGCAGACAGGACAGTTCCGACGAGCTGCTCATTTTGTGCCGGGTCGATCCCAATCAGGGAGATACAGTCTTTTATTGTGCTCTGAATCGAATCACAGGTCGATGGGAGCTGGCAGAGGCCCATCGCCGACAAAAGCAGTACGGAACAAAAACGTGCTATGCAAACCATGCTGCCAACATCCGGCGCGGGGCTTTAGGATGTTAGTTGCATGAAGCCGGTTGTCAGAGCTACGATTCAGTGTGAGAAATGTTCTGGGAAGCTAACATTAATGGACCGGGAAATACCGTACCGACCAACGTGTGTCCAAGAGAACTGAACACAAGACTGGGCACCGCCAACCGGGGCCAGGTTCGCTGTGAAGGTCACGCTCAAACAGTTCTTCTCTGCCGTCTTTCTGAGAATATTCCCGGTTCAGAATCTTGAACCCAGTGCTTTGCTCACGTTCAGTGACGTAAGGCCCGAACTTCTGCTTGGCAACGATGCCCTCCAAGTTCAATTCGCAGACTCGCTGAAATAAAGCTCTGCCGGAACGCTCCACATGCTCTGCATATCGCAACGGAAACGGGGGAGAGACCCTCGCAAGCAACCGACGAAGCTCCTGTTTGCGGTCCAGCAATCGCTCCGTTCGCAAATCGTTCCCGTCACAGGTCAACAAATCGAATGCAAAGAAGCACGGCGGATTCTCACGGTGAAACATCAAATTTTTGAACTGTGGTCTACCACGTCTATCGAGGGAGCAAATTTCGCCATCAATGACCGCTCTCACATTCGGCAGCGAATCAGAAATTGATTCTGCCAGAGCAGAAAACGATGCGAACGGATGCCCATTGCGTGAGAGCAACTGAGCACGGCCATGCTCGATTACGGCAAGCGCCCTGAAGCCGTCATATTTCAACTCGAAAACCCAATCGGGATCATCGAATGGAACGACCCGCTTCAGGAGCGGCATTGGCTGGAAATGCGGTGACACGATGTATATGAGAATAGCAAGAACCCAGACTAGCCGCGAAGGGCCGTGATGCGTGGCCACGAAAGCGCCGTCTGAAACGGCATTCCGCGTCCTTCCGCAATGATTTGCGGAATTATGCCTTTGACAAACCCATGTCCGTGAGGGAAAATGGTTCCCTATGCTCGGCGTAGCAATTTTCCAGATTGGCAAAAAGCGAGTAAGACTGACTCCGGAACAAGCAGACAGGAGAAGTGAAAAATACGGGAAATGTCGCGCTTGCCGTCTACCTGTCCGGCTTCATCGCAAGGGTAGGAATGGCCATCCCGCCCATTTTGAACATAGGTCACATGCTGATGCGCGACGAGCTGACTGCCCTCTCGCAGATCAGCGTTATTGACTAGCCTTTCGTTTCCCTGTCTTTGTTTTTGTCTTCTCTGGCGGCTTTACCTTGAGCACGTCCGCTATCACTTCCTTGAACGGGAGCGGGATGTGCGGGATCGGCTTTGAGCTTGTAATTCTACGTTCTCTTTTAGCCACACCACGGCTTTAACACAAAAACGCAGTGTTTACAAGGATGCGCCGAAAGTGGCATACTTACAAGCAAGTAAAAGTAAGCGGGGGTTTGAGTCCGCCTCGTAGACCCCCGCAAGGTTGTTTACCGGCTCACGCCGGAGAAGACGGGAATTCGATCGTAACGGCGACTTTCCAAATGCGGACTCGGAATCGCCGCCTCCCGTGTACGGTTTTGAGAGTGACATCAACGAAATGGGGGATCGAGTTTCACCTCCTTTTCTTGAAGGGTCGGCCTAGAACAATCATTCTGCAAGGGACGATGCTCTAGGCCGTTCTGCTTTCTACCGCAGAACTCCTTGGCGACAATGTCTTCCTCCAGATTAATCGCATTCCATTTCGCCTTCTGGTTCTTTCGATGTCGCCGCGTTCTTCTAGTGTCCGCAACGCTTCATTGATTGCGATGTTTGGGTTCGCTGCCCGAATTTCAATTCCGAGATCACGCAGTTTACGTTCTATGTCATCGGTAGTGAACTCGTGCTCAAGCTTCGCAATCACTCCCAGGACCGCTCCAACGAAGAAACCACGCGGTCGCGTGGCCCCATTAGAGCCATTTACGGCTGGATGTGTGACTGCGGGTGCCTGTTTTGGAGCATCGCCGTTGGTGAGTCCACGGAGGTATCCCGCGAACTCTGGATCATCGGCTAGTTCCCTGAACAGTTGCCACTTTCGAATTTTGTCATCAGCAATGGCTTTTAGATCAGTAGCCATCTGTGCCCCCTATCCCTTCAGTTGGATTACCGCTAGGTTACCACAGTGAAATGGCTAATGGGTAGGGTTTCTTTTAGGCTTAGGCAGACAAGTTGGGAGTCGGCTAATTTGGCTTAGAGTCCCGCAACATCAGGCGCTTTCCGTTCGTGCCCTTGAGTGCCAGCAATGTCCGATCCCCGTCCTTCTCCTTGCGAGAGTTGTAACGAAAATCAAATTCGGAAAGATACCTGTGCAAGTGCTGCTTTCCGACGTGGTGATAGACGCCGTTGACGCCACGTTTCAGCGTGGCGAAATAGCCTTCAATCGTGTTCGTGCTGATGCAGACGCCATCCTCATAGCGCACATATTCTTTCGCACTATGATTCACCTGATCGTGCTTGCGTCCCATCAGTGCACCAGCGAGCACGGTGCCGGAATCGGTCATCACATGAGCATCTTCAGCAACCATCTGATGTATGACTGGTTTCAAATTCTCAGCAGTTATGCGCTCGACATGCCGGGACTGTACGCGTCCTCCGCGCTGTAGAACAGAAACAACGGCAGCCTTGTTGGAAGTTGGTGCAGGGCGATCTTTTGGCCTTTCCCCCGGTTTCATAGACTGAGGACCAATGCGGAGTTTCCCGCCCACGTAGGTTTCATCAATTTCGATAATTCCATTGAGCTTCGATGACAACGGCTCCTGAGCCATCGTGTAGCGAATCCGATGCGCCATGAACCATGCGCTGCGATACGTGACCTTCAGCATCCGGTGAAGCTGATGCGCGGACATTCCCTTTTTGCTGGCGCAGAGGAGATGATAGGCAAGCAACCATTTGCTCAAGGGGATGTGGCTGTCCTCGAAGATCGTGCCGACCGTAACCGTGAATTGCTCACGGCAGCCGCCACACTTCCACACGCCTTTGCGAACGTGCTTGCCCTTTTTGGAAGGCTTCGGCTCTAGACGGTAGGCGTTATCCAATTCGCCACAGTGGGGGCAAATCGGGCCCTCCGGCCAACGGAGTTTCTCTAGGAACCCTCGCGCCTTGTCCTCGTCGCTAAAGTGCTGAGCCAAAGTGACTAAGTTGAGTTCGTTATCCATGCATAAATACTAGCTTTTTCGCATGGGTTTGTCAAGTGCATAATTCCGATGATTTGACTTGACACCAACCACTTTAGGCATAGTCTTGTGCCGCTCAGCCGCACCCGCCTTACCTTGTTCCTTCTCAGTGGTTCGACTGAACCGGCCCCCTCGGCTCCCAACTCTCCACGAGGTGCGACATGCAATCCAGAACATTGATGTGCGTTTCCCGATTACTTTATTCACCGCGCTGGCTCTGTCGGTTCCACTGGCTGCGCAGGAACAGAAGAAGGAGCCGCCTCGCTACACCATCACCGACCTGGGCACGCTGGGCGGCACGTTTCAGCGATGTTGGTGGCGTTAACAATCAAGGCGCGGTTTCTGGCTTTTCGACCCTACCGGGAGACATGGTGACACACGCGTTTCTTTGGCAAAGGGGGCAAATGACCGACCTCGGCACACTCGGAGGGCCAGATAGCCGTGCGCCGGAAGCATCGCCGCCAAACGACAGGAGCGAGGTGGCAGGCTTTTCGGACACATCAAATCCAGATCCTAATGGAGAGGACTTTTTGTGGTCTGGGAACCAACCTCATATGTCTCCCGTTTCTTTGGCAAAAAGGTGTGATGACGCCGCTGCCCACGCTTGGCGGTAACAACGCCGAAGCAAACGGTATCAACAGCCGAGGAGAGGTAGGTGGGCAAGCGGAGACCCCCAACTTAGATCTATGCTCCCCTTTTTTTCTGCAGGTTGAGGCCGTGATTTGGCGGGACGGCCAGATTCAGCAAGTGCTCCCTCCGCTTGGCGGCTCTGTCGGTGTTGTCAATGCGATTAACGACAACGGCCAGGCAGTCGGCATAGTCGGCATAGCTGGTTGCGTTACTGGCAATCTTCACGCTGTGCTCTGGCAGCGCGGCACGCCGATTGACCTCGGCAACTTGGGAGGTGTAACGAACAACTTTGCTTTCGCAATAAATAACCGAGGTCAGGTGATTGGTCAGTCAGACCTGCCCGGCGACACCGCCGCCCATGCGTTCCTCTGGACCGAGGAGGACGGTATACAAGACACCTTCGTGAGCTTCTGACCTTGTATATCTAGACTCTCGCGACAAGCATGCACTGCCCTTCCACTCCGAGGTTTAGTTTCCGCCTGCACGGACGCGATATTCAGCCAGGGCTACCAGCGTCTGTCCGGCGCTGTCGTGTAACTCGTGGGCAATCCGCCGCCTCTCCTCATCCTGCAGCGTTAGCAATCGACCCGACAGGCTGCGGAGACTCTCTTCTGCTCGCTTGCCTTCGGTTACGTCAGTATTGAGTTCCAATCACATCAGTCCTGGTGAGGGTTGGTGGTTGCCGTGAAATGCAATCGCCGGTGCTGGAACAGTAGCTTGCGGCATTCGTACATTAATCAGAAGTCCTGCAAAGAGTAATCAGGTTCTGCTCGATGTCTTCCCCCGACAGGCTGCGAAATTCTTGGTGGTGGACTTCAAGGTTCGACATCCTGCCGCAGAACTGGCATCTCCATCCGTCACGCCACAACACGCGCTGCCGCAGTTGGTCATACTTTTCCGCGTTGAGTCGCAAGCGCGGCGCTTTTAACCAAATCCGATTCACGATGCTATCTTTTCGTCTACGCGCTGCAGAAAAGCACGCTTCTGGTCACCGGGCAGAAATTTGAAGAACTGTGATATGGAGTTCAACAATATGTCGGGATTGCCGTTGTCCAGGTTTGCCCCCGCCAGGAAATCCGCGCAGATCATCTCTAGGCAGTATCCCCGCGACTTATCCGTGCCGAGCATCAGGGCCGCCGTATCTAGAGCCTGCTCGATGACCGGAATCTGGCTTTTGTAGAGTTTGAAATAAATGATCTCCCATGGCTCGGTTTCCTTTCCGGTCAGCTCCCGTTCCACCTCACGCCGGAACTCGTCTTTCGGAAGCGCGCGAGCTTTGTGCAACCAGGTTGCACAATCGAACTCCTGCCCATCCCTCCTTCTTGCCAGCTTTGCTAATTCCAGCCCTTTCGTCCAGCCCACCTGCTTCAGTTCCCGTTTCACTTGCGGCGGTAGGTGCTCGTGAATCGACATCAGGTAATATGCCTTTCTTCTGGATTCCGGGAAGCGCCGCTCGAGGAACTCGTCAAAAGATTTCAGGTTCTCCAGCCGCCAGTATTGCCCGGCCCGCACTTCGCACAGATATCGTCCCAGTTCCACAAACCTGGTATCTTTCTCCGTTTCCTTGCGCTGCTCCCAGGCCAAGATCTCATCGATTTTGGTGAGCACGAACTGGGCGCGCCGGCGATTGAGCTTGGGCAGCATAGGGGGATTCCTAGTAATGAAGCTCGTCAAGCCAATCAAGCTGTTCTGCTCCTGGGCGCCGGATGAGGGCGGCCTCGACCAATTCCTGGCGTCCGAGACAGAGCCCGATATAAGGACAGCTGCTGCAGGGGTTCTGCGGGAAGCGGATGCCGCTGTGGGGCAGGAATTGAGCCGACTCAATCTGCCGGATGGTGGCTTCGACCAACTGGCCGAACTCGCGGCGCTGCTCATCGTTAATGGTGGTGCGCAGGTACTGAATCTCGACTAGGCGCTTGCGCACGAAAACCACCTGAGCGACTTCGGAGATGCCGCTGATCCAGGAGTAGCAAACCAGCTGCGGATCTAAGGCCAACAGTCCGTCTGGTTTTTCCGGGTAGCGGGCCGAAGTCGTCTTCCATTCGAGCAAACAGTCGCGGTCGTCCAATCGCCCGAGGGCATCGATATAGGCCACGAATTCGTTCTGGCTGGAGAGCGGCCGCACAAACTTGATCTGCAGGTTGCGGCGGGGTTGACGAATGCGGACGCGATCTTCCTGGCAGAAGCGGTCGAGCAGTTGAATCCCTTGCTCGAGCATGCGGTCCCAGGTATCCCCATGCGAGTACTCAAGCTTCTGATCCTGACAGAGCTTCCATTCCTGAAACAGCGCAGCCGCCGCGTCTTGGCGGAGAAAGAAGGCACCCAGAGCGCGTTCGAAGGCACGGCCGAAGAGCATGGCTGCCCGCGTGTCTTTCTCCTGCCAGCCATCGAGATAGCGATGGCGGTAGCGGCGCGGGCAGGTCAAGTATTGGCTGATCTGGGTATAGCTGTAGATCATCAGGCCACCTCAGATCCAGGAGGATCGTCCGCGGCTGTGGGCGAGAGTTCCTTCCAGCGGCTAAGCGGCGCGAATCCGTCCAGGTTGAGGACGGAGATGCCATGCACAATGGCATGACTTATTTTCACTACACCCTGCAGGCCGACCAGCGCCTGGTCATCGATTTCATCCTTTCCCAGCAGCTCGGTGTCATAGCCGAAGTCGCGCAAGAACCAGGTCAGTTTCCACATTGCTCTGGCTGTACAGTAGAGGCGGCCGGTAATCAAGCAGCCGGCCAAATGCTTGGGTTCGAGAACCGCGAAGCGGATCTCGTAATAAGGTTTCTGCAGGTGCCAGCGATACTGCACTCGATCAACCTGGACGAGGAATAATCCATCCGGGACGGAGTCGATGGCCGACCGATCCGCAGGACGGAGGCTTTCGAAATGGCGCCTCATGCGGCCCCTTCTTTCGCAGGGAGATAACTATTGAGCTGGCAGAGCAGGGCGTTGCGGTCTTTCTCGGCCCAGTCAGCCAGATGAACTACAAAAGCTTCGACCCGTTCACGCTTCGCTTCACGCAGAGTTTTGACTCCGCAAAAATCCGCGGCATACGACTTCACCAGGTTGGGATCGAGTTGGTGCTGGCGGATGATTTGGCAAAGGCGGTCGCGGACTTTGGGGCCGCCGTAGTTCCCGTTGGCAGGTTGCGACGGGAGCTTGTTCGGCTCGCGGTAAGAATGTGCTGGCTCGGCAAAGGAACCAACCTCCTCGACCGAGCAGATGCCGATGCCGTAGGCCTTGCGCAGAGCCCGGTTGACCGCTCGCGTCTCTGCCACGCGCATCTCGGCGCCGTGGACCAGGGGAGAGACATTGGACGGATCGGCATCGCCGTGGCCTACGAATCCCTTACAGGTACCGGACCTATAGACGGTCGCTGCGAACGCCCAGCGCGACGATTGCGGGTCACAAAAAGCACGAACTGGTCGGACATTGATCCCAGAGCAGCGTTTTCGACGGGACAATCTTAGAAGTCCTGTGTGAGTAACATACCAACGGCCGTCAAGGAAAATGAGGTCTCCACCTGCAATTGAAAAGTGGTGGTCCCGCAGTAATTCCCTCAGTCCACTCAACGCAGATTGATTGAAATTACCCCACAATGCCCGAGCTAATGTGATGTTGGCCATCCAGGCTGAGCTCCTTTTCATGATCCCTCCAGTTTCTCGTTTTCAAGATAATAGCGCTACAATAGCGCTATAAATAATAGCGTCACTATAGCGCTATAGTCAACACAAAATTTGGTTACTTTGGACGTTTCCGAGAATTGACCCTGCGGGCTTCCTTCAGCGCGATAGACGCGATGAATGAGCTGAGACTGACACCCTCAGTTGTTGCTGCTGCTGCAATTTCCCGTTGTTCTTCGTCGGTGTAATAGGATGTCACTCTTTTTCGGACTGATGTCCGTAGTCTGCGGCGCCGTGGGACCTTGCCTTTCCGCATGGTCGCATCTTACATCTCTTTTAGGTCGGACCGACGTACAGCTTGTTTATCTGCGAAGAACTCTCTCGGCGTTCCGGCTATTGCGTCCCAGCCTCCTCAGAGAGCGGTGCTTTGCCAGCGAAACAAAAGAAAGAGAAAGAACAATCACAGTCATGCACGACCGGTCCAGAAGGTTCTGCACTTCTTTTTATGGGTGCCAGAGCAAACACGCGCTCGTGCACAACGGTCTTAGGCGCAGCATCTTATCGGCTACTTATTCGACACCTGCGTTGGTACTGGGCAAATCCACTTCGCCGACAGCGGGACAAAGGAAAGATCTTGACATTGAGCGAATAAAAAGCGAATAATCTTTGGACGACACAAATCTTAAGGAATCCGCATACTTGGCACGGGGAGTGGGCCCATCTCGGATCACAAAGTCTTCGGGGGTACTGTTCAGGACGCCTCGGGCGGCGATTTCTGCAACCTGGTTGCACAAAACCCAAGCAGGCGTCGTGAGTCAGATTCGACCGAAACAGGGACATTTACAGCTGGCAGAGAAAGCTTACGAGGCGCTCCGGGAGCAGATTCTACTCCGCTTGAAGTCCACCACAAAAGATTCCGCAGCCAATCAAGAGAAGGCACTGAGCAGAAACTGATTGCTTTATGCTTTGATTGCCACGCCCACGCACACCACCGTACGAGTACCTGAGGCGTTCTCGATCTGAGAGACCCCTGGGCGAACGTGATCTAGAGTTGCAGCAAAACCAACCATAGATTTATATAAACCAGTTCGTTCCCGGGATTGAAATCTTAAAACATGCCTCGCTTGCGGCACATGAATCCGGAGAAGTTTCGCTTCAGCGAGCAGCAGTTGCAAAAGCTGAGAGGAACGCACCGAAGGCTGCGCCGATTGAATCGAACGGTTCTGATGCATTTGCGGCAAATATGGCCGCATTTTAGGGATCAACAATACCGCGATGCCGGCAGATTGCTGGGATTAGAGGCGAGGCGAATCAGCTCTTTACTTCAACTTTGCCAACAGATCATCGAATCGGATAACAGGCAGCCTGAAGCAATCATCCTAACCGTCAGTTTCGTTTGCCCGACTTGCGTTAAAAATGAACCGCCTGAGGTCTCTGAGTCGCAACCCGTCAGCTTGCCTGAGGCTCTCGAGCTAGATCCGGCGTGGCAGTCGGAAATCGATTGGGCGTTGGAACTCGTGTGCCGAACCGAGGAGCGCGGCTTCGCACGCTGCCTCTCGCGAGGGACTCTCCCGGGAGGCTTTTTCTCTGCCCTTAACCGCCTGAGGAAAGCGTTGCTGCAACAGAAATCCCATTTGCTGCAAACGACTCCCGAGCAACCAATGCCGCTGGTCGAGTTGAGGCACGGTACGACCTGCACTTGTGGCGACGAGTCGGATGAAAACCAGGACCCGATCGAATGCCGCGAAATACTAAAGGTAGCGAACGCGCTCGGAGCATGATCCAAAATTCGGAGGGGGAGTGAGTCGTGAACGATGATCAACGGCTAATCAAACAACCATAAGGATCGCAAGCGTCCATCGTTCCGGGCAAGCCCTCTGGAAATCACAAGAAACAAATGGCAAACCAAAAAACCCAAAGACCAGCAACAACAACCGTAGGAGTAGGCAAAAAACCACCAGCCTCGTCTAGAAAAATCGAAGCCAATCGCCGAAACGCCTCGAAGTCCACCGGGCCTCAAACACAAGTGGGAAAGAGAACGGTCGCGAAAAACGCCCTGAAGCACGGGTTTTTCTCTAAATGCTTGCTGATCCCGCACCCCGACGGGAAAGAGGATCCGACCGAATACCAGGATTTGTATGCTGCGCTCCGTGAGCACTACCAGCCGCTTGATTTTCTCGAGGAACT
>WNGI01029360.1_pt1 | contig 11695 bp, 10 predicted proteins | sample 5400621 | NCBI WGS metagenome assembly WNGI01 (sample SAMN13153374, study PRJNA577476) | soil metagenome | isolation source: 20 cm soil or saprolite under Garry oak tree replicate 1 | place: USA:California | collected 2016-06-15
GGCGAAGGCCCGGCCCGGCTCGAGGAAGTCGGCGAGGTAGAGCATGCGGCCCACGTCGTCCCAGCGGGCGTAGCCGACCGTATGGTAGCGCACGGCGTCCAGCACGCCGCGGTCCGTCTCGCCGTCCTGGGCGGCGCGGTCGGCGGCGGCGGGCCCGTGCGCGAGCGTGCTCGCGAGGAGGGGGGGGGCGTCGCGCAGCGCATCGTGCAGGTAAGCGGCCTTGAGCCAGCGCGCCCGCTCCTGGTCACCCACACAGAGCGTGTCAGCCCACTGCGCGAGCAAGCCCGCGACGCGCTCGATGTGGGCGCGGCGCTCGGGGGTCACGATCGCCCAAGCGGGAAGGGTCACTACGACACTCGCACCGCGACGTCATTGGCGAGTCCCTCCCCCAGCACCACGTTGTCGATCAGCCGGGTCTTGCCGACGCGCCCCGCGACGACGACGGCCGTGCGCGCATCGGCGCGCGCCACCGGTCGCAGATCCTCGTCCACCAGCGCCAGGTATTCGGGAGCGACTCCCGGGGCGCGCAGCACCTCCAGGCCGCGGAGCTCGAGAGCCCCGGGGTCAGCCTGGCCGCCGCGCCACGCCTGCTCCACGGCGCGCAACGCGCGCGACAGCGCCAGCGCCGCGCGGCGCTCGTCCGGGCTCAAGTAGGCGTTGCGCGAGGAGAGCGCCAGCCCGTCGAGCTCACGTACGGTAGGGGCGATGTCGATCTCGAAGCCGAACTCCAGGTCCCGGACCATACGGCGCACCAGGATCGCCTGCTGGAAATCCTTGCGTCCGAAGACGGCGAGGTCGGGCGCGACCAGGTGGAACAGCTTCGCCAGGACCGCGAGCACGCCCTCGAAGTGCCCCGGCCGCGCCGCCCCTTCCAGCACGTCCGCCATCGGACCGGGGGCTATCCGGATCACCGGGGTCTCCGGGTAGAGGCTCTGGGTCGCCGGGGCGAACAGGCAGTCCACGCCGCGCTCCGCGGCGAGCCGGCGATCACGCGCGGGGTCGCGTGGGTAGCTGTCGAAATCCTCCTCCGCCCCGAATTGCAGCGGGTTCACGAAGCTGCTCACCACGACGCGGTCGGCCCGCTCGCGGGCGCGATCGACCAGTCGCAGGTGTCCCTCGTGGAGGAAGCCCATCGTGGGCACATAGGCGATGCGGCGGCCGCGCTGCCGCTCGACGCGCGACCAGTCCCGCATCTCGGCGGGAACGGCAATGTCGTGCACTACTGCTCGACCGAGTGCTCGGCGCCGGGGTAGCGTCCTTCGCGCACCTCGGCCGCGAAGCGGCGCACGGCCTCGCGCACGTCCTCGGCGAGCGCTGCGTAACGCTTCAGGAACTTGGGGTTGAACCCCTCGTTGAGCCCGAGCATGTCGTGCAGCACCAGCACCTGCCCGTCGCACGCCGGCCCCGCCCCGATGCCGATGGTCGGGATCGTGAGCGCCTTGGTGATGCGCGACGCGAGGGGCGCCGGGATGAGCTCCAAGACGACGGCGAACGCCCCGGCGTCCGCCAGCGCCTGGGCGTCGTCCAGGAGCCGCGCCGCGGCCGCAGCGTCCCGGCCCTGCACCCGGTAGCCGCCCAGGGCGTGCACCGATTGCGGCGTGAGGCCGAGGTGTCCCATCACCGGGATGCCGACGTCGACCAGGGCCCGCACCGTGGCGGCGATGGCGTGCCCGCCTTCGAGCTTCACGGCGTGGCAGCCCGTCTCCGCCAGCACGCGCCCGCAGTTCCGCAGCGCGTCTTCCCGCGAGATCTGGTAGGTCATGAAGGGCATGTCGCAGATCACGAGCGCGCGTGCGGCACCGCGCGCCACGAGCTTCGTGTGATAGATCATCTGCTCGAGCGTGGCCGAGAGGGTCGTGTCCGCCGCGGCGAGCACCTGATTCACCGAATCCCCGACGAGCAGCACGTCCACGCCGGCTGCGTCCAGCAGGCGCGCGAACAGGGCGTCGTAGCAGGTGAGGGTGACGATCCGCTGGCACCGTCCCTTCATTTCGCGGAGCTCGCGGATCGTGACGCGTGGGTGCTCGTCGCTCACGGCGAGATGGCGGCGCCATCGAGCTCGGCGATCTCGCGACGCCAGAAGTCGCGGGCCGCGAGCTCGGGGTGCGGAAGGACGAGGTCGGGCTCGGCTACCCGGCGGTCGCCGAAGCGCACGATGTCGAGATCGACCGTGCGCGGGCCCCATCGCACCGCGCGGTCGCGCCCCTGCTCGGCCTCGATGGCCTGCAGCTCGAGCAGCAGCTCTCCAGGAGTGAGGCGGGTCTCGAGCAGCACCATCTGATTGAGGTAGGGTCCCTGGGGGACGGGGCCGAGGGGCGCCGTTTCTTCCACGCGGGAGGCTGCGACGACGAGCGTGCTCGGCAGTGTCCCGAGCCGCGCCCGCGCGCGCGCCAGATGGGCCTCGCGGTCCCCGAGGTTCGATCCCAGCGCCACGTACACCCGTTCGCCCGTCGACACCGGGGAATGGTAACGGGCTACGCCACGGTGGCAAAGCCGCGGGTCAGGTCGCGCAGCATCGCGGCCACGGCCTCCAGCTCGCGCGTGGCGCGTTCCAGGTCGGAGAGGCCGCGCGCCGCTTCGTGCGCGCGCGTGGCGACGTCGTCGGCTTCGGTCCGGTTCTTCCCGGCGATGGTGGCCACGGCGTGGATACGGTCGCGCAGCCGCGCGAAGGCGGTGTCTTGCTCGCCGGCGGCGGCCGCGATGCGGCGCGCGTGCTCCGTGGCGTCCGCCGTGGCGACGACGATCGCGTCCAGCGCCTTGAGCGCCGCTGCCGACAGCTCCTCGACCCCCCCGACGTTGACCTGCCCCCGGCGCATTTGCTCCACGACTTCCCCGACTTCCCGGTGGATGTCCTGGACCAGCTCGCCCGCCTCCGCGGCAGCCGTGGCGCTCTGCTCGGCCAGGCGGCGCACCTCCTCCGCCACCACCGCGAAGCCGCGGCCGTGCTTGCCGGCGCGCGCCGCCTCGATCGCCGCGTTGAGCGACAGCAGGTTCGTCAGGTCCGCGAGGTCGCGGATCGAGGCGATGAAACCGGTGATGCGCCGGGACACCTGCCCCAGCTCTTGCACCTTGGCCGAGCTCTCGCCCACGAACGTCTTGAGGGCGACGAGGCGCTCGATCGCCTCGCGGATCTGCTGGCGGTTGCGGCTCGCCACGTCGCTCGCGGTGCTCGACGCCTGGGCCGCCTCGACGCCGTCCACCGACATGCGGCGCGACACTTGCGCTAGGCTCTCGGTGGCCGCGAGGCCGCTCGACACCTCGCCCTCCTCGGCCGCCACGGCCTCGCGGATGGCGTTGGTGGAGCCCGCCACCGCGGCCCCCGCCACGCGCATCGCCTCGGCCGCGTGCACCAGCGTGCCGAGCTGGGCCGTCAGGCGGTCCACCGTCTCGAGCAGCGGACGCCGCAGCTCGGTGATGTGAATCGCCGTGGCGAGCTGCGCCGCGAACGTGTTGATCGTGAGGACGTCTTTGGGCCGGTACAACTTGCGCTTGTGGTGGTCGAGCTCGAGCGTCCCGATCACCTGATCGCCGAAGCGGAGCGGCACGATTACCAGGGTCTGGACGTTGACGCCCGCGTCGGTCACGCGCCGGTCGCGCGACGCGTCGTCGACGAGCACGGGCTCGCCGGTCGCCACCACCTGCTGTCGCAGCACCACCACGTCGGGTGACGGCTCCTCGCGGTCACGGCGCCCGATGTCGCCGCGGTAGGCGAGCACGAGCTCGCCCTCGTGGTGGCGGTAAATGCGAAAATCGCCCCAATCCACCAGGCGGTGGGCCAGGCGCTCGATCCGCGCGAAGGAGTCGTGCAGGCTGACGTTGCTCGTGATCACCGCCTCCATGGCGTGCACCTTGTTCAGCTCTTCGGCGGCGATCGCCTCCTCGATGGTCTTCTTGAAGAGCAGCCCCAACGCCCCGAGCGCGGCGGTCACGAACAGCCACGCCACCGGCGGCCAATACACCACCGTCCCCACGATGCACGCCGAGGCGATGATCGTGGCGCCGAAGCCGATGCACTCGTAGCGCAGGATCAGCAGACGCTCGCTCTGCTCGAGCTTGCCTCTGATGATGAGCGCGAAATAGAACAGCAGGCGGGTGAACGCGAAGTAGCAAAGGCCGAAGGCGAAGAGCGCGGGGAGCGTTTCGACGCGCAGCCCGGGCGGCGGGTTCGACAGCCGGACGACCCCGGCGTACACCCCGTAGGCCGCGACCACCGCCACCACCTCCCGCCCCGCGTTCACGCCGGCGATCCATGGCGCCTTGCGCAGCCACACCCAGTCCACCACCATCGTGCTGAGCGCGACGGCGAGCGCAGTGGCCGGCAGGCCGACCACGAGACTGCCGGCGAGCGCCACGAGGCCGGTCTGCGTGAGATAGGAGTACTTGGACAGCGGGATCTGCCCCCCTCGCAGCAGGATTCCCGCCGCGGTCATCGCCACGAGCTCGGGCAGCTGCCCCGTCCAGCGCGGATCGGCGATCAGCACGGCGACGAGCAGCGCCGGGCCGGCGAAGAGCAGCGCCTGGCTATACCAGGCCACGAGCCGCTGCGAGGTCACTTGCGCTCCTCTCGCACCGCGGCGACGAGCGCGCTGACGAGCCGCTCGGCTTCGGAGAGGCCGCCGGCGCCGAGTGCCTCCACCAGCGCGCTCCCCACAACGACGCCGTCCGCCACGCGCGCCGTGGCGCGCGCCTGCGCGGGCGTCCCGATGCCGAAGCCGACGGCGACGGGGAGCGGCGTGACGGCGCGGATGCGGCGCACGTGGGTCGCGAGATCGGCCGGCACGCCGTCCCGCGCCCCCGTGACGCCGAGCCGCGAGATCAGATAGATGAACCCGCTCGCCCCCTGCACGGCGCGCGCCAAGCGCTCGGGGCCGGTCGTGGGTGCGATGAGCCGGATCAGGGCCAGGTCGCTCGCCGTCACCTGGTGCTCGAGCTCGGCGTCGGCGCCGGCCGGGAAGTCCGTCAACAGCAGTCCCGATGCCCCGGCGGCCCCCGCGTCCGCGACGAATCGCTCCACGCCGTAGGCGAGCACCGGGTTCACGTACGTCATGATCACGACCGGGATGCCGAGGGCGGCCTGCTCGATCTGGCGGAGCACGCCCGCCACGGTGACGCCTTGGTCCAGCGCGGCCTGAGTGGAGCGCTGGATGGTGACGCCGTCGGCGAGGGGGTCGGAGAACGGAACGCCGACCTCGATCATCGGCCATGCGCAGCGCCTCGACGGCTCGAGCGGCCGTGGGGTAGCCCGCTGTGAGATAGGGGATGAGTGCCGCGCGCCGTTCTCCGTGGACCACCCGCCAGCGGGCGGCGATCGGGTGGTCAGACAAAATAGTCGCTGACGTTGATGCCGTACTTTTCGGGGTCGGTGACCTTGACGATGGTCCGCGGGAAGTTGCCGTCGGCGTCGCGCTGCGCCAGATCGACGAGGACGCCGGGGTGCTGCACGGCGCCTTCAGGGGTGGTGACGATGCGCACGACGGGACGGTGCACCTGGGCCACGTCGGCGTTGGCGGCGTGCACCACGGCGACCTCGTAGGTGTCGAGGATTACGCACGTCCCCACCGGATAAATCCCGATCAGATTGATGAACGCCTTGACGACCACGGCGTCGTAGCCGCGGCGCGGGTTCTCCCACATCTCCTTGAGCACCTGATCGGGCTGGATCGGGACCGTCTGGTAGGCGCGGCGGGTGGTCGCGGCGTCGAAGCCGTCGGCCACCGCGACGATCTTGGAGAAGATCGAGAGCTCGCGCGGCCGGATCGACTTGGGGTAGCCCGTGAGGTCGGTCTTCATGTGGTGCTCGTAGGCGACGATCATGCCGCGGTAGGGGATCTCGCCGTAGCCGCGCAGCCCGAACAGCGTCAGCACGCCCAGCCAGGGGTGCGCCGTCATGATGCGCCACTCTTCGTCGCTCAGGCCGCCCTGCTTGTTCAGCACCTCCAGGGGCACGCGCGACTTCCCTACGTCGTGGAACAGCGCCGCCATGCCGAGGTCGTACAGCTGCAGCTTCGAGAAGCCGAGCTTACGCCCCAGGGCGACCGAGAAGATGGACACGTTCACGGAGTGCGTGAACGTGTACTCGTCGTAGTCGCGCAGGGTCGTCAGGCCGACGAGCGACGCCTCGTTGTTGAGTACCTGGTCCACGATCGCCTGCACTGCCCGCTTCACCTTCTTGACGTTGGCGGTGCGGCCCATGCGGATGCTGTTGATGACTTCCTTGGTGACCGCCACGGAGCGGGCATAGGTGCGCTTGGCCGCCTCCTTCTGCCGCTCGACATCTTCCATGTCCTCGTCGGTCTCGAGCGGCGGCTCGACGCCGATGAAGCTGACCCCGGCGTCGGTCAGCTTCTGGCCCAGCTCGAGCACCTTGTTGGGGTTGGCCTCCTTGGCCGCGTAGGAGAGGAGCAGCGAGACGAAGATCTGGAGCTGCTTCTTATCCACGCCTTCGTCGATGCGCACGGCGCCGATGCCGCACTGCCGGAACACTCCGAGGATGTGCGAGAAGGACGCGTAGTTGTCGAGGTCGAGACGCAGCCGCGTCGAGTTGACGAAAATGAATTCACCTTGCATGCGCAGCTCGATCTCGCGCTCCACGTCCAGCAGGTGCTTGGTGGTGGCGACGAGATCGTCCAGCCCCTTCTGCACCTGGGCGTTCTCGAGGGGATAGAGCTTGAGGGAGCGGACCGCCGTGTACAGCACGACCAGGAAGTCGCGCCCCGCGTGGCGCACGAAGCCGTCCGTGGTCTGGACGGTCTCGACGATGGAGCGGCGCGTCTCGGGCGCGCTCACGAGCCCACCTCGCGCAGCGCCCGGCTCACCGCATTGCGGACCAGGGCCTCCTTGTCCTGTGCCGTCTTCTCGAGCACGGCCCGCGCCTCGGGGCTGCGGATCTTGCCCAGCGCCATGGCGGCGCACGCCCGGGTCTCCGGGGCCTCCCGTTTCGCGAGCAGGCCCCGGGGCGCGAGGATCTTCTCGAGCACCGCGATGCCCTTCGGCCCGGCGAGCGTGCCGTAGGCTTCGTAGAAGGCCATCTTCTCGGTCAGGTCGGTATCCCGCAGCTTGGCCCCCATGACCGCTGACTCCACGCGGGCGAGCGCGTTGCGGTGGCCGCGCGACGCGAGGAACTTCACCGCCGCGATGCGCACGTCCCGGTCGCCGTCATCCACGGCTCCCTCGAGCAGCCGCAAGGCGGACGGGCTCGCGATCTGGGTGAGGGCGTCGACCACCGCGAGCTTGAGCTCGCGATCGTCGGACGCGAGCAGCGGTCCCATGCCGTCCGGGGCACCGGGGAGCTTGAGCCGGCCGGCCAGTCGCACCATCTCGAGCTGCGCCCCCGAGTCGGGGCTCGCGAGGGCCATCAGCACCTCGGCGGCATGATCCTGCGCCAGGCGCGATGCGGCCGTGCCGACGAGGTCGCGCACCCGCTCGTTGGTGAGGCGCGGAATCCACCCCAGCAGGGTCGGCAGCGCCTCGGCACGCAGCTCCCGGAAGGTCTCGCTCAGCTCCTCCTCGCTCGGGTGCACCGACGCCTCGTCGAGCGACTGCAGCAGCTGGGCGAGGGCCTCGGCCTGCGACAGCCGGCCCGGCAGCCCGGCGAGCGTCTGGCGGTGCTCCGGGATCAGCTCGCGCGCCCGCTCCAGCAGGACGCGCACCTCGCGGAGGATGTAGGCGACCGAGCGGAAGTCGCCTGCGCCCAGGAGATAGGGGATGAAGTTTTCGACGATGCCGATCAGCTCGGCGCGCACGGTGCCGTAGGTCTGCAGCTCGAGCAGGTCGAACAGCATGGCGAGCACGTTACGCCGCAGGTCCTGCGCGTACTCGCGCTCGCCTTCCTTGTGCAGGTACTCGATCTCCCGTTCCTCGAGGAAGTAGAGGGTCGTGTCGAACTCGTCGATCGACACGAGCCCCTCGCGCCGTGGCGGCGCCTCCTGCTCCACGGCGTGACGGACCTCGGTGGGCGGGGCCGACGGCGGCGGTTCCCCCGCGTCGATCGGCACCGCGTTCTCCGTCGCCAGCTCGCGGAACGTGTAGCTGATGAACTGGAAATCCTCCCCCCAGAGCAGGGTCAAGAGATCGTCGGGCGCGTCGGCCGCCAGGTTCTTCGCCCTGTGCAACACGGCGAGGAAGCGCACGATCTCGGCGTCCTCCACCCCGGGCCGCATGGTGACCGAGCGGACGCCGTCCTTGTAGAGCGTCCACGCGATGCTCTCGTTGCGCTGCTCCTGACTGTAGACGACTGCATCCTCCCATTTGAAGTCGGACTCGCCGACATCGAGGTTGAGATCGTCGGTCGCCTGCCAGATCTGCCGGAAGCTCGTCCGGATGTTCTCGACGGCTCGTTGGTAGACGGGATTGTTGGGGAGGTACAGCTGCGTGGCGCGCAGCCCCTTCACGAGGACCTGCAGCAACTCCTCGACCTGGGATGGCGGCAGCGCCTGCTCCGGAATGGAGGTGGGAGCAAACCGGCTGCTCACTCTCACGGAGTCGCTCCGCCGAGGTCCGCCACCATGGCGACGTCCTTGTCGCCACGTCCGCTCAGGTTGATCAACACCATGTCACCCTCGCTCCACCGCGCGCGCTGGGTCCGCACCCATGCCACGGCATGTGCGCTTTCGAGAGCCGGGAGGATCCCTTCCAGCCGCGACAGCTCCCCGAACGCCTCGAGCGCCTGTCGGTCCGTCGCCGTCTGATACAATACGCGCCCGGTGTCCTTGAGAAAAGCGTGCTCCGGTCCCACGCCCGGGTAGTCCAACCCCGCCGACACGCTGTGCGCCGGCTGCACCTGACCATCGGCGCTCTGCAGCAGGTAGCTCAGGCTGCCGTGGAACACGCCCGGCCGGCCCCGCGCCAACGACGCCGCGTGCCGCTCCGTCTCGATGCCTTCCCCCGCCGCTTCCACGCCGACGAGCTCCACCTCGGGGTCGTTCAGGAACGCCGTGAAGATTCCCATCGCGTTGGAGCCGCCGCCCACGCAGGCGACCACGCTCCGGGGCAAGCGCCCGAACCGCTCCAGCATCTGGGCGCGCGCTTCCCGCCCGATCACGGCCTGGAAATCTCGCACGATCCGCGGGAAGGGATCGGGCCCTACGACCCCGAAGCGGGCGCACACCGTGGCGGTCGCCACGCCATGCTGCCCGGCCCCGGTCTCCGCGATGATGCGGCGCTTGCCCATGCGCCGGGCGAGGAGCGCCTGGCCGAGGGTGTTGTTGATCTTGTGTGCGCCGGTGTGGTTCAGGTCCTCGCGCTTGAGGACGACGCGGACGCCGGGCGCCACCAGTCCTGAGAGGCGGGGCACCTCCGTAAGGGGCGTCGGCCAGAAGGTCGGGTCCGCCTGGGCCGCAGTGTAGACGCTCTCGAGCTGCTCCAGCGCCGCCATCAGCGTCTCTGGGACATAGCGGCCGCCGTAACGACCGAACCGTCCCTCGACGGCGCGCTCGATGGGTGTGGCAGGGCGCGTCATCGGGTCGCCTCGCTGGGGCGCCTGTGGCGCGGCACGCCACACAGCGCTTCCACAGCACGCGCCGGATCGACCGTCCGCGCCAGCGCTGTACCCACGAGCACCAGATCCGCCCCGGCCCGCGCGAAGCGCTCCACGTCGGCGCGGGCTTCGATGCCGCTCTCCGCGACCACGGGCACGCCCGCTGGCACGCGGGCGACGAGCCGTTCGGCGACCGCGAGATCGATGGCAAAGGTGGCGAGGTCGCGGCTGTTCACGCCCAGCGCGGTAGGATCGACCGCGAGTGCCGCGTCCAGCTCTCGTTCGGCATGCACCTCCACCAACACCCCGAGCTCCAGCTCTCGTGCCGTACGAGCGAGCTGTCGCAGCCGGGCGGCGGCGAGCGCGCGCACGATCAGCAGCACGGCACTGGCGCCCGCCGCGCGCGCTTCGAGCAGCTGCAGCTCGTCGAGGATGAAGTCCTTGCGGAGCGCGGGCACGGGAACCTCCCGCGCCACCCGCTCCAAGTCCTCGAGCGAGCCCCCGAAGTGGGATCCGTCGGTGAGGACTGAGACGGCGACGGCGCCGCCGCGGGCGTAGGCGGCGGCATGCGTCACGGGATCGAGATCCGGGGCGATGGCTCCCGCGGAGGGGGACCGCCGCTTCACCTCCGCGATCACACCCACGGCGGGACCGCGCAGCGCGTCGGCGAAGCGGCGCGGCCGGCTCGCCGCCGCCGCCAGCCGCTCGAGGTCGGAGGCTCGGGGGCGGAGGTCAGCCACGCGCCGGCGGGTGTCGGCCAGGATGGCGTCGAGGGTGGCTTGGGGCATCCTTGCGTTCGGGTGATTTTCGGGTAGATTTCCTTCGGTTTATCTTCGGGAGCCACAGTGCCGCTCACGCGCCGTCAGCGCGAGATCTTCGACTTCATCGCCCAGCACATCGACGCCAAGGGCTATGCTCCCAGCTTCGAGGAAATCGCGCGCCAGTTCGGCTTCCAGTCGCTCGCCACGGTGCACGAGCATCTCACCAACCTCGAGCGCAAGGGCTTCATCCGCCGCACCCACAACGAGAGCCGGGCGATCGAGATCGTGCCCCCCAAGGGCCAGACTGGGGCTACGGAGCTGCCTCTGCTCGGCCTCGTGGCCGCGGGCGAGCCCATCGACGCGATCGCGGGCGACGACACGCTGGCGGTGCCGGACGAGCTCGTGCCCCGGCGCGGCCGCAGCTACGTCCTCAAAGTTCGTGGCAGCTCGATGATCGACGAGCAGATCCGCGACGGTGATTACGTCATCGTGCACGAGCGCAACCAGGCCGACAACGGCCAAATGGTCGTCGCCCTGGTCCATGGCAGCAGCGCCACGGTGAAGAAGTTCTATCGCGAGCCAGGAGGCTGGATTCGGCTTCAGCCGGCCAACGCCGCGGTCGCGCCGCTGCGGGTGAACGAGCGCGACATCGTGGTGCAGGGGATCGTGGTCGGCGTCATCCGGAAGTACTAGTCCCCCAAGGCTGTTCACGAGGTCCGCGCCGCACCGGCGCTCACGCCGCGCAGGCGCTCGAGCGCCTGGCGTGCCCGCCCCTGGTCGAGGGCGTCGGCCGAGCGCTTGACACCGTCCCCGTAGGTTCGCGCGAGGCCCGCCACGTAGACGGCCGCTCCGGCGTTGAGGAGCACGGCCGCGCGCCCCCCCACGTCATCGCCCGGTCGGCCCCCGCCTTTCGCGGTGAGCAGTCGCTCCACGCGCGTCGCGTTCTCTGCGGGGGTGCCTCCCGCAAGCACGCCGGCGTCCGCGATCGCATGACCGTGCTCCGCGGGGTCGAGCACCCAGGTGGTCACGCGGCCCTCGTGGACCTCCCACACATCCGTCACCCCCAGCGGCGAGATCTCGTCCATGCCGATGCGCCCATGGACGACCATGGCGTGCTCGGCGCCGAGACGCGCCAGGGCCTCAGCCATGAGGGGGGCCCGGTCCCGGTCGGCGACGCCCAGGACCTGGCGGCGCACCCCGGCCGGGTTGGCCAGCGGGCCGATCAAGTTCATGACCGACGGCACACCCAACTCGCGACGCACGGCGGCGACGTGCTTCATCGCGGGGTGGAAGCTGGGCGCGAACAGAAAGGTCAAGCACGCTTCCCGGAGTACTTGCGCCGCGGCGCGTGCGTCCAGGGCGATCGTCACCCCCAGCGCTTCCAGCACGTCCGCCGAGCCGCACTTCGAGGTGAACGAGCGATTCCCATGCTTCGCCACGCTCGCGCCAGCACCGGCGG
>WNGI01006113.1_pt1 | contig 11691 bp, 11 predicted proteins | sample 5400621 | NCBI WGS metagenome assembly WNGI01 (sample SAMN13153374, study PRJNA577476) | soil metagenome | isolation source: 20 cm soil or saprolite under Garry oak tree replicate 1 | place: USA:California | collected 2016-06-15
GGTCAACCCCGGGTTCGTGCACACGGAAGGCTTCCCACAGGACTGGCTGCTGCGCGGCGGATTCAAGCGAGTCGTCGTCGGCCCCGAGTACGTGGCCGAGCGCATCGTCCGCGCGATCGAGCGCGACCGGGCCGAGGTCTTCGTCCCGCGCTGGTACCGGGCGGCCGCGATCGCGCAGGCGCTGGTCCCCGGGACGTTTCGGCGCCTGCCCACGCCGCGCAGGACTCCCTAGCTACGGTGCAGGGGTGGAGATCGAGTTCCTGTTCTGGGACGGCTGCCCCTCCCATCCGGAGGCCAGGCAGCTCCTCGACGACGTCCTCACCGAGCGGGGCCTCGACGCCGAGGTGAAGGTGCGCGAGGTCTACACACAGGTCGAGGCAGAGGAGTTGGGTTTCCCCGGCTCGCCGACGATCCGTGTCGACGGGAAGGACGTCGACCCGAACAGCGCGTCCGCGCGCCCCGCGCTCAACTGCCGCATCTACCGCAAGCCGGACGGACGTCCATCCCCCGTGCCAACCCGCGAACAACTGGAGGCCGCACTGTTATGACGATCGCTCTCGCCACCGAGGCTCCCACCTTCGACCTGCCGGGCGTCGACGGCCGACAGCACTCGCTCGGCGACTACGAGGACAGGCCCGCCCTCGCCGTTGTCTGGTCGTGCAACCACTGCCCGTACGTGCAGGCGTGGGAAGGGCGGATGATCGCGCTGCAGCGCGAGTTCGGCGACCGGGGCTTCGGGCTGGTCGCGATCAGCTCGAACGACGCCGACGCGTACCCGGAAGACTCGTTCGAGGCGATGCAGGCGCGCGCCGAGGCGCAGGGATTCAACTTCGACTACCTGTACGACGAGGACCAGTCGGTGCTGAACGCGTACGGCGCCGAGCGCACGCCCGAGGTCTTCCTGTTCGACGGCGAGCGCATGCTCGTCTACCACGGCGCGGTCGACGACTCGCGCGAGGAGGACGAGGTTTCGGAGCGCTACCTGCGGGACGCCATCGAGGCAGTGCTCGCCGGCGAGTCGCCGGCGGTGGACGAGACACCGGCCGTTGGCTGCACCGTCAAGCGGAAGCCGTAGGGTCGAGCGCGGTCACGCGCGCGCCTGGCTCAGGTTTCGATCGGGGCGCCTCCCTTCTTAGGCACAGCCCACCTCCTCCCCGCTGCGATCCTATTCAGATCGGGCGCACACGTCTGTCACGGAATCGCGCCGAAAGTGCTACTTCGACGGCGGATGCTCGCGCCTGACCAGCTCGAGGGCCTCCTCGCGCGTCGAGATCGTTCCCGCCGCGCGCTCCTCGGCGATCAGCTCGAGCAGGCGGCCGATCTCGGGGCCCGGCGGCACGCCGAGCTCGTCTCCGCGTAGCAGCGGCTCCGCCGGATCGCGTTGCCGCGCGGCGAGAACGTCGTCCTCGAGCTCGGGTGCACCGACGAAGACGAGGGCGTCGACCGCCCATGGCTCGGTTGCCCGGCGGAAGCGATGGATCGACCGGGGCGAGCCGTCCTCGGGCGCCTGCGCGTGGAGAAGCTTCTGCGCGTAGCGCTTCGTCTCGTTCGAGACCGGAAAGCGGCGGAGCGCATCGCCGAAGACCGCGACGAGCCGGAACGCGGGCCGGTCGACGAGCGCGGGCCGGTCGAGGCCGGTGCTCGATCCCTCGAGCGGCGCCAGCAGCCCGTGCTCATCGGCGCGGCGGTAGCCGTCGACCGAGAGCCTCACCAGCTCGGCCAGCGTTCGCTCTCGCGCGGGTTCCGTGACAAGCGCCGCATGCTGGTGGACGAGCCGCTCCGTCTCGGGCTCGAGCCCGAACCCGAGCTCGTCCTCGAGGCGAACCGCCCGCATCAACCGCAGCGGGTCGTCCGTGAAGACGCTCGGCGAGACGACCCGGATCAGCCGCGCGTCCAGATCGGCGCGTCCCGCGAACGGATCGACCGCCTCACCGCCGGCCAGAGGGACCGCGATGGCGTTGATCGTGAAGTCCCGCGTCGCCAGGTCCTCCTCGATCGTCCCGGTGAACGGCGTGAAGTCGACCGTCCGCCCGCCTTCGAGCGCCACCCGCCAGGCTCCGTGGCGTTCCGAGAGCGGGAACGGAGCTCCACCAGAGCGATTCGCATACGCCCGCGCAGCTCCCTCCGTTTCGCGGACGGCGATGTCGAGGTCGACGAGCTCGCGTCCGAGGAGCTCGTCCCGCACCGCGCCCCCGACAACCCAGGCCTCCTGGCCGGCGAGCAGCTCTCTCGCGAGCTCACGCATCGATCACCACGCGCCGCGCACGCGTCGGGCTCGAGTTGATGCGCGTTGAGAGCTCGTAGTTCAGCGTGCCCGCCGCGCGCGCGTGATCCTCGATCAGGACGCCGTGGCCGACAAGCGTGACCGGCGTCCCCACTGGCACCTGACGGTCGAACTCGATCGCGATCGCGTCCATCGAGACAGCGCCGACGACACGACACGGCCGGCCTTCGACGTGCACGCGCGTCCCGGTCATGTCCCGGCGGAAACCGTCCGCGTACCCCACGGGGACGAGGCCGATCCAGGTCGGCTCCTGCGCGACGAAGACCCTCCCGTACCCGGTGCTCTGACCAGGCACCAGCTGGCGGACCTGCGCGACGTAGCTCTCCCAGCGCAGCACGGGCTCGAGCCCGTCAACGGCCGGCGGCTCGCCGAAGGGCGACATCCCGTAGAGGGCGACCCCGCAGCGCGCGGCGTCGAGGTGCGACTCAGGGATCCGCAGAGCGGCCGCGCTGTTCGCGATGTGCCGGATCACGTTCTCGTAGCCGGCCGTCGCCGCCTCGAACCGTTCGATCTGGGCGCGCGCGAAGGCCGGGTCGGAGTCCGCCGTCGCAAGGTGGCTCATCAGCCCGACGAGGTTGACCGGCGGCGCCGGCAGCTCGGACAGGCCCCAGCGGCCCATCCCCGTGTCGAGCTTGAGGTGAACGCGGACGCCCTCGGGGATCGGCTCGTCGAAGACCGCGAGGTCGAGATCGGCGTCGCGTGCCTGGGCGACGTCCCGGTCGGTGCTCGGCCCGAGGACGAGGATCCGCACGCCCTTGAACTCGCGCCTGAGCGGCAGCGCCTCGGCGACGGTCGCGACGCACAGCGCCAGCGCGCCTTCACCGAGCGCCGCGCCTGCGACGTCGATCGCACCGTGCCCGTAGCCATCGGCCTTGACCACGGCCCACAGCTGCGAGCGCCCGAGGACGCTCCGCAGCCGACGGACGTTGCGCCGCACCGCACCGAGGTCGATCGTGATCTCGGAGCGGTGCATTAGTGCCCGGAGAGAACCTTCGGCAGCGCGTCGAGCAGGTCGCTCGCGATCATCCCGGCGCCCAACGAGGCCTCGATCGCGGCCCAGTGGTGCGCCGTCGCGCCCGCGGCCGCTGCCAGCCGTGCATCCATGCCCTTGGCGAGGAACGCGGCGATGACCCCGGTCAGGACGTCGCCCGTCCCGGCCGTCGCGAGACTCGGATCACCGCCGTCGACGAGAACGCCCGCCCCGGGCGCGGCGATCAGGGTCCCGGCGCCCTTGAGCAGGGCGACGCATCCGAACTCTTCGGCAACCCGGCGCACGGCCGCGATCCGGTGCGCGTCCACCCAGGAGGCCTCTTCGCCGATCAGCCGCCCCAGCTCGCCGGAATGCGGTGTCAGCACGCGCGGCGCGGGCCACTCGGCGGGCTCGAGCGCCCAGAGCGCGTCGCCGTCGACAACGGCCGGCAGCTTCGCCTCCGCGAGCACACGACGCACGAACGCCTTCGTGCCCTCGCTTCGCCCGAGCCCAGGGCCGATCGCCAGCGCGCCTGCCTTCTCGACCAGCTCGAGAACCGTGCCCACGGCCTCCTCGGTCACGAGCCCGTCGCCGTCCGAGGACAGCGGCCGCTTGACCGCCTCCAGCACCCGCTGCTCGAAGACGTGCACCGCGGGCTCCGGGCCCGCCAGCGTCACGTAGCCCGCATCGGACCGGAACGCCGCGAGCGCCGACAGGCAGGGCGCGCCCGTCATCCCTCGCGATCCGCCGACGACGACGACGTGGCCGGACGTGTACTTGTTGCCCTCGGGGTTGCGCCGCGGAACCAGGTCGAGGATCGATCGGGAGACGCGCCCGTTCGCGGTCTCGACCGGCTCGAGGCCGATGTCCGCGACCTCGACGTAGCCGGCGAGAAACGCTCCGGGCGTCACGTAGTGGCCCACCTTCTCCCCGTGGAACGTGACGGTCAGGTCCGCGTCAACGGCCACACCCGCAACTTCGCCCGTCGACGCGTCCACGCCCGACGGGAGGTCGACACTGAGCACGGGCGCGCCGAGCTCGTTGATCTGCTCGATCAACCGAGCCGCACCCGGGCGCGGCTCGCCCTCGAAGCCGGTGCCGAAGAGCGCGTCGATGAGCACATCCGGGTCGCCGAGCTCCTTGTCCTCGTCCTCCGGCTTCGCGTCGACGACGTGCACGTCGCGGTCCGCCTCCTCGAGCACGCGGGCGGCTACCCGGCCGTCGCCGCCGTTCGAGCCGCCCCCGCAGACAACGGTGAACTCGCGCGCGTCGCCGAAATCCTCGAGCGCGTGTTGGGCGACCGCCCGCCCTGCGCGCTCCATCAGCTCGTCGACGGTTCCGGGGTACGCCTCCTCCGCCGCCCGCATCTCGGGCGCCGTGTAGAGCGGCTCACGCATCCTGGTCGGCGACCAGGCAGACCGCCGTCGCGAGACCCTTCGAGTGCGACATCGAGAGGTCGATCGCCCCCGCGCGCACATTCTCCGCCCAGGCCTTCGTCCGCCCGGAGAGCTTCACGCCCGGCTTCGGCCGGCCGACGATCTCGATCTCGCGCCAGGTAAAGCGAACGCCGCAGCCGAGCGCCTTGCCGACGGCCTCCTTGCCCGCGAACCGCGCGGCGTAGTGCTGGGCCGGCCGCCCACGGCTGTCGCAGTACTCGCGCTCGGCGTCCGTGAAACAGCGCGCCCGGAACCCCGCGTAGCGCTCGAGGGCGCGCTCGATCCGCTCGATCTCGATCAGGTCGACCCCGACCTTCATCTAGAGCTGAGCGAGATAGTCGGGAACGTCGCCGATCGAGTCGACGATCGCGTCCGGCTTCACGAGCGCCTCGACGAGGGTCTCCTCGCGGAACTTGCCCGTGCGGACGAGGATCGTGCTCAGGCCGCAGCTCTTCGCGCCCGCGATGTCCGCGTCGAGGTCGTCGCCGACCATCCACGTGAGCTCGGGATCCGCGTCGAGCGCATCGAGCGCCGCGCCGAAAAAGGCCGGGCTCGGCTTTCCGAGCACCGTTGCCTCGATCCCGGCCGCGTACTCGAGGCCTGCGACGAAGGCGCCCGAGTCGAGCAGCGGGCCGCGCGACGTCTGCCACCACGGGTTCTTGTGCAGGCAGAAGAGCTCTGCACCGGCCTCGAGCTCGGCGAACGCGCGGGCCAGGTTCATATAGCTGAAGACGCGGTTCGTCTCCTCGGTCTCGTCTGCGCCTCCGAGGAGGACCGCGTCGGCCTCCTCGCCCACGAGCTCGACGCCTTCGAGCTCCGTGCGGATCGCGGCCATGGTCAATGCCAGTACACGCCTCCCGGCCAGCGTGCGCGCCGCCGCACGAGGCGTCGTCTCGAGCTCCTCGTCCTCGAGCTCGACGCCGAACGCCCGCAGATCGTCGGCGAGGTCGGCACGCGAGCGCGTGGTGCTGTTGGTGACGAAACGCAGACGGTGGCCGTCGTCGCGCAGCCGCCGGATCGCATCCCCGGCGCCGTCGATCGGCCGGCCCGAGACGTGGAAGACGCCGTCGACGTCGAGGAGAATGGCAGCCATGGAGCGCGAGTCTATTCGCGTCACGCGGTCTGTCTCCATCCCGCTCTCGGAGATCGCCTTCCGCTACTCCCGTTCGAGCGGCCCAGGCGGCCAGCATGCGCAAAAATCGGAGACGCGGGTCGAGGCGCTCTTCGACGTCGAAGCGTCATCGTCACTCACGCACCGGCAGAAGAACAGGGTCGTACGCAAGGCCGGCCCGATCCTGCGAGCCATCGCCCAGGACGAGCGCAGCCAGGCCCGGAACCGCGAGCTCGCAACCGAGCGAGTCGCCGACGCACTCCGCGAGGCGCTCCACGTCGAGCGCCGCCGGGTCGCGACGAAGCCGAGCAAGGCCGCAGTCGAGCGACGACTCGAGCAGAAGCGCCGCCGCTCGCGGACGAAGCGCCTCCGTCAACCCCCTCGCGATTGAATCCGGTAGATGATCCCGCGCCCCCAATCCGCGATGAGCAGCCCGCCTCTCGGGTCGACGACCACGGCGAGCGGATGGTCGAAGCCGCGCGCAAAGGTCGCGACCGCCCTCGCACGCCCGCCCGGGCCGCGGTCGATGCGCACGAGCCTCCGCCCGTGCCGGGCGCTCAGGTACTGGCCCCAGAGCGCGACGAAGAGGTCGTCCCGCCAGAACGCGAGCCCGTCCGCGGACGAGTGCGGCTCGAGGTACGCGATCGGAGGCGTCACGCCGCGGCAGCGCCCTGCGAGCACGCGCTTCTGGTAGCTCGGCCAGCAGCGCGGCCAGCCGTAGAAGGCGCCCGGCCGGATGAGCACGACCGAGTCGGCCGGCTCGGGATGTGCAGCGGTGCCGAGCTTGTCCTGCCCGTTGACCGACGCATAGAGCCGATTCGTGCCCGGCTGGAACGCAAGGCCGTACGGGTTGCGCAGCCCCCGGACGACGATTCTCAGGCCGGTGCCGTCGGGCCTGACGGAGAGGACCGTCGCGCTCCGTGGGTTCGTCTCGACACTGACGTCGCAGGTCGAGCCGCTGCCCAGGTACAGACGCCCGTCGCGGCCGAGGACGACGTTGTCCTGCTGGTGCTCGCCGAACGGCAGACCGCTCACGACGACGCGGTGGTTGCGAAGCGCCGACCCGCGCAGGACGAATCGACTGAGCCGGCCCTGCTCCGAGACGAACAGCGTCCGCCGGCGCCAGACGAGTCCCAGTGGTGTGCGCAGTCCGCGCGCTACGACGACCGGCTTCCGTGACCCGCGCTGCGAGACCACGAGCAGTCCCGTGTCCTCGGTCACGTACAGGCGGCCGTCCGGGCCCCACGCCATCGCGGTCGGGTTGTGGAGGCCGGAGGCGAACGTCGACACGCCGTAGCCGGACGGAACGACGATCTTCACCGGCGGCGCGCCCGCGGAGGAAGCGAGCAGGACGGCTGCGACGACGACCACCGCCAGGCTAGTGCTGATGCGCGTGCTCACGTGCCCGACCGCCCTGAAGGTAGAGCTCCGGGTCGGCCTCGAAACGCGCCTTGCAGCCAGGCCCGCAGAAGTAGTACGTCGTCCCTTGCCACTCGCTCGTGAACTCAGTCGTACGGTCGACGGACATCCCACACACAGGATCGCGAGCGCCGCGCCGCAGCGTGAGGCCGACCAGCACCGCGGCGATGCCGAGGAACACGATGTTCAGGAACGTCGTGTAGTTCCAGCCGATCGAGCGCTCGGTGATCGAATCGACATCGGGCCGTTCGGACGGGATCAGGCCGGCGAGGCCGAACACGGCACTCACGACGAGCGACGCGAGAACGATCGCAGCGAGCATGATCGACGACAGGACGACCGCGATCCTCGTCCCGTAGTACTTCCGGTAGATGAGCAGGATCGGGATCACGAGCAGGTCGGCGTAGATGAACGCGATCACGCCCGAGAACGAGATCCCGCCGGCCCAGAGCACCGCCGCCAGCGGGACGTTGCCGATCGAGCACACGAACGAGAGGATGGCGACGAGCGGCCCCACGATCACGTTCTCCGGAATCCGGATCCAGGCCGGCGCGTCCGTCAGGAAGAGCGCGTTGAAGAAGCTCATCGGCAGGAGCGCGATGAAGCCGGCGATCAGGAACCCGGCGCTGATCTCCTTCCAGAGCATCTCCCAGTCGCCGCGGAAGTTGTGCGCGACGTCCGACCATGCGCCGACCGAGGTCAGGCGCTGCCGCCAAGTGAGCTCCTCGGAGCCCGCAGCCTGGTGCTCGTGGCCGGTCTGCGCCTCGATTGCGTTCCGGCGCGCCTCTTCCTCGAGGCTGCGCGTGACGAAGAGCCTGAGCCCCGCCCACATGAACGCGATCAGGAGCACGCCGCCGACGAGCTCCGCGAGCGTGAACTCCCAGCCGAGGAAGATCCAGATCACGATCCCGAGCTCGAAGACGAGGTTCGTCGACGCGAACTGGAACGCCATCGCCGACACGAGGCTCGCGCCCTTCTGGAGCATCGACTTCGCGATCGCGACGGCCGCGTAGCTGCACGACGACGAGGCCGCGCCGAGGCCGGTAGCGAGGGAGACCGTCCGCAGATCGCGCGCGCCGAGAGCGCTCTGCATGCGCGAGCGCGGGATCCAGGCCTGCACGATCCCGGAGAGCGCGAAGCCGAGGATCAGCGCCCAGCCGACCTCCCACGCCATGCGGAAGGCGTTCCAGAGACCGTCCCAGATCCAGTTGAGCACGTCCATGTGTCGAGCCTAGACGGCGGATCGCTGCCGACGCCGGTAGGCCCGCGTCTTGAGCCGGTTACCGCAGAGGGACATCGAGCACCAGTGGGCCGAGCGGTTCTTCGACTCGTCGAAGAAGGCCCAGCGGCAGTTGCGGCACGCCTTGAGTCGCTCCCAGCTGCCGTTGAGCATCGCAGTCACGGCGACGCTGACGAGCCGTCCGCAAAGACCGTCGACGCCGTCCGCCTCGGGCTCGAGCTTCGGGGTCTTGCCGACGAAGACGACGGCTAGCTGCGCCGCGTGCGCCATCTCCGTGAGCACGGCCAGCGCGGCCGTATCGCGCTCTCGGTCGCGGTTCGCCGCGAGTAGCGCGCGGAACGCCTCGCGCAACTCGAGCGCCTGGTCGAGGTCGCGATGCGTGAACCGCGCACCTGCCGGCGCGAGGTCGCGCTCACGCGCCCAGGCCGCGAGGGCGGCGGGATCGCCGAGCCACTCGCGCTCGTTCTCGAGGTCGACGGTGTTGACGAACGCCTGCACGAGCCGGAGCGGCTGCGGCGCTGCTTTCGGTACGTCGTAGCGGGGAGCCTTCGACACCTGCAAAAATACTTTACCGGTGTTAAAGGAGCACACCACCAGGTCGCTGCGCCGACTGGCCGTGCCGGTCTCGTTCGGATTCCGCCGCGTGACGGCGCGTCCCGCGGCGTTCGTGCTCGCGGCTGCCGGTGTCGCCCTGGCCGCGTGCGCGCTCGCCACGGTCTCCGCCGCAAGTCTCGTCGTCAAGGACCGGGCGGTCGGCCGGGCGATCGCGGCCCTCCCGCCGGATCAACGCGCCGTGCGCGTGACCTGGGTCGGTGTGAGCACGATTCCCGCGGACAGTTTTGCGTCTCTCGACCGGCAGGTGCGCGCGGTCACCAGGCCGCTGGGCACGCGGCCGCCGACCGCGGTGCTGCTCTACCGCGACACCCGGTTCGGCAAGCAGATCGTGCGTCTAGGCGGGGTCGATGGGCTCGGCCGGGCCGTCGCGCTCAGGTCCGGACGGCTTGCACGGTCGTGCGTGCCGGGGCGATGCGAGGTGGTCGCGATCGGCAAGAACGGCTTCGGAGCACCGGGCTTCACCGTGACGGGCCGCGGCTCGCTGCGGAGCGACCCGGTCGCGAGCTTCTTCCAGAGCGTCGCGCCGGGTGGACGGCTGCGGCTGGCCGGCGGGGTCGACGGTCTCACGCGGCTGCCGGCACTCAGGGACTCGTTTCGCACGTACGGGTGGGTCGCGCCGCTCGGGCCGCACGACGTCAAAGGCTGGGACGTCGACGGCTTCCGGGCGCGGATCGGCCGTGCGAGCACTGCGCTCGAGGCGAGCTCGCCGAACTTCTCGCTGACGGCTCCGACGGTCGCACTCGCGGACGCGGGCGCGAAGTCCCGGATCGCCGGCCGGCGGCTGCTGCTCGTCGGCGGCCAGGCGGTCGTTCTCCTGCTCGCGTTCGTCCTCCTCGCGGCCACGCGGCTCCGGCGAGGCGCTCGCGCGAGCGCGCGACGGCTCGCCTCGTTCGGCGCGACCGGCACGCAGGCGCGGCTCGCGGCGCTGGCCGAGGCCGCGCTCGTCGTCGTGCCCGCGACCCTGCTCGGCTGGCTGCTCGGAGCCGTCACCGCGCTGGCGCTCGCCGAAGCAACGGACAGCCCAGCCGGGGCCGTCGTCTCGCGGTCTGTCGCGTCGGTGACCGCAATCGAGCTGATGCTCGGCGTCGCAGTGCTCGGGACGCTCGTCCTCTACCTCGGCTCCCGGGCGAGGGCCGTCGCGATCGGCGGGTTGACGATCTCGATCGCCGACGTCGCCGCCGCCGGAGCCCTCGTGGCGGTGCTCGTCGCCTTCGCGGTCGGAGGAGCGGACGCGCAGTCGCTCGCCTCGAGCGAGGGCACCGGCATCGTGCTCATGCTGCTTCCGGGACTGATCGCGCTCGTTGCGGCGGTCGTGATCGCCCGCGTGCTGCAACCGGTGCTTCGAGCCTGCGAGCGAGCCGCCGCCGGACGGTCGCTCTCGCTCAAGCTCGCGCTGCTTTCGCTCGCGCGCGCTCCCGGGACGGCCACGGTCGCGATCGTCTTCGTCAGCGTCAGCGTCGGGCTGGCGGTCTTCGCCGCGGCCTACCGCTCGACGCTGATTCGGAACGACTCCGATCGCGCCGCGTTCGAGGTCCCGCTCGACTACACGGTCAAGCAGGACCCGAGGTTCGTCTCGGACGCAACTCCAGTCGGCTCCGCCTACGCCGCGCGCTTCAACGCCGTGCCGGTGATCCGCCTCCACGGAGAAGCGCCGTCGCTCGACCGGCGCGCGGTGACGTTCCTCGGCCTCCCGGCCGCCGATCTCACGCGACTCCACTGGCGCGGCGACTTCGCGTCCGAGTCCCCGAGCGAGCTCGCAGGCCGCATCGGAGGGGCTCCGGTCAGGCTCCAGGGCACCCGGATCCCGCCCGGCGCACGCGAGCTCCGGCTTCCGGTGACGATGCAGGCCGAACGGCCGGTTCATCGTCCTCGACCTCGGAGAGCCCAACAACACGGGCAGGCCGGTCGTCGCCCGCGCACCGATCCCACCTGCCGGCCGGGGCGGCCTGCTCGTCGGGCTCCTGGTCGAGTTCTCGCGAGCGGAAGCCTTCACCGCGGCGCACCGGGAGACCGGCAAGGCACCCACCTTCGCGGTCTTCCGCGCCGGTGTGCTCAAGCTTCAGCGGCCCGAGGTGTCCGGGGTTGGACGCACACGGACGCTCCCGGTCGACTACCGCGACTGGGTCGGCGCACGGGGAACGAGACCGCCTGCCGCGACCGCCGGATCGCTCGCTCTCCGCTACCTCCTGACCCAGGACCAGGTCTTCCGGCTGCGGCCCGCGCAGTCCACTGACAACGGCCCGATTCCGGTCATCGCCTCCAAGTCGCTCGCGCACGCGATCGGGAACGCGACGCTCCCACTCTTCGTCGGGCCGGCGTCGGTGAACGTGCGCGTAGCGGGAACCGCGCGTCGCTTTCCGACCACCTCGGGCGACTTCGTCGTCTTCGACCGCTCGCGGCTCGAGACGGCGCTCAACGCATCCGTTCCCGGATCCGGGGTCGCCGACGAGGCGTGGGTCTCAGGTGGACCGGGTCTCACTTCACGGCTCGATCAGAGCCCGCCGACCCCCGTCCGCATCACCTCACGCCGCGCCGTCGAGCACGGGCTCCGGACCGATCCGCTGGCACGCGGCTCGCTGCTCGTGCTCGGAGCCGCGGCACTGCTCGCCTTGGCGC
>WNGI01016623.1_pt1 | contig 11691 bp, 14 predicted proteins | sample 5400621 | NCBI WGS metagenome assembly WNGI01 (sample SAMN13153374, study PRJNA577476) | soil metagenome | isolation source: 20 cm soil or saprolite under Garry oak tree replicate 1 | place: USA:California | collected 2016-06-15
CAGCATGATCCCGTCGAAGCCCACCGCCTCGGCCAGCCGGTAGTGCTCGAGGTTCTCGTTGTAGAGACGGCTGCCCGCCACCGGGTCGAAGAAGCGGTTGGAGAGCATCAGCGCGGTCGCGCCGAAGTCGCGTCCCTCGGCCTCCGGATAGGCCGACATCGGCTGCTCGGTGAAGTACATGAGGTGCATTCGCGTCTCCCCTGGGTCAGGCCTCGGTCACGAAGCGCGTCACGAGCTGCGCCAGCTCGTCCGGCTTCTCCAGCTCCACGAAATGCCCCGCGCCGTCGAGGACCTCGAGCCGGGAGTGGGCCAGCGCCTTCTGATAGAGCTCGCCGCACTCGAGCGGGACGATGCGGTCCAGGCGCCCCCAGACGACCAGGGCCGGCGTGGCGACGGAGCCGAGCAGGCGCCCCAGCGTGGGGTTGTACATGTACGGCTTCCACGCGATCCGGAACGTCATCTCACGGTTCAGGTCCCACTGCTCGAGCGTGCTCGTCTGCGGCTCTGCCCCGAAGATCCTGTCGAACACGCGCGGGTCGGCGAAGCCCCGCCGCACGTAGTCGATGTACGACAGGAGCGCCTGGTCCGCGATCTCGCCGCGCTCGGGCTTGAGGCCCATCGCCCCCACGAGGACGAGCCGCCGGAACGCCCGCGGCGCCATCGTCGCCATCTCGGCCGCGATCCAGCCGCCGAACCCGAGGCCGAGCAGCGAGACGCGGCCGGGGTCGCGCGTGAGCTCGCGCTCGGCGAGCAGCCACTGGTAGAGGACGGCGACGTCGCGCACGCTGCGCATCCAATCGGGGCGCTCGGATTTGTCGTAGCCGGGATGCGACGGCACGAGCACCGTGAAGCGCCGCGCCAGCGCGTCGTAGAACGGCAGGCGCTCGAGGCTGCCGACGTCGTGGTGCAGCACGAGCAGGGGCGCGCCGGCGCCGGCGCGCGCGACGTGCAGCGCCGCGCCCGCGATCGGCACGGTCTCGGACTCCCAGGTGATCGTCGTGGAGGTCATCGTGGCGTGATTCTAACAGCAGCGCGCGGTATGCTGCTCGGGCGTGTTCGACGCGACGGCGCTTCCCTAGGAGCCGCCGCTACCGCGCCCCCGCCCGCCGCCACTCGCGGATCTGGGCCGTGTGCTCGCGATAGTGTGAGGGTCCGGTGCCCTCGAAGAGGTCGCGGGCCGCGCCGCCCGCCGCGAAGTGCAGCTCGGGCACGGCGGCGGCCGCGGCCACGAAGTCCCGATGGGACGCCTCGAGCTCCGCGAGGACGTCGGCGATCTTCACGCCGGTCTCCCGGTCGACGAACAGCGCGTTCCACGCGTTGAAGTCGTCGTAGGTCCCGGGCGGGTACGGCGCCTCGCCGCGCGCGATATGCTCGAGCGCCGGCGTCATCGCCCGGTGCCAGCCGGAGACGTGGATCAGGATCTCGCGCACGCCCCAGGTGCCGAGCCAGACGCAGCGCATCTGTTCCTCGGCAAGCCCGCCGATCGCCTCGCGCAGCTCGCCAAACGCGTGGTCAGCCTCTCGGAGCAGCTCGGCTCTGTCGCTCATGAGTCCCTCCCGGCCGCGGGTCGTCTCCGTTACGCCCTCTGAGACCCCGGCCGCGAGCGTTTGTGAAATAGGGGGAAACCCCTCATGCCCGAGGTTGTTCGTGCGAGCTGGGAACCGGCGAGACGGCCTGTGCGTTTACGGGACACCTCAACCCAAGGAGGAACCCCCTCGATGAGAACCCCAGTCCTTCCGTTCGCCTTCCTGCTGGTCGTCGGGTCAGTCGCGTCCGCGCTGGCCGGCGACGACGGCCAGGTGTTCGACGCCCGGCTGTCCGGCTACCACGAGGTCCACTTCATCGCCGCGCCGCCGGCGCTGCGTGGGGCGATCTCGACCGCTGCCAGGGGGAAGTTCCGGGCCCGCATCGGTGACGATGCCAACACGATCAGCTACGAGCTCTCCTACGAGGGCCTCGAGGGCGCGGTGACCCAGGCCCACATCCACTTCGGCCAGCGGCACACGGTCGGCGGCATCGTCGTCTGGCTCTGCCAGACGGAGGGCACGCCGGCCCCGGCGGCCGTCGCCGCGCTGACGCCCTTCTGCCCCGCCGAAGGCACCGTGACCGGGACGATCGTTCCCGCCCAGGTGCTCACGGTCGCCGGACAGGGGATCGACGCAGGCGAGTTCGACGAGCTCGTCGCCGCGATCCGCGCCGGCGCGACCTACGCGAACGTGCACTCCGTGCTCTTTCCGCCGGGTGAGATCCGCGGCGCGATCCGCGGCGATCGCGGTCACCGCGACTAGCGTCCCCCGCGCCGCACCCCCGGATGGGGCATGATGGGCGTGGGCCACCCATGACACGCGCCCCGACCTCGGTCCAGTGCTGCGTCGCCGGAGGTGGGCCGGCCGGCATGATGCTCGGCCTGTTGCTGGCCCGCGCCGGGCTCACGGCCCTGGTGCTCGAGAAGCATGCTGACTTCCTGCGCGACTTCCGCGGCGACACGATCCACCCGTCGACGCTCGAGGTCATGCACGAGCTCGGCCTGCTGGATGGCCTCCTGAAGCTCCCGCACCAGGAAGTGCGCGAGCTGGCGGCGCAAGTCGGTGAGGTGATCATGCCGGTCGCCGACTTCACTCATCTCCCGACCCGGTGCCGGTTCCTCGTCTTCATGCCGCAGTGGGACTTCCTCGATTTCCTCGCCGCGGCAGCGGCCCGATATCCGGGGTTCAGCCTGCGTATGCAGACCGAGGTCACCGGGCTCCTCGAGGAGTCGGGGCGCGTGGTCGGCGTGCAAGTCATGACAGAGGCCGGGCCCGTCACGGTTCGCGCCGACCTCGTCGTCGCCGCCGACGGCCGGCATTCCCTCCTCCGCGCGCAGGCCGGCCTGCACGCGGAGGAACTGGGCGCCCCGATGGACGTGCTCTGGTTCAGGCTCACGCGCGGGCGGCAGGACCAGGGGCGAACGATGGGCCGGTTCGACGCCGGTCAGATCTTCGTCATGATCGACCGCGGTGAGTACTGGCAGTGCGGCTACGTGATCCCGAAGGGCGCGTACGACCGGATCCGCGAGGGCGGCCTGCCGGCCTTCAGGGAGCGCGTCGCACGGCTCGCGCCGCTGGTGAAGGAGCGGGTCGGCGACCTTCGCACCTGGGACGACGTGAAGCTCTTGACCGTGCGCGTGGACCGGCTGTCCCAGTGGTATCGCCCGGGCCTCCTCTGTATCGGGGACGCCGCGCACGCGATGTCCCCCATCGGCGGCGTGGGCATCAACCTCGCCATCCAGGACGCGGTCGCGGCCGCGAACATCCTGGCCGAGCCCCTGCGCCGTGGGTCACTGGCGACCGAGCATCTGCGCCAGGTGCAGCGGCGCCGCGAGTGGCCCACCCGCGCGACCCAACGGCTGCAGATGGCCGTTCAGAACCGGGTGATCGCCTCGGTGCTCGGCGACTCACGCCCGCTGACGCCACCGCTTGCCGTGCGGCTGCTCGGGCGGATTCCGCTCCTGCGGCGGATCCCGGGTCGGCTGGTCGGCATCGGCATCCGGCCCGAGCACGTCACGGCTGCCGTTCCTACCGGAACGCCGGGGCGATCTCCGCCATGAAGCGGTCGAGGTCTCGGCGCAGCTCGGGCAGCGGCCGGAACAGGGTCGGGATGAACAGCACGTCGCCCCCGGCGGCGCGGAGCTGCCGGAGCTGCTCGCGGATCTGGTCCGGGGTGCCGGCCAGGCAGGTGTCGCGCGCGTCGGCGGCGTGGCGCCCCATGCGGGTCGCGATGGTCTCCGCGAGGCGCTCGACCTCGTTCTTCTTGTCGGTGATGAGCAGCGCCATGTTGGTCGAGCGCCGGATGCGCTTCGGGTCACGCCCGACGGCGGCGCAGTGCTCGTCGAGGATGGTCCCTTTGCGGGTCAAGACCTGAGGTCCGCCCCAGACGTTCCAGTGGTCGGCGTGCTTCGCGACGATGCGCAGGGTGACGCGCTCGCCGCCGCCGCCGATCATCAGCTCGGGATGCGGCGTCTGCACCGGCTTGGGATCGAGCGGTGCGTCGGAGAGCTGGTAGTAGCGTCCCTTGAAGGTGCTACGGCGCTCGGTCCAGAGCGAACGCATCACCTCGCAGGCCTCGTCCAGCCGCTCGAGCCGCTCGCGCATCGTGGAGAACGGGATGCCGTAGGCCTCGTGCTCGTTCTCCTGCCAGCCCGCGCCGAGACCCAGGAGGAGCCGGCCGCCCGAGATGATGTCGACCTGAGCGGCCATCTTCGCGACCACGGCCGGATGGCGGTACGTGTTGCCCAGCACGATCGTGCCGACGCGCAGGCGCGGCACCAGCGCGGCGAGCGCGCTGAGGGTGCTCCAGGACTCGAGCATCGCGCCCTCGCGGTCCTTCGTGTTCGGCATGAAGTGGTCGGTCACGCAGGCGATGTCCCACCCCGTGGCCTCAAGATGTCGCCAGAGCTCCAGCACCCCCGACCACGTCTGCGCGCCCATGCTCGTGAACAGGCCGAAGCGCATGTCTCTCTCCTCCCCGTGGGACAGCCATACTATCGCAACGGGCTGGTCTTGCCCGCGACTTTGGCGTACCTTGCCTGGGAGGCCGAAGAGAACGGAAGCAGGAGGCCACCGAGAGGAGACGCGCCATGCCGAAGATCAAGCACATCGCCATCTCGACCCAGGACGTGGACACGACCGCCAAGTTCTACATCGACGTGTTCGGCATGAAGCAGATCGGCAGGGTCGACAGCCCGGGGGCCACCGGCTACTACCTGAGCGACGGCGATCTGAACCTGGCGATCCTCAACTTCAAGAACGACGCGGTCGCCGGCGTCGAGCGCGGCAGACACTGGAACGGCATCCACCACATCGGCTTCGCGGTCGAGAGCCTGGAGGAGATCGCCGACAAGCTGGCGGCCGCCGGCTCGAAGCCCCGCGACGACGTCAACGACGCCCTCGGCGTCGGGCACGGTCGCCGCTACGAGGGCAACGTCGAGGTCAAGTACAGCGGCCCCGACGGCGTCATGCTCGACGTCTCGGAGACCGGCTGGGTCGGCACGTCCGGGTTCAACCCCAAGTAGCTCGCGTGACGCGCTTCGGGATCGCCCTGCCCTCCGGGGGCGCGCTCACGGCCGTGACGCTGGCCGACGCCGCCCGGCGCATCGAGGCCGTCGGCTTCGAGAGTGCGTGGGCCTTCGACGCGATCGGCCGCGGGTTCCTTCAGGCCGACCCCCTCACGGCCCTCGCCGTCGCGGCCACCGTGACGCGCGACATCGAGCTGGGAACCGGGATCCTCCAGGTCCCCCTGCGAAACCCGGTGGAGCTCGCCCAGCGGGTGCTGACCGCGCACCTGGTGTCCGGCGGCCGGCTGCGGCTCGGCGTCGGAGCCGGCTCGACGGCCACCGACTTCATGGCGCTCGGCCTCGACTTCGCCTCGCGCTTCCGGCGCCTCGACGAGTCGCTGCGGATCATGCGCCGGCTCTGGGCGGGCGAGCGCGTCAACGGGGCCTCACTCTCGCCGGTCTGGCCCCAGGCCCTGGGCGGCCCGCCCGTGCTGATCGGCTCGTGGGCGGGCTCGCGCTGGATCGAGCGGGCGGCCCGGGAGTTCGACGGCTGGGTCGGGTCGGGCGCCAGGAGCAGCTGGCGGGCGCTCCGCGAGGGAATCGCGCGGTTCCGCGACCTTGGCGGCAAGCGCGCCGTCGCCACCAACGTCGTGGCCGAGCTCGAGAGCCCCGTCGCAAGCCCCGACGGCCCGGACGACCCGTGTGACCTCAAGTGCCCGCTGGAGGTCGCCCGCGCGCGGCTCGCTCGTCTGCGTGGGCTCGGCTTCGACGACGTGGTCCTGGTCACCCGGCGCCACGACGCCGAGTGCCTTCAGGAACTCCACGAGCTGATCCTCAGCTCCCGCTGACTGCCTGGGCGTCCGTAGCCCCCGATCAGCGTCAGTGACTTCCCTCGGTTCAATTCTGGATTTCACCGGATTGCCCTCCTCCGGCCGGTGGGCCAGCGTAGAAGCAGGAACTGCTGGAACCGAAGAGGGGAAGGAGCCGGCCGGCTCAGCATGGACGACAAGCGTAGCCTCAACCAACCCTCCCACGCTGGCGCCAGGGTCGTCGACGACGAGATGTTCCGGTTCCTCGTCGACCTCGAGGTGGAGAAAGCCCACCGCCTGCGCTATTGCGTCTCGCTGGCGTACCTGACCACCGAAGGCATCCCCGCCGAGACGCGGGAGCCGTCCGCGTCGTCTCTCGCCGAAAACGTCACCCGCCACCTGCGCAGCACCGACGTGGTGGCGCCGCGGACGCCGACGTCGCTGATCCTGCTCCTTATCGACGCGGAAACGACCCATCTGCCCTTGATCCTGCGCCGGCTGACTGCGGGCCTCGAGGCGGTCGGCTGGAGCGCGGGTGGCTCCTGCTATCCAAAGACGGCGACCCGCGCGGAGGACATGCTGCGTCAGGCGACTGATCTGATGGCCAAGGCCCAGGGCGAGGGCGGCAACCGGCTCTACGTCGCTGCCTAGCCTCGCCGACACGCTCGGCGCATGTCCCGTAGAATGCCCCCTGCGAGGGGCACGATGTCATTCCTCCAGTCCCGCACCCATTCGGCGCGTCAGGGCATCGGCAAGCCGGTTCCGCGAACCGAGGACGCGCGCCTGCTCGTCGGCCAGGGGCGCTACAGCGACGACTTCAGCCTGCCGGGCCAGGCCTACGCCTGTCTGGTCCGCTCGCCGCACGCGCACGCGCGTATCCGACGGATCGACGGCGCCCCCGCCCTGGCGGCGCCGGGCGTGGTTGCGGTGCTGACCGGTGAAGACGCCGCCGGCGACGGTCTCGGGCCGATCCCGCACCGCCCCGTGCCCGCAAATCCGCACGAGGTCCCGCTGAGGAGCCGCGACGGCGCGCCGTTCTTCATTTCGTGGGCGAGGCCGTGGCCCTCGTGATCGCCGAGACGCCCGCGGCCGCCAGGGACGGCGCCGAGCGGGTGAGCGTGGACTGGGAGCCGCTAGCCTCGGTCACCGTCACCGCCGAGGCGGCCGCCGCGGGCGCGCCGCGCGGCTGGGAGGAAGCCACCTCGAACGTGTGCGTCGACTCCCACGCGGGTGATGCCGCGACCGCCGACGCCGCATTCGCCCGCGCCGCCCACGTGGTGCGGCTCGAGACGTGGGTGCAACGGGTCACGGGCGTGCCGATGGAGCCGCGTGCCGCGGTCGCCGTCTACGATGAGGCGAGCGGCCGCCACACGCTCTACGCGGGCTCGGGCGGCTCGGTGCGCATCAAGAGCGACCTCGCGGCGACGCTCGGCGTGCCGGAAAGCGCGGTGCGCGTGGTGGCGCGGGAGGTCGGCGGCAACTACGGTACGCGCAACGCGTTCTATCCCGAGTTCGCGCTGGTCGCGTGGGCGGCGAAGCGCCTGCGCCGGCCCGTGAAGTGGACGTGCGAGCGACGCGAGGCGTTCCTCACCGATTACCACGCCCGCGACCTCGTGTCGCACGCGGAGCTCGCGCTCGACGGCGACGGCCGGTTCCTCGCCCTCCGGGGCGTCAACACGAGCAACGTCGGCGCCCACGCCGTGTCGTTCATCCCGCTCGCCAAGGGCATCGCGGTCCTGCCGAGCGTGTACCACATCCCCGCCGCCTCGCTGCGCGGCCGCGCCGTGCTCAGCAACACGTCACCCACGTATCCGTATCGCAGCGCGGGCCGGCCCGAGGTGATGTTCGTGATCGAGCGGCTGATCGACCTCGCGGCACGCCATCACGGATTCGACCGCGTGGAGCTGCGGCGACGCAACCTGGTGCCGGCCGACGCGATGCCGTACCGCAACCCGGTCGGCCTCCTCTACGACAGCGGCGACTACGCGGCGACGCAGGACCGCGCGGTGGCGCTCGCCGATTGGGCCGGCTTCGAGGCGCGCCGCGCCGAGGCGCGGCGGCGCGGGCGCTATCGCGGCATCGGCCTGGCGAACTACCTGGAGCTCAACACCGGCGCGCCGCGCGAGCGCGCGGAGATCACCGTGCGCGCCGAGGGCCGTCTCGACGTGGTGCTCGGCACGCTCTCGGCGGGCCAGGGTCACGAGACGAGCTTCGCGCAGCTCCTGGCGGAGTGGCTCGGCGTCGAGCTCGGTGACGTGCGGCTCATCACCGGCGACACCGACGTTGCGGCCGTCGGTGGAGGCTCGCACTCCGGCCGCTCGATGCGCCTCGGCGCCCTCGTGCTGGCCCGGGCGTCGGACGAGATCGTCGACAAGGGCAAGCGCCTCGCCGCGTGGCTGCTGGAGGCGGCGCCCGCGGATGTCGACTTCGCGCGGCGACGCTTCGTGGTGAAGGGCACCGACCGCTCCGTCGACCTGTTCGAGGTGGCGGCCGCCGCCGAGCGGCCGGACGCGCCCGCGGCGCTGCGCGGCCCGCTCGCCGGCGTGAGCGACGAGACCGTGAGCGTGCCGTCGTTCCCCTTCGGCTCGGCCGTGTGCGAGGTCGAGGTCGATCCCGAGACCGGCGCGGTCGAGGTCGTGCGCTACACCTCCGTCGACGACGTCGGCCGCGCCGTCAATCCGCTGATCCTGGAGGGCCAGACGCACGGCGGCATCGCGGCGGGCGTGGGGCAGGCGCTATGGGAGCGCTGCCACTACGACCCCGAGACCGGTCAGATGCAGTCCGCCACGTTCATGGACTACGTCGTGCCACGCGCGGACATGCTCCCGGCGTTCACGACCGAGACCAGCGAGGTGCCCTCGACGTCGAACCCGCTGGGCCTCCGCGGCGGGGGCGAGGGCGGCACGACGCCGGCGCTCGGCGCCGTCGTCAACGCCCTCGTGGACGCGCTCGCCGAGCTCGGCGTGGAGCACATCGAGATGCCGGCCACGCCGGAGCGCGTGTGGCGCGCGATCCACGACGCCCCGGGGAGGCGTTACACGCCGGTCGCGGGGGCCGCGCCGCCGGGACGTGGAGGCGTGGGCGAGAGCGCGAGCGCGACGACGTGCTCGAGGCGGGCGAAGTCGAACGGCTTGGGCACGTAGGCGAAGACACCCGCGCGGAGCGCCTCGGCCGCGTTGCGGATATCCTGGTTGGCGGTGATCATGACGACCGGCACCCGGATGTTGAGGCTCTGCATCTGCTTCAAGAGCTCGAGGCCGCCCATCCGTGGCATGTGCATGTCGAGCAGCATGAGGTCGAACTGGCCGATGAGCAGCTTCATGATCGCGGCGGCGCCGTCGGGCACCGCCTCGACCTCATACGTGAGTCCCGGCGCGGGATTGCTCAGGAAATCCCTGAGCACCTCGAGTACGGACGGCTCGTCGTCGACGATCAGCACCCGCTTCGGCACACCCGGTAGTATGCAGCCTACGCGGGGCGGACGCACCCGCCGTGCCGCGGGTCCATTCAGTTGCAGGTCGTCGTCGGCACCTGCAACAGGTCGTGAAGGGTTTGAATCTGCAGGCGGGCGTCCTCGAGGAGCTCGCGCGCTTGCCGGTCGTGGTCGGCGAGTTTCTCACGCAACTCGGCAATGACGTGCTCGGCGAGCTCGGCGTGATTGGCCCAGCCCTTCAGTCGGCGTTGGGCCTCCCCCAGGTCCCGGCGCAGGGCGTCGATCTCACAGGCCGGGCAGAGCATGCTCGTCTCAGGGCGGTGATGGCAACCGGTGGCGTTCATGGCCCGGGGGCAGCATAGAACTCGGCCAAACGATCTCTATGAGGCTTACACCTGAATCCGGTTAAGGAAGATCCCTTGGCCGCCACGTGCGGTTTCTTGGGGTGAATCGGAGGTTTGTTCTTTAGGATCAAGCCGATGGCGACGTCGCCCAGGGGTACCAAGGCAGGGAGGCCCAAGGCCCGGTCCAAGACGCTCCGGCAAGCCGCCTCCCTGGTGTTCGCCGTCACCGCCATCCTGCCTCTGCTGCTCTTCGTGTGGACCGTGTACTACCTCGGCGCGCTTTCGAGGCTGTCCGCTCAGGTGGGTCTCGGCGTCGCCCTCGCCACCTCGCTCATGGGCTACTACGTCTTCCGCGGGCTCATCGGCCAGATGTCCGACCTCATCGCGGTGATCGGGAAGGTCCTGGAGCGCTCGCCTGCCGGGCCGCGGGCTAGCGCAGAGCCGCTGGAAGAGACCTCCGAGGAGTCAGCGGGAGGATGGGCAGCACCGTCCTCGGTCCCTGCTGCGCCCCCACGCCTCCGGCGGTCGGCCGAGCCCGCGTCGCCGGCCCACGCGGAACGCCCTGACACCATGGCGCGAGGGCCTGCGTCGGAGCCGGCGAGGCGGCCGTCGGACGTTCACACGGTGCCTGGGTTCGGTGCGATCCGGGAGGTGCACGACCTCCGCCGGGCCACGGCGCTGCTGTGGCAGGCCGAGGCCGCAGCCTACAAGGGCCGACGCGTGGTCGTCTCCGTCATGAACTCCCCGCGGCCGATCACCGGGATGTTGACCGAGCTGACGGAGGAGGGGCTGCTCATCCAGCTCGAGGGCGCAGAGCGCGTCGTGGCGGCCTATAACCGGATCTCCGCCATCGATGCGGAGGATTCGCCGGCCTGAAGGTCGGCGTCAGCGCAGGCCCAGCACCCAACGAATGCCTTCCAGCAGGTGCCGGCGGAACCGCTCGTCCTCCCAGACCTCGGGGCGGTGACCGAGGGCCGTGTAGAACACCCGCCCCTCTCCGTGCCGTTTGAGCCAGGCGAGCGCATAGTCGCGGTCGGCGCGTTTCCCCTTGCCGACGTCAACCGATCGAGGGTCGAGCCTCAGCAGCACGTGGACCTTGGTGCGTGACCAGTCTCGGAACTGGTAGATCTCGTCGGTGATCTCGAAGCCTTCTCCCAGGTGCCGGGTCGAGGGGTGGGCAGGATCCTCGACCACCACGCGCACGCGCTGGTGCCAGGGGTGGCCGTCGAAGTAGGCGCCGACGAGCGCGCCGTACTCCCCCACCTCGTACCAGGTGTCCGTGGCGCTGTGGACGCCGACGAAGCCGCCGCCCCGCTTGACGAAGTCGAACAGCGCCCGCCGAACCTCCGGCCGGAGCGGGAGGCTGCCCGTCGTGAAAAAGAGGACGGCCCGACTCCCGGCCAGCGCGTCAACGCTGAGGCTCGCGAGATCGTCGCTCGTGCAGAGGCGGCTGACGTCGAACGCGCCGGAGCGCTGGCCAAGCTCCACCACGGTGCGCTCGGCGACGGAGGGGCGGTCCGGCGGCTCCCGCCGAACGACGTCATGCTGGTAGGCGCCCGAGTACGTCACCATCAGGAGGCTCGGCCGAGCCCGCGGCTGGGACGTCGCCGTCGCCTGGCACGCGAGCGCCACGGCAAGGACGACGACCGCGAGCGTCCTCACTAAGGGCGTCGTTGGGGCTCGGGCTGGGGGGCGACGTAACGGATGCCGTAGCTCTCGAGGATCTTCGGGATCGTGCCGGCGGAGACGAGCTCGTCGATCAGCTGATTCATCGCGTCCACGAGCGCCTGGTCGGTGTTGAGCAGCCGCACGGCGACATTCCACTGGAAGTCGGGATCGGGGCTCACCGTCTCGACGACGCGCACCGAGCCCGGGTGCTGCTTGAGATACCAGCCGATGTAGGGCCCCGTGACGAAGCCGGCGACGACGGCGTCACCCGCGACCGCGTCGAGGATATCGAGCTGGCTGCCGTACGAGGAGGTCGGGATGGCGCGCTGGCTCAGGACGACGTGGGGCCAGGAGGGATGCTCCACGCCGATCTTGCCGGCTTTCACGTCCTCGAGCCGATGGATC
>WNGI01005199.1_pt1 | contig 11687 bp, 8 predicted proteins | sample 5400621 | NCBI WGS metagenome assembly WNGI01 (sample SAMN13153374, study PRJNA577476) | soil metagenome | isolation source: 20 cm soil or saprolite under Garry oak tree replicate 1 | place: USA:California | collected 2016-06-15
CAGCGCTGCTCGTTGGCGCGGGTGCCGTCGCCAGGCTCTCGGCGCGGGCGATCATCGCACAGCTACCGATCGAGACGTTGACCGTCTGGAATCGCACACCGGCCAACGCGGAAAAGCTGGTGCGGGAGCTGACGGCAAGCGGGGTGGTCCAGGCCCGCGTCGCCGCCGCGCTCGAGCCGGAGGTCAAACGGCACCGCGTAATCGTGACGGCCACGGCGAGTACCACCCCATTGATCAAGGCGGCATGGGTCGCCACGGGCACCCATATCACGTCCGTCGGGACGGGCAGTCCGGAGAAGGTAGAGCTCGAGCCGGAGCTGCTCGCGAAAGCGGACAAGGTGATAGCCGATCGCGTCTTCCAGACGGCCCGCTACGGTAACCTCCATCATGCGATGGCGGCGGGCGTGTTCCAGCCCGAACGGGTCTACGGTGAGGTGGGCGATCTGGCCGCGGGACGCCTCCCGGGCCGCGAGCAAGATGATGAGATTACGATTGCAGACCTGACCGGCGTCGGTGTTCAGGACGCCGCCATTGCCGCCACCGTAGTCGAGAGCCTCGGTCTATGACGACACAACAACAGCAGAGAGAACGCGAAACCGCTGTCATTCGCTCGCCGCAGGACGGTAGCGAGGTCGGAGTTGCCGCGCTGGCGGGGCCCGAGGAGGTGCGCGCGGCAATCGACGCGAATCTTCGAGCGGCGCGCGCCAGTCGTGACATGCCGGCGTTCACGCGCGCGGCCGTGCTGCGCAAGGTCGCCGATGGCCTGGACGCGGCGCGCGCCGACTTCGCTCGGACGCTGGCGCTCGAAGCCGGGAAGCCGATCGCCCAAGCCAGGGTCGAGCTCGACCGCGCGATCTTCGTGTTCCGCGACGCGGCCGAGGAAGCCACTCGCATCGGCGGTGAGGTCCTCCCTGCCGACGTCGTTCCCGCCGGCACCGGACGCATCGCGCTGACGCGGCGCTTCCCGCTGTCACCGATCGCCGCGATCACGCCGTTCAACTTTCCCGTGCTTCTCGCCGCGCACAAAATCGCGCCGGCGATGGCGTGCGGCGCCACCATCACGCTGAAACCGCCGCCGCAGGATCCGCTCACCACGCTGCGCCTCGGCGAGATCATCAAGACCTCCGGGTATCCCGACGGAGCGGTCAACATCGTCCCGTGTCACGTCGAGGTCGCCCAGGTCCTCATCGAGGATCCGCGTGTCCGCCTCATCACGTTCACGGGCAGCGGCAAGGCCGGCTGGGCCATCCGGTCGAAGGCAGGGAGCAAGCGTGTGTTGCTCGAGTTGGGCGGCAATGCCGCGGTGATCATCGAATCGGATGCCGGCTTGCCGTGGGCCGCGGCCCGCTGTGCCATTGGCGGCTTTACCTACGCCGGCCAGTCGTGCATCTCGACCCAGCGCATCTTTGTGCAGGAGCGCGTGTTCGATGCGTTCCTCGACCTGCTGCTGCAGCGCGTGCGTGAGCTGAAAGTGGGCGACGTCCTCGACGATCATACCGACGTGGGGCCGATGATCTCGGCGGAGGCCGCGGAGCGCGTCGAGCGCTGGATCAGCGAGGCCGTCGCGGGAGGAGCGAAGATCGCGCTCGGCGGCAAACGCAACGGCCTCTTTCTCGAGCCGACCGTGCTGCTCCATACGACGGCCGAGATGAAGGTGAACTGCGAGGAGGTATTCGCGCCGCTGGTGACCGTCACGCCGTATCGCGACCTGACTGAGGCCATCACCGCGGCGAATGCCTCGCCCTGGGGCCTTCAGGCGGGCGTGTTCACGACCAACCTGCAGACGATGTTCCGGCTGCACGCCGAGCTCGACGTCGGAGCGGTGAACGGCAACGACATTCCCGGCTTCCGCATCGATCGGCTGCCCTACGGCGGGGCCAAGGCGTCGGGCCTGGGTCGCGAAGGCGTCCGGTACGCCATCGAGGAGATGACCGAGCGGCGCGTGTTGACGTTGAAGCTCGACTGATCGCTAGACGATTGCCCGCAGCAAGAGGTAGCTGAGCCCGCCGATTCCGGCCGCGGCCGGGATGGTCGCGACCCACGCCCAGAGGATTCGTCCCGCCACGCCCCAGCGAACCGCCGAGAACCGCTGGACCGCCCCGACGCCGGTGATCGCGCCGGTAATCGTGTGGGTGGTGCTCACCGGGATGCCGTAGTGCGACGACACGAAGAGCGTGATCGCGCCCGCCGTCTCCGCACAGAAGCCCCCGAACGGCGTGAGCTTGGTGATGCGCTGCCCCATCGTCTTCACGATGCGCCATCCGCCAGCCATCGTGCCCAATCCGATCGCCGCTCCGGCAGCGATGATGACCCACGTCGGTACGTAGTTTGCGTCAGTGAGGTGGAGCGCATGGATCGGGAAGTTCACAAATAGTGCCTGGCTGGAAACGAGCAGCGCGACGATGATGCCCATCGTCTTCTGCGCGTCGTTCGTGCCGTGCCCCAGGGAGTAGGCCGCCGCCGAGACGAGTTGGAGCACGCGAAAGGTTTTATCGACACGGCGCGGCAGTGATCGTCGCAGTGCCCAGGACAATGCCACGGTCAAGACGAGCGCGAGCAAAAAGCCCATGACCGGCGCAACGACGATGAAGACCAGCGTCTTCGTCCACCCGCCGGCGATGATCGCTGAGAACCCCGCCTTCGCGACAGCGGCGCCTGCGTACCCGCCAATCAGTGCGTGCGACGATGAGGTCGGCAGGCCCAGCCACCATGTCACGAGATCCCAGGTGATCGCTCCCAGGAGCCCGGCAAGCACCACGGTCGAATCGACGACGTTGATGTCGATCAGTCCTTTGCCGACGGTCTTCGCGATCGCCGTGCCGAATACGAACGCGGCAATGAAATTCCAAAATGCCGCCCAAATAACCGCCGCGCTCGGCGACAGCACGCGCGTGGACACGACCGTCGCAATCGAGTTCGCGGCGTCGTGAAAGCCATTGATGAAGTCGAAAATCAGAGCGACGACCAGAATCGCCAGAACGAACCAGATGGAACCTGCCATCAGGCGTGTTTGATCGTGATGGACTCAACCACGTTGGCGACGTCCTCGGCCTGGTCGAGCGTGCCCTCCAGGTTGTCGTAGATCTCCTTCCACTTGATCAGCTCGATCGCGTCGCGCTCCTTCTCGAACAACTGGCCGAGCGACTCGTGGTAGATCGCGTCGCCTTCTTCCTCGAGCTGCTTGGCCTCGATGCAGTACTTGATGACGTCGTCGCCCTTCTTGAGCCGGCTCACCGCCTCCGCCAGGACGGCGACCATGCGCTGCAACACTTCGACCATGCGCAGGACGCCCGGTGGCGCCTGCCCCAGGCGGAAGATCTGCGCCCGGCGGGCGGTGCCATCCATCGCATCCATCACGTCATCGAGGTCGGAGGCGAGCTGGTGAATGTCCTCGCGGTCGAGCGGCGTAATGAATGTGCGGTCCAGACGATTCACGACTTCGTGCGTGACCTGATCGGCCTCGTGCTCCAGCCGCTTGAGCGCTTCGATGTGCGGGGTGCGGCGGTCCGCCGGAGCTTCAAACAGCTTGCGCAAGAATTCGGCTGCTTCCTTGTTGCGATTGGCAACTTCGGTGAAGAGGTCGAAAAACTCCTCTTCGCGCGGCAGGAGACGCACGGGATCCCCTCAGAGAGGTGGCCGCAAAAGATAGCGGCGCTCCGCAATGATCACTAGGTTAGCCGCATGACTGCTACCCCGATGCAACGTCAGCCGGTCGAGTTCGTCCGTGCCATTTCCCGGCTCGACGCGACCGCGCTCGTGGTTGGATCGATGATCGGATCGGGCATCTTCATCGTGTCGGCCGATATCCTGCGCCAGGTCCACTCGCCAGGCCTGTTGCTCGTGACCTGGCTGCTCTCCGGCGTCATGACGCTGCTGGGCGCGCTCTCGTATGGGGAGCTCGCCGCCATGTTCCCCAAGGCCGGCGGCCAGTACGTGTACCTGCGCGAAGGGATTTCACCGCTCTTCGGCTACCTGTACGGCTGGACGCTGTTCGTCGTGATCCAGACCGGAACGATCGCCGCCGTCGCGGTCGCGTTCGCGCGCTTCACCTCGGTGCTCTGGCCCTGGCTCACGCCGGACGTCCCGCTCGGCACAACGGTGCACTTCCCGCAACCCATCGGCGACATCATCGTCGGATTCTCGCGCCAGCGGATCTTCGCCATCGCATCGATCGTGCTGCTGACATGGATCAACGTGCGCGGCGTGCGGACGGCGGCGTTCATCCAGACTTCACTCACGGCGATCAAGACGGCGGCGCTCGCGGCTCTGATCTTGCTCGGGTTGACGATCGGCCGGAACGCCGCGGCGATCACCGCGAACTTCGGACCGAACTTCTGGGCCGGCGGAGCCCTGACGCTGGCCATTCTCCCCGTGGTCGGCGCCGCGATGGTCGGCTCGCTGTTTTCGATGGATGCCTGGAATAACGTCGGGTTTGCGTCGGGCGAGCTCAAGAATCCCGAAAAGGACTTGCCCTTTGCCATGGCCGCGGGCGTGCTGACCGTGACGACGTTGTACGTGCTGGCCAATGTCGCCTATCTCAATGTGCTGCCGGCGGATGCGATCGCGCATGCGCCGCAGGACCGCGTCGGGACCGCCGCCATGCAGGCCATGTTCGGCCCGGCGGGCCTCTACATGATGGCCATCGCGATCATGATTTCGACGTTCGGGTGCAACAACGGTCTGATTCTGTCGGGCGCGCGTGTGTACTACGCGATGGCACGGGACAACCTGTTCTTCAAGTCCGCGGCGGCGCTGCATCCGACCTACAGGACCCCGGCGCTCGCCCTCGTCGTGCAAGCGGTGTGGACGTGCGTGTTGTGTCTCTCGGGCACCTATGGTCAGCTGCTCAACTTCGTAATCTTCGCGGCGGTCGTCTTCTACACGGTTACGGCAATCGGACTGTTCCGGCTGCGCACGAAGCGTCCTGACCTGCCGCGGCCGGTGCGCGCGCCCGGCTACCCGATCCTGCCGGCGCTGTACGTCGTCCTGACAGGATTGATCGCGGTCGATCTGGTGATTCAGCCGGCGACACGCACGTATTCGATGCTGGGCCTCCTGTTCGTGCTGATCGGCGTGCCGGTGTACTACCTGTGGCGGAGGAAGGTGGCGCCGCAGGCGGGATGACGTCGGAGGGCGCCGGCGTACGAGTTTTGGCCGGCTGGTAAGACCGCGTAGCTGCAATAGCTCAGGCTGACTTGCGGGCGCTGTGGAATTCTGGTATTCATACCCGAAGAAATACCGAAACCACCATGAATCCGCCGGACATCAAACCGCGCCCACCGCGGCTTCCGCAGCCGCCGTCTGCCGGCACGCCGCCGCCGTGCCCGGAGTGCAGAGCCCCGCTTGCAGCGCAGTCCGGTTGTCTCGTTTGCCCGCATTGCGGCTGGTCGCGCTGTGGCTAGCTACGCGAACGGACGGCCTGACGGCCGGGCGGTCCGACCGCCACAGCCCGAGATTCAAGTCCCGCTCTTACCGGCCGACAGGCCGTCGGGCCGTCCGCCCGTCGTTTTAGATGAACGCCTCCGCGGCACTCGCTTCGTCGCGATCACGCCTAACCGGATTCTCAACCCGCCCAGCGCTACCGGGATGGACTACTGGTCGCTCAATCCCTATGTGGGCTGCGAGTTCGGCTGCAGCTACTGCTACGCGCGGTACACGCACCGCTACGTCGTCGAGCGAGCGCACGATGCCGGCAAACTGACCGACGCCGAGTTTGCGGACTACCGCGGCGAGCACGGCTGGGAAGCCTTCGAAACACGAATTTTCGTGAAGGAGCAGGTCGTGGGCGCACTCGACGCCGATCTCAAGCGCGTGCCGATGGGCGAATGCATCGTTATCGGCACAGCGACCGACCCTTATCAACCCGCCGAGCGACGATTTCGAGTGACGCGCGCCGTGCTGCAACGGCTGACGCGCTGCGAAGGCCTCTCGTTCGGCATCATCACGAAGAGCCCGCTGATCGCACGCGACAGTGATCTGCTGTTGCGACTGCAGGAACGGAATGAGCTGCAGATCCACATCTCCCTCATCACGGCGGATGCACGACTCGCACGGAAGCTGGAGGCGCGATCGCCGGTTCCGGGTGCGCGTCTGCGCGCGCTGCGTAAGCTCGTCGATGCGGGCGTGAACGCGGGCCTGATCGTGGCACCCGTACTACCGGGAATCACCGACGACGTTGCGCACCTCGACGCGTTGTTCGCCGCGGCGCGCGCAGCGGGAGCGGATTTTGTCCACGCGGGCGCGTTACGCCTGTACGCCGCGGTGAGAGACCGCTTCCTGCCGGTGCTCGGTGAACATTTTCCTGATCTGGTGCCGCGCTATCAACGCGCGTACGCCCGGCAAGCCGGTGCACCAAAGGAGTATGCGCGCGCGCTGTCGCGCCGCATCGAGAAGCTGCGGAAGAAACATGGATTCAAGAACCACACCGGGATGATCGACCGCTACCGGCCGGCCAAGATGCCCGTGCAGGGCGAGCTCGAGTTGCGGGGAAGCTTGCCCTAGCTGCGGGACTCAAGGTGGAAGACGCGTGTCTGGCCGCACACCGGCGCTGCCACATCGTAGATGTAGCCGCGCACGAACGCGGATGAGAGTCCCGCCGTGTCGGCCTGGTCCTCGAGCACGAGCCCCGCGTCCGGATCGTAAAGCCCGAGCGGCAGGATGCGGGCGCAGCCTAATGTGTCTCGCTGCAAATTCACGTCCCCCGCGGCCCGGCGACGAGACTCGTCCGCGCCTGCCGTTCGCACGATCACGTCGCCGAATGTGCGCACCGGCAAGCTCGTCGCCGCGTCGATGGTATAGACGAATGCCGAGGCCCGCATCTCATACGTGCTTGCGGCGAGACCAGGCGCAGTGCCCGCCGTGTCGAGCGCGCCGGCGAGCAGGGCGGGCGAGGCCGATGGCGAAGCACGGTCCGTCAAGCACTCGATATTGTCTTTGCTGACCAGGTAGTAAGGCTCAAACGTTACGGCTGACTGATTGGCGGACGTTCCCGCGTAGAAGCGTGGCGGACCCAGCGCGCACACACCCCAGACCACGAGTCGAGTGCGGAACGGCTGACCGGCGTTGACCTCGGCGGGCCACTCCATCCACTGCACGGTCACGGGGCTGAACGTTGTTTGCGTGCCGTGATCACACGCCGCAAACAGACCGAGACACAACGTCGCGAACATGGCAGAGCGCATTGGCTACCCTTGTCGATAGAAGGTTCCTGATACCTACCCTACGACAGCCGGCCCGCGTCACCTTCCTCCCACATCTTCACGACGGCTCTGATCGTGCCCGGCGCATTCCCCTCGGCTCGGTTATTCGCCAGGATAAATGCCTCGACCCGCCGCCGGTGCGCTTGCGTCACCAGACGCACCAGATCCTGTCGCAGACTCGGCAGCGGCTCCTGAACTCGATCGTACGGTTGAAATTGCTTTACCGCGTCAGCATAACGCCGGCCCGGCTTCAAGAGCGCGCGCGCGACCGTGAAGTCGGCTGGGAAGGTCCATTTGAGGTCGAGCTGCTCACCGATCGACGGCATCTCCGTCCAGGAGTTGAACACGTGCGCGACGCGATTGCGCTTCAATACCTCGCCATGCAGATCGGTCATGAGCTCGGGATTCCGTAGCTCGACCCCGTAGCGAAAGTCGGCCGGCAGTTGACCGAGAAAATCGTCCAGCTGATCGGCCCACTGCAGCGGATCGGGGAGATCCTTGCCGCGCATCGCCTGGAATTCGAACACGAACGGACCGGCGTGATCGCGGAACACGCGGCTGTATGGACCAAGCACGCCGTCCTTGAACAGCGTGGCGTTCAGGAAGTCGGGATTGCGCATCCCGGCGAGACCGGGTTGCGGCGCTTCCTGGCCGAGTCGCTTGGCGGTGATGCGATCCCAGACCTTGCTGACGCAGGGAAAGCCGGGCGGCAACGCCCGCGCATAGGCGGCCAACTCTTCTTCTGAAGGTGGGTCGTAGAAGGCGCTGTCGATCCCGACGGTCCGAAACAGCGGATAGCGCGCGTACTCCTCGAGTCGCTTGGCGGGCTGCGGACCACGATAGCGGCGGTGGTAGATGTCGCCCGTCCAACCGTCGTAGGTCCAGGTAGACGTTCCGAACCGAAGGGTGGACGGTACGTGCTTTGCCAACGCCTCGACTTCGGGGCTTGGCGGTGGAAACGTCTCCGGTCCGAACAGGTCTGGCTGTGTCATTCGAAAGTCTAAATGTACCAATAGCTTAACTCATTCGCGGGGCTCTTGCGACATTGCCACGTTTCGGGATATATTCGGGTCCCCTTGGTGACTTTGTCAATGGCTCGGCATCCAACGAGTTTGTCCGCCGCCTGCGTCTGGATTCCCCTCTTCCCGCTTCGCTGTGAAGAGGCACGTCACGAAGGGCTGTGCGCTCTTCCCGCGGCCCTGCTCGCTCCCGACACCACGCGCAAGCTCTGGCAGGTCTCCCCGCTCGCCCGTCATGTGGGAGTACAGCCGGGGATGACCGTCAGCCAGGCGATTGGCCTCTGCCCCTCGCTGCGTCTCATCGAGCCTGATCCCGTGTATTACGACGAACAGTTTGCGTCTTTGCTCGCTGCACTGGGTGAGGTCAGTCCCGTCGTCGAGTCCGCGGAACTTGGCCTCGTGTACGTGGGAGTCGATGGACTGGAAGGGATATACGGCTCTTCAGAAACAATAATCGCAGCAATTCATCGGTCCGTCAGACCATCAGACCGTCCGACCGTCCGACTGGGTTGGGGAGTGGGGAAATTCACCGCTTGGGTCGCGGCAAGCCGCGCCAAGCCGAGCGAAGCGATCGTCGTACCAGTTGGAGAAGAACAGAGTTTTCTCGCTTCCCAACCCATCGCAGTCCTGCCGCTCGATACCGATACGCACCGCCGCCTGCGCCGGCTCGGCATCCGCAGCCTCGGCGCGCTCGCGGCGCTTCCCGAAGCGGCGGTCACGGCGCAGTTCGGCGCGGTGGGAAGACGATTGTGGCAGCTGGCCGCCGGCCGTGTCGCCGAGCCTGTCGAAGGGCGGGTCGCCCCCGAGCCTATCGTCGCCGCGCTCACCTTTTTCACACCGGTCGGCGAGCGCGAGCTGCTCTCCCACTCGCTCGATCAGCTGATTGCGCGCGCGCTCAAGCATCCGCGCCGCATCGGCTGGCGCGTGCATGCTCTACGTGTCCGCGCCGATACTGAAGGAGGCGGCTCCTGGCTCAGCGCGCATCTGCTCAAGGAGCCCACTGCCGATGCGGCCCGCATCGCCGCGCCGCTCAAGATTCGACTCGAGCAGTCACCGCCCACCGGCGGGGTCGAGCGACTCGTTATCGAGTTCACCGCGTTTGCCCCCGGCACGGCTGAGCTGCAGCTCTTTGCGCGCGACGCGCAGGCCGCCGCCCGCGCCGGTCAACAACGCGCCCTGCAGAGCGCCGCTCGCGAAGTCCGGATGCGCGTCAAGCGAGCCGTTCTCTACCACATCATCGAGGTCCAACCATGGTCGCGCATTCCCGAGCGCCGCTACGCACTGATCGACTACGAGCCGTAAACGAACCGCAGCCGGTGACGGTGGAAGTATATGAATCCGGTGACATGACGGTCGGACGGCCTGACGGCCGGACGGTCGGAAAGGTTGAAGCCATTCTTGAATCGTGGCGACTCGATGACGAATGGTGGCGTGAATCGATTTCGCGCTCGTACTTGGAATTGTTATTGGAAGGAGGGAAGCGGGTAGTGGTATTTCAGAATTTGCTGACTGGCCAATGGTTCATGCAGCAGCCTTGATCGATCGGCCGTCAGGCCGTCAGGCCGCCAGCCCGCCCTATGCGGAGCTTCATTGCCACTCCGCGTTCTCTTTCCTGGACGGAGCCTCGCCGCCCGACGAGATCCTCGCCGAGGCGCACCGGCTGGGGTATCCCGCCATCGCGCTCACCGATCGCAACGGGATCTATGGCTCGCTCGCATTCGCGCATGCGGCGCAGCCCCTCGGCATCCAGGCGATCACCGGCGCCGCAGTCACACTCACGGACGGCTCGCAGCTGATTTTGCTGGCGGAAACGCCGCAGGGATACGCGAACCTCTGCCGCCTGTTGACGGAGACGCACCTCGGCGCGGACCGACTCGAGCCGCGGCTGCCGCTCTCCGCGATCGCAGCGCGGCACGAGGGGCTGATCATTCTGTCGGGCTCGCGCCGCGATGGATTGCTGCCGCGAACCCTGGAGACCGAAGGACTAAGTGCGACACGCAAACTCGCCGAACAATGCAGAGAAATGTTCGGACGAGACCATTTTTTTGTTGAGATCCAGAGGAATCGAGTTCGGGGGGACCTGGCGACTAGTCGGGCTTTAATCGACGTGGCGGCAGACTTGCAACTTGGCGTCTTGGCAACTGGAAACGTGCATTATCACACTCGAGACCTCCACCGCTTACACGATGTCATGGTCGCGATCCGCCACCGGACGACCCTCGACGGCTCGCATCGGATCCGAAATCCGAACAGCGAGTTTTACTTGCGGCCACTGGACGAAGTCGTGTCGCTGTTCGCTGACTGTCCGGATGCTGTCGCCTCTACTTTGGCCATTGCCGGGCGCTGTAAGGCTTTCGATTTGACCCGCGACCTCGGCTACACCTTCCCCGACTTCCGCGGGGCCGAGCGCGCCCCCGCACCGCACGCTCTTGCCGAGCTGTGTCGCGCCCGGTTGGACGAGCGCTACCCCGAAGAGTCCGTCTATCGCGCTCCGGCCATCCGCCGGCTCGAGGAAGAGCTGAAGCTCATCGAGCTGCACAAGCTCAGCGGCTTCTTCCTCGTCTACCACGATCTGTTCGACCTCGCGCGCGAAGTCGCGATCGATGTCCGGCGCGGGTCTCGACGCGCGAGCGGCAATCTGCTCCCCGGCCGGGGGCGCGGCTCATCCGTTTCTTCGATCGTCTGCTATCTGCTCGGCCTGTCGCACATCGATCCGATCGCCAACAAGCTCTTTCTCGGCCGCTTTCTGAACGAGACACTCGCCTCGGTGCCGGACATCGACCTCGATTTCCCGCGCGAGATCCGTGAAGAGCTGATCCGGCGCGTGTACACGCGCTACGGCGCCGAGCATGTGGGATTGGTGTGCTCGTTTCCGACCTACCGGCTGCGATCGGCGGTGCGGGAAATCGGCAAGGCGCTCGATTTGCCGCTCGGCGAAATCGAACTGGTGGCGAAACTGGCGGATGGGCGGGCGGACGGGCTGGCGGATGAGATGGATCACCTTCCAGGATTTGCCGATCGGAAGAACTCCCCGTTATGGAAGTCGCTCTGCGAGCTGGCACACGAAATCCGCGGGCTGCCGCGCCACGTATCCCAGCATCCGGGCGGAATGATCATCTCGTCCCGCCCGCTCATCGAGCTCGTGCCGCTCGAGCGCGCCGCGATGGAAGACCGCATCGTCTGTCAATGGGACAAGGACTCCTGCGACGACGCACGCTTCATCAAGATCGACTTCCTCGCGCTCGGCATGCTGTCCCTCGTCGAAGAATGTGTTGAGCTGATTGCGCGACGGACCGGAGCACCACCCGATCTCTCCCGCATCGATTTCGAAGATCCGGCGATCTACGATCGCATCTGTGCTGGAGACACAATCGGACTCTTTCAAATCGAGAGCCGCGCGCAAATCCAGATGATTCGCCGCAGCCGGCCGCGCAACCTCGAGGACCTCGCCGTCGAGGTCGCGATCGTG
>WNGI01005201.1_pt1 | contig 11686 bp, 11 predicted proteins | sample 5400621 | NCBI WGS metagenome assembly WNGI01 (sample SAMN13153374, study PRJNA577476) | soil metagenome | isolation source: 20 cm soil or saprolite under Garry oak tree replicate 1 | place: USA:California | collected 2016-06-15
AAGGGCTACTGGCTCGTGGCGGCGGATGGGGGCATCTTCAATTTCGGCGACGCCGGGTTCCTGGGCTCCGCGGGGTCGCTGAGGTTGAACCGGCCCGTCGTGGGCATTGCCGCCACGCCGACCGGCAAGGGCTACTGGCTCGTGGCGGCGGACGGAGGAATCTTCAATTTCGGCGACGCCGGGTTCCTGGGCTCCGCGGGGTCGCTGAGGTTGAACCGGCCCGTCGTGGGCATTGCCGCCACGCCGACCGGCAAGGGCTACTGGCTCGTCGCCACCGATGGAGGCGTCTTCAATTTCGGGGACGCCAGGTTTTTCGGCTCGGCGGCATCGATCAGACTGAACAGGCCGATGGTGGCGTTGGTGGTCGCCCGGTAGCCCGACGGCCTGCTTCGACGGGGCTTGAGGGAGCAGGGCGGCAAAGCCGTCAGGCAACCTCGACGGGACCCGGAGGCTCGGCGAGAAGGCGGTCGAACCACCCGTCGGTGGCGAGCAGCCGCCCAAAGGCGGCGACCTCGTCCCTCGCCGATGCCGTGGCCTCGCTCTGCGAAGGGGCCACGGGGTGGTGCGGCAACGTTCCCTCCAGCGGGCGGTGCACTCTGACGCCGCTCACCGCGAGCAGTCGAGCCGTCGGCCGGTCGCATCGTGTCCGGACAACGGCGTCGCAGATCGGGCATTCGAACGCCAGTTCAGCCTCAGCGCTGCCTCGGCCCAGAAACAGCTCGAGGTCCCGTGCGGGGACGCTGACGTGTTCGCAAATGGGGCACGTCAGCGCAAATCGCACCTTTCATCCTCCCGGTCTCTCTCAGTTCTTCGGTACGAGGCCCCGTAGGCTTGAGAGATCCCGGGAGGTTGGTCGGCGGCTGAATTGGGCGCCGACGCGGGGCCGGTGCACGCCGGGATCACCGAAGACCCCGCACGCGAGATCGATCGGCTGTTCGGCCTGCTCGTGCGCTAACCCGTCCGTCAGAGCACCACCCGAAATGACTAGGTGAGTTGGCCTAGTCCGTATAAATCCTCTTAGGCGCATTGGGCAAAGAGCCCGGATGTCGAGTACCCTGGAGGAGCATCATCCAAACCGTCTCTGCGGGGAGGCCACATGGATTGTCTGTCCCGGCACGACTGCATCCGGGAGGCTCTGCAGGAAGATCTGTCGGTAACCCAGCGGGGTGCCGATGACATCGTTTCCCGACTCGACGACTGTTCCCTCGTGCTCGCTCTTGACGTCGCTGCCATCCGGGAGGCCCAGGGCAGCAGCGAACCGGGTGACGACTCCTGCTGCCCGGTTGCCGAGCTCGACCAGTGGGACGAGCGCATCGCAGCCGTCCAGGACCGGCTCCAGGTGGCGAGGGAGGCCATCGCCCGGCTCAAGTCGGAGAACCTGCGGCTCAGGAAGGAGCTGACCTGGCAGTTGCCGTAGTCGGGGCTCACGCCCCGGCCGGCGAGGTCGATGACGAGGCCCCTCCTCGCGTGCGTCCGGTCGGGACGGCTCTCACGTCGGCGGGATGGCGCAAGCCATTGATCCAATATCCGATGCTGACGGTGCGAGAATCTGATGCATGCCTCGGACGACTCTCGATATCGATGCTGTGGTGCTCCGCAAGCTGAAAGAAATCCAACGTCGGGAAGACAAGACCCTCGGTCAGGTGGCCTCCGAGCTGCTTGCCCGCGTCATCGGCTCGGAAACCGCGGATGAGGAGCTCCCGTGTGCCCATGTCGTCGCCCTGATGCACGAACACGGCGTCGGGACCTTCTACAGCCGCGACCGCGACTTCCGGAAGTTCGATGGCATCACCGCGGTCGATCCGTTCGACGAGCGGTTCTCGGCCGGGTTCGACCTCTGAGTATCGGAGTGTCTGAGCGGTCGCTGCCGGTCGGGGCTCAGTGGGAGGGCGCCGCCGGCGCCGGCGGCGCGGACACGCTTGCCGTCGGTATCTCCTTCGAGTAGCCCTTGGCCACCTCCATCACCGCCATGGCGTAGGTCGGGTCACCCGGGTTGTAGAGCTCGACGGCGTCCATGAGCGACTTGGGGCTACCCGCACCGTCGGCGCAGAGGAGTCGGGCGGCGCTGGGGATCGCATCGGCGGGATCAAACGGGTCGGCGAACCCATCGTGGTTTCCGTCCACCCCGTAGGCCACCCAGGTCGCCGGCATGAACTGCATGGGCCCGATCGCCCCGGCGTAAGACGGTCCGTCGTTGGCGCCATGGCCGGACTCGATCTGGCCGATGGCCATCAGCACTTCCGCCGGCAGGCCGGGGCAGGTCTCGGCCGCCGCCAGGTACATCGCCTTGTACTGCGGCGACATCATCCCCGGGGACGCTTGCAGCGAGATGCCGTCGCCAACGAGGCTCCCCATCGCGAGCAACAGGATGACGACAATGACCAGACCCCACAGGATGGCCTTGATCATCGGTTCGCAGCCACCAACTGTGCGGCGGGATCGGTGACGCAGAGGCCGTGCTCCAGCTGCGAGGTCACGACCTTGAGCGCAGCCCGCTCCCCGCCAACCAGGAGCAGGCCCTGGCCCTGCGGGGCCGCCACGAGGAAGTTCCGCTCGCCCTCGGAGAGGCCGAACGCCGAGCCGATGCCTTCGATGGCCTTCTCGGTCTGGCGCAGGAGCAGGTGGATCGAGGCGTTGTTGATGATGGATTCGCCGAGGGTCGTCGAGAGGACGTCGGCGAGGTCCTGCGTGATGATCGTGAGGCCGCAGAGCCGTTTGCGGGAGCGCTTGATGAGCGCCCACAGCAGGTAGGAGGCCTCAGGGTTCTCCCGCAGCATCAGGTAGGCCTCGTCGACCACCACCTGGCGACGACGCACCGGACCCTTGTCGACGCGCTGCCAGACCGAGCCGAGGGCCTGCCCGACCGCCTCGTGCAGGCGGGCCTCCTCGGTCTCACCCAGGGCGTAGCACACCACCCGGGAGTCCTCCTTGGCGGCTTGCGTGGGTTCCCGGATCACCTCGCCGCCGAGCGCCTGGGTGAGTCGGACGTACTCGTCGTCGGGATCGACGATGAGGACCTCGTCGCCCTGGAGAGCCGAGCGGCCCGTCAGGGCCTTGGCGGTGTAGGACTTGCCGGCCCCGGAGGACGCAAGGATCAGCATGTTGTGGTTGGGGAGGGCGAAGCGATCGACAAAGATGGGGGAACCCCCGCCGCCGGTCGCGTCCGTCCGGGTGCGGGACACCCCTCGGCCGAAGAGGATGCCGCCGGTGGGGTGCCCGACCATCTCTCCGGTGGCAAACGGGAAGCAGTCCGCTCCTGCCCTGGTGTCGAAGGTTCGCCGGAGCTTGATCTGGTCGGCGCCAAGTGGCAGCGTTGTCAGCCATCCCTCGAGTGCCCGGTACGTGGTCGGCCGGGCGTCGAGCAGGAGGGAGGAGCACAGCACCTTCACCTTGTAGGTCTCGGCATCGAGGGCCTGCAGCGTGTCCGCCCGGAGCGTGATGTAGAGGCCGAGGCGGAACAGGCGGCTCTCGCCCCGGGCGATGGACCGGGCGATGTCCTCGGCGTCGGTGGCTGCGACCTCCATCATCGGGTCGGAGATGCCGGTCTTGGAAAGCGAGGAGGAAAAGCGCGCTCGCTGCTTCTGGAGATGGCGGGCCGCCGTGTCGTTGGCGACCGGCTCGAAGTACAGGGCGATGTCGGCGGCACCCCGCCACGAGAGCAGCGGCTGCAGCCACCCGGCGGAGACCTCCCGGGGCCAGCCGACGATGGCGAGGGTGCGGAACCACGTGTCTCCGGCCTTGACGGCGCGGGGCGTGATCTCGAGCGCCTCGGGGGCCGGAAAGCCATCGATGGGGGTATGGCCGGCCCCGTTGCTCTTGCCGATGCCGAACAGGCCCTTGCTCGACTGGTCCTGGTCGGACCGTCCCCTGCCCGATCCGCCAGATCTGCGGGAACGACCCTTGAGGCGCCTATGGGGAGATCGCATCGGCGATACCTCCTCTCACGGTCTCACCCGGGGCGGCTTGCCCACTCCCGGGAACGCCGCCGCCGGTCGCCCGGGCGAGCAGGCCGACGGTCTCCTCCTTGCCGAGCCGGGTAGCCCGGATGCCGAAGGGCACGAGCAGGGTCAGGATCTCCTCGCAGCGGGCGTCGAGCTGGGCGCCGTCGGCGCCCCGGACGACGATGTAGACCTGCCGGCGCAGTCCGCCGGAGATCGAGCGGAGGAAAGCTGCATGGTCGGCGCCGAAGGCAGAGATGGCGCCGTTGTCCTGGCTGGCCCCGGCAAGCTCGGCGGTGACCGCCGCCTCTTCCAGGTCGATGGGCTCACCCCGGACGATGACGCAGAGCGAGTCGTCCAGCGCATTCAGCAGGCGGCCGAAGCCCTCGGTGAGGACGCGGGTCTCCTTGTCCGACCGGAGCTGCAGGTCCAGCGACGACACCGCCAGCAACCGGACACAGGCGTCGCCGAGATCGACGTCGCCGTCCCGGAAGCCCTTCCAGGGCTCCTCGAACTGGCCGAGGCTATGTCGGGCCTTGTTTCGGCGCTGCAGTCCCCGGAGGCGTCGGGGAAGCGGCGGGGTTCCCTCGGGGGCCCACACGAGACGCCGGGGTGCCCGCATGTACTGGAAGAAGGCACTGGCCAGACGGTCGGGCGACAGGCCGTCCGCTTTGATGAGCGTGGTCGAGATGGCGAGCCCGGACAGCACCGCCAGGACCGGCATGCTTAGCGCCAGCGGGAGCTGGAGCACCGTGGTCATCAGCCAAGCCACGAGGGCGATCACCGCGAAGGCCGGAGCGACGATCAGGAGCTGGCGAGCGGTGAGCCCGAAGAGGAACTGATCGGGGCGGTCCAGGTCCCCCGGGATGCGCGTCATGCGCCCACCCCTGCCACCGAGATGACGCCCCGCACCGAGCTACGGATGTGCTTGTGGGTCACGCCGACCGCTGTCTTCAGCATCCAGAGCGGGACCCACGCCATGAGGGTGATGATCACGAGGACGAGGACCACGTCCACCAGCGTGCCGTTTCCGGCCTTTGCCTGGGCGGCGGCTCCCAGCGCCGTGCCCCCGTCGGAGAAAAAGATCTTCACGCCGATGGTCAGCAGGAGGGCCTGGACCGCCGGCGCGATGAGGCACGCCGCCGTCGCCCGCCACCACCCACGGGCGACGCCATCGGTCTGGGGCAGGACGCCGAATACCTGCATGATCGGGCCCCCGATGCCGAGAAGCACCACGATGACGACGCGGATGAGGTTGGAGAGGAGCAGGAAGAGCGCCCCTACCAGCAGCAGCGAGAGAACGATCGGCGCGACGGTCCCCGACTGGACCAGTCGATCGGTCGTTATGGACAGAGAGTTCGGATCCACCTGTAAGAATCCCTTTACCAGCTCGTTGGAGATCACTATGCCCTGCCCCAGCAAGAAGAGGGAGAGGTTCACCCCGATTGCAGCGAAGAGGGCCCGCGGCGCCAGCTCCTTGGCCTCGAGGTAGGTCCAGTCGCCGGCAACCACCATGATCGCGCCGATGACGAGAAGAAGAAGCAGGAGCGAGTCAGAGACGATGAGCAGGCTCTGCCAGATCTCGCGGACCCTCGGCTGTGTGGAGACGTCGGGAGTCTGGAAGGCGACCTCTGCCGACTGGAGCGCATTGGCGATCGTCTTCTTGGCGGAGGACTTGAAGGGGTTGGCAAAGAGGTGCTGGAGGAGCCAGTCGGTTGGGTTGGGAACCTGGGATGGGGCTGCCGCAACGCTGGTGGAGGCGGCCGCGGCGTGGGCGGGAGCCGCCTCAGCGGGTGCCGGTGCGGTACTCAGCACCAAGGGCACAACGACGGCAACGAGAAGACCGACCCCGAGTGCCCGGACCCGAGACTGGTTCGGAAAGGTCTTGGACGCACTCCACACGAGAGAGCTTGATTACTGGCCGAGGATTGTTTTGATGATCTGGATCAGCACCGGCGCCAGGATTGCCACTCCCAAGCCCAGGAGAGCGTGCTTCACGGTCTGCTTCGCACCGTGGATCCCGTCCTTGTCTCCGCCGGCAGTGACGTAGCGAATGCCTCCGACGGTCAGCATGACGAGCGACAGGGATCCGATGACGAGCATCAACATGTCGCGGACCCTGTTCAGTATGTCGACGATTGAACCCAATGAGCCTCCTTCTCCGGTCCCGCGCCCGCGCGTGAAGGATCTACCCCCGATAGCGTGCTGCGGACCCTTCTAGTGGTTCGGGTGGTTAGTACTCCATAGTGTTCATTTCCTAGCATTATTGCAAATCGGTGAGCATGCCAGGCCTGCGTACGATTGAGGCGAACACTGAATGATACCCATATCCGAGTAATGGGCAGGGACGGGCGACCGAGCCCTACGGAGGACCGCGAGGCCGCCGGTACGGGCCTCCCACCGCGGCGGCCAGGTTGAGCCCTGCCGTGGAGGCCTCCCCGCCGCTCGGCGTGCTTCCTAAGGGCGCCGCTCGCTACCTGACATGTCTTGGAAGCTTGGACGCTCCTGCCGAGCAGGCGCTGGCGCAGGTGGCCGGACACGGCCGTGCGTCCCGGGTCCGCGCCGGCTTCGTCATCCGAACAAAACCGGGGAATCCATTCTCGGGAGTTGTCTTGGGTGGTGCTCCCGGGCCGCGGCGATAGCGGTCCGAGATTTCATCCGCATCGCACGATTCCTATCCGTTCAACCTCAATTCATATTCCTGCGCCCCTGCCTCACGGCAAAACATCCGCGGCGAAGCCGCTGGATCCGTTGTTCGACCGGGCGCGGTGGCGGTCGCACCCCGCTGAGGTCAGTCCCCCGCGAGTGCGCGGGCGATGACGAGGCGCTGGATCTCCGAGGTGCCCTCGAAGATGGTGTAGATCTTGGCGTCCCGGTACCATTTCTCGACGGGGAAGTCCCGGATGTAGCCGTAGCCGCCGAGCACCTGGATCGCACGCTCCGTGGCCCGCACCGCCACCTCGCTCGCCTTGAGCTTGCTCATCGAGCCCTCCGCGTGCTCGTACGGGGCGCCGCTCGCTGCCATCCACGAGGCCCGGTAGCAGAGTAGCCGGGCGGCGTCGATCTCGGTGGCCATGTCGGCCAGGATGTTGCCGACCGACTCGTGGTCGATGATCCGCTTCCCGAACTGCATGCGCTGCTTGGCGTACTGGACAGCGAACTCGAGCGCCGCCCGGGCGATGCCGACGGCGGCGATCCCGACGATGGGCCGGGTCACCTCGAAGGTTCGCAGCGCCGCAGATGCCCGCCCGCTCGACTGGCCGGAACGTGCCCGCTCCAGCTTGGCCTCGAACTTCTCGACGCCACCGAGGATCTGGTCCGCGGGGATCCGGACGTCGTCGAGCAGGAGTTCGGAGGTGTGCGAGGCCCGGATGCCCAGCTTCTTCTCCTTTTTGCCCTGTGAGAAGCCCGGCGTGTCCCTCGTGACGATGAACGACGCCTGTCCGCGGTGGCCGAGTTCGGGGTCGACGGTGGCGACGATGATGTGGACGTCGGCGATGCCCCCGTTGGTGATGAAGATCTTGCGGCCGTTGAGGACCCACTCGTCGCCCTCACGGCGAGCCCGCGTCCGCAGGCTCGAGACGTCCGAGCCCGACTGCGGTTCCGTCACGGCAAAGGCGGCGACCTGCGGGGCCTCGGGCGTCCCCACCATCCGGGGCGCCCAGGCAGCGAGCTGCTCGGGGGTGCCGGTGTTCCACAGCGACATGAGGGGGAGACCGGTTCCGGTCAGGGCGAGGGCGATGCCGGCGCAACCCCAGAACAGCTCCTCGGTGATGAGCGGCAGGGTCAGCCCGCTCGGGTCCTGGGCGGCCTGCACGTAGACGTCGATGGAGTAGAGCCCCACCTCGGCGGCCTTCTTCAGGACGTCCCAGGGGAACTCCTCGGTCTCGTCGTAGTGCGGGGCGACCGGCCGGATCTCCTTCTCGGCGAAGTCATGAGCCCACTTCTGCAGCTCGCGCTGCTCCTCGGTCAGACCGAACTCCATCCTCAACCCCTTCCTTCCCGCGCGCCTGTGACGCGAGCGTCGCTTCAAGGATCGCGCTTTCGCGGCCTCCGTGGTCCACATTGGAGGGAAAAGTTGAGCGAGATCCGAAAGGTGTGGAGGATTTTCCACCGCAGATGGAGAAAATCCTCCACACCCGAAGGAGACCGTGCCGGCCTTGGAAACCCTCGAAGAGATCAATGCGGAGGTCATCTGTTGCCGGCGGTGCCCCCGGCTCGTTGCCTGGCGGGAGGCGGTGGCCGCGTCGCCGCCCGCGCGCTTCCGGGGGGCGACCTACTGGGCCCGGCCCCTCCCCGGCTTCGGCGACCCCGACGCCCGTTTGCTCGTCGTGGGGCTCGCCCCCGCCGCCAACGGCGGGAACCGCACCGGGCGGATGTTCACCGGCGACCCCTCCGGCGACTGGCTCTACCGGGCGCTGCACCGGGCCGGCTTCGCCAGCCAGCCGACGGCCCGCCACGAGGGCGACGGCCTGACCCTCACTGACTGCTACATCTCGGCGGTTGTCCGGTGCGCTCCGCCGCACAACAAGCCGCTCCCCGAAGAGCGGGACCGCTGCCTGCCCTACCTGACGAGGGAGATCCGGGCTCTCCGGCGCGTGGTGGTCATCGTCACCCTCGGCGCCTTCGCCTGGGACGGGACGCTCCGTGCCCTGAAGGCCCTCGGCCACGTCGCCCCCGGTCCCAGGCCGGCCTTCGGCCACGGGGTACAGGTCCGGGTGGGGCCGTTTCTCCTGCTCGGCTCCTACCATCCGAGCCAGCGCAACACGTCGACCAAACTCCTCTCCGAGGCGGCGCTGGACCAGGTGTTCGCAACGGCTCGGGCGCTCATCGAGTCCCACGAAACGTCCCAGAAAACGGAGGGCTGACCATGCGGCTGGGTTACGGACTCATCACCTGCGAACGCACCCACGGCGATCCCCGCACGTGGGTCGACCGGTACCGGGAGGCCCTGCAACTCTCCCGGCTCTGCGAGGAGAACGGTCTCGACTCGGTGTGGACCTCGGAGCACCACTTCGTGGACGACGGCTACATGCCGTCCCTGGCAGTGACGTCGGCGGCGATCGCCGCCTCCACCAGCACCATCGAGATCGGCACCGGCGTGGTGCTGGCGCCGCTGCACCATCCCCTCCGCCTCGCCGAGGACGCCGCCACGGTGGACAACATCGCCGCCGGGCGGTTCATCCTGGGGGTCGGCGCCGGATGGCGGGCGGAGGAGTTCCAGCGCCTCGGCGTCCCGCAGGCCGAGGCCGGCCGGCGGCTCGGGGAGACCATCCGGATCCTCAGGGCGGCCTGGGGCGCCGAGCCGTTCGAGTTCCACGGCCAGATCTTCGACATCGAGCGGACCAACGTCACCCCGAAGCCGCCCGCGCCCATCCCCATCTTCGTGGGCGGCAGGGCCGAGCCGGCATTGCGCCGGGCCGGCCGCCTGGGCGACGGCTACCTTGCCACCACCCCGCCGCTCGAGGCGCTGCCCGCCTCCATCGCGACCGTCAAGGAGGGCATTGCCGCTGCGGGGCGCGGCACTTCCGGATTCCGCTGTTGGGCCCACGCGCCGGTCTGGGTGACGAACGACCCCGAGGGCGACCTGGACGAGGCCCTCCGCCAGAACTGGCTGGTCCGGTGGAAGTACGCCGACATGGCGCCCGCGCAGGGCTGGCCCTCCGATCCCCTGCCGGAACCCCCACCGCTCGACGAGGCCACGGCGGCGACGTTGCGGCGCCAGATCATCTACGGCACGCCGACGGAGGTGGCCGAGGCCGTGGTCGCCCTCGGCGACACCCTGGGGGAGGGGGGCCAGCTCATCGCCCGGTCCTACTACCCGGGGCTCTCCTTCGAGGCCAGCGCCAGGATGATCGAACTGCTGGGCGAGGTCCGGCGCCTGTTGTAGGTTTTTCCGCTTCGCTTCGATCAGCAGGCCGCTACTCCCCCCTGGACTCCCCTGATCAGCGCCGGACGAGGGGCTTGTAGCGGATGCGGTGTGGCTGGTCCGCTTCGGCGCCCAGCCGGCGGTGCCGGTCGGCCTCGTAGTCGGAGAAGTTGCCCTCGAACCACCGCACCTCGGACTCGCCCTCGAAGGCGAGGACATGGGTGGCGATGCGATCGAGGAACCAGCGGTCGTGGCTGATGACCACCGCGCATCCGGGGAAGGCGAGCAAGCCCTCCTCCAGCGCCCGCAGCGTGTCGACGTCGAGGTCGTTGGTCGGCTCGTCGAGCAGTGCCACGTTGCCGCCCGCGAGCAGGACCCTGGCGAGCTGCAGGCGGTTGCGCTCGCCACCCGAGAGCACGCCGGCCTTCTTCTGCTGGTCCGACCCCTTGAAGCCAAACGAGCCGACGTAGGCCCGCCCGTGCATCTCCCGGCCGCCGACCACGACGGTGTCGAGGCCCCCGGTGATCTCCTGGTAGACCGTCTTCTCGGGGTCGATCGTCTCCCGGCTCTGGTCGACGTAGGCGAACGAGACCGTGGGGCCCACGCGTACGGCGCCGTCGTCGGGCGCCTCCTGGCCCAGGATCATGCGGAACAGCGTGGTCTTCCCGGCGCCGTTGGGGCCGATGACGCCCACGATGGCGCCCCTTGGGAGCGAGAACGACAGGTCGTCGATGAGGAGGCGCTCCCCATAGCCCTTCCGGAGGTGGTCGACCTCGACCACCAGCTCACCGAGGCGGGGGCCGGGCGGGATGACGATCTCCAGGCGCTCCGCCCGCTCCGGCGCCGACTCGGCTTCCGCAAGGAGCTGCTCATAGCTGTTGAGCCGGGCCTTGCCCTTCGCCTGCCGGGCGCGTGGCGACAGCCGGATCCACTCCAGCTCCCGCTCGAGGGTCTGGCGCCGCCGGGCATCGGCCTTCTCCTCCTGGGCGAGGCGCTGCTGGCGCTGCTCGAGCCACGAGGAGTAGTTGCCCTCCCACGGGATGCCTGCGCCCCGGTCCAGCTCCAGGATCCAGCCGGCGACATTGTCGAGGAAGTACCGGTCGTGGGTGACCGCGACCACCGTCCCTCCGTAGTCGTGCAGGGTCCGCTCCAACCAGGCCACCGACTCGGCGTCGAGGTGGTTGGTCGGCTCGTCGAGCAGCAGGAGATCGGGCTTCTGCAACAGCAGGCGGCAGAGGGCCACGCGGCGGCGCTCGCCGCCCGAGAGGTTCGTCACGGGCGCGTCGCCCGGGGGGAGGTTGAGGGCATCCATCGCCACCTCGAGCGTCCGGTCGAGTTCCCAGGCCCCGGCGGCCTCGATGCGGTCGTTGAGCTCCGCCTGCTCTGCCAGGAGCTTGTCGAAGTCTGCGTCGGGATCGCCCATCGCTTCGCAGACCTTGTTGTAGCGATCCAGCAGCGCGGCTGCCTCCCCAACCCCTTCGGCGACGTTGCCCATCACGTCCTTGGCCGGGTCGAGCTGGGGTTCCTGGGGGAGGAAGCCGACCGAGAAGCCGGAGGTGAGGCGGGCCTCGCCCATGTAGCCCTCGTCCTGGCCGGCCATGATCCTGAGCAGCGAGGACTTGCCGGAGCCGTTGGCGCCCAGGACGCCGATCTTGGCGCCAGGAAACATCGAGATGTTGATGCCGCGCAGCACCTCCTTGTCCGGCGGGTGAACCCGGCGGAGGTCGCGCATGGTGAAGATGAATTGCGCAGGCATGCCGTCCACGGTACCAGTCGGGCGCCCGGCGGGGCGGCTGGGTTCTTTGCGGATGACGTCCCGGAAACCGCAACATGGTTTGCAGAGAACGTCGCCCCCCTCCCCCTCAGGGTTTCGGGGCCG
>WNGI01005202.1_pt1 | contig 11685 bp, 8 predicted proteins | sample 5400621 | NCBI WGS metagenome assembly WNGI01 (sample SAMN13153374, study PRJNA577476) | soil metagenome | isolation source: 20 cm soil or saprolite under Garry oak tree replicate 1 | place: USA:California | collected 2016-06-15
ACTGCCGCTGGAGCGGCGAGTCGACGTGGATTCCGATGGGCGAGCGCAAACTCGGGCTCGATTTCGAAAACCATACCAGCCATCCGGCGCCGGGGATGCTCCTGCTGTACCCCGGCGGCATCAGCGAGACCGAGCTGCTCTTCCCTTATGGCTCGACGATGTTCGCTAGTAAGGTCGGGCAACTGGCCGGCAATCATTTCGCGACCGTCACACAAGGTCAGGAGCAGTTGCCTGAAATCGGCAGGCTGACGCTTTGGGAAGGGGCGCAGGACATCACGATCGAAGAAGTGTGAGTTCCCTTCCCGATCTCGTCATTCGAGGCGGCAGCGTCGTCCTCCCCACCGGCCAGCGGCCCGCCGACATCGCCATCACGAATGGAATCATCAGCGCCATCGGCAGCGAGGTCCGCGACGGCGCCGAAGTGATCGACGCAAGTGATCTCGTCGTCCTGCCCGGCGTCGTGGACGCACACGTGCACTTCAATGAACCAGGCCGGGCAGACTGGGAAGGCTGGGAAGCCGGCACACGAGGGGCGGCGGCCGGGGGCGTGACGACCGTGCTCGAGATGCCCCTCAACGCGCATCCCCCGACCACGACTCCCGCAGCCTTCGACGAGAAGCTCGCGATCGCGTCACAGAAGGCCGTCGTCGATTTCGGCCTGTGGGGCGGCCTTGTCCCCGACAACCTCGACAACCTCCAGATCCTCCACCAACGGGGCGTAATCGGCTTCAAAGCCTTCATGAGTGACAGCGGCATCGAGGACTTTCACCGCGTGTCGGACGGTATTCTCGCGATCGGACTGAAGGTGGCCGCTCGCCTTAACGCGATCGTCGGCGTACACGCCGAAAGCCAGGAGATGCTCGAGACCCAAGGCGCGCCAAGTCCGCTGGCGTGGTGCCGCGCCCGGCCCGCGGCTGCCGAGGTGGAAGCCATTCGGCGGTTGCTTGTGGGCATGCGCGGCGCAGGTAAGGGCGTGCGCGCGCATGTCGTGCATGTGAGCTGCGCGGAAGGGCTGGCGGAAGTCGATGCGGCACGGAACAAGGGAGTCTCCATCACGGCCGAGACATGCCCCCACTATCTCGCGTTCACAGAGGAAGATTTCGAGCGTATCGGCCCACCGCTCAAGTGCGCACCGCCGATCCGCGACGCCGCGACGCGCGACGCATTGTGGCACGAGGTGCTCGCGGGACGCGTGGACCTCATCGCTTCCGATCACTCGCCCTGCCCCGCCGCCGACAAGCACAAGGGTCAGCACGACATCTGGCAGGCCTGGGGTGGTGTCGCGGGAATTCAGGCCACGCTTCCGGTCTTGCTCACGGATGGCTTGCACGACCGCGGGCTTTTGTTTGAGCGCATCGCCCACATGACCGCCACCGCGCCCGCACAACTCTTCGGCTTCTACCCGCGCAAAGGCGCGATCGCCGTCGGCGCCGATGCAGACTTTGCGCTCGTGGATCCCGGGCAGCGGTGGACCTTCGCGCCGGAGCAACTCCAGACCCGGAGTGGGATGAGCGCCTACCTTGGTCGAGCGTTCACGGGCAGGGTCGTGCGAACGATCGTGCGGGGGAAAACCGTTTTCGGTGATGGCCACGTGATCGGCCGGCCCGGAGGAGGGCAATTCGTGCGGCCTCCCGGCGCCCGGCCCCATTAGCCACATATCAATGATTATGGATATGTCGAATGGGCATTGACCCCGCGTTGCTCGAGCGACGGCTCGACGAGCTGTACGTGATCGGCGCCGAGCCCGATGGGGGAGCCTACCGGCCTCTGTATGGCGCCGCGTGGGCGACCGCGGTCGAACGCGTTGAACGCTGGTTGAAAGACGCCGGACTCAAGACTCAGCGCGATGCGGTCGGGAACCTGTGGGGTCGAGCGGAAGGCACTGATAAAGGAAAGAGCATCATCACCGGATCCCACATCGATACGGTCCGCAACGGGGGGCGGCTCGACGGTGCACTCGGCATCGTCGCCGGGCTGACCGCCGTCGAGGCGCTCCTCAAGGACAAGGGCAAGCCGCGGCGGCCGCTCGAAGTCGTCGCGATCTGTGAGGAAGAGGGGTCTCGCTTTTCGACAAGCTTCTGGGGTTCCCGGGCGATCATCGGGGCGATCGACAAGCCGGACGCCGAGATCGCCGCGGCGATGCGCGAGCGCGGCCTCGATCCCACGAAGATCGCGAGCGCGGCACGCGACGATATCGACACGTTCGTCGAGCTACACATCGAGCAGGGTCGGGTGTTGGAATCTGCGCGGACGCCACTCGCCGTCGTAAGCGCGATCGTGGGCACGGCGCACCTCGAGGTGACCGTCACCGGTCAGCCCGATCATGCCGGGACGACGCCGATGGACCTGCGGCGGGACGCGCTCGCCGGGGCGGCCGCGATGGTGCAAGCGATCGAGTCGATCGCGAAATCGCTCGGCAAACCCGCCGTGGCGACCGTCGGGAAGCTCAACGTCGAGCCCGCGCAGATCAACGTCGTGCCGGGGACGGTGGTCTTCACCGTCGACTTGCGACATGCCGACCTGGGCGGCCGCCGTGCACTCGAGGAGCGCATCCGCTCGATCTGCGGTACGATCTCCGAGGAGCGACGACTCAGCCTGGCGATTCGCACCTTGCAGGAGAAGGCGCCCGTCGCGATGCACGCCGAGGTGCGGGCGCTGCTCGCCCGCGCGGCGAAGGAGTGCGGCATCCAAGCAACGGAAATGGTGAGCGGCGCCGGACACGATGCACAAATCCTTGCGGCGCGATGCAAGGTGGGAATGCTGTTCGTACCCAGTATTGGGGGACGGTCGCACTGTCCCGAAGAAGCAACAAGTCCCGAACATCTCGAACTTGGGACCAAGGTTCTGATGAGAGCCTTGGAATTGATGGCGTATTAGGTCAGCAATTCTCGCAGCACATTCTGCGTGACGGTACGCCGATAGACCGCCGTCGATCGTACATCGTCGATGGGGCGAATTTCGTCAGCGACGGCGGCGACCGCCCCGTCGACGTCCCCACGCTCCAGCGCAGCCTCGGCGCGACTCGCCCGCAGCGGCACTTCGGCGACGGATCCGATCGCGATGCGCGCGGGTCCCCGGCTCACCGCCATGACGATTTTCGAGATCGCCTGCGCCGCGCGAGTGCCGACTTTACGAAACGCAACCTGCCGGCCGACCGGAAAACGGACCGCGGTGATCAACTCGTCCGCCTCCAGCGCAGTCTTCCGATACCCGACAAAGAACTTGTCGATCGGAATCGCGCGGCGGTCGGTTACCACGACCGCGTCGTAGGCCAGCAGCACGGGCAGTGTATCCCCGGCGGGCGACGCGTTCGCCAGGTTGCCACCCAACGTGCCGCGGTTCTGGATCTGCGCCGCGCCGATGGTGCGTGCGGCTGCCGCCAGCGCGCCGAGGTGCTGCTGCACATCCCGGGACGCAATAATCCCCGTGTATGACTCGGCGGCACCGATCTCCACCACGTCGTGCACGCGCCGCACACCCTTCAACTCGGCGAGCGACCAAAGATCGAGCACCGCCTGCGGCTCGGGACGCACCGTCCGCGCGTGCAGCATCACCATGAGATCCGTGCCGCCGGCGAGGGGGCGGCATCCAGGGGTTGTGCGATATATCTGCACGGCATCCGCGAGACTCTTCGGGCGGATGTATTTCACTTCGTGCATGACAAAACTGCGTCAATGATCTTCGTGTAACCCGTACACCGGCACAGATTCCCGGCGAGCCCCTCGCGCACATCGTCCGCTGTCAGCCGTCTTGATTGCTCCAACAAGACGTGGGCTGCGAGCAGCATGCCGGGGGTACAGATCCCGCACTGCGCCGCCCCGTGTTCGATGAACGCCTGTTGCAATCGCGAAACCTTGCCGTCTTGCGACGCCAACCCTTCTACTGTGACGACATCTCGACCTTCCACTTGGCCTGCGGCTACCAAACAGCTGTCGACGACCTCGCCGTCAATCAGCACGGAGCACGCACCGCACTCACCCTCACCGCAGCCTTCTTTCGTCCCCGTCGCACCCAGATCTTCGCGCAACACGTCAAGCAAACGGCGTGTACCGACGACGTCGAGCGAAACCGTTCTTCCGTTCAGCGTGAAGCGCACGCCGCCAGCACTTTCTCGGGCGTCGCCGGAATCTCATCGAGCCACACGCCCGTGGCGTCGTGGATCGCGGCAATGATCGCCGGCGCGGGTCCATCCATAGGAAGCTCCCCGATCCCTTTGGCCCCGAATGGACCCCGGGAGTACGGATTCTCGACCAGAATGGTGCGAATCCGCGGGGCGTCGAGCGCGGTGGGAATGAGGTAGGTAGCCAGCCGATCGTTCTGATAGCCACCGTCTTTCATTTTGATCTCTTCAATCGTCGCCCAGCCGACCGCCTGCAGGCAGCCCCCTTCGATCTGCCCCTCCGCCATCACCGGATGGAGTGCCTTGCCGCAGTCGACCGCGGTAACGAGATCGGTCACCCGGACTTCACCCGTCGTCATGTCGACGTCGACATCGGCAATCGTGCACGCCCAGGCGTACACAGGATACGCGTCGCCTCGGTAGGTGGTCTCGTCCCAGTGAATCGCATCGGGCTGGATGTACGACTTGTCGACCCGCAGCGGCGTCTTCTCCCGCTTCAGCCTTTCCTTGATCTCGGCGGCCGCCTCCTGTACCAGCCGTCCCACGATCATCGCCGTGCGCGACGCGACCGTTGGGCCGGAATCGGGAACGAGCGACGTGTCCTGAGGCGCCAAGGTTATCATGTCCAACCCAACGCCCAGCGCATCCGCGGCCAGCTGACAGAAGATGGTCTTGGTGCCCTGGCCGATCTCGGTCGACGCGGTGAGGATGCGGAACGTCCCGTTAGCGAGCGCTTCGAAGCCAATCGTGCCCTGGAGCTTTTTCTCCCCGCTCCCCGTAAAGCCTGAGCCATGGAAGACGAGTGACAGTCCTCGACCACGTTTGACCGTCCGACCGTCCGACCGTCCGACCGCCCCACAAGCCTTGAGCGCCGCATCTAGGACCAGCTCCGAGCCCACACTCTCCGTGAGCACCTGACCCGTGGCGGTAGTGTCGCCGAGACGCAACATCCATTGACGGCGGAGGTCCACACTCGACATCCCCAGCCGCTCGGCGACGTGCTCGACCATCAGCTCGGCGGCGAACAGCGATTGGGGAGCGCCGAAGCCGCGGAACGCCCCGTTGGGCGGGGTATTCGTCGCGACCGCCCGCGCGCGGATGCGCACGTTGGGACAGGAGTAGGCACCGGTGGCGTGGATCGCGGCCCGCGACAGAACCACGGGCGTCAGCGTACAGTAGGCACCACCATCCAGCACGATCTCGATGTCCTGCGCCAGCAGTGTCCCGTCTTTCTTCACGGCCGTCCGGTGCTTGATGACGCCCGGATGCCGCTTGGTAGTCGCGACGAGGTCTTCGTGCCGGTCGTAAATCAGACGGACCGGACGCCCCGCTTTGCGGGCGAGCAGGGCGGCATGGACCGCCACAATCGAGGGGTACTCCTCCTTACCTCCGAACCCGCCGCCAGTCTCCGCCTGGATGACCACAGCCTGTTCGTCACTGAGTCTCAAGGCCCTCTTCAGCGCCCGGTGAACGTAGTAGGGGCACTGTAAGGAGCCGATGACCTTGATGGATCCATCACGTTCCGGAATCGCGATGGCTCCTTGGGGTTCGATGTACAGCTGCTCCTGGAGACCAACCCGGAAGGTTCGCTCCACCACAACGTCGACATCGTCTACCTCCTCAAAAGCCTTGCCTTTCGTGATCTCGACCGTGCTGAAGACGTCCGTTGCCTGGTCGAGGGCGTAGACGGGCTCGGCCGTGTCGTACTCGATCCGGATGTGGCTTGTCGCTTCCTCGAGGGTGTCCCGATCAGCAGCCGCCAGCAGGAGGATCGGTTCCTCCTTGTGCCGGATATCGCCCCCCTTCGGGGCCAGAACCGGCTGGTCGTCGCGGATGAGCTGGACGACGTTGTCTCCGGGGATGTCGTCCGCGGTCACCAGGACCACGCGCATCCAGTCGAAGGCGGGGTCCAGCCTGATCGACCGGATCCGCCCCCTGGGCACGGTAGACCGGATAGTCTTGCCGAACCAGGCGCCCGGGATGGCGAGGTCGTCGGTGTAGCGGGCGCGTCCGGTGACCTTGTCGCCCCCCTCCCGCCGCGGGACGGAGCGTCCGACTGTCACGGTCGTGTTACTCATGCTACAAAATGTGTCGCGGCAATACCGGCCCCGCCACAAGCCGCGCGGCACGAGCCTTGCTGATCAAGTTCGCAGCAAAGTCGAGAACCGACTTTGGGGGGTCCAGCCGCGCAAGGCGGTGCCCACACGCTGTGGGCGTCGCGCCGGACACGAGACCGGATGAGTGCACCGTCCGCCTCAGGTCCCCCCATCCCCATCGCGGGGACATAGGAAGGGGGGAGTTGGTCGTAAGAGAGCTTGAGCCGTCCAAGCCTCGACCCGCTCCCCACTTCCACTTTTCCCCATGTTTGCCGCCATGCCATCCTCCTCCGTCGGCCGCGACGTAGAAGTCCGGGCTCCGCGCGACGCGCGCTTCGACGAGATTCTGACGCCCGACGCGCTGGGATTTGTCGCGCGGCTCGCGCGCACCTTCGAAGCGCGCCGCCAGGACCTGCTGCGCCGCCGCGCCGACCGGCAGCGGGACTTCGATGCCGGCGCGTTCCCGACGTTCCTCGAGAGCACGGCTCACGTTCGCGACGCGGACTGGCGCGTCGCCCCCATTCCGCACGACCTGCGCGATCGACGCGTCGAGATCACCGGGCCCGTGGACCGCAAGATGGTCATCAACGCGCTCAACTCGGGCGCGCAGGCCTTTATGGCGGATTTCGAGGACTCGCACTCGCCCACGTGGCACGGCACGATCGAAGGCCAGATCAATCTGCGGGACGCGGTCGCGGGGACGATCGAATTCAAGACGGCCGAGAAGCATTACACCCTGAATCCGACAGTGGCGACGCTGATGGTGCGGCCGCGCGGCTGGCATCTGATCGAGCGGCACGTGCTGGTAGACGCCGAGCCGGTGTCGGGATCGTTGTTCGACTTCGGCCTGTTCTTCTTCCACAACGCCCGAGCGTTGATCGCGAAAGGCTCGGGTCCGTACTTCTACCTGCCGAAGCTCGAGAGCCACCTCGAAGCCCGGCTGTGGAACGACGTCTTCGTCGCCGCGCAGGCAGCGCTGGGAATCCCGGGCGGGACGATCCGCGCGACGGTGTTGATCGAGACGATCCCCGCCGCCTTCGAGATGGACGAAATCCTCTACGAGCTGCGCGATCATTCCGCGGGACTCAACTGCGGGCGCTGGGATTACATCTTCAGCTTCATCAAGAAATTCCGCAGCCGGCCGGAATTCGTGTTGCCCGACCGTGCGCGCGTGACGATGGATCGTCATTTCCTAAAGTCCTATGTCGACCTGCTGATCCGCACCTGCCACCGCCGCGGCATCCACGCGATGGGCGGCATGGCTGCGCAGATTCCGATCAAGGGCGACGCCGCGACCAACGCCAAGGCGCTCGACAAAGTTCTGCAGGACAAGATACGGGAGGTGCGTGCCGGACATGATGGCACCTGGGTCGCACATCCGGGCCTCGTGGCGGTTGCCAGTGGGGCGTTCGCCTCGCTGGCCGCTTCCCACCAACTCTCCGTGATGCGCGAGGACGCCCACGTGACGCCGCGCGATCTGCTCACGGTACCCGATGGCGAGATCACCGAAGCCGGGCTCCGCACCAACGTCGACATCGGCATTCAATACCTCGAGTCGTGGCTGCGCGGGGTCGGCTGCGTGCCGATCTACAACCTGATGGAAGACGCCGCGACCGCCGAGATCTCGCGGTCGCAGGTATGGCAATGGGTGCGCCACGGCGCGCGGCTCTCGGACGGCCGCACCGTGACGCGCTCGCTCGTCGAATCGATCATCGCGGAAGAGCGGGAAACGAAGAATCTGAAGGGCGGCAAGTTCGATCTCGCCGCCGAGCTGTTTGCCCAGCAGATGACCGGCGCCCAATTCCCGGAGTTTCTCACCTTGCTCGCTTACGAGCATCTGGAGTAAAGACATGAACAAAGATTCATTTGTATACGAGTTGGATCGGCGCTGGCGGACAGGCCAACGGTGGCAGGGGATTACGCGTCCGTACACGCCGGACGACGTCTACCGCCTGCGCGGGACGCTGCCGCTCGAGCACACGCTCGCGAGCCACGGCGCCGCGCGACTCTGGTGGCTGCTGCGCGAAGATCCCTACGTCGCGGTGCTCTCGGCGCTCACCGGGAACCAGGCGGTACAGGAAGTACGGGCCGGTCTCAAAGCGATCTACGTCAGTGGTTGGCAAGTGGCGGCGGACGCCAACTGCGCGATGACGACGTACCCCGACCAGAGCCTGTACCCCTCCGACAGCGTCCCGAACGTTCTGATGCGCATCCAGAACGCGTTGCGTCGGGCCGACGAAATCCACCACATGAACGGCGACCAGTCGGTGCATTGGTATGTGCCGCTCATCGCGGATGCCGAGGCGGGATTCGGGGGCGTGCTCAACGCCTACGAGCTGATGAAGCTCATGATTTCCGCCGGCGCGGCCGGCGTGCACTTCGAGGATCAGCTTTCCTCGGTCAAGAAATGCGGGCATCTGGGCGGGAAGGTGCTCGTGCCCACGAGCGAGTTCATCTCCAAGCTGATCGCGGCGCGGCTCGCCGCCGACGTGTGCGGCGTAGAGACGATCCTCATCGCGCGCACCGACGCGAACAGCGCCGGCCTGTTGACGAGCGACATCGACGAGTACGACCGCCGCTGGTGCACCGGCGAGCGTTCGCCCGAAGGCTTCTTCGTGATCAAGGATGGCGTCGAGGCGGCGATCGCGCGCGCCCGCGCGTACGCGCCCTACGCCGACATGCTCTGGTTCGAGACGGCGAAGCCCGATCTCGCCGAAGCGAAGCAATTCGCCGAGGCGATCCACAAGGAATATCCGGGCAAGCTGCTCGCGTACAACTGCTCGCCGTCGTTCAACTGGAAGCGCCATCTCAACGAGGCGCAGCTCGCCACCTTCCAGAAGGAGCTGGGCGCGATGGGCTACAAATTCCAGTTCGTCACCCTCTCCGGCTTCCACGCGCTGAATCACGCGATGTTCAGCCTGGCACGGGACTACAAAGAGCGCGGCATGGCGGCGTACGCCGACCTGCAATCGCAAGAATTCGCCGTGGAGCGGGAAGGCTACGAGGCGGTGAAGCATCAGGAGTTTGTGGGCGTCGGGTACTTCGACGAAATCACGCAGATCGTGCACGGCGGCCGCAGCTCGACCGTCGCGCTGGAGGGCTCGACGGAGAAGGCTCAATTCGTTAGTTGACAAGTCCGTACCACTTCGTAGGTTCCGTTGAAACCGGTCCTCGACTCTCGTCGGGGCCGGTTTCTTCACTTCTGGAGCCGCAATGGCAACGACCTTACGCAATTACATCGGCGGGGAGTGGATCGCCCCCGGTAGTGTCGATTATCTCGACCTCACGAACCCGGCGACGGGCGAAGCACTCGGCAAGGTGCCGTTGTCGGGCGCGCGCGCCGTTGCCGAAGCGGTCACGGCGGCACAAGCGGCGTTCGTGAAGTGGCGGGCAGTCCCGCCCGTCGTCCGCGCGCGGCATCTCTTCAAGCTGAAGTACCTGATGGAAGAGCATTTCGACGAGATCGCGACCACGGTCACCCGCGAGCACGGCAAGACGCTGGACGAGGCACGCGGCTCGGTGCGGCGCGGCATCGAGAACGTCGAGCACGCGTGCGGGATTCCCGCCCTGATGATGGGGAAGACGCTCGAGGACGTCGCCAGCGGTATCGACTGCGAGTACGTGCGACAACCGCTTGGCGTGTTCGCGGCGATCACCCCGTTCAACTTCCCGGCGATGGTGCCGTGCTGGTTCTGGCCCTATGCCATCGCGACCGGAAACACGTTCATCCTCAAGCCGAGCGAGCAGGTCCCGTTTTCGTCGACCCGGATTCTCGAGCTGACGCAGGAAGCGGGCATCCCGCCCGGGGTGCTGAACATGGTGCATGGCGGCAAGGACGCCGTGAACGCCTTGCTCGCGCATCCGGGCATCGCCGGGATCTCGTTTGTCGGATCGTCTCCGGTCGCCAAATACGTCTATCAGGAAGGTGCGAAGCACGGCAAGCGCGTCCAGGCGCTGGGTGGCGCGAAGAATCACGTCATCGTGATGCCGGATGCCGACATGGACCGCGCAGTCGCCAACATCAGCGAATCGCTGTTCGGCTGCGCCGGCCAGCGCTGCCTCGCGGGCAGCGTCGTCGTAGCGGCGGGCAAGGCCTACGAGCCGTTCCGCGACAAGCTCCTCGGCGCAGCGAAGGACCTGCGGCTTGGCTACGGCCTCGACCCCGGTATCACGATGGGGCCCGTCATCTCGGCTCGGCACAAGGAGAAAGTGCTCTCCTACGTCGAGGCCGGGCGCAAAGAAGGCGCGACGCTGCTGCTCGATGGGCGCTCGACCAAGGTCGACGAACATCCTCGCGGGCATTTTGTCGGCCCCACCGTCTTCGATGGCGTACAGCCCGACATGACGATCGGAAAAGAAGAGATCTTCGGACCCGTGGCATCCGTGACCCACGTGAGCAACCTGGACGAGGGGATCGAGATGGTGCATCGCTCCGGGTTTGCCAACGCAACGTCGATTTTCACGCAGAGCGGCAAGGCCGCGCGGGAGTTCCGCTATCGCGTCGGCGTCAGCATGATCGGCGTGAACATCGGGGTGGCAGCACCGATGGCCATGTTCCCGTTTGGCGGTACGAAAGGATCGTTCTTTGGAGATCTGAAGGCCCATGGTGACGACTCAATCGAGTTCTATACTGACAAAAAAGTTGTGATCTCGAGGTGGTGATGAGAAAAGTCGTCGGCGGGCTCATCCAGATGTCGAATCCCATCAACGATGCCAACGCGCCGGTCGCCAAGATCAGCGACGCGATGCTGGAGAAGCACCTTCCTTATATAGAGGAAGCAGGCAAGCGGGGCGTGCAGATCCTCTGCCTGCAGGAAGTCTTCAACGGGCCATACTTCTGCCCGAGCCAGGACGCCAAGTGGTGCGACATCGCCGAGCCGATCCCGGGTCCGACGATCGAGCGCATGCAGAAGCTCGCCAAGAAGCACGAGATGGTGATGATCGTGCCGATCTACGAGCGTGAGATGGCGGGCGTCTACTACAACACCGCCGCCGTTATCGACGCCGACGGCAGCTACCTCGGCAAGTACCGCAAGAACCACATCCCGCACACCGCGGGATTCTGGGAAAAGTTCTTCTTCAAGCCCGGCAACCTCGGCTATCCCGTCTTCAAGACGCGCTACGCGACGATCGGCGTGTACATCTGTTATGACCGGCATTTCCCCGAGGGCGCGCGACTCCTCGGCCTGCACGGTGCGGAAATCGTCTTCAATCCGTCGGCGACGGTGAAGGGCCTCTCGCAATACCTGTGGAAGCTGGAACAGCCGGCCCACGCCGTGGCGAACGGTTACTTCATGGGCTGCAGCAATCGCGTCGGCGTCGAGGCGCCGTGGAACGTCGGACAGTTCTACGGCTCGAGCTACTTCGTCGACCCGCGCGGCAACTTCCTCGCGCAAGGCAGCGAGGACAAGGACGAGCTCGTCGTCGCGGAGATGAATCTCGACATGATCGAGGAGGTGCGGCGGACCT
>WNGI01007348.1_pt1 | contig 11685 bp, 12 predicted proteins | sample 5400621 | NCBI WGS metagenome assembly WNGI01 (sample SAMN13153374, study PRJNA577476) | soil metagenome | isolation source: 20 cm soil or saprolite under Garry oak tree replicate 1 | place: USA:California | collected 2016-06-15
GGTTTCGCGGTCGATCGCGCCATTGAGACGCTGAAAGCTAATGGCGTCATGGCTGGAATCGTAAACGCTGGCGGCGACGTTCGGGTATTTGGATCGACACCACAACTTATCCACGTGCGACATCCCGCCGCGCCGGGGCGTGCCGCCGGAATGGTGAGGCTGCGCGAGCGCGCCATGGCAACCTCGGGAATTTATTTCACCCGCAAAAAAGACGGTGTCCGCTACGTGAGCCCATTGCTTGACGGGCACACAGGTCGATCTGCCCACGAGTTGATCAGCGTGAGCGTGGCGGCTACGGAATGCATGCCAGCGGACGCGTTGACAAAAATTGTTTTCTCCCTACGCGAAAAAGCTGCGCCCCTGCTGGAGCGCCATCGCGCAGATGCGTTGTTGCTGGAACGCGATGGTGCGCCATCCTGGATATTTCACTCGCCATGCGACACCCACGACCAGACTTAATTCGATTGAAGCGCTTCTACAGATATTCCCTCTACGCTGTGCTCGCGTTGCTTTTTCTGAGCGGAGGAGCATGGGCATATTGGAATTATCTTGCAGCCTCGCCTGGCGATTTCGAGGCGAGCTCAAAAGCCTGGGCGATGAAAATCCACGGCGCCGCCGCGACGGCGATTTTAGTTCTGATCGGGATGCTCTTGACTGCGCACGTGAGATTCGCATGGCGCGCGGGCCGCAATCGGGCGAACGGCTCCCTGTTTCTCACTGCCTTCGCCGTTTTGGCCGTGACCGGCTACGCGCTTTATTACGCGGGCAGCGAAAGCCTGCGCGCGTGGGCGAGCTGGATTCATCTCGCTGTCGGCCTGGTCCTGCCAATTTTGCTGTTGATCCACATTTTGCTCGGCAAGAGGACGCGGCCAGAGGTGCGGGCGCAAAGGAGTCACCATTTTCCCGGGAAGACCGGTGCCAGAGTTAGCCAGTAAATTTTGCCAGTCGCACTATTTGGTAAGACTGGTAAGAATCCCTGATGGACACCGCCGTGCTTTCAAGTAAAGGGCAGTTGGTCATCCTGCAGAAATAGGCACGCTCTACACCTTTACGCGGAGACCGTCTCGTTGTGAGACCGCAACCCAAGACACGGGCTCGCTTGTCGAAATTGGATGGTCGCAGGGTCCTCGGTCGCAACGACCGGAGCACCACGACTGACTCCAGACCTTGTTAAACGCGCGCTATCGGATTTTCCATGAATTTCCTGCTGGATGTAAACATCATCCTGGGTTGCGGCTGGAAAACACATGATGTGCACGGCCAGGCAAGTCGCTCGCTCGAACGGCACCGAATAGTGCCGTCGCTCTATGCGCCCCTCGCGGAGCTGAATCAGATTAATATCGAAAATCCGCGGGCTGCCCGCCCGGGGCTACATTCTTCCGCGTCTACGGCGCTTCGTGTGGCTACACTGTTATTGAATTTGCTCTAACTGTCGTCATCAACTCTCTTAGGACATGTGTTAACGAGCGAAAACAGGGCCGAATTTCAGGTTGCGCATCGGCGTCTGCTGTAGCATCTTCACCGTCCCGCAGCTGCAGTTCCCCCTCGCGGAATTTCTCTTATGGCAGATACAACAGAATTGGTGCCCGAACTTTTGGAAGCCGGCGTTCATTTTGGACACCAGACGAAGCGTTGGAATCCGAAGATGAAGCCTTTCATCTTTGAGCAGCGCAATCAAATTTACATCATTAATCTCGATCAGACCGTGCAACAGTTGCAGCGCGCCACGGAGTTTTTGCAGCAGGTCGCAAGGCGCGGTGGAAAAATTTTGTTCGTCGGTTGCAAGAAGCAGGCGCAGGAAGCGGTGAAAGAGGCGGCAGTGGCTTGTGGTCAATTTTATGTGAATCAGCGCTGGCTCGGCGGCACGCTGACGAATCTGGCCACGATTCGCAAGAGCATTGGGCGATTGAAATACATCGAACAGATCGAGCAGTCGCCCGAATACAAGAAAATGGGAAAACAGGAATTGGCTGCGCTGAATCGGGAGGCTGCGAAGCTCCGGCGCAACCTTGATGGGATACTTGAGATGTCACAATTGCCCGATGCCCTGGTGGTGATCGACACGATCCGAGAGCAAAACGCGGTGAATGAGGCGCGGCGTCTCGGCATTCCAGTGGTTGCCATTGTGGACACCAACGCAGACCCCGAGATGATCGACTATCCAATCGCGGGCAATGATGATGCGATTCGTGCTATTCGCGTGATTTTGCAAAAACTTGTTGATGCCATTGTTTCAGCAACCGGCGAAGCGCGTATCCGCGAGCAGGTCGAAATGGCTGGCGTTTCCGCGTAGGCGGCAAGAAAACGTCCAACGCCCAACGTCGAACGCCCAAAGTTCAATGAAAGCGACAACCGAAATAGATCCACAAGTGGTTAAACAACTCCGCGAAAAGACGAACGCAGGTTTTATGGACTGCAAGCGCGCTCTGGTCGAGAGCGGCGGTGATCTGGCGAAAGCCGAGGCGATTTTGCGGACCAAAGGCATCGCCAGCGCGGGGAAAAAGTCCTCGCGCGCAACGAAGGAGGGCATCGTAGCTTCTTACATTCACCTGCAAGGGAAGGTCGGCGTCCTCGTAGAGGTGAATTGCGAGACCGATTTTGTAGCGAGGAACGAGAATTTCCGTGAGTTCGTGAAAGACATCACTCTGCATATTGCGGCAGCGCATCCGCTTTACGTCAGTCGCGCAGATGTTCCGGGTAATCTCATCGAAGCCGAGCGCGAGATTTACAAAGCCCAGGTGAAAGGCAAGCCGGACAACGTTGCAGACAAAATTGTCGAAGGGAAACTCGAGAAATTCTACAGCACTGTTTGCTTGCTTGAACAGGGATTCATCAAAAATCCCGATGTAACCGTCAGGGATTTGCTCAATGCCAAAATTGCTGAGCTGGGTGAAAATATCGTGATCCGCCGGTTCGTCCGCTATTTGGCGGGCGAACCGCTCCCGAGCGAAGCTTGAGTGCTCTAGCGGCGTTTGTGCTACACGCCGAGCGTTTTAGACTGCGCGCATTCAAATCCTGGTTGGGCTGTAGTGTCCGCTGTCCTCAGCGCATTGCGCTCCGTGTGCTCAACTAACTGGTGCGCCGCGGACAGCGCACACTACAGCGATTGCCAGTCATTGCGTGCCATTCGGGTAATCTGCGGTTAGTTTGGGGGAATGAGACTCACCGAGTACAAACGCAAGCGCGATTTCAGGAAGACGGCCGAGCCAGCGGGCGGGAAACCGTTACCAAAAAAAGTAAAAGGCGCGTCGAATTTCGTTATTCAAAAACATGCCGCGCGCCGTTTGCACTACGATTTCCGTCTGGAGATGGATGGCGTTCTAAAATCGTGGGCGCTGCCGAAAGGGCTCCCTTGGAAGCGAAGCGAAAAACATCTTGCCGTGGAAGTGGAAGATCATCCGCTCGAGTACGCGACTTTCGAGGGGATCATCCCGGAGGGACAATATGGTGGCGGCACGGTGATGGTGTGGGACCGCGGCAACTATCACGTTTATGGTGAACAACCGGTGAAATCACTGCAGGAAGGCAAGCTTCACCTCGTTCTCGACGGCGAAAAAGCAAAAGGCGAATGGACCCTGGTGCGGATTCGCGGCCGCGATGATCAAAAAAATCAGTGGTTGATCTTGAAAACGGGAGACGCCGCGAAGCCGATATCAAACAAAGTTGAAGACCGGTCGGTCAAGACGGGACGCACGATGAAGCAAATTGCGCAAGCTCGCGATGCTGAATGGGAGTCCAATCGCAAAACGGACGAGAGTCCCACATCGCAATTCAAAGCGCGAGTCCGCGCTGCGCTGAAAAAAAAGGAAGACGAAGAAATTGTAGGGCAGGCGCATTGCCTGCCAACCATAGAGCCAGGCAGCCGGAGCGGCCGCCCTACAATCGCGGAGTTTTCAGATTTGCCGTCTGCGAAGGCGCGGTTTGTCGAGGCGATGAAGGCGCGATTGGTCGAGCAGCCTCCTGCGACAGGTGACTGGATTTACGAACTCAAATTCGATGGCATCCGATTGATTGCGGTCAAGAACGAGAACAGCGTTTCACTTCTTTCGCGAAACGAAAATGAATTGTGCGGACGGTTCCCGGAAATCCTTAAAGCGATAAAGAATTTGCCGGCACGCGAATGCGTGGTTGATGGCGAAGTCGTTGCGCTCGACGAGGAGGGCCGTTCCTCGTTTCAACTCCTGCAAGCGCGGGAGATGGAAGGGCGAAAGAGTCCCATTTATTTCTATGCATTTGATCTGCTCCAACTGGATGGCAAGAGCTTGATCGCGCTGCCGTTGGAGGCGCGCAAGAATGTTCTCGAAAAGCTCTGCGCGGACGCGAGCGATCCGATCCGTTACTCGGGCGCGATTGGCGGAGATGCAAAACAACTGCTCGATGAAGTCAAGCGGCGCGGCCTCGAAGGACTTGTCGGCAAGCAGCGCAAGTCTGTTTACGAAGCCGGCCGCAGAAGCGGAGCATGGATCAAGCTCAAATGTGTCAGCGAGCAGGAATTCGTCATCGGCGGATACACTCCGCCGCAGGGAGCGCGTAAACATTTCGGAGCGATCCTCGTGGGCTATTACGGCGAGAATCAACTAAGGTTCGCCGGGAAAGTCGGCACCGGCTTCACTTCGAAGACCTTGCCGATGTTGCACAAGAAGTTCCAAAAAGAAGCGCGCGACGATTGTCCATTTGTCGATCTTCCTTCAAAGCAGAATGGGCAATGGACGCAGGGGATCACGCCGTCGATGATGCGAAAGATGCACTGGGTCAATCCGAAGTTTGTCGCCCAAATCAAATTCGCCGAGTGGACCCGAGATGGGAAATTGCGTGCGCCCGTTTTCCTCGGATTGCGCGAAGATAAAAAGCCCAGCGACGTTGTTCGTGAGGGTTGAGGGAAATCGACAGGCACGCCTTGGTTTGCCTGCTTGTGGATTTGACGTGATCGGATTCGATCGAAAAAATTTGTGAGTAGTGGGTGGAGTTGTCTATGCGAATCGCTCAGGTCGCACCGCTTTTTGAGAGTGTTCCTCCGAAATATTACGGAGGAACGGAACGGGTGGTGTCTTATCTCACGGAGGAATTGGTCCGCCAGGGTCATGAGGTCACTCTCTTTGCGAGCGGGGATTCGGTGACCAAAGCTCACCTTGTCGCGGCATGCCGGCGTTCGTTGCGCCTGGACAAGCACTGCATGGACCAGCTCGCGCACCAGATCTTGATGCTTGAACATGTGTTCCAGCGCGCTGGGGAGTTCGACATCGTCCATTTTCACATTGATTATCTGCACTTCCCCGTGAGCCGCCGTCAGCCGATACCGCATATCACGACAATGCATGGCCGGCTCGATATTCCAGATATTATTCCTCTTCACCAGGAGTTTCGAGACAGGCCGTTAGTCTCGATCTCTGATGGTCAGAGGAAACCTCTGCCATGGGCAAACTGGCAAGCCACTGTTTACCACGGGCTACCCTCTGACCTGTATCGTTTTCGCTCAGAGCCGGGAAGCTATCTTGCCTTTCTGGGGCGGGTTTCACCCGAAAAACGAGTGGACCGGGCGATTGAGATTGCCAAGCAGGTCCAGATTCCACTTAAGATCGCCGGCAAGGTGGATCGAGTGGATGAGGAGTATTTTGAGTCTGTGGTCGAGCCGTTGTTGCGTGATCCGCTCGTGGAATTTGTCGGCGAGATAGGCGAAGGGGAGAAGGAAGATTTCCTGGGCAATGCCTATGTCTTACTTTTTCCGATTGATTGGCCGGAGCCATTTGGACTTGTAATGATTGAAGCCATGTCCTGTGGCACACCAGTGATCGCGTACCTCGGTGGAGCAGTGCCTGAGGTGATGGAAGAAGGTCATACAGGTTTCATCGTGAAGGGACTTGAAGATGCAGTGGACGCAGTCCGACGCCTGCCGGAATTGAGCCGGCAACGCTGTCGCGAAGTGTTCGACCAGCGCTTTACGGCAGCTCGAATGGCGCACGACTACTTGGGGGTGTATCAGCGGCTAATTAACAGCAAGCAAGAACCGGCGTTGGAGGCGCGCGGCTGATGGCCAGGGAAGTCATTCGTGTCCGGAACGAGTTTTACATTCGTTCATCGTCACCGCGCGTCGATGTTCGCACCCGGGTCTTGAAACAGGGCGATACCTTCGCTGTGTTCGACCGGTTCGGCGACATCGAGACATTCGGCGCTGGTGAACTCGGCCTTTTCTATCAAGATACGCGATTCTTGTCTCGCTTAACGTTGAGGCTTGGAAGGGACCGCCCGCTGTTGCTGAGTTCGACTATTAGAGAGGACAACGCGGTCATGGCGGTTGATGCCACAAATCCCGATGCTTGGCGCGACGGCGAGATAGTGATCCCGCGAGGAACCGTGCACCTCTTTCGGTCGAAGATTTTGTGGGAGAAAACATGTCATGAGCGGCTTCGAATCCATAACTATGGACGCGCAGCTGTTGATGTCTCTTTCTCCATCGAATTCGATGCGGATTTTGCCGACATTTTCGAGCTGCGCGGCATGAGCCGACAACAACGCGGCCGTCGCCTGGAAACGCAGGTTACGCGCGAAGGCGTTGTGCTTGCGTATGAGGGTCTGGACAAGCGACTTCGCCAGACGCGAATCGTTTTCGATCCGCCGCCCACCCGCTTGACGGAATCCGTCGCCACGTTTCGAATTCCGCTGGAAGCGGGCGAAGCAGCCAGTTACCGGTGCGCAATTGCGTGCGAAGTGGCTGGCGATTCGCGGATCGAGATCAATCCTTCTTACGAGAAGGTTGTGCAGGAGGCGGCGAGTGCGCTCGAACGCGAGCGCGCGCAAGAAGCGCAGATTTTTACCGCAAACGAACAGTTCAACGACTGGCTGAACCGTTCCCTCGCTGATCTCCACATGATGCGAACGGTTACTCCGTATGGCCCGTATCCTTATGCTGGCGTTCCATGGTTCAGTACGGTATTCGGGCGGGACGGAATCATCACCGCGCTGCAGTTTCTGTCGTTTGATCCTTCTGTCGCGCGCGGCGTCCTGGGCTATCTCGCAGCTACCCAGGCCGACTCCGAGAGCCCGGAGCAGGATGCGCAACCGGGCAAGGTGCTGCATGAGACGCGCGCGGATGAAATGGCTATCCTGGGGGAGATTCCATTCAAGCGCTACTACGGCAGCATCGATGCGACGCCTCTTTTTATTATGCTCGTCGGCGCATACTACAAACGGACGGCGGATCGCGCTTTCATCGAATCGATTTGGTCAAACGTGGAGCGCGCTTTAGGATGGATCGACCGTTACGGCGATTCAGATGGCGACGGCTTCGTCGAATACACCCGGAAGTCCAAACACGGTCTCATTCATCAAGGCTGGAAAGATTCTCACGACGCGATTTTCCATAGGGATGGCACCGCTGCCGCAGCACCTATCGCCTTGTGCGAAGTCCAAGGTTATGTTTACGCCGCAAAAACTGCGGCGAGTGAGCTCGCAAAAACACTCGGGGATGCCGCGCGATCGCGCGAGTTGTCAAACCAGGCGGAAGCGCTCCGTCGCAAGTTCGAGAAGGCGTTTTGGTGTGATGACCTTTCCAGTTACGCCCTCGCGCTGGACGGGAGTAAGCAGCCTTGCCGAGTGCGAACATCGAACGCGGGGCACTGCCTTTTTGCTGGTATCGCCAGCGACGAGAATGCGCGCCGTGCGGCAACAACTCTCATTGACGAGACGTCGTTCTCTGGTTGGGGCATCCGCACCGTCGCCAGCAGCGAGGCGCGCTATAATCCGATGTCATACCACAATGGATCGGTCTGGCCACACGACAACGCCTTAATTGCGGCGGGATTCGCTCGCTACGGGTTGAAAGGATCGGCCACGATGGTGCTCGCAGGTTTGCTCGACGCGAGTCTTTTCTTGGATCTGCATCGTTTGCCAGAACTATTTTGCGGGTTTCCTCGACGCCCCGGTGAATCTCCCACCCTTTATCCGGTAGCCTGCGCTCCGCAGTCGTGGGCTTCAGCGGCCGTGTTCCTTTTGCTCGAAGCTTGCCTTGGCTTGAGTGTGTTCGCTCCGGAACAAAAGCTTGTATTTTCGAAGCCAGTTTTGCCGGCGTTCCTTCGCCAGGTTAGCCTTCGTGATCTGAAGGTAGGAGACGCGCGGGTCGATCTTCTACTCACGAGACACGATCAAGGCGACGTAGGAGTCAACGTGCTCCGCCGAGATGGAGCGCTCGAAGTTGTGGTTTTGAAGTAAGCGGCTTCGTGACCAATGATGCTTGTCAGGGATTGCACTTGTCTGCGTGCTCGCCGGCAAATATGGTGAGCTGATGCACGCGAAAGTCATTGTCATGCCCAAGAGGGCTGTGCTAGATCCGCAAGGAAACGCCGTGCGCGACGCGATGCGGCACCTCGGGATGCCGGAGGTACGCAGCGTCAGAATCGGCAAATACATGGAAATTGATATCGATGGAACCAATGGAAATCTTGAGTCCCGATTGCACGGTCTTTGTCGCGATTTATTGTCGAATCCGGTGATTGAAGACTACGAGTTGGAGAGCGCAGAGGAAGGGGCGAAAGCTAGAATTCCGAAGTTGGAAGTCAGAGGTCAGAAGTCAGAGGTCGGTAAATGAAAGCGCTTCGATATTTTTTCTGCGTCGTCTTGCCGCCCGTTGCGGTCCTGATGACGGGCCGCATCGGCAGTTTTTTGCTCAGCATCATTTTGACTTTGCTGGGCTGGATTCCGGGAGTCATTCACGCCTGCCTGGTCGTGAATGATTATCATGCAGAGCAACGTGCCGCGGCGCATTAGGCCGAGCGGGTTCCATTGATCGCCTCGCTTCTTCGCAAGGAGAAGCGGAGGCATTTTGTTTTGCCTGCAATAGGAATCTTTTTGCGGGTGAGGGCACGCGCCCCTACAGTGCAAACACGTGAAATTTGCCGTTATCCAGTTTCCCGGTTCAAACTGCGATCAGGATTGCGTCGCGGCCATTGATGGACTCGATGGGTCGAGGGCCGAATACGTCTGGCACAAGGAAACATCACTCCACTATTTTGACGCGATTGTAATGCCTGGAGGATTCGCCTATGGCGATTATCTTCGGTGCGGCGCAATCGCTCGCTTTTCGCCGATTATGCGAGCGGTAGTCAGCGATGCGCGTGCTGGCAAGCTGGTGCTCGGGACATGCAACGGGTTTCAAATTTTGTGCGAAGCCGGTCTGTTGCCGGGCGCGCTCGTTCGGAACCGTTCACTGCGTTTCGTATGTGACATGATCACTACTCGCGTGGAAGTGGAGGATTCGCCATTCACGCGCGATTGCCCCAAAGGAACGCTTCTCCGCCTGCCTGTTGCACACGGCGAAGGTTGCTTTTTTGCAGACACGCAAACTTTGCACGACCTAAATGCCAATGAACAAGTGATCTTGCGCTACACGGATAGCCATGGTCAGATTGTCCCTGAGGCGAACCCGAACGGTTCCATCGAAAACATCGCGGGCATCTGCAATCGCGAGCGAAATATTTTCGGCTTAATGCCTCATCCTGATCGCGCGTCAGACGCGCGGCTCGGTAGCGCCGATGGCGCGAAGATTTTCAGGTCGATGATGCAAGCGATCGGTGCAAGCCGCTCGACGACTGCATCGAAGCGCGTTAAGCAGGTCGCGTGAGCGTCTTCATCACCGGGACGGACACCGGCGTAGGAAAAACCCATACTGCCGTCCAGCTTTTGCGTCTCTTGCGCGCATCGGGCACGCGCTGCGCCGGCATGAAACCGATCTGTTGCGGAGATCGTCGGGACGCAGAGCTTCTGCTGGCAGCTGGCAGCGATGGCCCGGCGATCGACGATGTTAACCCCATCTGGTTAAAAACACCCGCCGCCCCGATCGTGGGCAGCCTGATGGAGGACGTGGACATCGATGTCGAGCATATCCTCGTTGGTTTTCACGCTCTGCAGGACCGAGTTGAACACGTCATCGTGGAAGGAGTAGGCGGCTGGATCGTGCCGATTCATGCCGACTATTTCACCAGCGATTTGGCTGTTGCGATGAAGTTGCCGGTCTTGGTGGTCGCGCAGAACCGGCTCGGATGCCTTAATCACGCGGCTCTCACCGTGCAAAGCGTAATAGGGCACAAGCTCCATTCTCAAGAAGATTCTCAGCGTTCCATTGCTTTATGCCTTAGGACAAAATCTTACGCAATTACCAACCGACTGGCAGTTTATGGTTAATTCGACTAGGGGAATTTAGCGTTTCGGCTCGATACAGAACTGTAAATAAAATGAACATTCTCGAGAGCTTCGCGCCGGGCGTATGCTGGGAAAACGCGGTGGCATCGCTATTGCTCAATTTTTGATCCAAAAACCTATTATCCTTATGCTCTTACAAAAAACCTTACATATGAGCCAGGCAATGGCAGAATGCAGGGCCCGTCTGGCCAGCATCCAGTCATACCGGCGGCAATTCCTTATGGTGACACGGGCAACTGTGACTTCGTCTAAGACGGTCGACTTCAGTTTTCGCGGTCCGTTAGGGTTTGAGGCTCACACAGTCCTTCTGTCGGTCGAGAGCGACTCGCCAAATCAGTACGCGTTCGAATCCGTAGGCGGGAACATCGCCCTGACGGGCATCGTTGATTTTGCTGAGATTCGGCCAAACTGCACCGAGGTCACGCTTGCGGTCCACTACGAGATCAAGAACAAGCTGTTTGCGTGGCTGGATCGGCGCCTGCAGTTTGTGGACAGTTTTGTGACTGCGGAACTGCGGAGCATCCGCGCGCATTTCGAAGGTATCGCGGCGAGCTATCTCGATCACGCGCGCGTCATGCCGATGCTCCAGACGGCTACAGCCTGACAAAGCGAAGAATCGCAGAGCCGGCAGAGCCTGCCTGCGCAGTGTTTTGCCGCAGGGAATTAGCGTATTCGCACGGCGTGTTTTCTGTCGAGGCGAAGAATCTGGCCGGGCTCAACCGCGATTGTTACTTTGGGATCGTGAATCTTTACCCCATCGATCTCGACGCTTCCCTGTTTAATCAGGCGCGAGACTTCGCTGTGGGATTTTTGTAGGTTGAATACTTCGCGATAGACATTCGAAACGAGGGTACCGGCTGCAACTCTCTCCCGTTCAGTTGCCGAAAACTCGGGTAGATCGGCATGTTCCAAATCGCGCTTACTGAAGCGGGTGTTCCATTCATCGAGTGTCTTTTTGGCGGCAGCAGACGAGTGATAGATCTGCACGATTTCGAAAGCGAGCTGCTTTTTAGCATCGAGCGGATGCATACCTGCCGGCGGAGCGTGACCAAGAAGCAATTGATGATAACGCACAATCAATTCATCCGAGATGCTCATGAGCTTGCCGAACATATCTGGAGCAGGTTCGTTAACCGCGACGAAATTGCCTAGGCTCTTGCTCATTTTCCTGCCGCCATCCAAACCCTCGAGGATCGGGAGGAGAAAGACGACCTGCTGCGGCAGACCTTCGCCTTTTTGAAAATCGCGTCCGATTAAAATGTTAAAAAGCTGGTCCGTTCCTCCGAGCTCTACGTCAGCTTTGACCATCACCGAATCCCAACCCTGCATGATTGGATACTGAATTTCGTGCGCGCGGATGGATTGCTGGTTACCCATCCGCGCTCGGAAATCTTCGCGCTGTAATATCTGCTGTAACGTCACGCGGCTATTCAGGCGAAGCACGTCTTCAAACGACATGGCGCGAAACCAATCGCCGTTGCAAACTGTCTCCGC
>WNGI01005203.1_pt1 | contig 11684 bp, 14 predicted proteins | sample 5400621 | NCBI WGS metagenome assembly WNGI01 (sample SAMN13153374, study PRJNA577476) | soil metagenome | isolation source: 20 cm soil or saprolite under Garry oak tree replicate 1 | place: USA:California | collected 2016-06-15
TCATTGCCGCCGTCGTCATGGGCCTGGCCATTTCCGGTATGCACTACACGGCGATGCTAGGGACCAGTTTTTCAGCTCACGGCCCGGTTCCCGAGGCCCGCGGATACGCAAGTCTCGATCAAACCAATCTGGCCCTGGCGATTGCCGGCGCTACGTTTGTCATTCTAGCCTCCGCATTGATTGCCTCCCTGTCCGAGCAGAAGCGCGCCGAAGAAGCGCTGCGTGAGGCGCAGGCGGATCTCGCACACGTCAGCCGGGTGACCACGATGGGTGAGTTGTGTGCCTCCCTGGCGCACGAAGTGAGTCAACCTATTGCTGCTGCCGTCAATAGCGCCCATGCCTGCTTGAATTGGCTCGCTCGCGACACTCCAAATCTCGAAGAGGCGCGCGAGTGTGCGATGAGAATCGTGGAAGACGGCAAGCGTGCGGCGGAAATTATCGGCCGGATCCGTCTGCTCTGTAAGAAGGGAACACCGCAACGGGAGTTGGTTGATGTAAACGAAGTTATTCAAGAATTGATCGTCCTCCTGCGCAGCCAGACCACGCGATACCTCATATCAGTACGGATGGAGTTGGCGGCAGATCTTCCCCAAGTTATGGGGGATCGCGTGCAATTGCAGCAGGTCATGATGAACCTCATGATGAACAGCATCGATGCGATGAAAGACGTGGATGGGACGCGCGAACTCGCCATCAAGTCGCACCGAACGGGAAACGAGCAACTTATGGTGTGTGTCAGCGATTCCGGCGTGGGGCTGCCCTCGCAGCAGGCGGACCAGATCTTCGACGCCTTCTTTACCACGAAGCCTCATGGGATCGGTATGGGATTGGCCATCTGCCGCTCCATAGTAGAATCGCATAGCGGCCGTTTGTGGGCTGCCGACAATTCCCCGCGCGGCGCGAGTTTTCACCTCATTTTACCCACCAGCTCGATGAATGCAGACCACCTATGATTGATCAAACCTAAACGCCTTGGCTGTGACAAGGCTGGCAATGAATTGGCGGGGTCGCTTGGTGTCTCCGAAGGACGAGGCAACCGATGCCCGCAGCCTAGCATTTGGGATCGAGTGGCCAGCGAGAAGTGGCACCGACCCCACGTACTGCGTAGGGGCGCGAAGTCCGAGATGGGTCAATCACGTCCTTGTGGGACGTCCGGTGTTAGCGGATACTGTTGAAAAACTCAGAATCTGAGCGAACGAGAAATTCTCGCTGCCGCGGGGCGGTAGCCATGTTCGGCCCTCATCACCCGGCGTTCAAATGATGCGGCGCTCGTAAAACTCCAGTTGATGCGCTAGATATTCCTTCAGCTCGCAGCCGCTATGGCCTGCTGTTTCCCTTGGCGGTTGAGCGCTGCAAAATCCTCATCCGAAAGCTTGATGCTCGCGGCCACAACGTTCTCCTCGAGGTGCTTCACCTTCGACGTACCTGGAATCGGCAGCATCACGGGGCTGCGCTTGAGAACCCATGCAAGCGCGATCTGACTCGGCGCGGCGCCGTGGCGCTTCGCGACCTTGTCGAGCAGCGATCCGGATCTGGCTAGATCGCCGGCCGCGAGCGGATACCACGGGATGAATCCTATCCCGCGCCGTTCGCAGTATTCGAGCACGTCTTCGCTCGCGCGATCGACGAGGTTGTAACGGTTCTGCACCGTCGCGACCTTAAACACCCTGGATGCCTCTTCGATCTCCGGAACCGACACTTCACTCAAGCCCGCATTGCAAATGACCCCGAGATCGAGCAGCGTCTTGATCGCGCCGAATTGTTCATCACGCGGCACTTTCGGATCGATGCGATGAAGTTGCCAAAGGCCGATCGATTCGACGCCAAGACGACGGCGGCTCTTGTAGGCCTCCTGAATGAGATATTCCGGCCGTCCTAGGGGCGTCCACACGTCGGGACCGGTCCGGGTTAGGCCACCCTTGGTGGCAATGAGCATGCCTCGATAGGGATGCAATGCTTCGCGAATGAGTTCTTCCGAAACATCGGGGCCGTAGGCGTCTGATGTATCGACGAAGTTAACGTCCAGTTCGGGCAGCCGCTTCAACGTTCGCAACGCTTCGGGCCGATCGGCCGGCTCGCCCCAGATGCCCGGGCCTGTGATTCTCATCGCGCCAAAACCAAGACGGTTGATCTGAATATCGCCGCCGATTTTGAAGGTACCTGATTGGGCCGAACTAATGCTCGTCATGATCGCGTCTCCTGTTACTAGCTAGTAATCTCTTCGTCAAAGGCCTCCTCTCCATAAGAACCTCAAGGCAGAAACAACGGAGTTAGGCGTGAGGCTGATGTAGATTTGCGATCCGCCGATACCATTAAATTGAATTTTAGCAATCAGAGGCCCAGCACACGCTCGTGCATTCTCGTTGAACAATGAGGTGGTTGACTCGATCGGGGCGGAAACGTTTCCAAAGTAGCCGCCCCCCGGGGGCCAGATAACTTGAAGTCGAGGTATTTTCGGAAAGTGCACTCGTTGAACTGTGGTCTTCGGGAAATTTCAGGCAAGAAAGCTTAAGGCGCAGCAAGCTGAGCGGCGCCTACATCCGGCCGGAGTGGCGGCGATTATCAGCCTAAGCCAGGGGTGGCGTTGGCGTTAACCAGACACTCGCGGGTAACTCAGCCAATTGCGGGTCTGTTCGTCGGTCCAACCGGGAACAGCGTAACCTTGGGGGACCGTAACACGTTGGCTCGGGCGTAAGTGGCCGTCGGGCGGTTTGGAGCGATGCACCGTCGCGGCGTTGGCAGAAGCACACAAAGTGACGAATAGGCCGAAGGCCAAAACAGATCGCATCCTATTTGCTCCATCTCAGTCTACCCATCGAGCCACTACCTCGAAGGATCATCGCGCGCGGGCTATCAGGCTGATCATGTGTGCACGGGCGGCCACGATCCAAGCTGCAGCGGCTTCACGATCAGTCAAATGCCTTTGATGCCGCTTGGCTCATGTGCCTGTCAAAACGCACGGAATAAAATTCAATTTAATGGTGTCGGCGGATTGCGATCCTACATCAGCTTCACGCACGTCGAGCAACGAATTGGGCAGAACATGAAGATCTACGCTCAAAGAAGAGACCGGCGCGGTGACTTGATACCCTCGATACCCGCGATAGTAACTCTAATCGTCGCAGTGGTGGGTACCGCCGGTATCCTCCTTAACGACTTCGGCCCAGGCAACGATTCGCAGCAGGGTAGCGGCAACGCGAGGATGTTGACGGCCGCGGCGGTGTCGAGGGCCGGCGCAATCGAAATTCCTCCAGAGCCGCCCGCCGGCCGGGGCTAACGAGGGAGTTCGACATGAAAAAGCTTTCCGTTCTTTGCATCGCCCTTTGCGTTGGCGTTTCAACCACCGCGGCGTTTGCCCGCGGCGGCATGGGAGCGCGTGGCATGGGATCGTCTCATATGTCCATGACGGGTATGTCCATGACAGGCGGAGCCTTAGGCACCAGCGCCGCTGCGCCCGGCACTAACTCACTGGGCACGGCGCTTGCGTCAGACGGAGTTGGCAACGGCCCCATGAAAGGACCACTGCTTGGCACCAATCCCGCCATCGACCGAGAAGAAGCGAAGGTCGACAAAATGATAAATTCGATCTGCCGGGGATGTTGATTCTTTTGGGCTGGGGGTCACACTGACCAACTACGAGTATGTCAAAATGATTGAAGCAGTCGCGGCAATTCTAGGTCTGTTTAGCGCTGGCATCTTTGTAGCTCACGCGATCGACGCTTATCGCGCGTCCTAGTGCGTCCACGCGGTGATGGCCCAATATCAACCGGCGAGCTCAGCGGACCCACCTTGGCGCGCATCGGCGTCATGAGGGCGAATCGAAACGTCGAACGGGTGTTCAATCCTGACCGCAAAGACACGCATTGGGGGAAGCGCAAGCTCAGGAGGGACCAAGTAGTGGCGCGGACAGTCTTCCACAAGCTTGCGCACCTTGATCGAGTGCAACGCGCCATGCCTTCTAAAACAGAATTTAATGGCAGAACTGAAGCCGCCTTGCCATCTAGCTAAATGACCAAGATTTAGTTCGCACTGATGGCACCACCGTGGTCGCTGGCAACTTTCGCAACTGCTGCTCTGGCGCGGGCCGTTGTCTCGGACCCCGGCTATTGCGCGCAGTTTTACCCGAACGCGAATTAAAACGGCTATCGGATTGGCCGATTCTGACAAGCAAGGAACCAGAGCCATGACAACAACTCTCGCTTTAGCCGCATCGATAATGTTGCTGATTGCGATATCAAGACAGGCGTTTGCGGAAACAGCCCCACCGGACGCGCGGTATTGGTCCGAAGCGACCGGCCCCTCAAACCCGCAAGTGGTTCACGCCTTCAATGCTTTCGATCCGGCAACGGCGACGCAGACGGCGGAGCTTAATGTGTACCGTTATCATGGCGGTCCGAAATCGAACGATTGACGTTGATGTTCTCTCCGAGAGTGCGAGATGAACGAAGTCCACTAGTCGGCGCTCGCCCTATTGACCGTAGTATTCGCTGCCGTGATGTTGGTGCGTGGTCATTTGTACCGAAAACGGGTCGACCAGAACTCCGACCCTTCCCACCGCTCAAGCGTTCATGCCGTAGAGACACGGGCTGCGTAGAAACCCCCTTGGTTGCATTGTTAGGATTTCGCGTTTGGAAGATCGGCATCATTGCCAGAAGCCGGCAAACCCGATGAGCGGCAAGGTCGACTTCGGTTACCGCAAGTCTCGGACAAGGTCACGTCAGTTTAATGAGTTGGTGGCCGCCATACGGGACGACCACGACAACGGCGAAGCGCTTCGACGAGCAACAAACCGGGATTTCCGCCGTCTCGAAGCCGATTGGAAGGTTGTTTCCAAAGCCAGAGACGAGGTTGGCATGATCAGCAACCTGGAAAGCCGCCAACAACTAACTCGCAGGCTTCACGACATTTATGAAATACAAATGCTGAAAATCCGCGGGCGGTTGAAAGTGACGAAACGATCGATACCACCATGAATAAAGCCGAGATCACCGCGCTGGTCGGCCAAGGCGCACAAGCGCGTCTCAACACCGATCACTGTCGTCGGGGTGCAGCCAAGGAACGTCGACAAAGAAAGCCTGCCCGGCAAGCGGAGGCGTGTCGCCTCCCCTAACCCCGGCGCGAGTATCCGGTCATGTACAAGACCTTGTGCGATGGATGCCGTTGCACGGTTTCCTCCGGCGAGTTTACGACCGCTTCATTTCAGCAGGGAAACGGCATGAGTTCACTGAATGACCGCGATAACCCGTTTTCGTCCTGACCTCGTTACGCCATAGCCGGTCGTATCAGACGCGCAGCCAATCGGCTGGTAAGACCTGGCGCGTATTCACGGCGGAACGCCGCTGGGCCGCCCCAGTTGCCGCGCGCACCGGCCGATGAGAAACCCGCCCCCCAAGCGATCGTTTTGGACCCCGAGCCCTAAATCACCATGACATCTCTCCAGGGCAATGTGTACCCCGCTACGTAGCCCCACCGTGAGTTGGAGGTGTCAAATGAGTTCTCTTCAGAAGAGCAAGATTATCGACCCGGAGATCGCGACAGTTAGACCGTAGAAAAGGAACGCTCAATTAGTGAAAGAGGCCGCCTCGGCTGGCGGCTTCTTTCATCTGCATCACTTCGGCGTGCCACTCCGGCTCAGCGCGCAGGCGACCTGTCAAAGGTGCTACCCTCCATCGGGCATGTCCGAAGTGCCTCCCTGCCACTTCCAACGTGGTCACCTCGTGCGCAAAAGCCCCGCGCCAATGCGGGGCTTTTTCTTAGTTATAGCCAGAGGTGCCGGGCGACGAGCCGCCGAACTGCGAGTCGCCGGTTCCGCTCAATGTGGTCGGACCGTCTGGATTGCCGTTCGGATTGCCGTAGTTCGGATGCAAGACGACTGACGGCGCAGTATCCCTCCTGACTCTCGACTCATGACGAACCGCGTGCGCAAACGCGAACGTGCTGGAGAGCACGAAAGCAGAGGCTAATGCTATTGTTGCAAGTTTCATGGGTGTGTCCTTTTTTCGTGTAGATGGTTGTGTCGCCCTTATCGTGTAGATAAGAGACAACCGCACCGTCTCCATTAAACTCGTCTTTAACCGAACCCGAATATCTCAGACAATCACGTCTCGGATTTTGCGAATGTTACGTCAAAGTTGGGATGTCGCGTTCGACAGACGGAGCTGCTTCAAGCCGGATTGATCGCACCACACCAGACTCACCCGCACCGATGCCGGCGACCCTCATAGCCGAGGAAGGTGCCGGACGCGGGGTCGTAGGAGCGATAACGCTGGGCGCAGAAAGTGGCGTTGCCGCTTTCCATCGCTGCATAAGCCCCGCTGGCCGCAGGCGGGGCCGAGGCCAGCGCGGCTTCTGGCGTCGGCGCGCCTCCGTTCAGATCGTCCGCATTGGGATGATAGAAGGCGAACAGCCCCGGCTCCTGAATGGCTGCCTGGGCGAATACTGGTGTCAGCGTCATCGCCGACAGAAGCGCTGCCGCGACAAGGGTCTTGGATGAAGTCATGGTCGTTTTTCCTGTATCGACAGATGCGAGAATTCTCGGGCGCAGAATTAAAAACGGTTCGTCGACCGGGCGTGCCCTCTGGGGCACGAGCTTCTCATTTCTCAGCATCCAAGTGCTCAGATGCCTCGAGCTAGATGTAAGCCGGCGGCGATCTCGCCCCATTAAACTAGGCTTCACAAAGCCCAATTCGTCGTGAAGAACTCGAGCTGGGTGAATGATCGTACGACGCGCCCGACCTTGCGCGGCGTTGATACGATGTGAGCAAATGTTACTTTAATCAGTCGGTCGCTGCTCCATTTCCATAGAGAAGCCACACGCTGTTGGCTTTTCATATCCAACGGAGAAATTATACGACTGAAATTAAACTTCTGTCGGCTGCACTGATCGCCGCAGCCACGCTCGCAACTCCCGCTATGGCTCGCGAGAGCCATGTAACCTTGCGGCACCACGCCAATGCGACTACCACGCCCGGCGCACGTTATATTGACGGGCGTGTCTGCTATCCGGCTCCGGCCGTGGGCGCATTTGCCACACAACCCTGGGATAACGGTCCCCCCTGCGAACCCGCGCAGGGATACTGATCCGTCCGCATCGCGAACGTAACCGCGCTCGCAGAGGTCGGGCTGGAAACGATCATCAGTCCGACTTCTTTTATAGCGCTCCCTGCTTTGCGGGCGCGCGCCAGCGTCGATCCCTACACGATCATCGCATTCTACATCAGAGCCACGGCCGCCTAAGGCTATGAAACACAGATCGTCTACATGCTGGCCACGGACGGCGAGATCATCGCTGACGAGATGCCAAAGTATCCTTTTACCCAGATCGCGTCGCGATCGACGGCAAGATCGGCAAGCCGGTGGCGGATGTCGCGCTGCACTTATCACGATGCTAATACACGCTATGTCGTATTATTCGAGCACGAGAAGACTATCCTGCACGCCATCCTCACCGACCGCGCGCCGCTGCTCAAGCGGATCATCGCCCGGCTAGTCGGCTTTGACTGCGCCTATCCCGCTTCATCGGCGAGGTCACGTTCGAGAACTTCGGGAAAGAACAGCATGTGGGGCGCTTCGACGATTGTGCCATCTGAGAGCTGATGTATTTCGGTGAAACTAGACGTCTCACCGCGTAGACGGCTGACTGGGGCCTAGCGAAAGCGCCGTGACTGGTCGTTTCCCGCGCACTGAGTCCGCTCCGGGCCAAGCTCGTCGATTCTAGTATGTTCGCCACATGTCCGGTTAGCGGGCAATCTCGGCCATGGTTCGCGTCGCACCTGGGCCGGACTTGTAAGTGTAGCGGGTAAGCTTGTGTCGTGGGATCAACGGCTTTTCGATCCGATCGTGTTGTCGGGCCGAACGGGCGTTGGTCACTTCGCGACGCCACCCGTGTCGCTGTTGTCTTTGATAACAACCACCGCGCCGTCACGCTGAATTTCGTTCTCGTGAACGGTCCCGACGGCTGGGTGATCGCGGATGTCCAGAGCCCGCATGATTCTCACCCAGTACAGAAACTAAAGAAAGGTCCCGATTCTTAATTGGCGCAGGAGCGTGAAAACGCCGCGCGCTCGTTCGGGCCAAGCCCCGAGGCTGCTCCTTCATCGAGGCAAGTATTGATCCGGTCGCTGAAAGAAGGGCGCGGTGTTGACGTAAAGTTCAGAGTCGGCGGCGCGTCCATCTGCGGCACGACCGGCGCCTCGATCTTGGGCGATGGCGGCGGCGCAGGCGGCAGTGGGTTAAATTGGGAAGATCCCGGCGGAAGGATTTGCGCTGAAGCGATACCGCCGAATGCCAGTACCGCTACAACTGTGCAGATAATGATCGATGAATGTTTCATGACTGATATCTTGTTCGCTGACATGAAGAATATCTCGTGATCCTCCCAGCAAACCGCAATTAAATTATTCTTCAGGCGCATTCTCGATCGGATCGAACCGGTCGGCTTCAAGACCGATTAAAGGAGAAGCAAGATCATTTCGATGACCACACTCGTTCGCTACTGCGGCAGCGCGTCGATCTCTTTCTTGCTGCTTGCGCCGAGGACTAAGCAGGCCGGACGAAACGGGCCGGGCTCGATCGGCCGGAGCTTGGCCCCTGCCCGGCTCGATTTGACGGGACGAAGCGCCGTGTACCGTCCTCATCGAGCTCGAATTCTGGGATGGATCCGACCATCTCCGTATCGCGCACCAGCGCGAGGCGGCGGTTGTCCAGGATCAGCCACTGCCCGTCCACACGCGCTGCGACGGGCGCATGGTCTTCCTTCGGCAGGAGGTTTCACAAGATGACGATCTTCACATCGTCATGGGACAGGCCTGCCTGCAGCAGCGCGACAAACTTCACGATCGCATAGTCCTCGCAATCACCGTGATGAGTTTGCAGAGTCTCGAAAGGAGGGCTCCAATGGTCCGCCACGCCCCATTGCACCTCATCGCTGGTGGGCGTGATTGCAAGATCAACCGCCCGGTTAATCAAGCCGACACAGGCGCGGCCCGAGCGGCCGGCGCCTTCAGCAACGATATCCAGCATTTTTTGTGCGACGACGGGACATGCTTCTTGCTCGCGGCAGCGCGCCACCTGTGTGTACCGAAAACTTAAGCTCGGGCGTAGTGGTGGTGAAGTCCGCCCAGGATGGCGTGCGAGCTGATCACACCCGTTCGCTGAACCGGGCGAGAAACCGGCGCATCCTTGTTCAAGGATCGATGCGTTCTGACGCAATTGTAATAGTCGGCGTAGGATTTCAGGACCCGACGCAAATGCATCTCGCCCAAGACAATGATGTGGTCCACACATTCACGCCGGATCGATCCGATCAGCCGTTCGGCAAAGCCATTCTGCCAAGGCGAGGCTGGTGCGGTAGGCTTGTCCCGGATGCCCATGGCGCGCAATCGGCGTGTGACGACGCTGCCATAGATCCGATCCCGATCGCGGATGAGGTGACGCGGCGCTTCATCCCAAGGAAATGCCTCTGTTATTTCACGTGCAACCCATTCTGCCGTCGGATTCGCTGTGACGTTGATCCAAACGAGCTCTCTGCGGTCTAGCCGGACAACGGCGAAGGCATAGAGCAGGTCGAAACCGATAGTTGGAACAACGAACAGGTCCATGGCGGCAATGTCCGGCGCGTGGTTACGCAAGAAGGTCCGCCATCCCTGGCTGGGTGGCCCCTGTCGTTTGACCATGTACTTGGCGACGCTCGATTGCGCGATCTCAAACCCGAGCTTGAGCAATTCGCCGTGGATGCGTGGCGCGCCCCAAATCGGATTTTCGACGCTGATCCGCCGGATCAACACGCGCAGCTCGGTGTCGATCTGCGGTCGCCCTCCCAATGGGCGGCGCGACTTCCAACGCCAGTAGCAGCGAAAGCCGGCTCGATGCCAACGCACGAGCGTCTCGGGCCGGATGATGGTGAGGACCGACAGGATTGATGGAAACCAGCGATACAGCTGGATAAAGAACCAGCGATCATGGTTCGTGAGCCCGACGCGACCATGCAGCCTCCGCCGCAAGACCATCAACTGATGTCGAAGCACCGCGTTCTCAGCTTCAAGCCGCAACTTCGACTTGAATGGCGAGGCCAGGACGGCCAGCACGAAACAGAGCAACCAGATCATCCCGCCAGCTTAGGCGATTCCATCACATCATCAACTCGGATAAGGTTTTCGGTACAGACAGCCACAGGCCAATGCAGTTCTTGCTCGCGAGACGCGAACGTGGCCGCAAATTCCAATGTCTCGATTGCGATGGTGATGACGCGCAGAAATCGGCGGAGATAGCAAGGCTGCTCACTGGCGAGCTGAGACCGTTAGAGTAAGGCCGCTCAATTGGCGGCCTCTTTCATTTTGAAGTCGCCAGTCAACGCCAATCATCATCGTCGGGATGAGTCCACACATAGGGCGTGATCTCCCGCGCCGCCGTCACCTTGATCATGTGCACGGGCGGTGCGTACCGTCCCCTCTTGCATGAACGGCATTTCAACGCAGCTTCCAGTTTGCAGATCGGCGTAGTGCGCGGCAGGTCATATCGGGTGTTGGACCCACACATTAGGTTCGACATAAACCGCGTAGTTCTGTTCAAGTGACACCAGCACAGGAGCCAGCGCGCCCGCAACTTCCGCTCTCCTGATCGCTCGAACCTCACCCCAGTCCATTGTAACCAGTCGACGATGCTCCCCACAATCGTCATGGAATAGGGTGCGATTTTTACAATTCTGCCACCGCCACTAACGTGGGTTCGCAGCCATGCGTCGATTGGTAAACCGTCGGCACGCTCCGCGCTAATGTATTCGCGCATCGGCGTTCGCGGCCGGAGATGCTTTTGGTTAGGCCGCACCGGAGCGAACATTCCCGTATAACTTTTCTCCTTTGCGCATGCCTTCAACGCATCTAACATCGCCAGCGAATTACTACTGCCTCTCGCTTTAGGGAGGAGAGCAATTTCGAGGGCGCTCATGGCATTCGGTGAGCGTCCAACGATCCTGTCTTCATGAGCCCAGCGGATTACTTGGTCCCAACCGCCGTCGGGCAATTCGGTGCGGCCCTCCACGTTGAACGCAAATGGAACACTGAACGCGCGTCCGACGACCTTCCCATCGACAAGTCCTGCAAAAGCATAGTCGAGATAATCACCGAATATAAACGGGTCAAAATAGAGCTTTGCCGCGGCGTCGTGCCTCATGAACTCCGGCCACGCAGCCTGCAAATCCTCAGAGAAGACTAAGGGCCGTAGATCGGGTCGTTCCTGTAACGAGAATATTTCTAGGTTCATTTCGGCAACTGCTCGGCCTTCACCGCAGCCTCACGAGCACTGCGAGCACTTATCCTCGCGCCAATGATCCGACCGGCGTATATTACCTGCCGGGACTACGTGCTCATGCGGGATGTTAGAACGCACCGCGAACATCAGGCAATGCCACTACCGCTCGGGGCCGTTTTCGCCCGCGGGGCACAAAGGGCAGCGTGGTGCGTTTTTTACGGCTTGTGGCAATTTTTATCGAGCCAAATTTCCCAATTGTTGCGTATTGGAGTTGCGTCGATGGCCCCGCGTGCGAATTGGAAGGGTTTTCTCAGGCTCTCACTCGTGACCTGCCCGGTTGTTTTTTTTAATGCTACGGCCACCACCGAGAAGATCAGCTTCAACCAGATCAACCGCAAGACCGGCCACCGCATCAAATATGCCAAGGTCGACGCCGA
>WNGI01005204.1_pt1 | contig 11684 bp, 10 predicted proteins | sample 5400621 | NCBI WGS metagenome assembly WNGI01 (sample SAMN13153374, study PRJNA577476) | soil metagenome | isolation source: 20 cm soil or saprolite under Garry oak tree replicate 1 | place: USA:California | collected 2016-06-15
ACCATGATCCTGGGTTGGTAGCCGGAGCGACCATCCAGATCGGCGACCGTCTCATCGATGGCAGCGTGCGCACCCAGCTGGATCGGCTGCGCCAGCGGCTTACCGGATAGGAGGGCGAATCATATGGGCATCAGTTCCGACGAAATCAGCAGCCTGATCAAGCGCCGGATCAAGGAGTTCGACGTCCCGATCCTGGCCGCGGACGTGGGCATCGTTACCGAGGTCGGCGACGGGATCGCGCAAATCTACGGCCTGCAGAGTGCACAGGCCCTCGAGTTGCTCGAATTCAAGGGCGGGATCAGCGGCATCGCGCTCAACCTCGAGGAGGATTCGGTCGGCGCGGTCATCCTCGGGCCCTATGAGGGCATCAAAGAAGGCGACCAGGTCCGGACCACCGGCAAGATCATCCAGGTGCCGGTGGGCGAGGCGCTCGTCGGCCGGGTGGTGAACGCGCTCGGAGAAGCGATCGACGGCAAGGGCCCGATCGAAACCAAAGAGTTCGCGCCGGTCGAAAAGGTGGCGCCCGGTGTCATCACCCGCCAGCCGGTGGACACGCCCTTGCAGACCGGGATCAAGGCGATCGACGCCATGATTCCCATCGGACGCGGCCAGCGCGAGTTGATCATTGGCGACCGGCAGACCGGCAAGACCGCGATTGCGCTGGACACCATCATCAACCAGAAGGGCCAGGGCGTCATCTGTATCTACGTCGCCATCGGGCAGCGAGCCGCCACCGTGGCGCAGGTCGCCGCCACCCTCGAGGCGCGGGGCGCGATGGAGTACACGATCATCGTGTCGGCCACCGCCAGCGAGCCCGCTCCGCTCTGGTACATCGCGCCCTATGCCGGCTGCTCAATGGGCGAGTACTTCATGGACCAGGGAAAGGACGCGCTGCTCGTGTACGACGACCTTTCCAAGCACGCCTGGGCGTATCGTCAAATTTCGCTGTTGTTGCGGCGGCCGCCGGGACGGGAAGCCTACCCGGGCGATGTCTTCTACCTGCACTCCCGGCTGCTCGAACGGGCGGCGCGAATGAACAAGGACAACGGTGGCGGCTCGCTCACCGCGCTGCCCATCATCGAGACGCTGGCGGGCGACATCTCCGCCTACATTCCCACCAATGTCATCTCGATCACCGATGGCCAGATCTACCTGCTGACCGACCTCTTTTACGCCGGCATCCGTCCGGCCATCTCGACCGGTCTCTCCGTCTCCCGGGTTGGCGGAGCCGCCCAGATCAAGGCGATCCGGCAGGTCGCCGGCCGATTACGACTCGACCTCACCCAGTACCGGGAGCTGGCCGCCTTCGCCCAATTCGCGTCCGATCTCGACAAGCGCACCAAGGACCAGCTCGAACGCGGCAAGCGGATGACCGAATTGCTCAAGCAGAATCAATACGAGCCGATGCCCATCGCCCAACAGGTGATCGTGCTCTTCGCCGGCACCAACGGCTACCTGGACGACGTCGCCGTAGAAGACGTCCAGGCGTTTCAGAAAGAACTGCTTCGCTTCCTGAGCAGCTCGCATCCGGACATTGAGCGAGCCATCGCGAAAGACAAAGCCGTCTCGGAGCAAAACGAGAAGGCGCTTCGGTCGGCGATCGACGAGTTCAAGAAATCGAGTCCGCTGATGCAGAAGCCCGAGCGCCCCGCCGCGGAAGGCGAAGTGGCGCCGTCAAAGGGAGGCCGGCTGCAGTCGGCCCGGCGGGCGGCCGAGCGAGAGACCGTCAAGGAGAAGTAGCCTGGCCACCCTCGCCGAGATCCGCCGCCGGATCGCCAGTCTGAAGAACACCCAGCAGATCACGCGCGCCATGCAGGCCGTCGCGGCATCCAAGCTACGCCGGGTGCAGGCCCGGGCGGAAGCCGCGCGGCCCTACGCAGACCGGATGGCGGAGGTGCTTACCGAAGTGGCTAGCCGGACCACCGGCTCGCCGCATCCATTCCTGACCGAGCGGCCCATCAAGAAACGATTGCTCATCCTGGTCACCGCAGACCGCGGGTTGGCCGGCGGCTTGAACGTCAATGCCATTCGTGCCGCGCTGACCTACATCCGGCAGGGTGAAGAGACCGTGCTCGACACGATCGGCCGAAAGGGTCGCGATTACTTCCGCCGCCTGGGGGTGCCGATCATCGCCGAGGTCTCCCAGACGGGCGACCGGCCCGAGTTGAAGGACATCCTTCCGGCGGTCACGGTGGCGAGAGATGAGTACCTGGCGGGGAAGGTCGATCAGGTTGCCCTGGTTCACACCCACTTCGCCTCCATCAGCCGGCTGGTCCCGACCGTGTCGATCGTGATCCCAGTGCAGGTCCCCGAGCGAAAGGAAGGGCTGCGGGTCGGTTACCTGTACGAGCCCGAACCCGAAGAGGTGCTGGCGCGACTGCTGCCCCGATACCTCGAGGCGCAGGTTTACGCCGCCGTTCTCGACAACCTCGCCAGCTTTTATGCAGCGCAGACGATCGCCATGCGCAACGCGACCGACAACGCCGGCGAGCTGATCGATGACCTGACCATGCTGCGGAACAAGGTGCGGCAAGCGACGATCACCAAGGAACTGAGCGAAATCGTTGGCGGCGCCGAGGCGCTGGCCGCCGGTTAGGATGTAGCAATGGCCATCGCGGAGAAAGCAAAGAAGAAGGAAGAGAAGTCCGATAAAGGGCGGGTGGGCCGCGTCGACCAGATCATCGGCCCGGTGGTTGACGTCGCGTTCGACACCGAGAACCTGCCCGAGATCTACCACGCGCTCGAGATCGACCGAGGGAAAGCCGGCCGACTGGTGCTCGAGGTGCAACAGCACCGGGGCAACAACATCGTGCGCACTATCGCTATGGCCTCAACCGACGGTCTGGTGCGCGGCCACGAGGTCAGGGACACCGGGGCGCCGATCACGGTGCCGGTCGGCAAGAACACGCTCGGCCGGATGATGAGTGTCATCGGCGACCCGATCGATGGGAAAGGCGAGATCAAGTCCGACGTCCGCCTTCCGATCCACCGGCAGGCGCCGCCGGTCAGCGAACAGGTGACCGATACCACCGTTCTCGAGACCGGGATCAAGGTGATCGACCTCGTCACCACCTTCGCCAAGGGCAGCAAGATCGGGCTGTTCGGCGGTGCGGGGGTGGGCAAGACCGTCATCGTGATGGAGCTGATCCGCAACATCGCGCAGGAACACGGCGGTTTCAGCGTGTTCGCCGGTGTCGGAGAGCGCACCCGCGAGGGCAACAGCCTGTGGCTTGAAATGAACGAGTCGGGCGTCATCGACAAGACAGCGCTCGTTTTCGGCCAGATGAATGAGCCGCCGGGTGCGCGCGCCCGGGTGGGGCTGACCGGTCTTACCCTTGCCGAATACTTCCGGGACGAGTTCGGTCAGGACGTGCTGCTCTTCATCGACAACGTCTTTCGATACATGCTCGCCGGTAGCGAGGTTTCCGCCCTGCTGGGGCGGATCCCGTCGGCGGTCGGCTACCAGCCGACGCTGGCCACCGAGATGGGCGACCTCGAGGAGCGCATCACCTCGACGAAGAAGGGGTCGATCACGTCGGTCCAGGCGGTCTTTGTGCCGGCGGACGACTACACCGACCCGGCCATCACCACCACCTTCGCCCACCTGGGCGCCACGGTCAGTCTCTCGCGGGCGATCGTCGAGCGCGGCATCTACCCCGCGGTCGATCCGCTCGACTCGTTCTCCCGGTTCCTCACCCCTGAGATCGTGGGCGAGGAGCATTATCGGGTGGCTCGCGGCGTGCAGCAGGTGCTGCAACGCAACAAGGAATTGCAGGACATCATCGCCATCCTCGGGATGGATGAGCTCTCCGAGGATGACAAGTTGCTGGTATCCCGCGCCCGCAAGATCGAACGGTTCCTCTCGCAGCCGTTCTTCGTCGCCGAGGTGTTCACCAACCGCCCCGGGAAATACGTGCCCTTGAAGGAGACGATCCGCGGTTTCGGTGAAATCCTCGACGGCAAGCACGACGATCTCCCCGAACAGGCCTTCTACATGGTCGGGACGATCGACGAGGCCGTGGAGGCGGCGAAAGGTGAAGGCGGCGGGCGGGAAGAGGCGAAGCCAAAAGCCGAGCAACCGAAGGATGGCCAGCCGAAGGGCGAGCAGCCAAAGGCCGAGCAGTCGAAGGGCGAACAGCCGAAGGCCGACCAGTCGAAGACGCCGCCACCGAAGCCCGATCAGCCAAAGAAGCCGCAATCGAAGGCCGCCGCAAAGGACGGCCAGCAGTCGCGATAATGGATGGCCGATAAGCTTCACGTCGACATCGTCACGGTCGAAGGGCGGCGGTTCAAAGGCGACGCCGACTTCGTGGTCGCTCCCGGCTCGGAGGGCGAGCTCGGCATCCTGCCGCGGCACATCCCCCTGCTGACCCCGCTGGCGCCCGGTTCCGTGAAGGTCCGCAACGAGGGCGCGGAACAGTACTTCTTCGTTTCGGGCGGGTTCCTGGAAGTGCGGCCGGACCAGGTCACGGTCCTGGCGGATTCCGCGGAGCGGGCAGACGACATCGATGAAGCCCGCGCCGAAGAGGCGCGTCGTCGTGCCGAGAGCCTGCTGCAACAGAAGCTCTCCGATGCCGACCAGGCCGCCGCGACGACCGCGCTGGCCCGAGCCGAAGCCCGGCTGCGGCTGGCGGAGCTCCGCCGTCGCCGGCGGGTCTGACCAGCGCAAATCTGATAGCCAGCATTCACGGCCCGGATCGGCGCGGACTGTTACCCTAGGGGGTCAGTGGCGCAGCTCCTGATCGAGGGGGGATCCCGGTTGGTCGGGCGTGTGCCCATCAGCGGTTCCAAGAATGCCGTCCTTCCGATCCTGGCTGCCTGCCTGCTGACGGAGGAAGAGTGCCGGATCAAGAACGTGCCACGCATCGAGGACGTCGCCACCATGGTCCGGCTCCTCGAGGGAATGGGCGTGCGGATTCGCTGGCTGGACCCTCAGCAACTCCAGGTCGATGCCGAGCGGCTGGCCAAGAGCGAGGTGCTGGCAGCCATGGCCAACCGGATGCGGGCCTCGTTTCTCCTGATGGGGCCGCTGCTGGCGCGCCGGGGCGAGGCGCGGGTGGCGAAGCCCGGCGGCGACGACATCGGCATGCGGCGGGTTGAACAGCACATCGTCGGCCTGCGCCTGATGGGCGCTCGCGTCGAGCTCGAAGACGGCGATTACGTCGCCCGCGCCGACCGACTGACCGGCGCCACTATCCATCTCGACATGCCGACGGTGACGGGTACGGAAAATCTCATGATGGCGGCCGCCACCGCTGATGGCATCACCACGATCCACAACGCCGCCCGCGAACCGCACGTCGTCGACCTGGCATTTTTTCTGGGCAAGATGGGGGCCCGCATTCAGGGTATTGGCACCGACGTACTGCAGATCGAGGGCGTACCCGAGCTGAGCGGCGCGACGCATCGCGTCATCCCCGACAACATCGAGACCGGGACCTACGCGATCGCCATCGCGGCGACGGGTGGTGAGGCTGTCCTCGAAGATGTTGTAACGGGAGACCTGCGGGCCTTGATCCTCAAGTTGCGGGCGGCGGGCGTCGAGGTGGAAGATCGGACGCACAGCCTCTGGGTGCGGGGCGGTGAGCGGTTGCAGCCGGTCGACGTGACGACCTGGCCGCACCCCGGCTTCCCGACGGACCTGCAGGCGCCCTTCGTCAGCCTCATGACGCAGGCGCACGGTCGGTGCGTCGTCTCGGAGGCGGTCTTCGAAAACCGTTTTCAACACGTGCCTGAGCTCCGCAAGTTGGGTGCGGACATCTATGTGGAAGGCCGCAGCGCAATGGTCTCTGGACCCAGCGCGCTCCACGGCGGCTCGGTCAATGTGCCGGATATCCGTTCCGGCGCTGCCCTCGTCGTGGCGGCTCTCTGCGCCAAAGGGACGACCGTCCTTGAGAATATCTATCACCTGGACCGGGGCTATCAGGACATCGTGGCCAAGCTCGAGCGACTCGGTGCGCATATCACGCGGGTCGACGGCGAGGCTGAGGTCCGGCCAGATCTCTCCAGGGTCGTAGGGGATTGAGGTCGCCGTGCTCTCCAAGAAAATTGGCATCGATCTCGGCACCTCGACGGTGCTCGTCTATGTCAAAGGCGAGGGCATCGTGGTGAACGAACCGGCGTTGATGGCAACCGATGAGAAAGGTGCACGGGTGCTGGCCGTCGGGCGGGCGGCCTCGGAACTGCTCGGACGCGGGGGCAAAGCCCGGGCCATCCGCCCGGTTCGCGACGGGGACGGCGTGGATTACGACGCGGCCGGGGCCATGGTCCAGCACCTGATCGGCCGGATCGTCGGCCGGCAACGGATTTTCCGCCCGGACGTCATGCTCTCGGTGCCGCCGATGGTGACCGGGGTCGAGCGGCGGGCGATGCTCGAAGCCACCATGCATGCGGGCGCCAAGAGCGCCTATCTGATTGACAAGCCGATGGCGGCCGCGATCGGCGCCCGAATCCCGGTGGCGACGACGGATGGGATCCTGGTTGTGAACCTGGGCGCCGGCTCAACCGACGTGGCCGCCATTGCGCAGGGCGAGATCCTCGCTCTCGAATCGATTCGGATCGGCGGCGACAGCCTCGACCGGGCGATCGAGGACGCCGTGGCAGCGACCCACGGTGCGCGGCTGCAGCCTGGTGAAGCCGAGCGCCTGAAGGTCGCGATCGGCTCGGCGACCGTTCCCGCCGCGGAGACCTGGCTCGAGGTGACCACCACCGCCACCGCGGACGGCCACAACCCCCGGCTTCGTCTCTCCGGCGGCGAGGTCCAGGTTGCGATCCAGGCGCCACTGCTCGCGATCGCGGCCGGCCTGGAGCGGGTGATCGCCCAGGCCGGCGAAGACCGGCGCCCTTCCTTGAAGCGCAATGGGGTCATCCTCACCGGTGGCGGTGCGCTGCTGCCCGGGATTGCGGAATTTCTCACGGGCCACGCGGGGATCCCCGCCCGGGTTGCTCGCGACCCCCAGAGTTGCGTGGCCGTTGGAACCGGGATGGCCCTCGACAACTTGCAAGTGATCCGGCGGGGGCAGCACTACATCACATGAGCACCGCACCTCGCCCCTCATCGGGGGTTGCCATCTTGCTCGGGGGCGGCGTCCGGGAGGCGCTGATGGCGCAACCGTTGCTGCGCGCCTGTGAGGGCGCCACGGTCTTCACCTCGGGCGACGCCGTTGGAACGCTGCTTGGTCTTCCGTCCGTGGGCCGCGCCTTCGTGTTCGATGATTCGCCGGGCGAGCTCCTGCGGGTCTTTCGGCGTTTGCGCGGCGGCTCGATCGGAACGGTCGTTGTTCCATTCCCAGCCCGATTTCTTCATCTCGCGCTGACCTACTTCGCCGGTGTTCCCCGCCGCCTGATGGTGGCCGGTGCCAACGACTGGGCCGCCACCGAGCGGCTCACCGCGGTCCGTGGGATGCACCCGGTGGAAGCCAACTGGCGCCTCGCCGCGGCCGCGGGCAACCGGCCGGTGCTCGCCCCGGGGGATGCTCCCACCTTGCACCCACCGGAGCCGGTGCGGGCGAAGGCGATCGCCCGCTGGCCCGCCTTCATCGGCGGCGGCCGGCGTCCCCTGGTCCTGATTCCGGGCGGTGGCGGCTGGTCGTCTGGCCGCTCGGGTCATTCGTGGCCGGCGGAACGCTTCGCCGTGGTGGCCAACCAGGCGACGGCGGAGCGCGTGATTCTGCTGTCCGGCGTCGGCGATGAGCGAGTCGTGCGGGAAACGCGGGGTGGCATTGCCAAGCAGACCACGGTCGTCAAGCTGGCAGACATGACGGTGGACGAGGTGGCGGTGCTCAGCGAGCTCAGCCTTGCGGTGATCGGCCACGACGGTGACGCGCTTCACGTAGCCGCGGCGGCCGGGTCGGTGGTGCTGGCGGTTGCGAGCCGGCCCGATATCCCGCCGATGGGCGAGCGGGTGGTGGCGCTCTGGGCGGAGGATTTCACCAAGTTCCCCGCCCGGCATGTCGTGGCGGCGCTTTCTCGGCAGGCTCGGATCGATACCTACGCCTGAAGGGCGGTCGAGAGCGGCGGCGACAGCACCAATTCGGGTAGCGCTCGACACCCGGGCGCTGAACCATGAGGACGCCACCGGGGTCGGGCGTTACGTGCGCGCGCTTCTCACGGCATTCCGCGAGGGTCACGGCGTCGCCGTAACGACGTATGGAGAGCGAACGCCCAGGCTCCTGGGTCCACAGGTCATGACTCCGCTCCGGATGCGGCGGGATCGCGCCCAGCTCATCCATGGTCCCGCCAATTCGCTGCCGCTGCTTTTCGTCGGTCTTCCTGGCGTGGTCACCATTCATGACCTGGCAATCTATGCTCACCCCGAATGGTTTCCGGGGGACCAGTGGTTCGCGACCAAAGTGGTGGTTCCGCGGTCTGTCCATCAGGCGCGCATGATCATCTGTCCGTCGGACGCGACGAAGGCGGCCACCATGCGACTCTTTGGTGTGGAGGCGGCGCGATGCCGCGTAATTCCGCACGGCGTCGAGACCGAGTTCGCGCTTCCGGCATCGCCGTCGGTGCGGGCTGAGGTCCAGACCCGCTACGCTCTGCCGGACCGGTACGTTCTGCAGGTGGGGACGGTTCAACCGCGGAAGAACTACATCACCACGCTGCGGGCCCTGGCGCGGATCCCCGCGCCGGAACGCGTTCCGCTGATCGTGGTGGGCGGCTTTGGCTGGAAGTACGGTCCGGTGGTCGATGCGGTGCGCGACCTCGAGCTGACTGGCTCGGTGCGCTTCGTCGGCTATGCCGGAATGCCCGACCTCCCAGCGCTCTATCAGATGGCGCAGGCCGTCCTTTTTCCCTCACTGGATGAGGGGTTCGGTCTGCCGGTGCTCGAGGCATTCGCCGCAGGCACCCCGGTGATCGCATCCAACGCCGGTGCCATCCCGGAAGTCGCCGGGAACGCGGCCCTCCTTATGGCGCCGGAGGATGACGAGGCGCTGGCGGCCAACCTGCGCCGCCTTCTCGGGGACCGCGAGCTGCGCGATCGTCAGGTGGCCGCCGGTCGCGCCCGGGCGGCCACCTACACCTGGTCCGCGAGCGCCGCCGCGCACCGCGCGGTCTACGAATCCGTCATTTCTGCCTGACCCCGTCGAGCGGCGGCGTCGAGCACTCGCCAGGTCTTGTGGGCGGCGGCGTCCCAGGTGAACTCGGCGCTGCGCGCGGTCCCGGCCGCGATCAAGCGTTGCTGCAGCGCGGGGTCACCGGCCAATTCGAGCATCGCCTGACTCCAGGCACCCGGATCGTCCGGGCTGAGCAGGATGCCCGCGCTGCCCACGATCTCAGGAAGCGCCCCCGCGCTCGAGGCGATCACGGCCGTTCCGCAGCCCATCGCCTCCAGTGCGGGAAACCCAAAGCCTTCAAAGCGTGACGGGAGCGTCAGCGCCACGGCTCCGGCGTAGAGGGCGGGCAGATCATCCGGGGACACGTAGGCAAGGGTGGTCACGACATCATTCGCCGGCGCCGCATCGTGGTCTGGTCCGGCGAGAACCAGGTTCACGCGGAGACCACGCCGGCGCGCTTCGTCGAATGCGCGGCGCAGCATGGACAGGTTCTTGCGGGGATGATTCCGGCCGACGTAGAGGAAGTACGGGCCGGCGATGCCCAAGCGATGCATGACGTGCGCCACCCTGGCCGGGTCCTGCGGGCGCATCCGCGGATCGACACCGGAATGCACCACGGCCACCCGTCCGCCGGGCACGTGATAGAAGCGGACCAGGTCCTCGGCCGTCGCTTTCGACACAGCGATCAAGCGGTTCGCGCGCCGAGCCGCGTAGCGGGTTGTGGCCTCGAGATACCAGCGGGCCCGGCGCGAGTAGGAGCGCGGCTCGCGGCGATGGCCCACGTCGTGAATGGTGACGACCGCCTTGAGACCAAGAGCGAAGGGCAGGACGTGGCTGGGGATGAACGTGACGTCGGGCCGCTCGCGGCGAAGCGCCTGCCGCAGTCGCCAGTGCGTCCACAAGCGCGGGAACGGAATGCCGCGCCATTCGACCGCCGGGGGCAACCATGGTGGCGGATCGCTCGCATTCGCGTACACGCGCATCGTGCGATCAGCCCTCGAGGCGGCCAGGGCCTCGATGATGCTCCGCGCGTAAATCTCCGTCCCCGTCGCCAGCCGGCGGATGGCGGGACTTCCGTCGATCCCGACGATCACCGCTTCACCACGACTGGACCGCACCGTGCAGCTCGACCGGCGGCCTCGCTGATCCGCTAGCATCGCGGCAATGTCGGGGAAGAACTCGGTGCCCGAAGGGATTGCGATCGACCTGTTGTTTGCGGCTCAGCCGTTTACCGGTCTCGAGCATCACGCGCTGCACGTCCTTCGCGGCCTCCACCAGGTCGGGGCATCGGTCGATGTGCTGGTGCCCAGCGATGTCATTCCCGGCATTCAGGATGCGGTAAAGGGCCATCGCGTGGTGCCATTTCCTCGCGTCCCACGCGGCCTGCGAATGGGCCGCGAACAATGGTCCTTCCCATGGCGGTTTGGGACCTACCCGCGCGCGCTGCGGCTCCTGCACTCGGTTCTCGGGGTCGCCCCCCTGCTCAGCGGCGTGCCACTGGTGCTGACCGTCCCCGACCTCACCTATCGGATCCGCCCTGACGACCTGCATCCGCGTGCCCGCTGGTACTTCGGGATGCTTGGCCCGCGGAGTATTCGGCGGGCGCACCGCATCATGGTCTCATCCAAAGCGGTGAGCCGCCAGGTCATCGACCTGTACCATATCGCGCCGGAGCGAGTCGCTTACGTCCCGCTGTGCGCCGATGCGACCTTCGGACCACGGCCGCCGGCGGAGGTCGCCGGTGTGCGAAAGCGCTTCGGGTTGCCCGAGCGGTATGTGCTCTACGTCGGCACCATCGATCCGCGGAAAGATCTTGCCCGCTTACGCGCCGCTTACGAGTTGCTTCCGCCTGACCTGACGGATGATTCGGCGCTGGTTTTCGTCGGCCGGACCAACCGCGGAGCCGAGCGACTGGCGCGGCAGGTCCGACAGGCGGGACCGCGCAGTCACGTGATCGCGCTCGACTACGTCCCGCGCGAGGTCCTGCCGGCGATCTACAGCGGCGCCTCGCTCTTCGTCTACCCCTCGCGGTACGAAGGCTTTGGCCTGCCGGTCCTGGAGGCCATGTCCTGCGCCACCCCGGTGATCGTCTCCTCGGCGGAGGCCCTGGTCGAGCTGGTCGATGAGGCGGGAGTGGTGTTGCGCACCGAGAGCGTGGAGGAGTTGACCCAGGCCATGGAACGGCTACTCCGCTTCGATGCGGAGCAGTCTCGCCTTCGGAATGCCGGCCTTCAGCGGTCGAAGGCGTTCAGTGTTGAACGGCTCGGCCGCGAGACGGCGGAGGTCTACCGGCAGGCATTCGCCGCGTGACGCGATTCACGCTGCTCGGGGTTCCGATCGACCCCCTCAGCGAGGCCGAGGCGGTTGAGTGGGTGGCCCGCGCGCTTCTGGAGGGGCGGCCGCGCCTGGTGATCAGCGTCAACCCGGAGCGGATCATGCAGGCCCAGCGCGACGCCGAGTTCGCGGCCATCCTGCGTCGCGCCGACCTGGCGCTGGCCGACGGCGCCGGTGTTCTCTGGGCGGCGCGACGGCTCGGCCATCGGTTGCCCAGCCGGCTGGCCGGGGTCGACTTCGTCACGGCGCTGGCGGCCCGCGGCGCCCACGAAGGATGGCGTTTTTTCTTTC
>WNGI01005899.1_pt1 | contig 11683 bp, 10 predicted proteins | sample 5400621 | NCBI WGS metagenome assembly WNGI01 (sample SAMN13153374, study PRJNA577476) | soil metagenome | isolation source: 20 cm soil or saprolite under Garry oak tree replicate 1 | place: USA:California | collected 2016-06-15
TGATCTCCCCGGTGACCGGGCTCTTTTGCCACCGTCACTTCGCAGGAATAATCCCGCGAACCTTAGCGCCAGCGTCGGGGCGCCAGGACCACACGACTTCGCCGTCCGCGTCAGCGTCATTCGTCCGCGCGCCATTTGACCTGCGCGCCTGATGCTATCGCGTCCATCGCATCCCGTACCCAACGTCCGTGACGATCGCGAGCCGCCCCTCTTGCGGGAACGAGACAGGCAAAGAAAGCCACTGATTTGGGGGTGAGATCAACTGCGGCACATTGGCACGACGGGCAAGTCGGTTTTCTCGCAAGCGGACGCTTTGCATCGTCTCTCCATCGTCATTCCGGGGCGACGCGCAAGCGTCGAGCCCGGAATCCATTTCACGACCGAGCACATGGTCGAATGGATTCCGGGCCCACGCCATCCAAGTCGGCTGTTGCCGACTTGGACAAATGAAATAGCCGAACTCGGGTAAACCCGAGTTCGGGCGGCGCGTCCCGGAATGACGATGAATGTGCGGCTATCGATTGTCGCTTACGCATTGGTCCACAATTTTCTTATCTGTAGCCGGCAAGTGTTCGTACTCCGGCCGCTCCTTCTCTTGATTGCCGATCGAGGCGTAGCTGCGAATATAAGTGTCTACGGGCAGCTTCCGGGAAAGACACTCACAAAGCGATGCGTTTGCTGTGGTTAGAGCGCATTGCAATTTTTTGCGATGCTTTATCGCATCGACAGCACGCAACGCCTGCTCAAATTGGCTGGCGCTCTCTAATTCTTGAAGCGACCGTTGGGACAGCGCGTCAGATGAAAGGATGACGGCACAAATCACAATACCGACAAACCATCTAAACATCTGTGCCCTCGCACGTCGAATGGGCGGCGGTTATACCACCAAAGAGAAAGCCAGAATAATCGTCGGGACGGAGGCGGCGCTGGCTAATACGGGTGGTTTGCCGTACCGGCCATCGCATTTCTATCGGCGCAAATGATAAATCTCTTCATTTCATTTTCTCGAAGTACATGTAGCCTTGTCGCATGTCTTCCACTGCTGTTGGCGATGTGCCTCATGTAACCAGTAAGACCGAACGATTGCCTCGAAGGCTTACACGCCTTGAAGTGCATCACCACCCGCAATCTCCGAGTATAAGAGGAAAACATGAGTCAGGCGAAGCATCCGGGCCAAGTCGAGATCACCTTCAGCTACACGCGTCACGTCGGCCCCAGATACGTACACGGCGGCTTGACATTGCAGTTCGATTCGCTACGGCCATATGCCTTTGTATCTCGCGCGGCGCCGATAACTACGGCACATCGATTCGAGAAGCTGTTGAACAGGTCCTCCAAGAACGTCAAGGACACACGCAGTCAACGTTAGTTGTACTAGGGCGTGTACTCATTACGCGCAGATGTCCGGTCTTGAGGGCTAAGCGGAAATGTTCCGCTCGGTCAGAGCATTACCGGTTTTGACCCGACTCGGACATTGGGGTCACTGGTTTTGGCCGAATTGTGCCACGCCCCGGCCAATATGAGGTCTTTTGGATGGGCGTGGGGTCGTGTAGTCTTCTTTAGAGCTGCTCTTCGAGACGGGACGTGCCGACGTCTCCGTTCGAGATGGATGGCAGCGGGGAATGCCGTCGGCGGGCATCGCACTCTCAATAAAACCGACAGTCCTTTTGTGCCGGTCTCTCACCGAGCACTCGCCGTGCGCACGGGCACACGACGATGATTGCGCAAAATGCTCGCTTTGACCGCAACGAAGGGTGGCGCGCGATGACTTTGCAACAGTCGAGAATCTGCAAAGGGTGTTGGCAGCAGATGCATCTGCCTGTGCCGCTACACGGGGTGCTGTCGGTGCCATTTCGAGCGTTCGGCATTCGCCCAAGCAAGATGAACCCGAACACCTGCACGATCTGCGAGTTGATGTTCACGACGGTGATGAGGGCCCGTAAGGTCAACATCGACGCGACTATCCTGTTTGCCGATCTGAGGGGTTACACCGGGCTGTCGCAGTACCTGCCGCCCGACGCCATTTCAGGATTGCTCGACGCGTTCTATGATGAATGCGCGAACGCCATTTGGGAGCATGATGGGCTTCTTAACAAGACCATTGGAGACGCCGTCATGGCTGTCTTCAATTTTCCTATCAGGTCCGAAAATCATGCCAATCGTGCCGTATTCGCTGCGCGAGAGATACAGCAGCGCTGGCGTGCCGAGCGCGAGAAGCTCGCCAAAACGCTGGGCGTCAATAGCAGCGAATTAGGGGTAGGCATTGGCATTCATTCTGGAGAACTGAGCTTCGGGGAATTCGGTCGGTCGCATCGAGACCTGACCGCAATCGGCCCGGTTGTAAACACTGCTTCGCGGGCGCAATCGGTCGCTGATGCCGACCAGATTCTTGTCACACGGGAAGTCTATCGGCTCGCGCGCTCAGATTTGTCGGACAGCCAAGCAAAGACGTATCGCCTTAAAGGTTTTGAGGCGCCAATCGAGCTTTACACGGCATAGCGCAGCGCTCAAGTTTTTCAACGAGGAACTCCCACGGCTACGGAAAAAGGGCGCGCTATCTGGGAATAGGCCGCCCCAGTTGGTGGCCTCTTTCATTTCAAGCCAAGCGTCCAATGTCTCCATTGGCACAACGCGGAAATCCCGCGATGTCCGCTTTCGCGCCGCTATCAGGGGCATAGCGGACGTCAAACGGCGTCCCCCGATTTTATGAGTACACGCCCTAAGCCACATCGAGTGGGACGAAGTCGCGTCTTGTGAGATGGGCTTTCGAAGAGGGGCGGCGGCTGCAACCCGCGCGGCATTCGAGGTGTAGGATATCCAGCCGGGGATGATCGGAATTTCGGTGACAGAGCTGGTGCAGTCCAAGCCTGTCACAGAAATTAGCGTGTGTCATTCCAGGGGTGCGGTCCAGAGCACTTCATCCGCGGAATTGTCATTCCGGGGCGACGTGCCAGCGTGGAGCCCGGAATCCATCGCGTCACGCGATAGGATACGGAGTGATCGAAGACCGCCACCACTCCCTTGCTGGGGGCCGCTCTCGCTCGCCCGTCAATCTGGCGGAAGGGCGATGGGTTTCGCGAGAGCTCAACCCATCGGGCTGACGATGGCCGTGACACCGTTGCCGCCGACGGCTCTTTTCAACCGTCAAGCCCGATCAGTGAAGCAGCCGATATTCCACGATGTAGACGGCGGCGCCGCCGAGATAACCCAATAGAGCAAGGCCGCTGATCCGGCGGACATACCAGAAGAAGTGAATTTGTTCGAGGCCCATCGCGGCCACGCCCGCCGCCGAACCGATGATCAGGATCGAACCGCCCGTGCCGGCGCAGTAGGCGACAAACTCCCACAGAAAGCTGTCGGGGGGATATTGGGTCAGGCTGTACATGCCCATCGACGCCGCAACGAGTGGAACGTTGTCCACGATGGCGCTGAGCAAGCCAAGCAAGACCACGATCACGTCTTGACGTCCGACGGTCGTGTCCAGCCATTTGGCCAGCATCTCGAGAACGTGGGTGTGTTGGAGGGCGGCCACCGCCAGCAATATTCCGATGAAAAAGACGATCGAACTCATGTCGATCCGGGTCAAGGCGTGAACCAGGGTCAGGGGTTTCTTTTCGTCTTCTTCCTTGTGCCGATGAATCAACTCACCGACCATCCAGAGAATGCCCAAACCGAAAAGTATTCCCATGAACGGCGGCAGGTGCGTGACAGTCTTGAATGCGGGCACCATCACAAGGATACCGAGTCCCAGGTAGAATGTGATGTTGCGTTCATACAAGGCGATTTTGGAGGTTTCGCGTTCCCCGTCGCCCGGCGGAACGACGTCCCGGCCCCTTAGAAACATGCCGATCACAAACAGCGGAACAACCAGGTTCACCAGCGAGGGCAGGAAAACGCCCTTGATGATCGCAAGCGGCGTGATCTGTCCCCCGATCCAGAGCATCGTGGTCGTCACGTCGCCGATCGCCGACCAGGCGCCGCCGGCATTGGCCGCGATGACGATCATCGCCGCGAAGAACAGGCGGTCGCTTTGGTTGCCCAACAGCTTCCTCGTCAGCGAGATCATGACGATCGTCGTCGTCAGATTGTCGAGTATGGCGCTGAGAAAGAAGGTGACGAAACCGACAAGCCACATCAAGGTGACTTGCTTCCTGGTGCTGATGAGCGAGGTGATGACCTCGAAGCCGTTGTGAGCGTCGATCACTTCGACGATCGTCATGGCCCCGATCAGGAAGAATACGATCTGGGCGGTGGAGGACACCGACTCGTCGAGCTGCTTGCCGATCAGATCGTAATCGCCGCTCAACACGGCGTAGACCGTCCAAAGCAGTCCGGCACCGAGCAGTGCGGACGCAGACTTGTTGACCTTGATAGGGTGTTCCAGCGCGATCGCAGCGTAGGAGATAACGAAAATCGTGACGACTGCGCCTAACAAAATTCTGTCCCCTTAAACCCGTCGGTCAGCGCGCACGATCAGACATCCGAGCGGCGCTTCGGCTACGCCACAAAGCTTGCCCGCGGTCCGCGCTTCCCCTGGCCGGCGCGAGGAGGCGCATGCGACGCGCGACCTGCTACTCCGACCGCCCTTGCCGTGAGCTGCCGAAAAGCAGGCGATGCGATCAGTTCTTCGGCTGCCCGAAGTCGAGCGGCGGCTGGTCCATCTGCGGAATCTCGATCTTGATGGTATTCGGATCGATCGTCGAGGCTGCCCCCTTGTAGTGCATCACCATCGACGGGAATAGGATGACCAGCAGCACCATGATGACCTGGATCACGACGAACGGCACCGCGCCCCAATAGATCTGGCCTGTCGTAACCGGCTCCATCCGCTTGCCGGTCACGCGGTCGAGATAGGAATCCTTCGGCGCCACTGAGCGCAGATAGAACAGCGCGAAGCCGAACGGCGGATGCATAAAGGACGTCTGCATGTTGACGCCGAGGATCACGCCGAACCAGATCAGGTCGATGCCCAGTTTTTCCGCCGCCGGTCCGAGCAGCGGAATGACGATGAAGGCCAGCTCGAAAAAGTCGAGGAAGAAGGCGAGAACGAACACGAAGGCATTGACGAAGATCAGAAAGCCGATCTGGCCGCCGGGCAGGGAGGTCAAGAGATGTTCGACCCACACATGGCCGTTCACGCCATAGAAGGTCAGCGAGAAGACGCGCGCGCCGACCAGGATGAAGACCACGAAGGCAGACAGCTTCGCGGTCGACTCCACGGCCTGACGGACCAAGTCCCAGCTCAGCCGGCGTTTGGCGGCGCCGAGGATGAGTGCGCCTGTGGCCCCCATGGCGCCGCCTTCCGTCGGCGTTGCGATGCCGACGAAGATGGTGCCAAGCACCAGGAAAATCAGGAACAGCGGCGGGACCATTACGAAGGTAGTCTGTTGCGCCATCGCGGAGAGGAAGCGGAACCCGGTCAGCTTGTCGATGACCCAGTTCACAACCGCGACGAAGAACGCGAACAGGATGCCAAAGAACATGCTGAGCACGACGAAGTCGGCGCCGTGTGTCTCGGAATTTCGCATCATGAACCAGCCGAAGCCGACGCTAGCAAGGGTCAGCACGCCGAGCGACATCAAACCACGGCCGCCGTTCTTTTCGCGGAAACCGACGGCGTCGGCAGGCAGGCCCGGAGCCGCCTTCGGAAATATCAGCGTGACGATGAAAGCGTACAGGGCATAGAGACCGGCGAGCACCAATCCCGGAACGAATGCGCCCTCATACATATCGCCGACGGACTTGCCGAGCTGGTCGGCCATCACGATCAGCACCAGCGACGGCGGAATGATCTGGGCCAGCGTGCCGGACGCGGCAATGATGCCGGTCGCCATCCGCCGGTCGTAACCGTAGCGCAGCATGATCGGCAGCGAGATCAGGCCCATCGAGATCACGGAGGCTGCGACGACGCCGGTGGTGGCCGCAAGCAGCGCGCCGACGAAGACGACGGCATAAGCCAGGCCGCCGCGGATGGTGCCGAACAACTGCCCGATCGTGTCGAGCAGGTCTTCCGCCATGCCGGATCGCTCCAGCACCAGTCCCATGAACGTGAAGAATGGGATCGCGAGCAGCGTGTCATTGTTCATCACGCCGTAGACGCGTTCGGGCAATGCCTGCAGGAAGTCGGGGTGGAATTGACCAAGCTGAATGCCGACGACCGCGTAGATAAGCCCCACGGCGCCAAGTGAAAATGCTGCCGGATAACCGAGCAGCAGCACGATCACCAGCGACGCAAACATGATCGGCGCCATATTCGCGATAAGAAAAGCAGTCATCTAGTCCCCCTGCGATCGCGACCGACGATCAGCGTTGTTCGATCGCCTCGACGAGGTGTTCGACCTCGGCTTCGATAGCATTCACCTGCGATGCGTGTGGATCGGGAATAAGTCCGCGCATGACCGCGATACGCTTGATCAGTTCGGATAGGCCCTGAACGAACAGAAACGCAAAGCCGATGATGATCAGTGATTTGGCGGGCCATTGGGGAAGCCCGCCCGCGTTGCCCGACTGCTCGTTGATTTCATATGAGCGCACAAAGAACGGGCCGCCCGTGATGACCATGACGATGGTCAACGGCAGAAGAAAAAATGCATGCCCGATCAGATCGATGATGTCGCGGACGCGCTTGGGCAGCAGATTGTTCACGATATCGATGCGAATGTGTTCGTTGTCGAGCAGCGTCCAGGGCGAACACAGCAGGAAAACGATGCTGAACAACACCCACTGCAGCTCGAGCCAGGAGTTTGACGAGGTGTCCAGGGTCTTGCGCACGATCGCGTTGGCGGCGGATACGACCACGGCGACCAGGATCAGCCATGCCAGACGCTTTCCAGTCCAGCGCGTGAACGCATCGATCCCGCGGCTCACTTTCAGGAGCGATTGCAACGATAGGTCCTCCCCCAACTGCGCCTGTGCCGTCCTGGTTGCACCCGTCGGGCGCGGAGGCTTGTGGGCTTATTGAGCCCGCTAGCGTAAGGCAGCCGCACCAAACCAGCGGCGAGCCCAGCCGTCAATTGGAAGTTTGTTGATATTGAAAGGGAATTAGCCCGTGGGATAGGCCGCCGTCCCGAAATCCGAAGCCGCCGCTGGACTCTTATGGCGGCTGATACTCCGGCGGCAATACTGGCGTGACCGATGATAGATCGTGCGGCGTCGGCCGGCTCAGCCGCCGGTCACGCTCATATGGCGGCTGACGCTTGGGCGGTTGTGGCGGCGATCGATGATGAAGTCATGGCCCTTCGGCTTCAAGCCGATGGCACGGTCGATCGCGGCCGAGAGCAACTCGTCACCCGCGGAGGCGCGCAAGGGTTTGCGCAAGTCCGAGGCATCCTCCTGGCCGAGGCAGGTGTGCAGCGTGCCGGTGCAGGTGATCCGCACCCGGTTGCAGGATTCGCAAAAATTATGCGTCATCGGCGTGATGAAGCCGAGCGTGCCAGAGGTCTCGCTGACGCGGACGTAGCGCGCGGGTCCCCCCGTGTCGTCGGCGAGGTCGGTCATCGTGTACTGCTTGGCAAGGCGCGCGCGCACCAGCGACAGCGGCACATATTGATCGATGCGCCCTTCGCCGATCTCGCCCATCGGCATCACCTCGATCAAGGTCAGCGCCATGCCGTTGCCGTGCGCCCATGCGATCAGCGAGGGAAGCTCGTCCTCGTTGAGGTTCTTCAGCGCCACGGCGTTGATCTTGACGGCAAGACCCGCCGCTCGCGCGGCCTCGATGCCGGCCAACACCTTGTCGAGCTCGCCCCAGCGCGTGATGCCGCGGAATTTCGCGGGGTTGAGCGTGTCCAGCGAGACGTTGATGCGGCCGATGCCGCAGTCGCGCAATTCCTGCGCAAAGCGCGCCAATTGCGTACCGTTGGTCGTCATCGTCAGTTCGCGCAGAGCGCCGGTCTTGAGGTGACGCGACAGCGAGCGCACCAGCGACATCACGTTGCGCCGGACCAAGGGTTCGCCGCCGGTCAGCCGCAGCTTCTTCACGCCCTTGGCAATGAACGCCGAGCAAAGCCGGTCGAGCTCCTCGAGCGTGAGCAGGTCGGCCTTCGGCAGGAAGGTCATGTCCTCGGACATGCAGTAGAAGCAGCGCAGGTCGCAGCGATCGGTCACCGACACCCGCAGATAGCTGATGGTCCGCCCGAACGGATCGGTCATCGGACGTGACAGCGCGGGGAGAGAATTCGGTGAGGTTCCGTTCATGCGATGGGGCCTGGTTACGATACGCGCAGCCACGATCGGCGCGGCTGGGAGCTATGTTGGACGCAATCTAAGCACGATGTGGCTGGTCGGCAATGCACGCATTTGCGGCCTTTACAGTGCTTGGGCCGGCGTTAAGCCTCGATGCGGCGCGCGCGGTTAGCGGCTGGGCTGTGCTGGTGCAGCATTCGGATCGGGGAACGTTGCGTCTGCGGGCGCCGCCGCTGCTGCGGGCTTTGGTTTCTTCGGCCGCATGGGTTTGCGGACCGGCTTCGGCGGCGGGCCAGCCGGCTGCAGTTCTGCGAAGACCGGATTTGGATCCGTCACCGTCGTGGCCGGGGTGGCAAGATCGCCGGGATTGCGGATCAGTTGAACCTGAATCGTCGCGGGCTGGAACTTGTTCAGAGTGTAGGCGACCGAGAAGCCGGTATCGGGTGCAGGCACCGAGACGGAGCAGGGTGTCTTGCAGCCCGGGCCGAGCGACGTGCGCGCGTCGGCGCCCGGCGGGTTCGATTCGAGCTGCACCTGGACCGTTGGCGGTGTGGACTTGAAGTAGTCTAAGGAGAAAGACGAGCAGCCGCCCAGGCTTGCCCCCACTATCGCCATCGCAATGACACGACGCATCTTCGATCCGCCACCACCATCCACCGGCTGCGGCAAACTGCCACAATCCCCAAATTCGACCATAAGAGCGTCAGCACAACCGCGCAACCATGCTGCCGTGCACCGTTAATTGATGGTTAACAATGCCGTGCAGCGATTTGGAATATCGAATTAGACCAAGGTCTTATATCGATCACCGGGGCGAGCGATCAGATCGCTCACGGCTCCCGGCAGCTCACGCATATGCGCGATCAGCAGGTCGGGCTTGAGATCGGCGATCGGAACGTCGGTATAGCCAAAGGTCACGCCAATGACTGGCACGCCCGCCCGCCGGGCGACGCCGATATCGGTACCGGCATCGCCCACCATGATCGCAGAGGAGAGGTCTCCACCGGCGCGGGCGACCGTCTGCCGCAAGATCATGGGATCGGGTTTCGAGACACCGAAGGTGTCCGCGCCGCAGACGGCCGCAAAATGTGGGCTCAACCCCAATTCATCGAGCAGCCGCTTCGAGAGCCATTCGAGCTTGTTGGTGCAGACAGCGAGGCGGTATCCGCGCCCGGTCAAATCTTCGAGTGCGTTTTCCAGGCCGTCGAACGGGCGCGAGCCATCGGCGATATGGGCGGCATAGTAGTCGATGAAGTCCGCGGTCAGGCGGGCGATGTCCTCTACGCCGAGGTTACGTCCTTCCAGCTCCAGCCCGCGTTCGATCAGCTTGCGGGCGCCGGCGCCGATCATGTTGCGCGCGGAGGCAAGCGGCACCGCCGGCAAGCCCTCGCGATCGAGAATGAAGTTGAGCGCGTTGATCAGGTCGGGCGCCGTGTCGACAAGCGTGCCGTCAAGATCGAAGACGATGGTGGGGGCTGAGGTCATGGGGATGCGCTATCCATCCCTGCGTGATTATGCAAGACGGACCTGCAAGGCCTTTAAGTAGATCTGCACGAAAAACCGCACATCCGCAGCCATGGCGAAGGCGGCCACATCGTCAACACCGCCTCGATGGCGGGGATGAATGGCGGTGTCACCTTCAGCCCCTACACGGCGAGCAAGTTCGCCGTGGTCACCCCTTTTGGGGCCATTTCAGCGCTATTTCCCGCCGCCAAACAGGGCTAGACAGGCGCCGTCCGGGCAGCGCCGTCCGGTAATCTCTGGGGTTCGGGATAGCTCTCGTGTGACCATGGACGAATTGAAACGGCTGGCGGCAGCGCGTGCGCTCGATGGTGTGCGCGACGGCATGAAGCTCGGGCTCGGCACCGGCTCGACTGCGAAGCATTTCGTCGAATTGTTGGGCGAGCGGGTGCGTGCCGGGCTGAACGTCGTTGGCGTGCCGACCTCGGAGGCGACCCGCGCCGATGCGGTGCGTTGCGGCATTACCTTGACCACGCTCGACGACGTCGACCGGCTCGACCTGACCGTCGACGGCGCCGACGAGATCGATCCCGCGCTCAATCTCATCAAGGGCGGTGGCGGTGCCTTGTTGCGCGAGAAGATCGTGGCCGCGGCATCGGATCGCATGATTGTGATCGCCGACGAGTCCAAATGGGTCGAGGCGCTCGGCCGCTTTCCGCTGCCGGTCGAGGTGATCCCGTTCGGGCTCGCGGCGACCCAGCGCGCGATGGCCACAGCGTTTGCGGAAAGTGGCGTTTCCGGGCAAATGGTGGTGCGAAAGGGCGGAGAGGGCCACTTTTTCGTCACCGATGGCGGCCACTGGATTGTCGATGCCCACCTCGGACGAATAGAAGACGCCCCGCATCTCGCGGGCTTGCTGAGTGCGATACCCGGCGTTGTCGAGCACGGGTTGTTCATCGACCTCGCGAGCACGGCAGTTCTGGCGGGGGCGCAAGGGATTCGCGTTGTTGAACGGCGCCAGCCGTAAATTCCAGGGAGAAGCGGAATGAAGAGCGTTTTGAGAATCTTGCCGGCTGCGTGCCTCGCACTGGGACTGGCTTTGGCCGGCTTGTCGGCCGCTGCGCAACAGCCGGCAGCGCCGCCGCTCAAGCCGGCTTCGCCGGCCGCGATCGCCGCGGCCAAGGAGATTCTGACGATGAAGAATGCGAGCGCGATGTACGCCAACGCCGTTCCCAGCATCGTCCAGCAGACCAAGGACACGCTGCTGCAGAACAACCTCAACTATCAAAAGGATCTCAATGAGGTAGCGGTGATCGTGGCCCAGGCTCTCGCCGGCCGCGAGAAGGAGATCGGCGACGGCATGGCGCAGGTCTATGCCAACGAGTTCACCGAGCAGGAGCTGACGGGTCTCGTGGCCTTCTACAAGTCGCCGCTCGGCCAGAAATATGAACCAGTGGGCGCAGGTCTTTGCCGAGCAGGTCAACGCCCAGTTCCGCGCCGAGATGCGCAAGCGAGGCAAGCAGATCTGATCTCTCTCTTAACGGGTCGGGGTGGACAATGGCTCAATTCGACGTCGACCTGTTTGTCATCGGAGGAGGTTCGGGCGGCGTGCGCGCCGCCCGAATCGCGGCCGGCCACGGCGCCCGCGTGGTGATCGCCGAAGAGTACCGGATGGGCGGCACCTGCGTGATCCGCGGCTGCGTGCCGAAAAAGCTGTTCGTGATCGGCTCGCATATCCGTCACGAGATCGATGACGCCGCGGGCTTCGGCTGGAGCATTCCGGAAGCTACCTTCGACTGGCCGACCATGGTCGCCAACAAGGACAAGGAGATCGCGCGGCTGGAAGCGGCCTATACGACCAATGTCGAAAAATCCGGCGCGCGCATCGTCAAGACACGTGCGGTGATCGTGGCCCAGGCTCTCGCCGGCCGCGAGAAGGAGATCGGCGACGGCATGGCGCAGGTCTATGCCAACGAGTTCACCGAGCAGGAGCTGACGGGTCTCGTGGCCTTCTACAAGTCGCCGCTCGGCCAGAAAT
>WNGI01005205.1_pt1 | contig 11682 bp, 10 predicted proteins | sample 5400621 | NCBI WGS metagenome assembly WNGI01 (sample SAMN13153374, study PRJNA577476) | soil metagenome | isolation source: 20 cm soil or saprolite under Garry oak tree replicate 1 | place: USA:California | collected 2016-06-15
AATCCCGCCAGCATCTCCTTCACCGCGTTCATCGCGGCGTTGAGCTTTTCGGGATCGCGTGAGCGGACGACCAGATTGGTGTTCGGCTTCTTGTCTTCGTCCTGAAACGGATAGCTGCCGATGATCGTATCCGGATGCGCGTTGGCGATTTCGCGCAAGGGACCGCCGATGTCGCCTTCCCTTGCATTGGCGCGAACCGATTCCGACAGCATCCGCACCCCCGATTTCAGCTTCGGCGCGACAATGTCCATCATCGCCTGCATGATCGAGGGCACCCCGGCCATGACGATGACATTGCCGATCTTGAAGCCGGGCGCCAGGATGGTCGCGCTCTGGATCAGTTCGGCGCCGTCGGGAATTCGCGCCATGCGCAGCCGCGCCTCGTTCAGATCGGCAGCACCCCAGCGCTCGCGAAACCGCACCACCACTTCCGGATGGTGGTCGATGCCGACGCCGAACGCTTTGGCGACGCTGTCGGCGGTGATGTCGTCATGGGTCGGCCCGATGCCGCCGGTGGTAAACACGTAGTTGTAGCGGTGGCGCAGCGCGTCCAGCGCCGCGATGATCTCGGCCTCTTCGTCGGCGACGACGCGTACTTCCTTGAGGTCGATCCCGATATTGGTCAGGTATTCCGCAATAAAGCCGATATTCTTGTCCTTGGTCCGCCCGGACAGGATCTCGTCGCCGATCACCAGAATTCCCGCCGTGACGATATCGCTCATGACCTCTCCTCGCCGTCTCGCCCATCTTTCCCCAAAGGCGCGCTAGGGCATATTTGCTCTGGCAACACCTTGAAGTCATGGGTCTTTGCTGCCGAAATAAGCACCGCCCAGCCGTTTTTTCGGGCAGCTTCCCAGCCATCCTTAGCAAATGCTCTGCCTGAATGCATATCGCGCTGGCCCGGGCCTTGCTACCATCCCTTTCAATCATGCACTGTCCCGCATGGCCTGAAAAAACAATCGGGATCTCGGGGATATATGGCAGTTGCCTTCGATGAAATGAACGGCCCCGACGGCGACCTCCGTCCGGCCTACCAGGAGCTCTCCCGCTGGCTGAAGGAGACGCCGCCCGACGCCCTGGAATATCGCCGTCAGGAAGCGGAGCTGCTGTTCCGCCGGATCGGCATCACCTTTGCCGTCTATGGCGACGCCGAAGCCCAGGAACGGCTGATCCCCTTCGACGTGATCCCGCGGATCATCTCGGCCAGGGAATGGGCCATCCTCGAAAAAGGCCTGAAACAGCGGGTGCGCGCGCTCAACATGTTCCTGCGCGACATCTATCACAGCCGCGATATCCTGCGCGCCAACATCATCCCCGACGACCTGATCTTCCAGAATCCGGTGTTCCGGCCGGAGATGAACGGCCAGGACGTGCCGCACGATGTCTATGTCCACATCGCCGGCATCGACATTGTCCGGGTCAACCCGGAAAACTTCTTCGTGCTGGAGGACAATGCGCGCACACCGTCCGGCGTGTCCTACATGCTGGAAAACCGCGAAATCATGATGCGGCTGTTTCCGGACCTGTTTGCCCGCCACCGCGTCGCGCCGGTGGAAAAGTACCCGGACGAACTGCTGTCGGCGCTGCGATCGGTGGCGCCGCTCAGCGCCGCGGCCGAGCCCACGGTGGCGCTGATGACGCCCGGCGTCTACAATTCCGCCTATTACGAGCATTCATTTCTGGCCGACAAGCTCGGCATCGAACTGGTCGAAGGCCGCGACCTCATCGTCAAGAACGATGAGGTGTTCATGCGCACCACCGAGGGCTTGAAGCGCGTCGATGTCATCTACCGCCGCGTCGATGACGACTTCCTCGATCCCCTCACCTTCCGGCCGGATTCGGCGCTCGGCGTGCCCGGGCTGATGTCGGCCTATGCGGCCGGCAACATCACCTTGGCCAACGCGGTCGGAACCGGCATCGCCGACGACAAGGCGGTCTACTCCTACATGCCGGAGATCGTGAAATTCTATCTCGGCGAAGAACCGATCCTGAAGAACGTTCCGACCTGGCGCTGCCGCGAGCCCAAGGATCTGGCCTACGTTCTCGATAACCTCGGCGAATTGGTGGTCAAGGAAGTGCATGGCTCCGGCGGCTACGGCATGCTGATCGGCCCGGCCGCGACCAAGGCGACGATCGAGGCGTTTCGCGACAAGCTCAAGCGCGAGCCCGAGGGTTTCATCGCCCAGCCGACGCTGGCGCTGTCGACTTGCCCGACCTGCACTGAATCCGGCCTCGCGCCGCGCCATGTCGATCTGCGGCCGTTCGTGCTGACCGGAAGCCATCACGTCACCATCGTGCCCGGCGGGCTGACGCGCGTGGCGCTGAAGCAAGGCTCGCTGGTGGTGAATTCGAGCCAGGGTGGCGGAACCAAGGACACTTGGATTCTGGATGAGTAACTTGGATTCTGGACGATTAGATCAGGCCTGAGGAGAGCAACACCCCTGCATGCTGTCGCGCACCGCTGAGAACCTTTATTGGCTGGCCCGCTATGTCGAACGCGCGGAATATCTCGCGCGCACCATCGAGGCGACGCTGCGCGTCACCGCGCTGCCGAACACCTATACCGGCAAGACCAACGAGTGGGATTCGGCACTGCTGACCGCCGGCGTCAGCGCCAGTTTTTACGAGGTCTATGAGGAAGCCGACGAGCGCAATGTCGTCGATTATCTGTCGTTCTCATCGGCCAATCCGTCCTCGATCCGCAACTGCATCGAAAACGCGCGGCTCAATTCCCGCTCGGTCCGCACCGCCCTGACCAGCGAGATGTGGGACACCATCAACTCAGCCTGGATCGATCTTCAGGAAGTCTGGGGCAAAGGCACCAAGACCCGCGAAGAACTGGCGAAGTTCTTGCGGTTCGTGCTGGAAACCTCGCTGCGGTTCGACGGCTCGGCCTACCGGACCATGCTGCGCAACGACGCCTACTGGTTCTCGCGGCTGGGCTTACATCTCGAGCGCGCCGACAACACCGCCCGCATCCTTGACGTGAAGTATCACGTGCTGTTGCCCGAGGAGGAGCATGTCGGTGGACCGCTCGACTATTATCAATGGACCTCGATCCTGCGCTCGGTCTCGGCACTGACCGCCTACCACTGGGTCTATCGGGAAACCCTGAAGCCATGGTTGATCGCAGACCTTTTGATCCTCAACGATTCGCTGCCGCGCTCGCTGGCGAGCTGCTACGGCAATCTGGTGCGCAATCTCGATCAGATCGGCGTCGCCTATGGCCGCCAGGGCGCCGCGCAGCGCCACGCCCGCGGCGTCCGCAATCGCCTCGAGCACAGCCACATGGATGATATTTTCCAGCATGGCGTGCATGAATTCATCCAGGAATTCATTGCGGATAGCGGCAGGCTCGGTGAGATCATCACAAAGCAGTACCTGATCTGATGGATTCGAGACGAAAACAAACAAATGTCGCCATCGCCGGGCATAGCCGCCCGAAGGACGGCGTCGCTTCCGCTCGCTTATGCCCGGCCATCCACGTCTTGATTTGAGAACTAAAGGAGGAAAGACGTGGATGCCCGGTACAAGACCGGGCATGACGATCTTCCTTTACTAACGTGTCTGAACTCCAGCATTGTTCCGGTAAGTCATGCGCCTGCGAATTGCTCATACCACCAGCTATCGCTATGAACCGCCTGCCACCGGCGTGATTCAGATCCTGCGGATGACGCCGGGCAGTCATGACGGGCAGTACGTCGCCGAATGGCAGATCGATGTCTCCACCGATTCACGGCTGGACGTGCATCAGGATGCGTTCGGCAATGTCACGCATGTGCTGACCTACGGACCGATCGCCGATCTCACCATCACGGTCGAAGGCCTGATCGAGACCCACGATACCGGCGGCGTGCTGCGGGGCACCGATGAACGCTTTCCGCCGAGCCTGTTCCTGCGCTCGACGCCGCTGACCGAAGTCAATCCGGCGATGGCGGCATTTTCGCGCGAGCTGCGTTCGGAATCGGAAGACGACGTGCTCGGGTTTCTGCATGCGCTGATGATGCAGATCAACGAGCACATGACGTTCGACGAAGACCCCACCAACAGCGGCACCTCGGCGGTGGAAGCCTTCGCATTGAAGCGCGGGGTGTGTCAGGACTATGCGCATATCTTCATCGCCTGCGCGCGCTCCGGTGGCGTGCCGGCGCGCTTCGTCGCCGGGCATTTCCTGCGCTCCGACGGGATGGTCAACCAGCAGGCCGGCCACGCCTGGACGGAAGCGTTCGTGCCGGATCTCGGCTGGATCGGGTTCGATCCGGCCAACGCTATCTGCACCACCGACGCGCATGCCCGCGTCGCCATCGGCCTGGATTATCTCGGCGCGGCACCGGTGCGCGGCACCCGCTATGGCGGCGGCATGGAAACCCTGTCGGTCGCGGTCAAGGTCGACCAGGCCGGCCGGCAAGGTCAATCGCAGTCACAGTCGTAATTTCTCGCGTCATTCCCCTGGCGCGGCCGCCGCTTTGCCTTCAGGACGGACACCGAGACGCCAGGCCGAGGGTGGAACGCCAATCATCTTCTTGAAGGCACGGCTGAATGCCGCGTCGGATTCGTAGCCGGTTTTCGCCGCGATGCTGGCAATGTTGGCGTTGCTGCCGCTCAAAAGCTCCGAAGCAATCTGCATCCGCCATTTGGCGAGATAGTGCACCGGCGGAATCCCGACAAGCTTCGCAAAGCGTTCGGCCAGAATGGTGCGTGACAATCCAGACTGCTTCGCCAGTGTCTCTATTGTCCAGTTACGCGCCGGCTGATCATGGATCAGTGACAGCGCCTTGCCTACGAGCGGATCACGCATGCCCGCAAGCCAGCCGGTGTTCTGCGGCGGCAGCGTTTCAATGTAGCGGCGCAGAACGTCGATGAACATCAACTCACTCAGTTTGGTTAGCACCGTCTCACCGCCGGCGCGCTTCTCCGCCACTTCCGCCACTGCAAATCTGATGAACTGGCCGAGCCAGCCGGCATCGCCATTGCGTGGTTCTCCCACCTTCATCACAGGCGGCAACGCCTCGAGCAACGGATTAAACGGCTGCGCATCGCAGGCGAGATATCCGCAGACGAGCTTGGCCGAGATCGGTCCGCCACTGACGTAGTTGATATGGAATGGCATCTGACCGGCAAAGGCAATGTCGAGCAGGTCTGCCGCGGGTGGATCGGCGCGGAGGCCGGGGCTGCTCGACATGATATGCGGGTCGCTGTGGGTGAAGACAACGACTTCGCCGGCTTCGACGGCAATCGGCTGCCCACCGACAATGCGGGCAAAACACCGGCCGGCGGTCACCACATGATAGGAAATCAAATGGTCGGCGCCCGGAAGAATTCTCGGCAAGATCGAAGCCGGTGCCGGCGACCGGACAGCCCATGGGTCCTGAGCCTCGATGTCGAAGAACGTCGCGCCGGTCAGCCGCACAGTCTTCAATAAATTGGATAGGGCGTCCTCGGCCATTCGGCTCTGCCTGGCAAGTGGCGTGGGCATCGATCGGGGATGCCTTCGCGACAGCCCTTTCGAAATCCGGACGCTCTGTCAAGTAACCCGAACGCCCTGCCATTCAGTTCGCCGCCGGAACGTTTAAATCGTTCGCGGTGGGCGCGGTCGGAATGAGCAAGAATCAGGAGTTACAAGGTCATGACAGTGAACAAAGGCGGATGTTTCTGTGGCGCCATAGAAATTGAAGTGCACGGAGCTCCCGAGGCGATGGGTTATTGCCATTGCAATTCGTGCCGATCCTGGTCGGCGTCACCCGTAAACGCCTTCACCTTGTGGAAGCCGCAGAACGTCGAAATCACAAAAGGTGCGGAGTTTCTGTCCCGGTTCATGAAAACAGAGGCGAGCGGCCGCCAGTTTTGCAAGCGATGCGGCGGTCATCTGATGACCGACCACCCGCAGTTGGGTTTGGTGGACGTCTATGCGGCCACGATACCGACCCTGAAGTTCAGCCCCGGTGTCCATGTCAACTACGCCGAGACGGTCCTGCCGATAAAGGACGGGCTACCGAAACTAAAGGACTTTCCCGCCGAGCTCGGAGGTTCTGGCGTGCCAGTGCCGGAGTAGCGCCAACGCGGGGGGACTCATCGCTCGCGCGCCCGATCAACACCAAACCAGTCGAGGAGAAGATCTATGGATATTGCGACGTTCCGAACGACACAGGAGCCATTCAAGGAGCTCTACCGAAAAGATGCCAAGGCCGCGTTTCTCACCTTGAGTGCCAAGGGCACTGCCGACGAATCCGCCGTGACCTGCAAGGTCGAGACCGGACGCGGACTCGCTCTCGCGGGTATCCACCCGAAGGCCGGCGGCACAGGCCTGGAGCTCTGCTCGGGCGATATGCTGCTTGAAGCACTGATCGCTTGCGCCGGCGTCTCGATGAGAGCGGCGGCGGCTGTGCTCGATATTCCAATCAAGTCAGCGGTGGTTTCAGCCGAAGGCGACGTCGATCTGCGAGGCACACTCGGCGTGACCGAGGGCGTGCCCGTCGGCTTCAAGGCGATCCGCTTGCGGTTCGACGTCAAGACCGACGCACCGCAGAACCAGCTCGATCAGCTGCTCGAACTCACCGATCGCTATTGCGTGATCTTTCAGACGATCCAGAACAGCCCAAAAACCACAGTAAAGTTAAACAGGGTCGGCCAGTAAGGGCGTTGGTTCGCGCTCCACCGGCTTGAGCCGCGACGCAAATTCCTGACGGTGAAGTCCCGCCGCGCGACAAGGTGCGGCGGGACTTCACAAGCCGGAGTCCTGAATAACCGGTTCGCTCACCCTCAGACGCGCCAATTGCCGCGTCCGAGCATGACGGCTCGATCAAAATTCGCAACTCCGGTAATTCGACGCCTCGCAGGCTTGCGCCATTTCGCGTGCTTGCGAAATCTCCTCGCGCGTCATGGTTTTTCGACCCCTCGCGCAATCCAGCCCTCGCCGTGAGGTAGAGGCCCGCCGTGCTCGCGCGCAAGCACGCATGGCAACATTTCCCGACGCGCGGTTCGGCACGCTCAAACAATTGGCATGACCTGCGACGCCCTGGCGTCGGGCCGGCGTCGCTAGGCGCTTGACATCGGTCGGCGCTCCCCATGTGATGGGCGTCAACAAGAATGAAAAACGCAATGCACAATTTTCCAGGGAGGTTTTGATGCTGGTGCGTAAGGCTGCCGGCCTGCTCGGCGGGCTGGTTGTTGCGGCGGTGGCGCTGGGTATGGCGGTTTCGGCCCAGGCCCAGGAAAAGAAAATCAGGATCGGCGTCATCTACGACCTGACCGGCCCGCTCGCGGGTGGCGGTTCGGAGCTGCAGTACATCGGCGCCAAGATCATGCTCGACCAGTACGCCAAGACCGGGGTGGATGGTTACAAGGTCGAGGCGATCTACGCCGACGCCCAGAGCAAGCCTGACGTCGCCATCAACGAGGCGGTCCGCCTGGTCGAGCAGGAAAAGGTCGACATGCTCCTGGGCTTCTTCTCGTCCGCGCAGTGCGTGCCGGTGGCCGCCCGCGTCGAGCAGCTCAAGAAGTTCATGTGGATCACCACCTGCATTTCATCGTCGGTGCTCGACAACAAGAATTTCAAATATGTCTTCCGCCCGCAGGCGAGCGGCGACCAGTTCGGCATGATGACGATGGACTTCATCGCCCAGAACTCGCAGTCCAAGTTCGGCAAGGAGCCGAAGGACCTGCGCGTCGCCATCATTCACGAGGATGGCGCCTACGGGGTCGACGTGGCCAAAGGCAACGTTGCCGGCGCCAAGAAGGCCGGCTTCAACGTCGTGCTGAAGGAAGGCTATTCGGCTACCGCGCCCGATCTCTCTGCGCTGGTCACCAAGCTGAAGCGTGCTCAACCCGATGTCATCTTCCATACCGGCTACAATCCCGACATCACGCTGCTGCTTCGCCAGGCGCGCGAACAGGGGCTGAAGTTCGGCGCCCTGGTCGGCCATGGTGCGGGCTACGGCGTGTACGAGAAGCTCAAGGAAGGCCTCGGCCCTGACGCGAATTACATCTTCAACACCGATCCGATCTCGATCTGGCTCGCGAACCAGAAATCAATGGATCCGAAGCTGCCGCCGATCATCAAGATGGTCGGCGAGGAATTCGACAAGGTCAAACCGGGCGTCGCCATACGATCGGCGCATGTCGGCATGGCGGCTTCGAACACTTACGTGTTCCTGACCGAGGTGCTGCCGCGCGCCATCAAGAAATATGGTGGCGTCGATCCCGACGCGCTGCGCAAGGCGGCGCTCGAAGTCGACCTTCCCGAGGGCGGCACGATGCTGGGCTTCGGCGTCAAGTTCTACGGCGAAGGCACCCAGATGTCCGGACAGAATGAACGCTCTTTCCCGGTGGTCATCCAGTACGTCGACGACAAGTCGTATGTGGTGTGGCCGAAGAGCCAGGCGCAACGCGAGGCCGTGCTGCCGCTGCCGGCGAGCACGACCTACAGCTACAAATAGGTGGTCCTGGATCGACGGAAGGGACCGCCGTGCTGGTAGTCGAGGGCTTGGTCAAACGGTTTGGCGGCTTCACGGCCGTCAACAAGGTATCGTTCAAGGTCGATCAGGGCGAGATCCTCGGCCTGATCGGTCCAAACGGCTCGGGCAAGAGCACGATCTTCAACATGCTCTCCGGCACGCTTTCGCCGTCGGCGGGTTCGATTAAATTCGCCGGGACGGAGATCGCCGGTCTCGCGCCGCACCGGATCATCAATCGCGGCATCGGCCGGACCTTCCAGATCCCGCGACCGTTTCACCGGCTGACGATGTTCGACAATGTGGCGCTGGCTGGTTACTTCGGGCAGGGCCGGCACAGCCGTGCGAAAGCCGAGGACGCCGCGGAACGCGCGCTGGCCATGGTCGGCCTGCCGGCGGACCGCACCATCAGTGTCGACGGGCTGGGCGCCGCCGGCCTGAAGAAGCTGGAGCTGGCCAAGGCGCTTGCGACCGGGCCGAAATTGCTGCTGGCGGACGAAAGCCTGGGCGGGCTCGATGACACCGAGATGGACCAGGCCGCCGACATGCTGCGCAAGATTCGCGACGAGCTTGGCATCACCATCATCTGGGTCGAGCACATCATGGGCGTACTGATGCGCGTGGTCGATCGCGTGATGGTGCTGGACCACGGCGAGAAGATTTCCGATGGCCTGCCGAGCGAGGTGTCGAACGATCCCCGGGTCGTCGAGGTCTATCTCGGCACCGATGCCGATGCGACCCAGGCCGCCGCGGCCGAAGCGCGTCGTTAGGCGGGGTGCACGCATGCTCGAGCTGAAATCGGTCGATGCGGGCTACGGAACCTTCCAGGCGCTGTTCGGCGTCAGTCTCGACGTCAAGGCGGGCGAAGCGGTGGGCGTGATTGGCCCCAACGGCGCCGGCAAGACGACCTTGATGCGGGTGATCTCCGGTCTGATCCGGCCTCGCGCGGGAGCGATTTCAATGGAGGGCACCGACGTCCTGAAGACGCCGGAGCATCGCATCGTCAGTCTCGGCATCGCCCACGTGCCGGAGAACCGCCGGTTGTTTCCCCGTCTGACGGTGCAGGACAACCTCAAGATGGGCGCCTTCATGCCCGAAGCGCGGGCCCGCTACGCCGAACGGCTGGCGTTTGTGTTCGATCTGTTTCCACGCATGAAGGAACGCCGCAACCAGTTCGCCGGCACCATGTCGGGAGGCGAGCAGCAGATGTGCGCTATCGGACGCGCCCTGATGTCGGATCCGAAGCTGCTGCTGCTCGACGAACCCTCGGCTGGTCTCGCGCCTGTCGTGGTTCAGCAGGTTTTCGAACTGGTGAAGCGAATCCGCGCCAATGGCCTGACCGTGCTGATCGTCGAGCAGAATGTACAGCAGGTCCTGCGCGTGGTGGATCGCGCCTACCTGATGGAGGCAGGCTCAATCCGCGCCTCGGGCAAGTCGAGCGAGATGCTGGCCAATGACACCATCCGGCAAGCCTATCTTGGGGTGTAAGATTTGGAGTCTGGATAGAACCATGACGGAAATTTTCGACATCTACCTGCTCGAAGCTGTCGTGAACGGCATTCTGCTCGGCGGCCTGCTGGCGTTGCTGGCGCTTGGGCTGAACCTGATCTTCGGCGTCATCGACGTGACGTGGATCTGTTACGCCGAACTTGTCATGATCGGCATGTACGGCATGTACTATCTGGTCCAGGTTTTCGGGCTGCCCTATTACGTTGCGGCCCCCTTCACCATCCTGCTGGTCGCGGGACTGGGAGCGCTCTTGCATTTGCTGGTGATCGCGCCGCTGCTGTCGGCGCCGCCGATCAACCAACTGCTCGCCACCGGCGGCGTGCTGTTCGTACTGCAAAGCTTCGCCACCGTCGCGTTTGGCATCGACTTCCGCAACCTCGGCATCCGGATGCCGGTGTTGAAGTTCGCCGAGATGCATTTCAGCTACTCCCGCCTGCTGGCTTTCGCCGCCGCGCTGATCGGCATGCTGCTGGTCTATTTCTTCATGAAGCGGACCTATGTCGGCACCGCCATCCGCGCCATCTCCCAGGATCGGCAGATCATGGCGCTGATGGGCGTCGACACGCGCCGTCTCTATCTCATCACGTCGGCGCTGGGCGGCGCGCTCGCCGGCCTCGCATCCTGCCTGCTGGTCTTGCAATACGACATCCACCCATTTGTCGGACTGTCGTTCGGACCGATCACCTTCCTGATTTGCGTGCTGGGCGGGCTGGGCAATTTCGTCGGCGGCTTCGTGGCCGCGTTTGTATTCGCCGAGATCATCTCGCTCGGCGGACTGTTTTCCGATCTCGAATGGGGCTACGTGCTGGCCTTCGCCTTCTTCATCGTCATGATGTTCATCAGGCCCGCCGGGCTGCTGGCGAGGCGCTCGTGAACCTGCGTCGGTCGGTGCCCTGGATCGCCGCCGCAGCGCTCATCGCCCTGCCCTTCGTCTATCGCGAACCCTACCATCTGCACATTCTGATCCTGATCCTGATCTGGTCGTTTGCCTATACGTCGTGGTCGATGATGGGCCGCTTCGGCCTGGTTTCACTCGGGCATGGCGGCTTCATGGGCCTCGGCGCCTATGTGACGGCGCTGTTGTGGAACCACCTCGGCGTGTCGCCGTGGCTGGGCATTCCCCTGGCGATGATCGCCGCGGCGGTGCTGGCGGTGATCGTGGCGTATCCTTGCTTCCGCTTCCGCATCACCGGCCACTACTTCGTGCTTGTCACGCTGGCGCTGTCCGGAATCGTCCTGCAGGTCATTACCGCCACGCGCGACTACACCGGCGGCTCGCTTGGCTACACGCCCGACCGGACCAAGGGCAGCCATCTGCTGGCGCTGCAGTTCGACGACAAGGTCACCTGGTATCTGATTGCACTCGGGGTCTGGGCGCTCGGCCTCGTGATCTGGCGCTGGGTCGACCGCAGTATGGACCGCCATGCTCTGGAGGCGATCTCCGAGGATGAGGATGCCGCCGCCGCGGCCGGCGTCAACGTGACCTGGGAAAAGCTCAAGATCACCGTGATCAGCGCGCTGATGACGTCGCTCGCCGGGGCGCTCTATTGCCAATACCAGATGTTCATCTCCCCCGACACCGTCAGCGGCATTTCGGTATCCTTGCAGATGGTCTTTGCCGTCATCGTCGGCGGCTTGTATGTGTCGCTCGGGCCGACGGTCGGCGCGGTCATCACCATCCTGCTGGCGGAAGTATTGCGTATCGGCTTTGGAACGAAGGCCG
>WNGI01007085.1_pt1 | contig 11682 bp, 8 predicted proteins | sample 5400621 | NCBI WGS metagenome assembly WNGI01 (sample SAMN13153374, study PRJNA577476) | soil metagenome | isolation source: 20 cm soil or saprolite under Garry oak tree replicate 1 | place: USA:California | collected 2016-06-15
GCTGTCGGTCGATGGCTCCGAGGCCGCGGTGATCGACCGCCGCCGCGTCTCCGTGCAATGGTTTAGCGGCACGATACTCACCGGTCTGTGCGGCGCGGCTCTCATCGGCGGCGCCGTTTTTGCTTCGCTAGACGGAGAAATGACCTTTGCCCGGGTGCCGGAGCGGGTCGAAAGCGCGTTGCGTGGTGCGTTCGGCGCCAACGACCGCACCGTCACCTTGCGAAAAAGCGACCGCCTGCCGCCACCGGGCGAGTCGACTGCGGCACGCAATCTGGTGCGAGTGTCCACGGTGACCCGCGTCGGCAACCGCGATGTGATGCGGGTGAGGCCCTTCGTCCGGATCTCCGGCAACCTGTCGATGACCACGAGCGACCTGAGCGCCAAGATCCCGCCGTTCAACGCGCAGCGCATGCTGAACGATGTCAGCGCTGACGCGCCCGCCGCCTCCGGCGATGCGGCCAACGCCGACGCCGCCGAGCCCGATGCGGAGGTTTCGTTCGTCACCAAGGACCTGGCGACGGTACTGCCAAAGGCGAAGATCTCGGCCGTCGTGGCCCTCGACGACATCTTGATGCGCGTGCGGGACGCCGCGAACTGGCGCGGCAACGGCGGCGGAGTGCGCTACGCACTCGCCAACGCGACCGCGGATGCCAGCGGCACGCAATCGGACATCAAGCTTGCCTACGCCAGCGAAGGCGCGAGTTCCGACCCCTATGCCGGCTTCGAGACCCGCGTGGTGCCGGAAAACGTCACCTTGCTGCCGAAGACCAAGGACCAGATCACCGGCGGCAATCCGACCGGCGAACGGGTCCACACCGTCAAGAAAGGCGATAGCGTCACCTCCGTTCTCAGGGATCAAGGGGCGACGCCGGACGAGGCCAGGGCGATCGCTGCGACGCTCGGCGTGCGCGGCCGCGACGGCGGCCTGAAGGAAGGCGAGAAGCTGCGTATCTTGATGGCACCCGCCAGCTCCGCCGCCGATGGGCGGCTGCAGCCATACCGCGTGATCGTCGCCAACGACACGATGATTGAAGCGGTCGCGGCGCTCTCGGATCTCGGCAAATATGTCGCGGTCGACGTCCAGAGCATGAACACCGTCAGCGAGACTGCCGACAACACCAACAGCAATGAAGACGATGAAGACGACGGCAGCGGTGTACGGCTCTACCAGAGCATCTACGAGACCGCGCTGCGCAACAAGGTGCCGACCCCCGTCATCGAGAACATGATCCGCATCTACTCCTACGACGTCGACTTCCAGCGCAAAGTGCAGCCCGGCGACTCCTTCGACGTGTTCTATGCCGGTGAGGACGAAGGCTCGACGGCCGCCGACAAGAACGATGTGCTGTTCGCCTCCCTCACCGTCGGCGGCGAGACCAAGAGATATTACCGCTTCCAGACCCCAGACGACGGCGTGGTCGATTTCTATGACGAGTCCGGTAAGAGCGCGAAAAAGTTCCTGGTGCGCAAACCCGTCAACGACGCGATCATGCGCTCAGGCTTCGGCGGCCGCCGCCATCCGATCCTCGGTTACATCAAGATGCACACCGGCGTCGACTGGGCCACCGCCTATGGCACGCCGATCTTCGCCTCCGGCAACGGTGTGCTCGAAAAGGTCGGCCCGGAGGGCGGTTACGGCAAATATATCCGCATCAAGCACAACAACGGTTACGAGACCGCCTATGGCCACATGTCGGCCTTCGCCAAGGGCATGGAAGTCGGCAAGCGGGTGCGCCAAGGCCAGGTGATCGGTTTCGTCGGATCGACTGGCCAGTCGACCGGTCCCCACGTCCACTATGAAATCCTGGTCAACGGCCGCTTCGTCGATCCGATGCGCATCAAGCTGCCGCGCGGCCGATCGCTGGACGGGCCGATGATGACGAATTTCGAGAAGGAACGCGACCGGATGGATTCGATGATGAGTGGCCGCGGCGGCACCGCGCGCATCTCGGATGCCACCGGTCCACTGCAGATGCAGCAGGTCAGCAACCGCTGAAGGCGCAGAGAACTCGCGCAATCTGATGGATATCCTTGATGTCGTGGCGACGCCGTCGCCCGGCGCGCAGTTTCGTCTGCCAAGACTGCGCCACGGATGGACCCGTGCTCACGAAGCATTGTTTGCGCAGATCAAGAAGATGATCCCGATCGCGGTCAACCCGATGGCGACGGCCGCAAACGGCAACAGCATATCGATGGCGGCATGTGTGCCGCGCAGCTTGCTGTCCCAGACTGCGAAATCGCCAACTCTCCAGTCGCGGAATGGAACCTGCTGCGGATGCCTCTGATACGGCATCCGGTATTTTTTCCAGATCAAAGACATCGACCAGGGAAGCAGAACGGCGACCAGAAGCAGGACTGTGACAATCGCCAGCAAAAATCCGATGTCGTTCTGACGATCGAAAAACACCCAGGCCGCCAGCACGAACCAGGCGATCAGGCCAACGGCTGCACCGTAAATGCGCGGGTGAAGCTGATCGAATACGGGTCTGTTATGGCCGAGAAGGTCCCTGCTCATGAAAACCGCCTTTCGCTTTGGGTTGAGTTAGCCGGTTTCGCTCCTCCGACAGGGAGCCACCGTCACCCGATTGGCATCGCGCGGCGACGCCTTTTGTGCACTGCGACACCCGCTGGTTCGCGTCCAGGCGCGTCTTTCATTGCCAACCGACGGCCGCACTGGCGGTTTCATTAAAATTCATTGCGGCCGGGGAACCGGCGCGGCGATTCTCCGGTTGATCATGCAGGAAACCTTCAACAGAAGGTGCCATATGGAGGGTGTCATGGATAATTGGACGAACGCGAAATGGTGCGACGTCGCCAACCTGGTCCTCGGCGCGTTCCTGTTCTTCTCGCCCTGGATGTTCGGTTTCGACAGCGGAAAGGTCGCCCAAAACGCCCACATCGCCGGCATCGTCATTGCGGTGCTCGCGATCGCAGCCCTTGCGGCATTCGCCGTCTGGGAGGAGTGGCTGAACCTGATCGTCGGATTGTGGGTCCTGGTCTCGCCCTGGGTACTGGGCTTCCAGGGAACCACTAACGCCATGACGATCCACGTCGTGGTTGGCATCGCCGTTGCCGTACTTGCGGCGATCGAACTCTGGATGATGCAGCAGATCCCGCCGCGATTCACCGTGAACCGCTGAGGCGTAGCCACCTCGCCCGCCTCCGGCGGGTGGGGTGGCGCCAGTTTGCTTTTTGGGTGCGAGGCATGAGACGCATCACGCGAGACGACGTTATCGAGGCGGTCGGCCCCATCGACGATGTGACCATCGCCCAAATCATAGGAACCGAGGCGACGGCGGACGAACTGGCCGAGGCGCACGCATGGCTTGCCAATGACGAGCCGTTGATGAACGCCGGCAAGCCGCTGGCAACCGGCCGCGTGCGCGAACTCGTCGATATTCTGTCTGAGCTTGCGTCGAGCGAGGACCATGACGGGGAAACGGGCCCGGTCATCACCGGTCCGGCCAGCAGTTAGCATTGAGAACATGCCCCGGACTCCAAGGCGGCCCGGGGCGTTCGCTCAGTGCATCTTCCGCTTCGGCATCGGCGCCTCGAACGGGGCGATTTCCGCGGTCTGCGGCGCCTTGCCGTTGAAGGTGAGTACGTTGCCCTCGACGGAAATCGCAACGCGATCGCCATCCTTGATCTCGCCGGCGAGGATCATCTCGGCCAGCGGATCCTGCAGGTAGCGCTGGATCACCCGTTTCAAGGGACGCGCGCCATAGGCGGGATCCCAGCCCTTGGTCGCAAGCCAGTCGCACGCGTCGGCATCGAGCGCGAGCGCGATCTTGCGGTCCTCCAAGAGCTTCTGCAGGCGCGCGAACTGGATCTCGACGATACGGCCCATTTCGTTCTTCTGCAGCCGGTGGAACAGGATGATCTCGTCGACCCGGTTGAGGAATTCGGGCCGGAAATGCGCCCGCACCAGGCCCATCACCTCGTCGCGCACCGCCGAGATATCCTCCCCTTCCCGCTGGTTCACCAGGAATTCCGAACCGAGATTCGAGGTCATGATGATCAGCGTGTTGCGGAAATCGACGGTGCGGCCCTGACCATCGGTCAGGCGGCCGTCGTCGAGCACCTGCAGCAGCACGTTGAAGACATCGGGATGCGCCTTCTCGATCTCGTCGAACAGCACCACCTGATAGGGCCGCCGCCGCACCGCTTCGGTGAGCGCGCCGCCCTCGTCATAGCCGACATAGCCCGGAGGGGCACCGATCAGGCGCGAGACCGAGTGCTTCTCCATGTATTCGGACATGTCGAGGCGGACCATCGCGGTCTCGTCGTTGAACAGATATTCGGCGAGCGCCTTGGTGAGCTCGGTCTTGCCGACACCGGTGGGGCCCAAGAACATGAACGAACCCATCGGCCGGTTCGGATCCTGCAGCCCCGCGCGCGAACGGCGCACGGCGGTCGCCACCGCATGCACGGCTTCGGCCTGGCCGACCACGCGCTTGCTAAGGCTTTCCTCCATCTTGAGAAGCTTGTCCTTTTCGCCCTCAAGCATCTTGTCGACGGGAACGCCGGTCCAGCGCGAGACGACCTGCGCGATGTGGTTGGCCGTGACGGCCTCCTCCATCATCTCGCCGGCATTTTCCTTGGCCTCGATCTCGGCGAGCTTCTTCTCCAGCTCGGGAATCTTGCCATAGGCGAGTTCGCCCGCGCGCTGATATTCGCCGCGGCGCTGCGCATTGGCGAGTTCGATGCGGAGCGCATCGAGCTCGCTCTTCAGCCTCTGCGCGTTCGACAGCTTGTCCTTTTCCGCGCTCCAGCGCGCGGTCAGCGCCGCCGACCCCTCCTCGAGTTCAGCAAGTTCCTTCTCCAGCATCTGCAGGCGGCTCTTCGAGCCGGCGTCGCTTTCCTTCTTCAGCGCTTCCTGCTCGATCTTGAGGCGAATGATCTCGCGGTCCAGCGAATCCAACTCTTCCGGCTTGGAATCGACCTGCATCTTCAGCCGCGCCGCCGCCTCGTCCATCAGGTCGATGGCCTTGTCGGGCAGGAAACGGTCGGTGATGTAGCGGTTCGACAGCGTCGCCGCCGCGACCAGCGCGGAATCGGTGATGCGCACGCCGTGGTGCTGCTCGTATTTGTCCTTCAGCCCGCGCAGGATCGAGATGCTATCCTCGACCGAAGGCTCGTTGACATAGATCGGCTGGAAGCGCCGCGCCAATGCCGCATCCTTCTCGACATGCTTCCGATACTCATCGAGGGTGGTCGCGCCGATGCAATGCAATTCGCCGCGCGCCAGCGCGGGTTTCAGGAGATTGGACGCGTCCATCGCGCCGTCCGCCTTGCCGGCGCCGATCAGGGTGTGCATTTCATCGATGAACAGGATGATGTTGCCCTCGGCGGAGGTCACTTCCTGCAGCACGGCTTTCAGCCGCTCCTCGAACTCGCCGCGGTATTTCGCGCCGGCAATCAGCGCGCCGAGGTCGAGCGAGAGCAGCTTCTTGTCCTTCAGGCTCTCCGGCACGTCGCCGTTGAGGATGCGCAGCGCCAAGCCCTCGACGATCGCGGTCTTGCCGACGCCGGGCTCGCCGATCAGCACGGGATTGTTCTTGGTGCGGCGGGACAGCACCTGGATGGTGCGGCGGATTTCTTCGTCGCGGCCGATCACCGGATCGAGCTTGCCGTCGCGCGCGGCCTGCGTCAGGTCGCGGGCATATTTCTTCAGGGCGTCATAGGCGTTCTCCGCCGTCGCGGAATCCGCGGTGCGGCCCTTGCGCAAAGTCTCGATCGCCCCGTTGAGGTTCTGCGGCGTGAGGCCGCCCTTGCGCAGGATGGCGCCGGCGTCGCCGTCCTTTTCCAGCGTCAATCCGAGCAACAGCCGTTCGACGGTGACAAAGCTGTCGCCGGCCTTATCGGCAGCCTTTTCCGCGGCGTCGAACGCGCGCGCAAGATCGGACGCCAAATAGATCTGCCCGGCGCCGCTTCCCGACACTTTCGGCAGCTTGGCGAGCGCGTCCTCGGTCGCTTTCAGAATCGCGCGCGAATTGCCGCCAGCATGGTCGATCAGGCCGGCAGCCATCCCCTCGCTGTCATCCAGCAGCACTTTCAGCACATGCAGCGTCGAAAACTGCTGGTGGCCGTCGCGCATCGCAAGCGACTGCGCCGACTGGATGAAGCCCCGCGCGCGTTCGGTGAATTTCTCGATATTCATGGTTCTTTTCCCTCGGCCTGCTGCTTCACCCGGACACGATCAGCAAGAATGGGCACCGGATTGCGTCCGATCGCGCCCCGATCCTTGGATTGGCGCGTGATCCGGTCGCGAAACCACTCACATTTTCGCTGACCACGCGTAAAAGGCATGATCGCGGCATCTTCACTGGGCTTCCGCCGGCCGCGTTGACATTCCTCAACACGTCGGCAGTCGTGTATCGCCAGAGTTTGTTCCGGCTTGGGGCGAATGTGGGAAGCGGTTATTGGAAACGGAAGAGGTTGCTTCACAAATTCGTGTGCCGTGGCGCGATCCCTCCGAATCCCTTAAGAAGCCCAATGTTTTCCACCCTGCCCGCCGAGATCACCGGCCTTTACCGATATCCGGTCAAAGGCCTCACGCCGGAGCCGCTGCAACAGGTGACCTTGAAGGTCGGCCAGACGCTTCCGGCCGACCGCCGCTACGCCATCGAGAACGGCCCCAGCGGTTTTGATCCTGCGGCGCCGGCGTGGTTGCCGAAGACCTATTACCTGATGCTGATGCGCCACGAGCGACTGGCCGGGCTGCGGGCGCATTTCGAGGATGAGACCCATCTCCTGACCATCCGCCGCGGTAGCGAGGTGGTCGCGCAAGGCGAGTTGGAAACGGCGGAAGGCCGATCCGCCATCGAGGGGTTCTTTGCCCGAAATTTCGCGGACGAACTCAAGGGCCCGCCAAAGATCCTGGCCGGCGGCGGGCACAGCTTTTCCGACAACGCACGGAAGGTGGTCTCGATCGTCAATCTCGGCAGCATCAAGGTCATCGAGGACATGCTCGGCGCGACGGTGCATCCCTTGCGCTTCCGCGCCAACCTCTATGTCCGTGGCTGGCCGGCCTGGCACGAATTCGAACTGGTCGGCCAGACCCTCGCGATCGGCGACACGCGGCTGAAGGTGGTCAAGACGATCACCCGCTGCGCCGCCGTCAACGTCGATCCGGACAGTGGCGCGCGCGACCTCACCATCCCGCAGGCCCTGATGCAGCGATTTGGCCACAACGAGTGCGGAATTTATGCCGAGGTAATCGCCGGTGGCGACATCGCCATCGGCGATGCCATCGCGGCGGAGCAGCCGGAATTGTTGTAAGTTTCGTCGTCGCTGCAGATCTTTTGTCGTCCCGGCGAACGCCGGGACCCATAACCACAAATGATTGTATTTGCGCGAAGGTGGGGCTGCAACGAGCGTAACAATGAACATCGGTGGTTATGGATCCCGGATCAGCGCTCGCGTTGCTCGCTTGTCCGGGACGACGCGGACGGATTCAATTTTCAAAACAGCCGAGGGATATGCGTCGGCATCCTCGCGGCGCGGATAGCGTCCGAGTTTCTTGCGTTTGTCACCCTCGACAATGGAGGGTGCAGGGAATGCCGGATGCACGCTGCACCCGCGGTCTCGTGTGCAAGAATGTGCAAAGAAGCGCACACGAGCATACAGGTTCAGCGGAGGCAATCCGGCATTCCCTGCGCAATGGTTTTACGGCTTATGCCGCGCTCTCCCCGGCGACGAATTCGTCTTGCCACCGTCGCTGCCGGCTTGATAGCTGACCGAACCCGGTTGGGTCGATTTCGCCACCGACAGCTTGGCACCAGCAACGGGTGTCGGGACCACACGGTTTTGCCGTACGCAACTAGCGCCGTTCGTCTTGCGCGCCGCTCGATCGCTCACGAATTACTTCGCCCTGCGATTCCATTGGCGCGCCGACGCTGCCGCGTCCACCACATCCCATCCCGCGTTTCGTGACGATCATGATACGCCCCTCTTGCCGGGAAAGGATGGGGCGAACTGGTAGCCCTGATTTGCCCGACGGGTTAAGCGAAATATTTTTGAAAGGGGGGACTGGACGACCCAAATCACGTTGAAATGTCTGCACAAATCGCCGTCTACGCGCAGCGGATTTTTCCTCCCGTCGTCCTCACGAGTGACGCAGGATGCATATCACAGGACAGCGGACGTATCACAGGTATGGCAAAATCGACGCCTTGACCCAAAAGAGACATACGGCGGAGATTGGTATCGCCATGACTGCCTTGGCGCGATCTCTGGCCGCGCCGGACAGTCCTGCCGTGACGACTGGCAGAGACGTCGAGCCTCTGCCTCGTCATTCACCGGCTACATTGTCAAACGCCACTCACAACTGCGAAGCCTTTGTTCGCATGCTTCGCGCCCGTAGGATGCCGAACGGATCTTCCCGTTGCGCAAGCCTGCGGTAGGCGGTCAGGTCATCTTGCTGCAGCGCCGGTCCTTCGCCGCGTCGCATGTCGGAGCCATTGTTCGCTCGAAGCGGAAGAGTAGTGCCGAGACCCGCATAAAGATATCGATCACCGAAAGCCTTCTTCAACGCTGCGAACGTTGGCTCGCCAGTGCAGTGGCCCGGTGCAATGCTTTCGACCTTGAATGTATCCTTGAGGGCTGTCACCGCCTTTGCGACAACATCATCGGAGGCGACGACAAGGTGGAAGCCGCCAGCAACGATATGAATTTTAGGATTGATAGCTGCCGCTGCCTCCACAATTTTGTCAATTCCCGGATGCGAGCATCCGACGACCAACACCATGCCCTCAGCGGTGTTGACCGCCAGGGATAGCTCCTTGAGCTCCTTCGTGCCGGGAGCATCGGACACCAACGCTATCAACGTTATGCCGGGGGAGATTTCGGTGGTCTTGTCGATCAATTCGAACTTAGCCCCATGCCATGCCGCGCCGAACTTCATGGTTTGTGGTGGCTCGCCGCCATAGTAGCGCATCTCCGGCGGCAACGTTTCATCTTTCCGATAGAAGCTCGACGGCAACGACGAACCGTAGATGCCGAAGCCTTCCTTAGGCGCGTAGATTCTCACAGTCGGATTCACACTCAAAACATAATTCAAGCCCGCCATGTGGTCCGAATGCCGGTGCGAAAGGACAACGAAATCAAGCGTTTTGAGGTCAACTCCCTTCGCCTTCACATTAGCTGCAAAGATGTCGGCGTCATTGCCGGTGTCAAACAAGATTCGTTTTCCGGCGACCTCCACGAGGGCGGAGAACCCCCAGTCCTTGGTCATCGAAGGATCGGTTCCGAACGCGTCGTAGAGGATAGTGATCTGACTTTTTGACTCGGGTTCAGCGGCTCTGGCCGGGGCGGCTATCGAGGTGAGGCTTGAAATTCCTGCTGCGATAAGAACGGTCGCGAGAACCTTCATGAGAGTTCCTCCTTACGAACGTGCATCGAAATTGGCTGTCGGATGGACCGCAGTTTACATTTGGATCACCCGCGAGATCGTGAACCAGCCCACATGTTGGTTCGGTTCTTGACTCCTGAGTCAAGGTCCGGACAGCGCAACCCTACGTCCTCTCCAGAGGACTTTCCATGATGGATGGCGTCTTCACGTCAGAAGTGCTGACGCAGATGGCGCGGCGTCCACGACATTGCCCTCACAATCGCCCCGGTCAGCACGGAACACGCAATAGCGCAGCCCCGCCGTCTAGCCCGAATGGCATCCTAGTCGGCGCAACTGGCTATACGATCATACCCTCTCCGAGATCCCTTTACTGCCGCGACCGGTCTACCCGAATAGGGTCACAATCACCGGCGTTTCACTTCTGGCAGAGCTGACGGCGCCTCTAAATTGTGCGCGAACCCAGCCCCCAGAACTCGCAGAATGTCTCTTGTTGACCCATAGCTGTCGTCGAGTTGCCAAAAATCGATTATCTTTGACTTGCGCTCAAGCTGAGGTGGTCGAGGCTCTTTCTGATGGTATCCGAACCTGTGGCACGGACCCAATCCTTTACGGTATCCATTCCCGAGCTCGAACGTCTCATCGCGGAAGTTATGGAGGAGTGGAAGGTCCCGGGCCTCGCCGTTGCAGTCGTGCAAAACGGGGAGGTGGTGTTCGTCAGGCCCTATGGCCTTCGCGATGTCGAAGCCGGCTTGAAGGTGACAACCGACACGCAGTTCCAACTCATGTCGGTCTCGAAGCCGTTCACCGCCACAGGCTTGGCCCTTTTGGTGGACGAGCGGCGCATGGATTGGAAGAAGCCGGTGCGGGAATACATCCCGGAATTCCCGGCGATGCGCTATCTCGAGCTGAGCGACGACATTCGCAGCACCTTCCAATACTCGAACCTCGGCTACCTTGTCGCAAGTATGGTGGCCGAGCGTGTCAGCGGTCAGAGCTGGACCGAATTCACCCGCGCGCTGACGGACAAGTTGCATATGGAGGTGACGTTCACTGTGGAGGAGCTTGCCGCAGCCGCCGACGCTGCAGTGCCCTACGCGATGGAGGGGAACACCCGCCTGCGCTCGAAGCTCTGGCCTGTTAGCGTGACGGCTGCCGGCGGCATGAGCACGTCGATTGCGAGCTTCGCGAACTGGCTTCGTTTTCATCTCGGCAAGGGCGAGTTTGAAGGACAACGGCTCCTGTCACCGGGCTTGATACAGGAGCTTCAAAAGCCGCGCGTGCATGTCGGAGCACCCGAATTCGCCGAGTACAGCGATGTGCATTATGGCCTCGGCTTCCGCTCGCACAGGTATCGCGGAGAGCGCGTGGTATGGCACGGCGGCGGCTTTACTGGTACGAACGCGCTGATGATGCTGCTGCCCGATCGTGGCGTCGGTGTTGCCGTACTCGCCAATAACGGCATGGTTCCGCTATTTGCTCCGCACATCCTCGCGAATTATGTCTTCGATCGCGTGTGCGGCAAGGAGCCGGCACCCTGGCTCGATCGTTTTCGTGAGCGGCGCCGCAAATTCGCAGCGCAGCAAGAGTTTGACCGACAGGCGGGGAAAGCCTCACGGAGGCCAGCCACCCAGCCGGGCCGTGACCTCGCGGACTATGCCGGTGACTATGAGCATTCCGGCTACGGCCGGATCACGATCACCCATGCCGAAGGCAAATTGCACTGGGCTTTTCGCGGCATGTCCGAACCGCTCGCGCACCGGCACTACGACACGTTCGAACTGCCCGAGGCACCCGAGGCACCCGGCGGCCTGCTACCCGGTCAGCTTGTCCTCTCATTTTCGACCGACCGCGAAGGCAATATTGCGAGTGTGGCAGTTCCGTTCGAGCCGCTCGTCAAGGATATCGCCTTCACCCGCATTGCGGCTGGCGATTGCACGAATCCGGCCTTCCGTCAGCGCTGTACCGGCACATTCCGCCAGGGGAGCACGACCGTAGTTGTCGCGCAGGACAACAATGGAGAACTCACCTGACAATCGGGAGTCAACCAACTCCCAAACTGCGTCCCTATCAAAGCCGAACCTTCGTCATCGGCGAGTTTGAGGACTTCCGCGTGGAGTTCGGCCCCGGCCCGGACGGAGGCGTGGATGAATTAGTCTTCCATCAGCCGAATGGAAGCTTCGTGTCTCGGCGAACGTAGGTCGCGGCGCCTCTCTGAGACGAGAATGTCTCCTTGCCCCGGAACGGACATTTTCCCTATCAGCACGTGAGCGGCTTCGAAAATCAGTAAACCGAGGCCGGCCCTCCATCCTCGCGCAAGACGCAATGGTGGA
>WNGI01011183.1_pt1 | contig 11682 bp, 9 predicted proteins | sample 5400621 | NCBI WGS metagenome assembly WNGI01 (sample SAMN13153374, study PRJNA577476) | soil metagenome | isolation source: 20 cm soil or saprolite under Garry oak tree replicate 1 | place: USA:California | collected 2016-06-15
GACTTCATCCTCCACGCGGCGTTGCTGCGTCAGGGTTTCCCCCATTGCGCAAAATTCCCCACTGCTGCCTCCCGTAGGAGTCTGGACCGTGTTTCAGTTCCAGTGTGGCCGTGCGCCCTCTCAGGCCGGCTACCGATCACTGCCTTGGTGGGCCATTACCCCGCCAACTAGCTAATCGGCCGCGACCCCCTCTTCCAGCGTATTGCTGCTTTGATCCCCAGGAATTTCACCCAAGGATGTTATGCGGTATTAGCCCCGGTTTCCCGGAGTTATCCCCCACTAGAAGGCAGGTTAGTCACGTGTTACTCACCCGTTCGCCACTGTACTCGCGGGGTTGCCCCCGCTTTCTCGTTCGACTTGCATGTGTTAGGCACGCCGCCAGCGTTGATTCTGAGCCAGGATCAAACTCTCGTTTGAAACCTGATGCCCTTCCTGCTCGCGCAGGAAGGCCGCCACTCTTCAGCTCCGAAGAACCGAGAGCAGCCTATCTTGTGAGATCGCTCGAACTTTACTCAAGCATTTCCGGGTCCCTACTACATGCTTACGCACATAATAGGGCCTTACAATTTCTCACGACTGGCACGTTCAACCTATTGTCAAAGACCGAACTGCGGTCCGCCTGAGCGGTGCATTCCGGCAGACGATTCTGTCGAAGCAGAAACGTCCATCCTCGAAATCGTCCCACCGACAACTAGTCGAAACCAGATGTAGTGGAAAACCTTTCCAAACTACGCGACAGCTCGCACCCTGTCAACCTAAGCTGCTGTTGAAAACCACTTGTCAGCAGACTCTCAGCAGACTCAAGGAGCTCAAACGCCACTGGCGGAGCATACTTGTGCGATGCAATGCGCTCCCGCAGCCAGATTTTATGCGATCCAGCAAAAGCCGGCAGGAGTTCGGAATCTCAGTAAAGATCGTCTGGAGGTTCTTGCGACTCACCGCTTAAACCCTTCGAGGAACCCTGTCCCCGAATATAGACCCCGTGGCCGAGGCCGATTTTATCGAGTCAACCCAATTATTCCTAAAAATACAAGACGCCAGCAGTCCCAAGAACGATTCAATAAAACTGCCGACTGGGCTGTCCCGGTAATCTTTTATACCATCGGTGCCCGATTAGCGCAAGCAGCGGGCCGGTGTCACGACCAACTAGAATGCACACCTCATTTAAACTCCACGCTTACCCATCGGGCGGGCTCGGTACCAACATTGGTAATGCTATGTGAAACACGGGCTTTCAACCATGTGAAGTCACCAGCTTTCTGGTGCACTCGTTTCGCCGACGCTCCTTGGACAACATTCCGGAGATCCAGATCGCTGATCGCAACTGCCAGGTGGGGCAGGGAATGTTTGTGTCTGGGCAATGTTGCACCTGGCATCAGCTTTATCTCCGAAACCCGTACCGCGTCAGTATCGAACATGGTATCTATTGCGAAGCCGCTGTCCACGCTAAGTCCCCGCCCTTGCAGCTCTCTCTTGGTTGAAGGCGGTGGCTTGCGCAAAATCTCAATAGTTATATTCCGAAATGGAGTCTCGGCGAGGTTGCGCACCCGATGAGCAAAGCCACCATCCAGTAGGTTCGTCTCGCCATCAACGAATCTGATCTTTTTTGCTGGTGGCTTGCCTTGAACCTCATTCTCGATTTCCGCCGGGCCCAGCACCACATACACATAAGCGTGCTCGTGTTGATGCATCAGCGTGGAGGTGTGCGGCGGAACGTCGACCTTGAACACCCTGGCGTAGTCATTCGCTAAGACTAAGTGGTGGCGCGGCTCGGAGATAATGGAAACGGCAGTCTCGGCGTGTGCCGACCGAGACACGGATGCAATTATCAGCAGCAAACAGCCGAGCCAGGGTTTAAACATGTAGCGAATTGTATCAATGTGACGCGAGGTGCAGACCGCGTCACTAATTCCAAAGCCGGCAGTATTGGCCGGTTTTGCGATTCAAACTTGAAATAGTTGCAACCTGCAGCGACTCTGCTGCGTCGTATCGCTAGTTGGTGTACTCGGAATCGGTATATTCCGGGTACTGGGCACGTTCTATGTCGTCTCACTTTGGCAAAATGCGACGCTCGTCCTGTGGCGGTGCCCTGAAGAATTACGTCGGAATGTAAAAGTGGACTGGCTTAGCGCCCAAAAACAACCCCGCAGAGGCTCACCCGACGACCGCGGAAGGATCGTTCGTTTTCCTGCGTCAACACCTCAGCAGTCGCTATCCCCGAAACAGGGATGGCTCGCCCGTCTCGGCCCTGGAATTGTCACTGGGGCATCCGACTTGGATCCGTCAGCCGTGGTTACAGCAACGGTTGCGGGAGCGGCTTTTTCTTTTTCGCTGTTGTGGCTGGCGGTCCTTTGTGTCCCGTTCTTACTCGCTGTATTCGACGTCACTGCCCGGGTGGGTGTGGAGACTCGAAAGGGTCTGCTTGATCTCTTACGGGAGAATTACGGTCGTCCCCTGGCTACCGTCGTCGCTGGCTTGACCATTATCATCGGAATGGCCGTAATTATCGCGGATTTGATGGCGGTATCTGAAGGTTTCTCGATGCTGCTTAATCTGCCGCGTCAGTATTTCGTTGCCCCGATTGCTTTCTCTATTTGGTACATCTTGATATTCCGAGACTATCGCAGGATTACCCAGGCCCTCATCTGGCTTTCATTACCTTTGTATGTTTATATCCCTGCGGCGATTCTCACTAAGCCTGACCTGTCCCAGTTACTCTGGAACACTTTCATCCCTCACCTCACCAGCGGGGCGCATTTCGTGGATGGGGTGGTAGCGATTTTTGGATCGCTGCTGACTCCTTACATCCTTCTGTGGCAGATCAGCTCACGCTCCGATCCTGGGCACGAACCACACCACGGTGACGCTTGGGCGGCTACCTTGGTCAGCTGTGTGCTTTTTTTTTCAATCATGGTATCTGCCGCATCGGTGTTGCACCTCGACCGTCCGATTGAGATGACCACACGTCAGGCGGCGGAGGCACTGCGGCCGGCTGTGGGCGGCTTCGGCTTCTACATCTTCGCGCTCGGCATCATTGGATCTGGGATGGTAGCTCTGCCCGTACTGGTCGCGTCGATGTGTTATGACGTCGCCCAGAGTCTGGGATGGAGATATGGTCTGAGCGAACATCCCTGGGAGGCCAAACGGTTCTACGTCATGATCTCCGGGGCCATGGTTGTCGCCACGGTTGCCAACTTCACGCCAGTGAATCCAGTGAAGGCCTTGTTCTGGTCCATGATTCTTGCTGGAATACTTACGGCCCCCACTCTCATCTTCATTTGGGTTGTCACTAATGATCGCCGCATTGTGCGCACTACTAACACCAAGTGGCAGAATTTTTGGGTAGGAGCTGCAGCCGGAGGCTCGGCCGCAGCGACCGTCGCGTACATCTGGCAATCACGCTGTGCAGATCGCGCTCGATCTTGCGCTCGTGGGCCAAGCGTAACGGATACCAATACGTGATCGCTCCAAAAGCCGCAATCGCTGCCAACAACAGTCCAGTGCTGACCCAGACGAGAATGTCCGCTACGCCGCTTTCCGCCATCTTCATAATGACCCGTGCGTTGGCCGGCGTCAGTAGCAGGGCCATCGCCAATACGATCATGCCTATCCCGGCCAGTAGTCCTGTGATGTTCTTGGCCCACCGTCCTCGCGATTGATACTCCGCAAATAACGTGAATCCGTAAATTACCAGCCCCACAATCACCAGGAAATTGCCTACCACGACGAGAGGAAGCATGGGTTCCATGACCGAGTAATAGGACGCGATTGAACAGGAACAGGTTGGAAGAGTACGCAGCTTCCTACGTCGACGAATTCAACTGGCAGCCACAAAAGCCCCGCCTGGACAGGCACAAGCCGCGTAACCTCTGCATGCGCTACACTTTTCATTATGACGGATCTCGGCAAGGTGTTGGTCGTTTTTGGGGCCCTAATCCTGTTAGTCGGGGTCGGACTTCTGATTGCCGGTCGCATGAACTTACCGCTTGGAAGACTGCCTGGAGATATCATCTACCGAAGTAAGCACACTACTTTCTATTTTCCCCTTGTTACGTCCATCATCCTTAGCGTTGTACTCTCAGTGGTGCTATATCTGGTCAGCCGGTTCAGCGCCAAGTAGCACCTCTTACCAGACGACTGTACACTTTCTTCGTGTCCCGTGACTGTTGATTGACTGACGGAGACCAACTCGGGTTCACTTTTCAACCCCGGCGGCAGCGCATCTGGCGCATTTCCGACCTGCTGGGCGCCGTCCGTACTCACCTAGAGCGGGAGTACACCGACGTGTGGCTCGAAGGCGAAATATCGAACTTTCGCCCGGCGGATTCCGGCCATCTCTATTTCACCTTGAAGGATGAGGCTGCGCAGATGCGTGTCGTGATGTTTCGTACCCAGGCGCGACTGTTGCGGTTTCGTCCGGATAATGGCATGCAAGTAATCGCTCGCGGGCGCGTAACGGTATACGACGCCCGCGGCGAATTGCAGCTCTCTGCCGAGCATTTGGAGCCCAAAGGCGCCGGCGCTCTGCAAGTGGCTTTCGAGCAGCTCAAGGCACGTCTGGAAGCGGAGGGACTGTTTGACCTGGCGCGTAAGAAACCTATTCCCGCGCTGCCCCGCCGGATTGGCCTGGTGACGTCACCTCGCGGTGCGGCGATTCGGGACGTGCTAAACGTGCTGAGCCGCCGTCATCAAAATGCCAACGTACTTATTTATGCTGCACAAGTGCAGGGAGAGGCCGCCGCTCTCGAGATCAGCGCTGGCATCCGCTACTTCAATCGCACCCGTTCCGTGGAGGTCATCATCGTGGCCCGAGGTGGGGGCTCGCTTGAGGACCTGGCCACTTTTAACCACGAAGGATTGGCCCGCGCCGTGGCGGCTTCAACTATCCCTGTAATCTCTGCTATCGGACACGAGACCGACTTCACCATTATCGATTTTGTCGCAGATTTACGAGCTCCCACACCTTCGGCAGCTGCCGAACTAGTAATTCGTTCCCAGCAAGGTGTGGAAGAACAGTTCGAGAGCCTGCGATTGAGAATGGCCCGCGCAATTCGGTACCAGTTACTTATGCGTCGCCAGGAACTCATCGAGCTGAGTCAGCATGGCGCATTTGCACGCATTCGGGATGCGATCACACGTCGGCAACAGCGGCTTGACGATTTGCACTATCGATTGATTACCGGGGAACGCAATCTCCTGGGGAGTGAAAGGCGCCGCTTGGACCTTGCAACCGCCGGTATTCGGCATCATGACCTCACACGTGTGCTGTCCGGAGTGAGACGCGATCTACAGGCGCGAGTTGCCGCCCTGAGCGCGGCCACACGTGCACAGTTGTGGCAGCAACGTTCCCGCCTGAACAATTTTCATGACCGCCTACACGGGCTCTCGCCATTGAACATTCTGGAACGTGGTTACGCGCTGGTATTCGATTCCGAAGGGCAACTGGTCAAAGACGCGACGCAAGTGCCGCCAGGCAGTGATGTCAAGGCCCGACTCGCCAGGGGAGAATTAACTGCCACGGTGAAGAGTGCTTCTTCTTCCTAACAATGGCTCCCAGGGGTGTGGTCGCTTTCTCACCGTGCTTCACACTGAATTAGAATAACCAAAGCGTCGCACCTCCAGATGGAATTGAAAGTGGGTTAACTTGACGCAAATTCTAGAACGCTGGCCACAGGTGTCGATAATGTCGCTTCTCGACATTCTGCTGGTCGCGGTACTGATTTATCAGTTTTTGGTGCTAATTCGGGGCACGCGGGCTGCACCCATGCTTATGGGTGTTTGCGTCCTCGGGCTCATTTTCTTGTTGGGACGCTTCGCGGAACTCACCACCGTAAATCGTATTCTGACTGTCCTCCTGCCTTATTCCGTTTTCGCGTTAATCGTTGTATTTCAAACCGAGATCCGTCTTCTTCTGGCCAAACTGGGCCGCTCGCTGACTTTCTCACGATCATGGCAGAGTTTCCCGGTGGAAGCCTATGATGACATTGTGCTGGCGGCTAACCTGTTCTCACAAAACCAGACTGGCGCACTCATCGTTGTGGAACGAGAAATCGGATTGCGCACCCACATTGAAAGCGGTGTTTCACTGGACGCTCGGCTCTCTTACGATCTGCTCGCTACACTATTTCGCCCCAGCGCTCCGCTCCACGATGGCGCGGTCATAATCCAGAAAGACCGAATCGCTGCTGCCGCATGTTTTCTGCCGCTTTCCATGAACCCTGTCCTTTCTACGCAATTGGGGACGCGTCACCGGGCAGCCATAGGAATTACTGAAGAGACCGACGCGATTGCAGTTGTTATCTCCGAGGAAAGTGGCGCGATCAGCCTCGCCAGTGCAGGAAACATTGAGCGGGAACTTAACGTGGAAGAATTGCGACGCCGCCTAAGTCAACTTCTGCGCCGCTATGTTCCAGCCACTACACTACCCACGCCCATCAGCGATGGCGCGCAAGTTAACGATGCAGTTCCAATCCCGCGTAGCACGCTGTCTCGCTCCACGGATTCCGGAATGACGTCTGGGACTGATCGATAAACCATGACAACTTTTTTCCGTCGCTACGTGGCGCACGATTGGTGGCTAAAGACTTTTTCCTTAGTCATGGCCGTCTTGCTCTGGTCAACCGTGGCACGCGACCTCATCACCGAAATCCCTTCTTTGAGCGTCCCCATTGAAATTCGAGGTATGCCGGAGAATCTGGAAATCAGTTCCCAAACAGTGCCGCAGGCGCAGCTAAGTTTGCGTGGTCCTTCCCGGCTGTTGCGCGCGGTTCGATCGTCAGATGTTCACGTCGAGATCCTCATGTCCGACCCAAAACCAGGAGAGCACACCTTCAATTTGAGCGCTCATAATGTAAGAGTGCCCCGGGACATTCAGGTCGCGCAGATCGTACCCCCGACGTTACATATTGCGTTTGACTGGCGAAAGACTCGTACTGTCGCGATCAAGCCGCGAGTGATCGGTTCCTTGGTTTCGGGAATGAAGATCTCAGGAGTTACTGTGGAACCGTCACAGATAACCGTTACCGGTCCTCAAGGCCACGTAGACGCCGTCGATGCGGCAACGACGGATCCAATAGATGCCACGGGAGTTCTAAACCGAAGTGCTTTCACAACTAACGCCTACGTTGCCGACCCGTTGGTACAAGTGGTACATCCCCAGTCGGTGCGGGTAATCATTACTGTTGGAAAATCTATTTCCAACTAGCAAAACAAGTCTCCAGAATGGAATATTTAAGATGATGGCACCACAGCGACAACTGTTCGGCACCGACGGCATTCGCGGGGTTGCGGGCGAATTTCCGCTGGACAAGCGTACTGTGTTCGCCATTGGTAGCGCATTGGGCCATCGGCTGGCTGCGGCCGGCAAACACAAACGTGCAGTGATCGGTCAGGATACTCGCGAATCCAGTCGCTGGATTGCGAACATCATCGCTTCCGGCCTGATGTCAGCCGGCATTCAAGTGGAAAGCGCTGGTGTCCTAACCACTCCCGGCATTGCGTATCTGGCTCGCAGCAACAGCTTCGCCGCCGGTATCGTGGTCTCTGCCTCCCATAACCCCTGGATGGACAATGGCATTAAGGTTTTTTCTGCCGATGGCTACAAATTGCCGGACGTAGTGGAACATGAAATTGAAGGTGAGATCTTTGCCGCTCTCGAAAAGCATTCCGATGAAGCTTTCAAGGCCGCGCCCCCATTCTCCACGCTCCCCGGTAGGTCGGAAATACGTGAGGATTACGTCCGCTGGCTGACAACCAACGTTGCGGGTGACTTCAGCAAACTTAAAGTACTGATAGACGCGGCAAATGGCGCGGTCTCCTCGATTGCTGGAGATGTGTTCGGCGCATGCGGTGTAGCTGCACGTTTCATCAATGACCTGCCCGACGGCCGCAACATCAATCGCAATTGCGGAGCCTTGCATCCGGAAATGATTGGGCGCGCACTCGCCTCCGAGCCTGGTGTGTACGACATCGGAATTACATTTGACGGTGATGCCGACCGCGCACTCTTTGCGGATGCCGCTGGAAGAATAGTCAACGGAGACGCAGTGCTCTTGCTGGCTGCGCGGGAAATGCAGGCGCACAACACCTTGGCGGGATCACTAGTGGTGGCGACTACTATGTCGAACATGGGCCTGGAAATTGCGCTTCGCCGCTCCGGCATCCGCATGTTACGCGCACCCGTAGGCGATAAATATGTTCTCGAAGAAATGCTGAAAAATGGCGCTACCCTGGGGGGCGAACAGTCCGGACATATTATCTTTCGCGATGGCGATGCCACTACCGGCGATGGCCTGCTGACTGCCCTTCGTGTGCTTCAGATAATGGCACGCACTGGCAAGTCCTTAGCTGAATTGATCGGCGATTTGCATCTCCTGCCCCAAACCATCAGAAACATACGTGTGCGCGAAAAAAAGCCGCTGATCGAAATTCGTGAAGTGGCGCAGGCAATTTCGAAGGCCGAGGCCGAACTGGATGGCAATGGTCGAGTGGTAGTGCGCTACTCCGGTACCGAGGCATTGGCGCGGGTGATGGTGGAAGCAGAGTCCGAGGAAAAGATGCACCACATCACAAATTCAATCGCTGAGGCTATCCAGCGCGCTCTCGGCGTGCAATAGGCGATAATCCTGGAGACTATTCCAAGTCCCTCCAATTTGGGCCGACCCCTATTTCCACTTCCAAAGGTACGCTCAGTGGATGGACCTGCTCCATGCTCTCGCGCACCAGTTCCCTTAATAGTTCAATCTCGCGCTCCGGCACTTCAAATACTAATTCGTCGTGGACTTGGAGCAGCATGCGAGACTTCAACCCCTGCCGGCGCAGTTCGGCATCTATACGGATCATGGCTAATTTAATAAGATCAGCGGCCGTGCCTTGCAACGGAGTATTCATCGCCGTCCGCTCTGCGAAACCGCGCATGTTGGCATTTTTACTATCGATGTCGGGGATGGGCCGGACCCGTCCGAACAGAGTTTTCACTCTCTTTTCGCGCCGCGCATCTTCCAACGTCTGGTCTAAATATTTTCGAACACCTTTGTACCGGCTGAAGTAAGCGTCTATGAACTGCCTGGCTTCCCCTTTTTCAATCTGTAGTTGCTGCGCCAGCCCGAACGGTGAAAGGCCATAAACAATTCCAAAGTTCACGACTTTCGCACGGCGGCGATGGTCGGCAGTAATCATCAGCGGCGGTACGCCGAACACTTGCTGCGCCGTGAGCGAGTGGATGTCCTCGCCTCGGCGATACGCGTCCACCAGCAGCGTGTCTTCCGAAAAGTGCGCGAGCAAACGCAGTTCAATTTGTGAGTAATCGGCGGCGAGGAGGACGTGACCAGGTTCGGCGATGAAAGCAGCACGGATTTCTCGCCCTAACTCGGTACGAATGGGAATGTTTTGCAAATTTGGATTGGCTGAAGAAAGCCGCCCCGTCGCCGTACCTGTTTGGGTAAATGTGGTATGAAGCCTTTTTGTACAGGAATTCAGCAAGACGGGAAGGGCGTCTACGTAAGTGGACTTCAACTTCGAGAGTTGCCGGTAATCGAGCACTAGTCTTGGCACTTCATGCGTCATCGCCAAAGACTCCAGCACATCCACCGCCGTAGAAATCATCCGTCCCTTGCCATACTTCACTGGCTTGGGCAAGTTCAGTTTGTTGAACAGCACCTCGCCGAGTTGCTTTGGCGAGTTAATGTTGAATTCGGTTCCAGCATGCTGGAAAACATCTCTGGCCTTGGCATCACACTCGCGCTCCAGGCGAGTGGACATTTCGCCCAGCACATCACAGTCAATCTTCACCCCAGCCTGTTCCATGCGCGCGAGCACGGAAACTAACGGGAAATCGATCTCCTTGTAAACTCTCATCAGCCCCGCATCTTCAACTTCAGTCCGCAGCGCTTTGGCCAGACGACCTGTGACGTCAGCCGCTTCGGCCAGAGCATTAGTTCCATCTTCAGCCTTCTCGGGGGCAACTGGGCCTGTAATCTTCAAATTGAACCGGCGTAGAGCTACATCTGCCAGTCGGTGGGAATTGTAGGTAGGATCGAGCAGACACGAATAGAGCATCGAATCGTCGCGAACCCCCGCAAAACTATGGCCAGCGGACTCAAGTGCATGAATCGCAGCCTTGTAATCGTGAATTGCCTTGGGGATGTCAGAATGAGCCAGCCCGATGCTGAGTTTTTCCGCAGCGGGACTATCATCGAGTCGAAGTGAAATTGCTTTTCCCGGTTGCGCAGAAATTGCCACCCTTTGATCGCCTGCGAACTGAGGGAGGGCTGCCGTAAGCGGCAATTCTGGCGACTCTACGCTGTCAAAAGCATCCTCTTCGGAAGTTGACGGACCACTTGGGGCGGCTACCGCAATCGCTAATACGTTCCCCTTTTTGGCGAAATTCAAAACTGCGAGGACCTCGCCCGCAGACTTCGCTTCTACGTAATGCGTTTCGCTTACTTCGACTCCCGAGAGGAACTCCTTTACCAGTGTGGTGAATTCCAGTTCGGTAAACAGCTTGCGGCAAGCCTCTGCGTCGGGCTCCTGCGCGCGCATCGATTCGACATCCAGTTCGATCCCGACATTGAGGTCTATAGTCACCAACTGCTTGCTGGTTAGAATGTTGTCCTTATTATTCAACAGTGATTCGCGATAGCTTTTCTTCTCGACTTCTGCAGCGTGCTCAATGGCCTGCTCTACAGATCCGAAGCGTCGAATAAGCTCAACTGATCCTTTATCGCCGATACCCGGCGCGCCCGGAATATTGTCGATGCTATCGCCGCGCAGTGCCATCACATCGATTACGCGTTCCGGTGGAACGCCCAGAATCTCTTCCACCTTCTGACGATCACAAATCAAGTTATCCTTCGGCGGATTGAGCACACAGATGTGCTGATCCACTAGTTGCAGCATGTCCTTATCGCTGGAAACCACATATACGGAATATGACTGCTCGGCGGCCTTCCGCGCCAAGGTTCCGATTACGTCGTCGGCCTCGAATCCCGGCATTTCAATGATCGGAATGCGATATGCCTCCAGAGCTCTGCGAATGTACGGGACTTGCTGGGCAAGATCCGGTGGCATCTCGGAACGTGTCGCCTTGTAACCGTCATATTTGTGTTCTTGAAAAGTTTGTGTCTTTATGTCGAACTTGCGGATAGAAGTGATGGCGGCCGCTTGCTGATCGCGAAACGTCGGGACGGCGACATCAAATATCGCGGCCAGATATTCCGGGGAAAAATCATCGCGCAGCTTGCGCAACATATTGACGAAAACATAGGTGGCGGCCGTGGGGATTCCCGTCCGGGTTGACATCGGTCGCTGCCTGGCCATGGCGTGATACGCACGAAAAATAAAGGACATCGCATCAATTAAGAAAATACGTGGCCTGCCGCGCACAACTTTCAGCGTCGTGCCTGCCCCGCCGCTCGACTCCTTCTGATCCTCCCCACCAACTGGCGGGGACGCCGAAGAAGCGAGCTCCCGGTTCTCGGGTGAAACTGACTTCTGGACCGACTTTGTCTTCCCGGAGGGCAAGCAAATAGTTTAGCAGCGCACAGCCGCGGCTCGCACGCGCCACATTATCAGCACCACTAGTGCTGCGGCGTTCGGTTTGCAATCTCTAGGCGGCTGGTGTCACTCAATAAACATGCAGTCGCCGTAGGAATAGAAGCGATAACGGTTTACGACCGCGTGTTC
>WNGI01016373.1_pt1 | contig 11682 bp, 9 predicted proteins | sample 5400621 | NCBI WGS metagenome assembly WNGI01 (sample SAMN13153374, study PRJNA577476) | soil metagenome | isolation source: 20 cm soil or saprolite under Garry oak tree replicate 1 | place: USA:California | collected 2016-06-15
GGCCCGGAGCTCGACCACGGCCTTGATGGCCTCGCCCCACTAGGCGTCGGGGATGCCGTAGACGCACACTCCGCTCACGCCGTCCATCTGCACGATGACCGTCTCCACCTCCGCCGGGTACACGTTCTCGCCACCGGGCTTGATCAGCTCCTTCTCTGGCTTGCGCCTGACGTAATAGAGGTAGCCGTCGGCATCGAAGCGCCCCACGTCTCCGGTGTGGTGCCAGCCGTTGCGGAGGGTGTGGGCCGTCACGTCCGGCTGGCCGAAGTACCCCTGGAACACGAGCGGGCCGCGCACGACGATCTCCCCCGGCGTGCCCACGGGCACCTCGCGGTCGTAGTCGTCCACCAGCCTCACCTGGCACGGGGGGACGGGCTTGCCGGCCGCGCCGGGCTTGTCCACCACGCGTTGCAGGGTGACGAACCCGCTCGTCTCCGACTGCCCAAAGCCGGTCCAGAACCGCGCCTGGGTCCGCTCGTGCAGGCGCTGGATGGTCGGGGGCGCATCGAGACCGGAGACGTGTCTGAGGCTCGGCAGCCCGCTCCCCAGCTTCTCGGCCGCATCCAGCAGACTGCTCAGCACGGGGGGAAAGTCCGAGACGTGGGTGACGCGGTGACGGTCGATGAGCCGCACCGCCTCCTCCGCGTCGAAGCGCGACACGAGCACGCTGGCGCCGCCCGCGTGCATGTGGGCCAGGGCGTTTCCCAGCGCGGTGACGTGGAACAGCGGCAGCGCCAGGAGGTAGCGATCCGCCGCGGTCACGCCGATGCACGCCATGAGCGTCAGGTTGGCCGTGAGCACGTTGGCGTGCGTGAGCACCGCGCCGCGCGGGACGACGTCCACGGCCGCGGTGGAGATCACGGCGAAGGGCGCGTCGGGCGCCACGTCGACTGCGGCCGGCTCGGGCGCATCCGTGTACAGCGCGGCGAAGGGCGTGAAGCCTGGGCCCGCGGGCGCGCCGAACTGATACCAGTGAGCGACCGCGCGCTTGCGTTCCGGCCACCCGGCCACGACGGGGAGCGTGGAGGCGTCGACCACCATCATCCGGGGCGCGGCGCGCTCCACCACGCGCTCGACTTCCTGCGCGGTCAGCCGCCAGTTGATGGGGTAGGCGATGATCCCCTGCCGCGCGCACGCGCCGTAGAGCTCGAGGTAGGCGGGATCGTTCTGGGCCAGGACGCAGATGCGGTCGCCCTGGCCGATGCCCAGGCGGAGGAGCCCGCCGGCGAGCGTATCGACCCGGCGTCGGAAGTCCCGGAACGACACCTGCCGCTCGCCCTGGATGACGGCCGGCGCGTCGCCGTACACCGACGCGCCGCGCGCGATCATGTCGTAGACCGTGAATCCGTGGACCCCCACGGCCGTCACCGCCCGACGATGTCGCCCTTCATCGGGCCGAGGAATCCGAGCAGCTCACTCTTCTCCTTGGCGGAGACCCCGCGCTTGTCGAGCGCCTTGACGAGGTTCTCCATGGTCGCGGTCCACTCCGCCTCGGAGACGCCCATGCCCTGGTGCGCCGTCTTCATGTCGCGCCCCAGGTAGGCGCAGGGCCCGCCCGTCGCGTCGCAGATCTGGTCCGCGAGGTGCGACTTCAGCTTCTCGAGCTCCGGCCCCTTCATGTCCTTGAAGCGTGCGTTGACCCGCGCATCGCCGGCCATGTTCGCGACGAAGTCGCCGACGACCAGCGCGATGCCCTCGCGCCCGCCGAGCCGCTGGTACAGGGACGGCTCCGGCTCCCCCAGCGTGGCGCAGCCGCCGAGCCCCACCGCCAGCAGGGCAACGACACCGAGTCTCCTCATCGCGACCCTCCTAGGAAAGCCACCGTTTGCGTCGCTTGTAATGCTTGACGTCCCGGTACGACTTGCGCGCCCCGACTTCGGTCAGGCCTAGATAGAACTCCTTGATGTCCGCGTTCCCGCGGAGCGCACTCGCACTGCCCTCCAGCACGATGCGCCCGTTCTCCATCACGTAGCCGTGCTCGGCGATGGTGAGCGCGAGGGCGGCGTTCTGCTCGACCAGCAGCACCGTCAGTTTCTCCTGGCGGTTGAGCTGCTGGACGATCCCGAAGATCTCCTCGACGAGCATCGGCGCCAGGCCGAGCGAGGGCTCGTCGAGGAGCATCACGTGCGGGCTCGCCATCAGCGCGCGGCCGATGACGAGCATCTGCTGCTCGCCTCCCGAGAGATAGCCGGCCTGCACCGCACGGCGCTCCCTGAGCCGGGGGAAGTACTCGTAGACGCGGGCGATCCCCTCCGCCATCCGGCGGCGGTCCGCCTGGATGTGGGCGCCGGCGATCAGGTTCTCCTCGGTCGTGAGGTGCTCGAACACGCGGCGCCCCTCGAACACCTGGACGATGCCGCGCCTGACGATGTCGTGCGGCGCCAGCCGGTCGATCCGCGTGCCGCCGAACTCGACGGAGCCCTTCGTGACCTCGCCGCGCTCGGAGCGCAGGAGCCCGGAGACCGCCTTGAGCGTCGTCGTCTTGCCGGCCCCGTTGGCGCCGAGCAGGGTCGTGATGCCGCCCTCGCGGACGTTGAGCGACACGCCCTTGAGGACGAGGATGACGCCGTCGTAGATGACCTCGATGTTGTTGAGACTCAGCATGCCCGTCGGCGCTCGCGGCTGCGCGCGGCATCGGCGTACGGCCGGACCGGGTGCCCCTCCGAGAACCGTCGTCGTTCCCGTCGAGAAGGGGCCCCGCCGTCCGCCGCCGCCAAAGCTACTTCTTCGCGGCCGCCTCCTTGATGTGCTTGGCCACCACGTCCGTGTAGGCCGCGTACCAGTCGGTGACCTTGACGAACTTGCCCCCCTTGACCTGCCAGATCTGGACGAGCCCGCCACCCTCGTGGTCGGCCGGAGTGATCTTGAGCGGCGGCACCAGACCGCCGAGAGTAAAGTTGGAGATCTTCTCGAAGCCGGCCTTCGCATCGGCGCCGGTGATCTTGCCGTCGGGCTTCGCCTTCAGCGCGTTGCGGATAGCCTCGACGTGGAGCGCGGCGATGAGCACGCCGCGATTGTAGAAGACGGTCGAGTCCATCTCCTTCGGCGCGGGCTTTCCCTCCTTCTTGTACATCTCCCGGATCTCGTTCAGCACGGGGTAGTCAGTTCCGACGCCCGCGAACTGCATCGTGTAGTAGCCCTCGGCGACGGCGAAGCCGCCGGCGGCGTCGATGTTCGCCTCAGCCGAGCCCCACACGAACGACACGACCTTGCGCAGCGGATAGCCGACACGCTTCAACTCCTTGATCGACACCGCGGGGGCGCCGCCGAACAGATGGGCGATCACGAAGTCCGCGCGGTAGCGCTGGGCGATGTCGAGCACCTGGGCGCCCATCTCCACGCCCGGCGGCGGGACGGCGAACGTCTTGAGCTGAAACCCTTCTTTCGCCGAGAGGTCCTCGAGCACCTCGATGGGCTCGCGCCCGGCGGGGTTGTCGTAGAAGATGTACGCGATCTTCTTGCCCTTGAGGCTCCCGCCGAGCTGCTTCTTCACGAAGTCCACCGCCGCCGTGCCCTGCGACCAGTAGGTGGCGGCAATCGGGAAGATATACGGGTACCGCTGACCGTCGGCGGCGGCGGCGCTCCCGAAGCCCGGAGAGGTGCCGGGAATCCGATCCTCTGTCAGCCGCTGGGCGAGCGCGTAGATCTGGGGCGTGCCGTAGACGGCGATGGTCACGGCGCCTTCCTTCTTGTGGCGCTCGTAGGACTCCACGGCCGGCGGTACCTTGTATTCGTGGTCGATCTCCAGAGCCCTGATCTTGTAGCCCTCGACCCCGCCCTTGCTGTTCACGAGGGCGATGTAGTCGTGGAAGCCGGGGCACAGGACCGTTCCGACGATCTGCGTCGCTCCGGTCCGGTCGCACTGCACGCCTACGACGATCTCGCCCTTCGACTGGGCGTGGGCGGGAGCGCCCGAGAGCAGACCGCCCGCCGCCACGATCAGCGCTGTTACGATGACCAGATAGTGCCGCATGAGTTCCCCTTTCATCGCGTACCTCAGTACGCGAATGGCCAGACGCGGAAGTAGTTTCGGATGTTGCGCCACAAGCGGTTCAAGCCCTCCGGCTCCACGATCAGGAAGAAGATGATGAGGGCGCCGAAGAGCATCAGGCGGAGGTTGGGGATGAGGTTGAGCACGGTTTGCTGCGAGAAGAAGATGCCGCCGAAGGCCTCCATGGCGTAGCGAATGACGATGGGCAGCAGGGTGACGAAGATGGCGCCGAAGATCGAGCCCAGGACCGAGCCGAGCCCGCCGATGATGATCATCGCCAGGTAGTCGATGGACACCGTGATCTGGAACTGCTCGTAATTCGCGATGCCCAGGAAATACGTGTAGAGAACGCCTGTCACCCCGGCGTAGAAGGACGAGATGGCGAAGGCTAAAACTTTGTAACCGAAGATGTTGATGCCAATGATCTCGGCAGCGATGTCGTGGTCGCGGATGGCGATGAAGGCCCGTCCCACCCGGCTGCGCACCAGGTTCATGCTCCCCACGACGGCGAGGACGACAAAGACGAGCAGAAAATAGTACATGTCGCGCTGGCTCGTAAGCACCATGGAGCCCAGGCGCGGTCGCGGTACTTCGATGGACGCCTGCACACCGCCGCTGATGAACGTGACATGGTTGATGGTCCACTCGATGATGAGCTGGCCGGCGAGGGTCGCAATGGCCAGGTACAGGCCCTTGATCCGTAGAGAGGGGATGCCCACCACGGCGCCCACGAGCGCGGCCATGAGCCCGCCGGCGAGGAGGTTCACCGGCCACGGCGAGCCTAGGCGCGTGGCGAGGTTCGCAGCGGTGTAGGCGCCCACGGACATGAACGCCCCGTGGCCGATGGACACTTGCCCGGTGTAGCCCACCAAAATGTTGAGGCCGAGGGCGCCGACCACGGCCACCCACACGAGGTTGGCCACCGACAGATAGTACTCGTGGAGCGTGAGCGGGATGAGCGTGAAAAAGAGCACGGCGAGGACCGCCACCGTCCACCGGGCGATGGGCAGCGGGTACAGCGCCATGTCCGCCTGGTACGTCGTCTTCAACACGCCGCACTCTCGATGAATCACGCACGCCTCCACTCACCCGGTCTGCGGCCGATGCATGGGCCTTTCATACGCGCTCGATGATCCTCTTGCCGAACATCCCGTAGGGCCGAATCATCAGGGCCGCGATCATCAGGACGTAGGGCGCGAAGTCTTTGGTACCGCCGCCCACGTAGGGGTCGACGTAGCCCGCCGCCACGTTCTCCACGATCCCGACGATGAGACCTCCGACGATCGCGCCGGGGATGGAGTCGAGTCCTCCCAGGATCACCACCGGGAACACCTTGAAGCCGACCAGCGAGAGGTTCACGTCCACCCCGAGCAGGTTCCCCCAGAGGACGCCGCCCAGCGTCGACACCACGCCGGTCATAGCCCAGGCCAGCCCGAAGTAGCGCTCGACATTGATGCCCATGGCCATGGCCACCTGCTGGTTGTCGGCGACTGCGCGCATGGCGATGCCATTTCGGGACTTCAGGAAGAACCACCCGAAGCCGGTGAGGAACATCAGACTCACCACGGCGCCGAGCACCTGGATGGGGGGGACCAGCAGCGGGCCGAGGACGAAGGGCTCGTCGGGGATGGGGAGCGGCAGGGCCCTGGTCCCGGCGCCGAGCGTCGACGGCCCGATGCCGCGTAGGATCGAGGCGAGGCCGATGGTGGCCATGACCACCGCGATGGCCGGCCGGCCGATGAGCTTGCGCAGCATGACGCGCTCGAGGGCGAAGCCGAAGACGATCATGCCGACGAGGCCGAGCGCGACGGCCAGCCACAGCGGCGCCCCCCAGGCGCCGAGGCTCCCCGCCACGACGAGGCCGGCGATCATGACGAACTCCCCCTGCGCGAAATTGATCGCGTCGGTCGCCTTGTAGACGAGGACGAAGCCGAGCGCGATCAGGGAGTACATGAGCCCGATCAGGATGCCGTTCGACATCAGGAGCAGGAAGAAGCCGAACGCGTCAGACATGGACGGCCGCTCCGGCTTCGACGTCCTCGATGCGCACGCGCGACTGGATGGTCGCCTGGCGCCCGTCCTCGTAGGTGATCGCCGTCGTGAGCTCGATCTGGTCCCGGCCCGAGTAGAAGGCATCGATGACCGGCGCGTACTTCTCCGCGACGTGACGTCGGCGCACCTTGCGCGTCCGCGTGATCTCGGCGTCGTCGGCGTCGAGGTCCTTCGTGAGCAGGAGGACGCGGCGGATCTTCGTCGCGTCCGGAAGCGTCTCGTTGCACTTCCGGACCTCCTCGCGGATCAGCTCGCGCACCTCGGCCTTCTGCGACAGGTCCACGTAGCTCGTGTACGGGATACCCCGGCGCTCCACCCAGTTCCCGACCGTGTTGGGGTCGATCGCGATCATCGCCGCGACGAAGGGGCGGGCGTGACCGAAGGCCACCGCCTCGCGGATGAACGGGCTGAACTTCAGCTTGTTCTCGACGAACTGGGGCGCGAAGGGCGTGCCGTCCTCGAGCGCGCCCACGTCCTTGGTGCGGTCGATGATGACGAGGTGGCCGCGCGGATCGATGAACCCGGCGTCACCGGTGTGGAACCAGCCCTCCGGGTCGATCACCTCCCGCGTCGCCTCCTCGTTCTTGAGGTAGCCCTTGAAGATGCCCGCGCTCTTGACGAGCACCGCGCCGCGCTCGGCGATCCTGACGTCGATGCCGGGACACGGGCGCCCCGCGGTCGTCGGGTTGGCCTCGGCGTTCGGCTGGAGCGAGACCAGGCCGGTCGTCTCCGTCGAGCCGTAGACCTGTTTGAGGTTGACGCCGATCGAGCGAAAGAACCGGAACGTGTCGGGGCCGAGCGGCGCGCCGCCCGTCAGCGCCCAGCGCACGCGGCGCAGCCCGAGCTGGTCGCGCACGGGCCCGTAGACGAAGAACTCGCCGAGCGCCGATCCAGCGCTTGAGCCACGGCGCGTCGGCCGCCTTCACCTGCACCGACGTGAGCATGTTCTCCCAGATGCGCGGCGGCGCCAGCATGAGCGTCGGCCCGAGCTCCCGCAGGTCGCGCTGCACCGTTTCCGGGCTCTCCGGGCAGTTGCACGCGAAGCCCGCGTAGAGGCTCATGATCAGCGTGTAGAACGCGTCGCCCACCCAGGCCATCGGCAGATACGCGAGATAGTCGTCGTCGAGCCGGAAGTCCTCGGCCCCGGCCGCCATCTGGGCGGTCGCGATCGCGTTCGCGTGCGTGAGCATCGCCCCCTTCGGGCTCCCGGTGGTCCCCGAGGTGTAGCAGATGAACGCGAGCTCGTCCGCCACGCCCTTCTCGACCTCCGCTTCGAAGAGGCCCGGATGCTCCCGGCCGAACTTCCGCCCGAGCTCCTGGACCTCCTGGAAGGACTTGAGCCAGTCGTGGCGGTAGTGGAACATGCCGCGCGCGTCGTCGTAGACGACGAGGCGGAGGGCCGGGAGCTCCGCGCGGAGGGAGAGCACCTTGTCGACCTGCTCCTGGTCCTCGGCAACGATCACGGCGACCTCGGCGTGATTCCAGACGTACGCGAGCTCCTTCGCGATCGAGTCCTGGTAGACGGGCACCGAGACGCCACCGAGGGCCTGCGCGGCGATCTGGGCCCAGTAGAGGCGCGGGCGGTTGTCGCCGATGACCGAGAGCTTCTCGCCGCGCCTCACGCCGAGCGCCGCCAGGCCGAGCGCGAAGTCTCGCACCTCGGCGCAGGACTGCGCCCACGTCCACGTCTGCCAGATACCGCGGTCCTTCTCGCGGAGCGCGGGGCGTCTCGCGAGGTCGCGCGCGTTGCGCAACAAGAGGCGCGGCAGCGTCGCCAATCTCTCCGAAGCCATGTCACCCTCTCCCGGTCATCGAACGGCCTCGTCTCCGCTGCCCTCGCGTCCGCCCGGGAGGTCCTTCGTCTCGCCGAGGTACGCCTTGATCACGCGCGGGTTCGCGCGCACGTCCTCGGGCGTGCCCTCGGCGATCTTCTGGCCCATGTCGAGGACCGCGATGCGGTCGGAGATGTCCATGACGACACCCATGTCGTGCTCGATGAGGATGACGGTCGTGTCCCACTCCTCGTTGACGTCGAGGATGAAGCGCGCCATGTCCTCCTTCTCCTCGTGGTTGCACCCGCCCATCGGCTCGTCGAGCAGAAGCACCTTCGGGTCCAGCGCCAGCGCGCGGCCGAGCTCGACGCGCTTCTGGAGCCCGTAGGCGAGCGAGCCGGTGGGCCGCCGCCGGAGGTCCTGGATCTTGAGGAAGTCGATGATGTCCTCGACGCGCTTGCGGTGGTGGACCTCCTCACGCTGCGCGAGCCCCCAGTAGACGAACGACTTCAGCACGCCCGACTTCATGTGGACGTGGCGGCCCAGCATGAGGTTGTCGAGCACGGTCATGCCCTTGAAGAGCGCGATGTTCTGGAAGGTGCGGGCGACGCCGCGCGCGGCGATCCGGCTCGGCGAAAACGCCGTGACGTCGGTCCCGTCGAGCACGATCCGCCCCGTGTCCGGATGGTAGAACCCGCTGATCATGTTGAGGATGGTCGTCTTGCCCGCGCCGTTCGGGCCGATCACCGAGAAGACCTGACCCTGCTCGACGTCCAGGCTCACCTTCGTCACGGCCTGCACGCCGCCGAAGGACTTCGAGACGTCGCGGATCTCGAGCTGGGCGCTCATATATCGGCGGGGGCCTCGACGGCCCCCTCCCAGACCCGGGGAAGCGCTCCCGAGAGGGAGCGAACCCCCAGAATCGATTGCGCGGGCAAAGCCCGCGCTCGAAACACGGCGACCCAATATGCCATGTCGTCTCGTGACCCGCGACAAGCAAGGACTGGCCTTCGTGCGTCCCGACGCTCCGAGCGGGCTGGCGCAGCCCCCCTCCGAGGTTTCATGAGAGCCACCGCTTGCGGCGCCGGTAGTGCTTGACGTCGCGGTAGCTCTTCCGCTGCCCGACGCCGGTGAGGCCGAGGTAGAACTCCTTGATGTCCTCGTTCTCGCTGATCGTCTTCGCGTCGCCCTCCAGCACGATCCGCCCGTTCTCCATCACGTAGCCGTGCTGCGCGATCTCGAGCGCCATCGTCGCGTTCTGCTCGGCGAGCAGCACGGCGACACCCTCCTCGCGGTTCAGGCGGAGGACGATGTCGAAGATCTCCTTCACGAGCATCGGCGCGAGGCCCATCGAGGGCTCGTCGAGCAGCATGAGCTTCGGCCGCGCCATGAGCGCCCGCCCGATCGCGACCATCTGCTGCTCGCCGCCCGAGACGTAGCCCGCCTTCGAGGAGCGCCGCTCCTTGAGGCGCGGGAAGTAACGGTAGACGACCTCGAGATCCGCCTTCGTCGCCCCGCCGTTGCGCCGCGAGTAGGCGCCCGTCAGCAGATTCTCCTCGACGGTGAGGTGCTCGAAGACGCGCCGGCCTTCCATCACCTGCACGATGCCGCGCCGGACCACCTCGGCGGGGTCGCGCCGGTGGATGGGCTCGCCGTGGAACTCGATCCCGCCCTTGGTCACCTCGCCGCGCTCCGTGCGGAGGAGCCCCGAGATGGCCTTGAGCGTGGTGGACTTGCCGGCGCCGTTGGCCCCGAGGAGGGCCACGATGCCCCCCCCGGGAACCCGGAGCGAGACCCCCCTCAACACGAGGATGACGTGATCGTAGATCACCTCGATGTTGCTGACCGCCAGGAGCGGCCGGGGCCCGTCCGCGGCGCTCACCCCGCTACTTCTCCTTCGCGCAGTCGCGCTCCGTGTACCCGAGCTTCTTGCCCTCCTCGATCGCCGCGGCCTCGATCTTCGGGCGGACGACCTCACGCATGGGCGCGATCCAGTCCGAGACGAGGGTCCACTTCGTGCCGTCCCACTGCTGGACGAGGATCGGGCCGTTCCCCTCGTGGTCCTCGCAGGTGACCTTGATCGGGTGCATGAAGCCCTTCATCCCGAGCTGGTCCAGGCGTGGCTCGGTGAGATTGAGGTTCTCGAAGCCCCAGCGGACCTGCTCGCCGGTGAGCGCCTTGTTGCCGTACTTGACCATCGCGGTGCGAATCGCCTCGGCGGAGAGCATCGCGTTGACGACGCCGCGGTTGTAGAGCGGCGCGCCCATCTCCTCCTTCTTGCCGCCGCCCTTGCCCTTGTCGTAGACGAACTTCACGATGTCCTGGTGCACCTTGAAGGCGGTGCCCGGCGCGTGGAAGGTCGCGCCCTTGTAGCCCTTCGCCCCGTCGCCGGCCGGGACCACGTCGGAGTCGTTCGCCGACCACCAGTTGCCGATGAAGTGATCCATCTTGACGCCGATGGCGGCCGCCTCCTTCACCGCGACCTGATTCATGACGCCCCAGCCCGACATGAAGATCCAGTCGGGGTTGATCCTCCGGATCTGGAGCCACGTGGATTTCTGCTCCTGGCCCGGATGGTCGACCGCCAGGAGCGTCAGATCGAAGCCGAGCTGCCGTGCCAGCGTCTCGAGCGTCGTGTTGGCTTCCTTGCCGTAGGGGCTGTTGTGGAAGACGTGGACGATCTTCTTGGCCTTCAGCTTGTCGAGCCCGCCCTCCTGCTGGCCGATGTACCGGATGACCGCGGAGGCCTGGCTCCAGTAGGTCGTCGGAAAGCTGAACACCCAGGGAAACCACCGTCCGTCGGCCGCGGCCGTGTTGCCGTAGCCCATCGAGAACACCACGACCTTGTCCACCGACGCCTTGGGGATGAGCTGGTAGGTGATGCCGGTGCTGTACGGGTTGACGAGCACCGGGTTCTTCGACTTCAACCGCTCGTAGCACTCGACGCCCTGCTTGGTGTCGTACTGCGTCTCGCACTCCTCCCAGGCGACCCGGATGCCGTTGATGCCGCCGTCACGCTCGTTGAGGAGCGAGAAGTAGTCCACGAACCCGTTGGCGATCGGGATGCCGCTCGGCGCGTACGCGCCGGTGCGGTAGACCAGCAGCGGGATGAACATCTCCTTGGGCTGCGCCACCGCGGCCGCCAGCAGGGGGCCGGCGACGAGCGCCGCCGACAGCATTCCGATCAGGGCCGTGCGCGATCTCATGGGCATCCTCCTTGGTCTCAGTGTGGGAAAGGCCACAGGCGCAGTTTCTCCTTGGCGAGCTGCCAGAGCCGCGCCAACCCGTTCGGTTCGACGATCAGAAAGAAGATGATAAGGCCGCCGAACACCATCAGCTCCAGCTGTTTCTGCAGCGCGACCGGGAGCGCCAGCCCGACGAGGTGCGGCGCGTTGGTCAGGAAGATCGGCACGAGCACGATGAACGCCGCGCCGAGGAACGAGCCGAGGACGCTGCCGAGGCCGCCGATGATCACCATGAACAGGATCAGGAACGACAGCGAGATGTCGAAGGCCAGCGTCTCGGCGCTGCCGAGGTAGAGGAACACCAGCTCGGCGCCGGCGACGCCGCAGTAGAACGAGCTGATGCCGAAGGCGAGCAGCTTCGTCCGAAGCGGCCGCACGCCGATGATCTCGGCCGCGATGTCGCGGTCGCGGATCGCCATCCACGAGCGGCCCACGCGGCCGCGGACGAGGTTCTTCGCGACCAGGGCCCCGACGGCCACGAGGGCGAGCGCGGTCACGTAGCGCGCCTGCGGCGTCGCCGTCGGCCCGGTGACCATCACGCCGAACACGGTCCGCGGCGGCGCGGTGATGGTGCCCGACGACGCGTAGTTCACGAACCACGGCACCTTGTTGAAGAGCCAGA
>WNGI01005210.1_pt1 | contig 11680 bp, 10 predicted proteins | sample 5400621 | NCBI WGS metagenome assembly WNGI01 (sample SAMN13153374, study PRJNA577476) | soil metagenome | isolation source: 20 cm soil or saprolite under Garry oak tree replicate 1 | place: USA:California | collected 2016-06-15
AGATCTTTTACTCGAGGCGAATCGGCAGGCCACCGCAACGCTTTCCCAACGGACGCTACATCGATGCGCCCGATGCCACGACCATACTCGGCGCCGGCAAGCTGACGGGGAAGGTTGGCGCGTGGACGGTGGGAATGCTCAACGCTCTCACCGCCGAGGAGAAGGCGCGAGTCATAGACGCCGCGAACGTGGAGTCGACTACGCCTGTCGAGCCACTCACCAATTATTTCGTCGGCCGCATCCGCCGCGACTTTCGCGGAGGCAATACGATTCTCGGTCTCGGCGGTACGGCGGTGAACCGCGATCTGAGCGACACGGTTTTCAAGAATCTCCTGCGCTCGAACGCCGAGGTGGGAAGTGCCGATTTCGAGCACCGCTGGGCCAATCGTCAGTGGAGTCTCACCGGCGCGTTCTCCAAGTCGAGAATTGCCGGATCGAGGCCGGTGATCCAGAGCGCGCAGACCTCGAGCGCCCGGTACTACCAGCGTCCCGACGCGGACTATCTCGAAGTGGATCCGACGGCAAACTCGCTCGATGGCTATTCCGCCAAGCTCGGCATCAATAAATCCGGGACCTGGCAGCTGGCCGGGACCGCAAAATCCATCAGCCCCGGATTCGAGGTAAATGATCTCGGCTTCATGGGCCGCGTCGACTACCGCAACATTGGCGCGAGTGGGTCGTACAACAATCAAATTCCTGGGAAGCTGCTGCGAGGCTACAGCCTCTACCTCGGTACGAATCACGCCTGGAACTTTGGCGGTGACAAGATCTGGACGAGCTTCTTCAATCAGGTCACCCTCAACTTCAACAACCTGTGGTCGGTGTACGCGGGCGGCGAATATGATCCGAGCGCGATCGACGATCGCCTCACGCGCGGCGGACCTCTCGGACGCCAGCCGACACAGTACGGCGGCTGGACACAGATCAACACTGACCAGAAAAAAATCGTGTCGTACAATCTGTACGCCGATTACTACGGCGATACTGGACACGGATACGCGAAGGATCTGACGTTCGGTGTCGAAGTGCGGCCAACCTCCTCGCTCCGCGTGACGCTCTCGCCCAGCTTGTCGCTCTATCACAACACTATTCAGTTCGTGAGCAGGACGACCGATGCTCTCGCGACTACCACGTACGGGCGTCGATACGTTTTCAGCGATCTGTTCCAGACCACGCTCTCGGCGACGACTCGTGTCGAGTGGACGTTCACGCCTCTCCTGTCCCTGCAGCTCTACGCCCAGCCTTTCGCTTCCGCCGGTCGGTACAAGAGGTTCAAGGAGCTGGCCCAGCCGGGCACGCAGGAATACGCCGTCTATGGACGGGACAACGGCAGCACGGTGACGCCGACGACGGATCCTGTCACGGGCCACATCCTGTCATACAGCGTCGATCCGGATGGGGCCGCGGGCGCCGCCCCCGCTTTCACGATCAATAACCCTGATTTCCGTACTCACTCGCTGCGCGGGAATGCGGTCGTCAGGTGGGAATACAGGCCGGGCTCCGCTCTATTTTTCGTGTGGCAGCAGCGGCGAAGCGATTATCTGCCGTTCGAGGGAGACTTCAGAACCGGACGCGATGCTCGAGAGATCTTCGGCCACCCGAGCAACGTATTCCTGGTGAAGGCTACCTACTGGTTCGCGCGGTGATCAGCGCAGCATTAGTCGCTGGTAAGTGCGATTCCCCAGCACCTCCCTCATCGCGCCGCGGTCGATGAACTGCTGGTCACGCTGCTGAGAAGTGTTCTGGAGAGTCCGATTCGCGATCGCGTCTGTTCGATCCTGAAGGCCATCCAGAGCAGCCCAGTTCTTGTAGATCACGATCAGCATCACGTCATGGTCAGCCGGGGTGCGAGCCTCTGAGGTGAGGATCGCGTAGTCCTGGATGATTCCGGCGGCCTTCTCGGCTTCCATCTGCGTCTTGTACGGGCCATCGAGGTATGCCATGTACCGGTCGAACATCCCGGGCTTGGTCTTGACGTATGTCATCACGCCTATCGTTCCTTCGTTATAGGCGCGGGTCGTAGCTTGTGAGGTGACGGTGTTCGTGGCGGCCGAGCCTGCGACAAGCAACAGGCTTGCGGCGACTGCTAGTGCGTTGAACTTCATGGAACCTCCGGACGGATAGAGGAAGTCATAGACGCGGGACAACGGTACGGCAGATATACAATGGCCTTTCGGGGCGCGACAGAGAAATTCGTCAATCCCTTGAGACGCTCATTTTGGTTAACCGCTCAACCTTTCTGTGCGCCAGGCTATCTAAGAGTCGTAGCCCAAACCACGACCCTCGTCACAGGAACCCGCCCATGCGACCGACTCCTCTCCTCCCCGCGCTGTTCATCCTTTTCGCGCCGTTGGCAGTCAGGGCACAGGATGAAGACCGCGCCCAGCAATGGCTCCAGAACTGTATGTACCGCGGCAACTACGACCGCGCGCAGTTCTGCGAGGTGCGCAACATCACGCTCCGCCCCGAATCGAAGATTTTCGTCGACGGGCGCGACAACGGTGGCGTCGCGTTCTACGGCTGGGATCGGAGTGACGTGAAAGTCGTCGCCATGATCCAGGCCAACGCAGACGACGACAACCAGGCCCAGGCGCTGGCGAAACAGATTCGCATCAACGCGAACGGTGGCCGCGTCAGTGCCGAAGGGCCGTCCTGGCGCAACCACGCCTGGTGGTCGGTCAGTTATGCGGTCTATGTGCCGAAGCGGTCCAACCTGGAAGCGGTTACCCAGAACGGCGGCGTGTCCGCCGAGGATGTGGAAGGTGATCTCGATTTTCAGGCGACCAACGGGGGCATCCGCATCGCCAACGTCGGCGGCGATGTCCACGGCGAGACGACGAACGGGGGAGTCAGCGCCTCGCTGTCCGGCAGCTCCTGGCGCGGGAAGGGTCTCGACCTTCGGACGATGAACGGCGGTGTAAACCTCACGATCCCACGCGGCTACAACGCGCGCCTCGAAACCGGGACCACCAACGGTGGAATGCGTCTCGATTTTCCCATCACCGTACAGGGGATGATAGGCAGGCGCATCCAGACCCAGCTCGGTACGGGAGGGGCACTTGTGCGCGTGGTCACGACCAACGGCGGAGTCAGGATCTCGCAGAAGTGAGTCGGTCGGGCGATCATGCGAGCTCTGCGTTCCCCATATATTTCTGGGCAACGCCAACGGTCACGAATGATGCCCACGAACGAAAAGCCGAGCAGGAACGAAGACGAGTATTTCGCGAAGCAGAACGCGGAGATCATCCGCGAGATGCGGGCGAAGCTCGATAAAGAGCGCAAGAAATCCGACCGTTCGGCGCATCACAACAAGTGCCCGCGCTGTGGCGCCGATCTCAAGGAACAGCACGTGGAAAACGTAAAGATCGACGAATGCAGGGACTGCGGCGGAGTATGGCTGGATCACGGCGAGCTCGAGCAGCTCGCTCGCGTCAACCGCGCGCGCGGCGTGTCGGGAGGGGTGCTGAGCTCGCTCTTCAAGCGGGGATGACCTAGGGCCTGCGCGGAATTCCCGTCATGGCGGATCGAGCGATCAGGTTTCTTCTGCAGGCGGGAGTCATTCTCGCCGTGGTTGTCGCGCTTCCCTACAAGGTGTTCGAGCTCGATCGGTACTTCGTCCCGAAGGAGCTGGTGCTCAACGTCGCCGCGCTCCTGATAGCGATCCTGCTCCTCACCAAGCTCCGCTCGCTCTCATTCGATATCGTCGACGGGCTGCTCGCGCTTTTTGTCCTCTGGAGCACCGCATCCGCCCTCTTCGCCACCAACTGGTGGCTCGCGCAGCGTTCACTTGGAGTTAGTGTCTCCGGAGTTGTGATTTTTTGGGGCGCGCGCTCGGTCGCCGAGAGAGGATGGTATCGCCAAGTTCTCGCCGCCGTGGCGATTGCGGCAGTCTGCGCCGCCGCTCTGGCGCTGGCGCAGGCTTATGGACTCGAGTTGGAGTACTTCAGCGCCAACCGCGCGCCTGGCGGCACTTTCGGCAACAGAAATTTCGTAGCGCACATCGCGGTGATAGGTCTGCCCGCACTTGTGTGGTGCACCGTCACCGCCCGCCGTCCGTTCGGCGCCGTGCTTGGCTCGCTCGGCGCGGCGGTACTCGCGGCAGCGCTCGTGCTGTCCCGATCGAGAGCGGCGTGGCTGGCCCTCGCGGCATCGCTGATCATTCTGCTCGTACCGATGCTGGCGTCAAGAAGATATTGGCGCGGCGGCAAGGTCGGCGGCCGATTCGCGCGCTTGACTCTCGCCGCGGCAATTGGCGCGATGGCGGCGATCGTGTTGCCCAACACGCTCAACTGGAACAGCGAATCGCCGTACCTCGATTCTGCGCGCGCCGTGGTGGACTACAAGAAGGGGAGCGGGCGAGGGCGCGTCGCGCAATACCGGAACTCGCTCAACATGGCGGTCTCGAACCCCGTGTTCGGAGTCGGTCCGGGAAACTGGCCCGTCGAGTACACGCGATTCGCGCCATCGGATGATCGTTCGATTGCCGAGGACGGAATGACGGCGAATCCGTGGCCGAGCAGCGATTGGGTGGCGTTCATCTCCGAGCGCGGATTCGTGCCCACTCTCGCATTGCTCGCCGCTTTCACGATCCTCTTCTTCGGCGCGCTGCGGCACTGGAGTGAGCTGCAGGACCCAGACGCGGTGCTGGCCCAGTGCGTTCTCGCCGGAACCATCGTGGCGACGATGGTGGTGAGCGCCTTCGACGTGGTGCTTCTGCTCGCGGCTCCGTCGTTTCTGGTATGGAGCATCCTCGGCGCGACGAGCGGAATTCGCGGCGCAGGCGACGTGCCGCGGGGGCGGGAGCTGAAAGTCTCCCGAAAAACGCCGGCACTCGCGGCGGTTGGAATCATCCTCGTCGTACTCGCGTCAACCGCGCGCGGCGCGACCCAAACCATTGCGATGTCGATGGTGGGTCGAGGGGGAATGACAGCTGGCTGGGTAGATGGCGCGATGTGGGATCCGGGGAGCTATCGCATCAATTTGCGAGTCGCCGAGCTCTATTCGCGCCGGGGCAATTGCTCGTTCGCGCGCGGGTATGCTCGTCGCGCGGTCGCGTTGTTTCCGCACTCACCGCACGCGAAGCGGATCAGAAACAGCTGCGAGTAGGCCGCTCAGTATTCGGCGAATGCTTCGTCCGGATAGCAGTACAGCCAGCGCTCACCTTTCTCTCCGGATGCTATTACCGGGTGACCCGTCGCACGCCCGTGTTTCGAGGCGTGCTTGTTCGGCGAGTCGTCACAGCACCGCGTGCCACCGCACTCCTGGCACGTCCGCAAATGAACCCAGGTCGAGCCGATCTTGATGCAGTCTTCACATTCACGCCGCTTCGGCAGCTTGACTGTGGTGATCGATCGAATGTGAGCGCAGGGGGCAGTAGAAGCCATGATCAGTCTCGGTTGGGGCAACTCCCGAGTGAAGCTTAATTGGCGTCACGTGAGATGACGATGGAGGTGGCACCGGTTGCATCGAGCCAGACGTGCGTCGGGGTTCTCGAGATACGCAGCACCACGCGATCACATCCCGGACAACGCACGACGGTCCCCATTCCGTGCGCGTAGACCATAAGCGCACCAATCGTTCGCGTCACTCCACAACCAGCGCATTTGGCTCGCGCGGCCGTCAGATCGGAGACGAATAGCTCACTCAGGATACCAGCCGCGGCATTTCCGTCAACGCGAAGCGCGTCGGCAAAACGCTCTCCCGTGGCGCCCGCTTCGGCCGATGTACTCGAAGCACGTTTCATTGTCTCTCCTTTTTTCGCTGACACTGAGAGTAACACGGCATGCTAGACGGACCCACCCGTGGGGCCGAAGCGCTCGGTCTTGATCAGCGCTGGTTGGTGGCCGAGCTCCACGAGAGATTGAGCTACTGCTTCGACCAACGGCGTTGGGCCGCAGACGAACACGCGTGGTTGTTCGCTTGGAGGCCAGGAGATTTCCTCGAGCATCGCGCGATCGATGCGGCGTCGGAAGCCGGTCCATCCCGCAGGTTGGTCGCGCGTCAGCGTATGCCTGACCTCGAGTGTTCTGTCACTATCTGCCAAACGGGCGAGCTCGTCCCGATAGATCACCTCGTCCCATCCGCGCGACGAGTACAGTAGCCGTGCCGGCATGAGGTGCCGCTCCATATTGGCGGCCGCGAGCGCAGCGTTGCGATGGCGCAGCATCGCCATCAACGGCACGATACCGGAGCCGCCGCCGACAAGGAGGAGGGGGCCACTCAGCGAAATGTCCCAAACGAAGTATCCGCCGATCGGACCACGCAACTCGAGCTTGTCTCCGGAGCGGAGCTCGTCGGAGAGGTATGGTGAGACCTCTCCATCCTTCAATCGCTCGACCGTGAGGGATAATCGAGGCTCTTCCGGCGGCGATGCGATCGAGTAGCTCCGTTCCGCCTGGTAGCCGTCTTCTGCCGTGAGTCTGACGTCAACGTGTTGTCCGGCGCGGTGCCCGGGCCACTCCGGCACGTCGAGCACGAGCGTCCGTGTCCTGGGCGTCTCCGGCACGACCTCGATCACGGTGGCGTGCCGCCAGGTAATTCGTGGCGCGGCGACATTGGGACTCACTCGTCCCCGGCGTATCGCTGCTCGCGCCATGGGTCCCCGTAATTGTGGTAACCCAGCGATTCCCAGAATCCGGGCGCATCGCTTTCCATGAGACGCAGCTCGCGCACCCACTTCGCGCTCTTCCAGAAATACAGATGGGGGACCAGCAAGCGCGCCGGCCCGCCGTGCTCGGGAGGAAGCGGCGCGCCGTCGTATGAAAATGCGATCCATGCTTTGCCGCCGGTCACGTCCGCGAGTGGAAGATTGGTGGTGTAACCGCCATCGCACCTGGCCAGCACGTACGGTGACGGCTCGATGCCGTGCTTGGCCGCTTCCGCGAGAAGAGTGTCCACGGAGATACCCTCCCACATCGTCCCGAACTTGGACCACTTGGTGACGCAGTGGATGTCAGTGGTAGTCGTCTGACGCGGCAAGGCTACGAATTCATCCCAGGTCCAGCGTGCAAGTCTTCCGTCAGCGCCTTGCAGCGTGAAATTCCAGGCGGTGAGCGCGGTCCGCGGCGTCGGACCAGCCGAGAGAACTGGAAAATCCCGCGTCTCGTACTGGCCGGGAGGAAGTCGCCCGGCGGTTTCCGCGGACTGTCGTCTTCCCCGGAATCCTCGCGAGATCAGTGACATCGTCGTGATGAATTTGAGTGACCGCCAGCGTCAATCATATTACGGGTTCGTCGATGTTGCGAATCTCATCCAGGTCCAGGTCGCTGATGACTTTTCTAAAAACCGCATCGCCAATAGTCTCCTCGTCACGAAGACGCGCGACTGCATCGCGTGATGCCTCGCGCACCTGCTGCTCCGCATCTCTGATCGCGTCCTCGAGAGTAAGGCCGGTGTGGCCGGCGGCATGGTCCGCATCGTCCAGATCCAGTCTGGTGCGCTGATTGATGGCGCCGCGCATTTGCGCGAGGGCGTTGGCAGGGATGTGTCCGAGGCCGCCAATTTCATCGAGCGTTTTCATTGCAGCTTGCTCCGCCTCGACGCGTGCACGACGCTCCTCGATCTCCGCCACATCTCCTCGGGGAAGTGCGAACAGCTTGATGAGCGGCCGCAGAGTGAAACCCTGAGCCATGAGGGTCACCAGAATCACGCCGAAAGCGACGGTCACGACGACCTCGCGTGCCGGAAACGGCGCGCCAGAAGCGGTCTGAAGAGGAACGGCGATGGCCATCACCAGCGTGTCGCCTCCCCGGAAGCCCGCCCACCCCAGAATTACCAGAGTTCGCCACGATGGCATCGGGTCGCGAGCGCGAAGGCGCGGGCTTGCGAGTCTTGGCAAGTACGCAGCGAGAAAGACCCAGAGCAGTCGCGCGCCAATCACTGCGGCGCTTACGACTAGGACCGAGAGAGTCAGCTCGAGCGCGTCCGTCCGGAAGAATGCCGGAACAAGTCGGCCGATCTGCAGCCCAATGAGTGTGAAGACCAGGGCTCCGATCGCGAACGTCGCGGTGTCCCAGACCACGTTGGTGCGTACGCGCGTGCGTGCGGATGCGGAGCGCAGTGGCGTACGCGATGCCATGGCTCCCGCGGCCACCACCGCAAGGACACCCGACGCGTTGATCTGCTCGGCGAGCAGATACGCCGCAAACGGCGTCAGCAGTGACAGCGCTGTTACCGCGACGGAATCGGTGACGACGGGACGGAGCTTCCTGACAACCCAGCCGAGCGCGAGCCCGACCGCGAGACCGCCAACGCTGATAAGGACGAATGCACCAGCGGCCCAGCCCAACGAGAACGACCCGACCGCAGCGGCACGCACAGCCATACGATAGGACACGAACGCAGTCGTGTCGTTGAGGAGTGTTTCTCCCTCGAGTATCGTGACCAGACGCGCGGGCAAACCCAGCCGGCGCACGATCTGGGTGGTCACGTCGGCGTCCGAAGGAGCGACGATGGCCCCAAGAACAAAGGCTGCTTCCCAGGGAATTCGGGGAGCAAGCGCGTGAGCCACCGCCGCAACGGCCGCTATCGTCACCAGCACCAGCGCTACCGCAAGGAGAAAGATCGGGCGCGCGTTTTTCCGAGTATCTCGAAGCGAGCTGGTCGCAGCCGCTCTATATAGTAGGGGCGGAACGAACAGTACGAAGGTGAGCTCCGGATCGAACGGAGCTGTGGGGAAGAGAGGCAGCGCCGACAGAAGTATTCCGCCGAAGACCTGAGCTATCGCCAGTGGAACATCGAAGCGGCGCGCGATGGGCTGCAGCAGCGTAGCGACGAAGACCAGCGCCAGAATGATCTCGAATGCGCCCACTCTTCAGGTTGCCTCTACCTCACTCTTGCAGCGCCTGGTGTACGAACGAGACCGCTATCGATCCCTCTCCCACGGCTGACGCGACACGCTTGATATTGCCCGCCCGCACATCGCCCACCGCAAATACGCCGGGCCTGCTCGTCTCCAGAAGATGGGGAGGGCGAGCCAATGGCCAATGCGCGGCGGACAATTCATCCGGCGAAAGCTCGGATCCCGTCTTGATGAATCCGTGAGCGTCGAGGGTGACACAGCCGTCGAGCCATTGAGTGCTGGGAGCGGCACCCGTCATGACGAACACGTGACGAACGTTCTTTCGCTCCGTCGTCCCGTCGTCGCGCCGGCTTAAGTGAACGCTCTCGAGGTGATCGTCACCTTCGAGCGCGGCGATTTCGGTATGTGTGTGCAACGTGATCCTCGGATCCTCTTCGATGCGCCGGATCAGGTACCGCGACATGGTGTCGGCCAAACCATCGGATCGCACGAGCATGTGCACGTGTCTCGCCGACTGGGCGAGGGATACGGCAGCCTGCCCCGCCGCGTTGCCGCCGCCAACGACGCAAACCTCTTCACCGGCGCACAATTGCGACTCGATGAACGTGGCGCTGTAGTACACGCCGGCACCTTCGAACTGCGAAATATTGTCCAGCGGAAGCTTCCGGTATTCCGCGCCAGTGGCGATGATGACGGTGCGCGCGAGTATTTGCGCACCGTCGTCGGTTTCGATGACGTACTGCCTCGTGTTGCACCTGAGTCGCTTTGCAGCCTTCGTGACCATCAGGTGTGCGCCGAATTTCTGTGTTTGAGAGTAGGCGCGCGCCGTCAGCTCCTGGCCCGAAATGCCGGAGGGAAACCCGAGATAGTTTTCGATTCTCGAGCTCGAGCCGGCCTGTCCTCCCGGAGCGCCGGATTCCAGCACCATCACGTCGAGTCCTTCCGATGCTGCGTACACCGCCGCCGCCAGACCCGAAGGTCCGGCGCCGACGATCACGGCTTGGTGCACCTGTGCCTGGTCGATTGACTCGTTGAAGCCGAGACAGTCAGCGATCTCACGATTGGTCGGATTGCGCAGGACCACTTCTCCGCGGCAGATCACGACAGGAATGTCAGTGATGGCGATATGAAATCGATCCAGCATTTCCTGAACACCAGTGTCACGATCAAGGTCGATGTACTGGTAAGGATGGCTGTTGCGCGTCAGAAACTCCTGAATGCGAAGTGTTTCCTGCGAGTGTATGGATCCGATCAGTACGACGTCGCCGATGCCGGTCGCGATCAACCTCGCCCGCCGCAGGAGAAACGCGCGCATGAGGATCTCGCTCAAGTCCGCGTCTGTCTGCACGATCTCCAGCAGCTGCTCGTGAGTGACCTCGATGACTTCGCCTGCTTCGCCGGCGCGGATGGAAAAGACTGCTCGCCGGCCTGAAAGGACATTGAGCTCGCCCGAGATCTGACCGGGCTTATGTACCACGACGATTGTCTCGATGCCGTCAGACAACCGGACAATGTCCAGGTGTCCGGAAACCACCACAAAAAAGCTCGCGTTTCTCGCGCCCGCTTTCACGAGCACCTCGCCCTCCTCCACCTTGCGCAAGCGGCCGTGCGCAGCAACGCGCGCGATCTGTGCCTCGGTAAGGGTGGGAAATGCCTGATCGCCTGCCGTGGGTGTTGACGGCAGCGCGACCTCGGGGTCCGCCGCCGCCGACTGGAGTGCTGAGATCATCGTCGCATCAGTAGTCGCCAAGCGTCATCCCCACTCAGGCGCGAAGTTCCGGACTTGTCGAGCTCTTGTACGTCGTGTCGGGCACGAAAGCCGCTTTTACGTCATCCAGAGTCTGTCCACGCGCGTTCAGGTTCGCCCACTGGATTGCGTGGTCCGCAACTTCTTCCCACCCCTTCTGTCCCACTGTGTGGTGAGTGCGGTTCGGGAATTCCCTGTAGTCGGTGACTGCCGCGGAACCCTGCACGTACTTACGCACGGTTGCCTTGTTGATGGCCGCTGGAACAAGGTGATCGTTGCCGCCGGCGATGAACAGGATAGGTGCGCGATTGGCGTTGCGGAAATTGACCTTGGAAGACGCGTTCGGGTTCAACAAGGCGAGCGCAGCATCCCAAAGGATCTGATTGGCGGCCGGAATCGCGTACCGATCGTAGACTTTCTTCGATTCAGCGGCGTTCAGCTCGTTCGTGAACGCGTAGTTGAACTGCTTCGGCGTAAGTGAAGTTGTCGAGTTGTAACTGAACGGATTTCCGAGGATGGGCAAGGTCGCCCGGATCGTCACGAACGGGAGAACGGGCACTCCGGCTGGCTGCGCCGAGTCGAGGAGAACCGCAGCAGCTCCGAGCCCGCGATCGACGAGCATTTGCACGATGAGTCCGCCGAACGAGTGACCCATGAGGATCGGCTGCGTGTCGAGCTTGCGAATGATGCGATCGTAGTGATCGACGACCGTCTTGAGCTTGAGTCCCTTGAGTGGTGACGGATCCTTGCGAATCGCTTCGACTTCTCCTTCCAGTCCGGGCCACGATGGCGCGAGGACTCTGTATCCCGCCTTCTGGTAGCGATCGATCCATCCCTCCCAACTTCTCGGCGTCAGCCACAGGCCGTGGATTAGAACTATTGTCGGCTTGGTGTTCGTGGTCCCAGCTGCGCTCATGATCGCCTCCGCTCAGAGATTTCAGGTCGCGACGAGAAGTTCACCAATCTTTATGATACCGTTGTCGTCAAGGAGTGCGGTAGGAGTGCGACGCGTTCGTGACACGCGCTACCGCCTCGGTTGCCATTGAAAGGAAGCGAGAGGTATGCGGCCGCGCGAGTCAAAGCGAATGCCTTCACGCTCGAGGAGGCGTCGCTGCACCGCGGCGTGCTCCAAT
>WNGI01005213.1_pt1 | contig 11677 bp, 13 predicted proteins | sample 5400621 | NCBI WGS metagenome assembly WNGI01 (sample SAMN13153374, study PRJNA577476) | soil metagenome | isolation source: 20 cm soil or saprolite under Garry oak tree replicate 1 | place: USA:California | collected 2016-06-15
TGCGCGAGGGCAAGCTCACGCCGCTCGTCGCGGCGGCTGCGGCGCGCGCGACCGGGTCGGCGGCGCGCCGGCTCCAGAACCTGGGCCGGTCCGACCTCGATGACGCCGAGATCGCCGGACTACAAGCCGTGCTCGTCGACACTGGTGCCGTCGACGAGGTCGAGCGCAGCATCGAGCGGCTCGTCGAGGAGGCCCTGGAAGCGCTCGCTGTGGCGCCGATCGCGCCCGAGTCGCGTGTCGCGCTCGAGGAGCTCGGAACGTTCGTCGCCTGGCGCGACCGCTAGCCGGAAGGCACGCTCACCGCGACCCCGGATGGACGAGGGTGTCTCGGTAGGCTGCGCGCCCGTGTCGGTGAGCCCAGCCATCGAAGTCGCCGGGCTCAGCAAACGCTACGGCGCCGTGCGCGCGCTCGACGGCCTGTCGTTGACCGTCGAGCCGGGCGAGGTCTTCGGCCTGCTCGGCCCGAACGGAGCCGGCAAGACCACGACCGTCGAGATCCTCGAGGGCTACCGGCGGCCGGATGCCGGCGAGGTCCGGGTGCTCGATCTCGACCCGTGGCACGAGGGCCCGCGTCTGCGGCCGAAGATCGGCGTCATGCTCCAGGACGGCGGCCTGTACCCGGGCATCCGTCCCCTCGAGGCGCTCGCGCTGTTCGCGTCGTACTACGACGACCCCGACGACCCCGAACGGCTCCTCGACGTGGTCGGGTTGCGTGAAGCCGAGCACACGCTCGTGCGGCGCATGTCCGGGGGGCAGTACCAACGGCTCTCGCTGGCGTTGGCGCTGATCGGGCGGCCGTCGCTGGTGTTCCTGGACGAGCCGACGGCCGGACTCGACCCGCGGGCGCGCGCGACGACCTGGGACCTGGTGCGTGAACTGCGCGATCACGGCGCGACCGTCGTGCTCACGACGCACGCGATGGACGAAGCCGAGCAGCTGTGCAGCCGGCTCGCGATCATCGACCACGGCCACATGGTCGGGTACGGCACACCGGCGGAGCTGACGGCGAGTGCGGCCGTCGAAGAGACGCGCTTCTCGGCGCCGCCCGACCTGGATCGCGCCGAACTCGCCGCCGCGCTCGGCCTGGACGCCGCGCGCGTGCGGGAGCCACGCCCCGGCGACTACGTCGTCGACGTGGCCGCGACACCCGTGCTCATCGCATCACTCGCCGCCTGGCTCCGCGACCGCGACGTGACCCTCGGCGATCTGCACGCCGGACGCGGCTCACTGGAGGAGGTGTTCCTCCGCTTGACGAGCGAGGACCGACCGTGAGGCCGCGGGCGCTGGCCGCGCAAACCCGGATCGAGTTGCTGCTCACGCTGCGGCGGTCCGAGAGCCTCCTCGTCACGCTCGCGATCCCGCTGGGGATCCTCGTCTTCTTCTCGAAGGTCGATGCCGTCACCGACCTGTCGGATCCGGTCGACTTCCTCGTGCCGGGCGTCCTCGCGCTGGCCGTGATGTCGACGGCGATGGTCAGCCTCGGCATCGCCACCGGTTACGAACGCCGCTACGGCGTCCTGAAGCGCCTCGGCTCCACGCCGTTGTCGCGTGGCGGTCTGCTCACCGCGAAGACCGCCAACGTCTTACTCATCGAGCTCGCGCAGGCAGCGATCATCGTGGTGGTCGGGATCGCGCTCGGATGGAGCACGAGCGCGCGGATTCTCCCCGCCGTCGTGCTGCTGCTCGTCGGGACCGTCGCCTTCGCCGGGATCGGGCTGTTGATGGCGGGCACGTTGCGCGCCGAGACGAACCTGGCGCTCTCGAACGCGTTGTTCCTGCTCCTGCTGTTCCTCGGCGGGATGGCGTACCCACTCAGCCGGCTCCCCACCGCGCTCCAGGACGTCGCCGAGGCGCTGCCCGCGGCCGCGCTGGCCGAAGCCGTGCGCGATGTGCTCGCGTCCTCGCACGCCTTCCCGCTCGGACACGTGCTGGTGCTGCTCGTCTGGGCGATCGCGGCGCCGATCGCCGCTGCGTTCCTGTTCCGCTGGGAGGAGTAGCGCCCGTCAGCCCGGCGCACCGCCGAGCAGCTGGGCGAGAGGGCGCGCGAGCGCGGACTCGTTCGTGAAGCCGAAGACGCGGGCCGCGATCGTGCCGTCGGCGCGGACGAAGAAGCTCTGCGGGATCGCGCGCACGCCGAACGCGCTCGCCACCGCGCCGCCGTCGTCGACGCCCTGGGCCCACGTGGCATGTTTCTGTTTCACGAACGCGCGCGAGTCGGAGGGGATGTCCTGGAAGGTCACCCCGATCACCGCCAGGTGTTGCGCGCGGTGGTCGCGAAGCGCCTGCTTGAGGAGGGGGAACTCCTTGCGGCACGGGTTGCACCAGGACGCCCAGAAGTTCACGATCACGGGCCGGCCGCGGTAGTCGGCGAGGCGCTCGTCGCCGTGCCCGTCGAGGGCAGGGAGCTGGAAGTCCGGCGCGGGGGAGCCGACCTCGGCACCCGCGCCGCTGACGGAGCCGGGACGCGTCGTGCCGCCGCTGTCCGAGCCGTCGCCGAGCACGGCGACGAGCAATCCGGCGACGAGACCGACGGTGAGCACGCCGGCGAGGATGAGGAGCCAGCCGCGCCGCCGCCGCGGCCGCGGCCGGTCAGCGGGCTCGGACGAGCGTGTCGACGGCAATGGCCGCGAAGAGCAGCGCGAGGTAGGCGTTCGAGAAGGCGAACAGTCGCATGGCGCGTTTACGAGTGGCGTCGCGCTTGAGGCCGAACGCCTGCCACATGAACGCGGCGCCGAGCCCGACCGCGGCGACGAGGTACACGAGGCCCATCGCCTCGAAGCGGAAGAGCAGCAGCGTGACGGCCACGACGACCAGGGTGTACGCGAGGATCTGCCGCGCTGCGCTGCCAACGCCGCGCGCGACCGGCAGCATCGGGATCCCCGCGGCCGCGTAGTCGTCGCGGTACTGGAGCGACAGGGCCCAGAAATGCGGCGGGGTCCAGCAGAAGACGATGGCGAACAGCACCCAGGCGGGCGCGTCGAGCGTGCCGGTGACCGCCGCCCAGCCGACGAGGACCGGCACGGCGCCGGCGGCACCGCCGATCACGATGTTCTGCGGGCTCCGCGGCTTCAGCCAGATCGTGTACACGAAGACGTAGAAGAGCATCGCGCTGACCGCCAGCGCTGCTGCGAGCAGGTTCACCGTTCCCCAGAGCCACAGGAACGCGATCGCTTCCAACGCGATGCCGAACACGAGCGCGCGACCCGGCTCGATCTGACCGGCGGGGAGCGGACGTCGCTCGGTGCGATGCATGAGGCGATCGCGGTCGCGCTCGATCCAGCAGTTGATCGTGTTCGCGCCCCCGGCGGCGAGCGCGCCGCCCAGGAGCACCGCGCCGATCAGCGTGAGCGAGGGGAGCCCGTCGTCGGCGAGGATCATCGCGGGCACGGTCGTGACGAGCAGGAGCTCGATGACCCGAGGTTTCGTGAGCAGCACGTAAGCCCGGATCCTCGAGCTGACGCGGTGGGCGATCACGATGGTGTCGGTCACGAGTCTCCTGCGTCGACCGTCCTCGGCGGTGAATCTAGCCGCGGCCTTCCGCTGCTCAGGAACCATGCCGGCGGCCGATAACCTCGCAATTCGATGGCTCCCGACGGGGAATCCCCTGACGATGTCAAGCAGTCGATCCGCATGACCGCCGACCGCATCCTCGCGTTGCCGACGAAGGAGCTGGGCGAGCGCAAGAGCCGGGCAGGGATCGTCATCCCGGCGACCGCGGCCCAGAGCCGGCGGCTCGGTTGGGCCAAGGTGGTCGCGGTCGGGCCCACGGTCCGCAACGTCGAGGAGGGCGACCTCGTGCTGTTCGCGCCCGACGCCGGCTTCGAGGTCGACATCCGCGGCGACGACCACCTGATCCTGCGCGAGCGCGACGTTCACGCGCTGGCGTCGAGCCGAACCGAGGGCCAGACGGGCTTGTACCTGTGATCGCGCCGTGATCGATCCGGCGAAGGCGTTCCGTCTCGACGGCAAGGCCGCGCTCGTCACCGGTGGGACGCGGGGGATCGGACGTGCGATCGCGGAGGGCTTCGCCGTCGCCGGCGCGCGTGTGTGCGTGCTCGCGCGCAAGCCCGACGAGCTCGAGGAGACCCAGCGCGCGCTCGACGCGCTCGGTGCGCGCGCAACGGTGTATGCCGGGTCGGCGGGTGATCCCGAAGCGATTGAAGGCTGCGTCGCCCACTGCGTCGCCGACCTCGGCGGCCTCGACATCCTGGTGAACAACGCGGGGACGAACCCGACCTTCGGGCCGATGGTCGAGACGGAGCCGCGCGCCGTCCGCAAGGTGCTCGAGGTCAACCTCGAGGGTCCACTGCTGCTGACCCAGGCGGCGTGGCGCTCGTGGATGCGCGATCAGGGCGGCGTAGTGATCAACGTCGCGTCGCTGGGCGGGATCCGGCCGTCGCTCGGGATCGGCATGTACAACACGTCGAAAGCGGCGCTCCTGCACATGACCCGCCAGCTCGCGGTCGAGCTCGCCCCCGGCGTTCGCGTGAACGCGCTCGCGCCCGGGCTGGTGAAGACGCATTTCGCCCGGGCGCTCTTCGAGCATGACGAGGACGGGACCGCAGCCCAGTTCCCGATGAAGCGGCTCGGGGTGCCCGACGACCTGGCCGGGGCCGCGTTGTTCCTCGCGTCCGAGGCGTCGTCGTGGATGACGGGCGACGTGATCGTCGTCGACGGCGGTGCCCTGGTCGGCGGCCCCTGAGCTACAGGAACGCGCGCGCCACTTCGAGCGCGGCGACGGCGCCCTCGCCTTCGGCGACGAGACCCCGGGCCTCGTCGCGCGTGATCCGCTGCGCGAACAGCCGGCACAGCTCGCCCGCGGGCCCGGTGATGCGGTTCGGAGCGTCGACGGGGCCGTACTCCCAGGTCTCATCACCCGAGGGTGACGTGATCTCCACCCGCAGCTCGCCGGGCGGACGCTCACGGCCCGCGAACGAGAACGCGTAGGGCAGAGCGCGGTAGCCCAACCAGGCGACGTGCCGCAGGCGGTCCGTGTCGACGACCGGGAGGCCGAGCGCCAGGCGGACGTCCAGTCCGTGCGCCCATGTCTCCATGAGACGGGCGGTGACGAGCGACGGCGGACGCATGCCGAGCCCCCACGGGACGCGCATCGAGAGGTCGAGGCCTGCGAGCACGTCGCGCTCGCGCGTCGAGGTGTCCTCCCACCATGTGAGCACGTCACGTCCGGACCGGCGGCGCCCGCGCAGGACACCCCAGAGCGTCGTGTCCTCGGGCGACGCGAGTCGCCCCGCGAAGTCGTTCAGCGGTCGAGGACCGCCGATGCACGTGTCGATGGCGACCTCGTCGATGTCGGCGAGGTGGGCGACGGTGTCGCGCACGTCCCAGTACCGGGACGGCGTGGGCCGGAACCAGTCGTCGCGTCCAAGGTCACGAAGCTCCGCTTGCAAGCTCATCTGCTCGCTCGCGAGCGCGTCGAGGAGCAGCCCGATGTCGGCCGTCTCCTGTGTCATTCAGGTGCGGCGGCGGTGGCCGTTCGCGGTCGCGGGCCGGCGGCGCGTGAATTGGACCGGGGTCTCGGCCGGATGGGGCGCCGGCGGCGGCTTCGAGCGCGCCCGCTGATCGAGGTACGTGACGATCTGCCCGTAGAGCGCGTCGCTGCCGAGCATCTTGCGCAGCTCCTCGCCCATCGACCGGTACACGGGCTCCCGGCCGGTGAACGCCTCCGGTGCCTCCGTGCACCACCACGCAAACTCCGCGCCACCCTCACCCCATCCGTCGCGTCCGAACTCCGACAGGGTCGAGACCACAGTGCCGTCTTCCTGCTCCTCGTCGACGCATCGCAGCGGCAGCTGCCAGCACACGTCGGGCTTGACCTCGCTGTGATGGCGCCCCTCGCGCATCGCGTGCAGGTGCAACGCGCACCCGGCGCCGGCGGGGAACCCCGGCCGGTTCAGGAAGATGCAGGCGTCGTCGACGAGGCGCGTGCGCCATTCGATGCGCCCCTCCTCGTCCTTCCCGCATTTCGCGTAGACGCCCTTGGACCTGCCCGCCTTCGCGTACTGCCACTCGTCGTCGGACAGCTCCTTGGCCGCGCGCACGACGCGGTCACGGTCCTTCCGGTGTGAGAAGTGCGCGCCGTAGGAGCAGCAACCCTGCACCATCTCGGGCGCGGGCTCGGTGAGCACACCCTGGCATCCGCGCCCGAAGATGCACTCCCAATGCGAGGTGAGGAACGTCACGTCGATCTGCCAGCGCCGCCCGTCGTCCTTGGGATCCTCGAAGGTCACCCATTCCCGGGTCGGACCCGATTTGGTTTGGCGCGCGCTCACCCTGTTTCCTCCCGCCGTCGCAAGCTCCGGCTCTGCAGTTGCGGTCGGCGAAGCCGCCGCCACTGCAGCCGAGAGTAGCCACCCCGCGTCGGTAGGCTTCGCATATCGAAGGCATCGATGACGTCGGCGCGTTCGTGGCCGATCTCGAGGCTGCGCTGGGACCGGGGCAGGCGCGAGCGGAGCCGCTCGAGCTCGCGCTCTACCAGCGGGACGCCGGCGTCGACCGGGGTGCCGCCGCCGCCGTGTGCTTCCCGACGCGCGGAGCCGACGTGGCTGCCGCCGTCCGGGTCGCCGCTCGCCACGGCCGGTCGTTCGTGGCCCGCGGCAGCGGAACGGGCCTGGCGGGCGGCGCGACCCCCGTCGGCGACCCGCTCGTGATCGTCACCACCCATCTCACCCGGATCCTCGAGGTGAACGCCGAGGACCAGTACGCGTGGGTCGAGCCGGGCGTCCTCAACCTCGATCTCAGCCGCGCCGTCCACCACCTCGGCCTGCACTACGCGCCCGATCCGTCGTCGCAGCAGGCGTGCACGATCGGCGGCAACGTCGCCACGAACGCGGGCGGGCCCCATTGCCTGGCGTCGGGCGTCACGGCCATGCACGTGCTCGCAATGGAGGTGGTGTTGGGGGACGGGTCCGTCACGATGCTCGGCGGGCTCGAGCCCGACCAGGCCGGCTACGACCTGCGCGGCTGTTTCGTGGGCAGCGAGGGCACGATGGGCATCGCCACCCGCATCGCAGTCCGCCTCCTGCCCGACCCGCCCGCCGTCCGAACGCTGCTCCTCGACTTCACGTCGATCGAGGCGGCCGCCGCCACCGTGAGCGGCATCATCGCCGCGGGCATCGTGCCCGCCGCGCTCGAGATGATGGACGCCGAGATCACGCGAGCCGTCGAGGACTTCGTCGGCGCGGGATACCCGCGTGACGCCGCCGCCGTTCTCCTCGTGGAGCTGGACGGGCTCCCGGCCGGGGTCGCGGCCCAGGTCGACGTCGTCCGGCGCGTCGGGACCGAGCACGACGCCCGCACCGTGCGCGTCGCAGCGGACGACGCCGAGCGGGCGCTCCTCTGGAAAGGGCGCAAGTCGGCGTTCGGCGCGATCGCCCGCATCGCCCCCGACTACTACCTCCACGATGCCGTGGTGCCCCGCACGCGCCTCGTCGACGTGTTGCGGAACGTGTACGACATCGCGGACCACTACCAGCTCACGATGATGAACGTGTTCCACGCCGGCGACGGGAACCTCCATCCTCTCATCGTGTTCGACCAGCGTGAGCCGGGGATCTGGGAGCGGGTGCATGCCGCCGGCGACGCGATCCTTCGGACGTGCGTCGACGCCGGCGGAGTGTTGTCGGGGGAGCACGGGATCGGCCTCGAGAAGCGGGAGGCTATGCCACTCGTCTTCACGGCCGACGACCTCGACGCCCAGGCGCGCCTGCGGGACGCGTTCGACCCGTCCGGGCGCGCCAACCCGCAGAAGATCCTGCCCCGCGGGAGCCGGTGCGGAGAGATGCAGCGCGTGCCCGAAGGGGCGTGGGTGTGACGGCGTCCCCGGTGCTCGACCGGCTCGACGAGCTGCGGGCGACAGTCGCCGCCGCTGACGCTGTCGTCCCCGTCGGCGCGCGCACGCACTGGGAGGTCGGGAATCCCACGACTGGAGGCGTCGAGGTTCGGTCTCCCGCCGGGATCGTCGCCTACGACCCGGCCGACTTGACCGTGACCGCGGGCGCCGGCACGACGGTGGCCGAGCTGGCCGCCGAGCTCGGTGAAGCGGGGCAGGAGTGCCCGCTGGACCCGGATATACCGGAGGCGACGATCGGTGGTGTCCTCGCAACCGGACTCTCCGGGCCGCGCCGGCTGCGCTACGGACCGCATCGCGACCGTGTGCTCGAGGTCCGGTTCGTAACCGCCGGCGGCCGGCTCGTGAAGGGAGGCGGGCCGACGGTGAAGAACGTCACCGGCTACGACATCCCGCGCCTGCTCGTCGGGTCGATGGGGACGATCGGCGTCCTCGTGCAGGTCACGCTGCGCTGCCAGCCGCGCGCCCGCTTCGCGCGTTGGTTCCAGACCACCGCGGACCCCTTCGAAGCCCGGCGGCGCATGTTCCGCCCGTCGTGCATCGCATGGGACGGGGCGACGACACGCGTGCTCCTCGAAGGACACGCCGACGACGTCGCCGCCGAGGCGAAAGCCGCGGCGCTCGAGACCGAAGCCGGTCCGCCGGCGTGGCCGGACAGCACGCATCGCGGCCGGATCTCAGTGCCGCCGTCCCGGCTGCGGGACCTCGCACCCGCGCTCGATGAGATCGACGGCGTCCGCTGGCTGGCGGAGGTGGGCATCGGCACCGTCCACGTCGCGGCCGACGACCCCGCAGGCCTCGTTGCCGCGCGCGCCGCCGCAGTCGAGCACGAGGGGTGGCTCTTGCGCGAGGCGGGAGCACCCGGTGTCGACGGCTACGGCGAGGCGTTGCCGAACATCGCCATCCTCGGACGGATCCGCGTCGCCTTCGATCCCACCGGCAAGCTTTCACCCGGCCGCCTCCCCGGCACGCCGGTGGCTGGCGCGGGATGAGCGCGCGAGCGCACGGGGTGCTGGACCTCGACGAGGACGAGCTGGTCGCGTGCGTGGCGTGCGGGCTGTGCCTGCCGCACTGCCCGACGTACCGCGTCACGGGCCTCGAGACCGCGTCTCCCCGGGGACGGATCGCCGCCATGCAGGCCGTGGAGCTGGACGGGGCGCCGATCGACGCCACGTTCGAGCGCTACATGGAGGAGTGCGTGCAGTGCCGCGGCTGCGAGGCGGCCTGCCCCTCGTCGGTGCAGTTCGGGCACTTGATGGAAGGGGCGAGGGAGGCGCTCGACGAGCATCGGCGGCCGACACGACCGTGGCGCCGGCGCGCGGCCGAGTGGCTGGGCTACCGCCTGGTCCTCCCTCGCCACTGGCTCCTCGTCGCGCTGTCGTGGCTCCTCGCGGTCGCGCAGCGCGTGCATCTCGTCCCGGCGCGGTTCGCGCTGCCGCGGATCTCGCTGCGATCTCTCGCCCGGCCACTGCGAACCGCCGCGCCCGCCGAGCGCGCGGACGCTTTCTTGTTCCCGGGATGCGTGATGGACGCGTGGCAGCGCGACACGCATCGAGCCGCGCTCCATGTCATGGAGGCGACGGGTGCATGCCCGACGCTGCCCGGCCCCGGAGCCGACTGCTGCGGCGCGCTGCACGCCCACGCCGGACGCGCCGACGAAGCTCGGCGCCTCGCCCGCCGCGTCATCGCTTCGATGCCCGGTGACGCGCCCGTCGTCGTCGACAGCGCCGGATGCGGCGCGGCGATGAAGGACTACGGCCACTTGCTCGGAACGCCCGAGGCCACGGCGTTCGCGGCCCGGGTGCGCGACTTCTCCGAATGGGTCGAGTCGCAGGACGCGCTTCCGGTTCGGCCCACCGGCCGGACCGTCGTGGTGCAGGACCCGTGCCACCTCCGGCACGTCCAGAAGGCGGCCGGCGCCGTCCGCGCCGTGCTGGCGCCCGCGTACGCCACGGTCGACACCGACGACGACGGGCTCTGCTGCGGCGCCGGCGGCGCCTACAACGTGCTCCAGCCGGAGCTCGCCGCCGACATCCGTGACCGGAAGGCCGCCGCGATCCGGCGTGCCGGCGGCGACGACGACCCGCTGGTCGCGTCGGCGAACCCGGGCTGCGCAATGCATCTGGCCGTCGCCGGGCTCGACGTGCGGCACCCCGCCGACCTGCTGGCGGAGGCGCTCGATGCCTGAGCCCTCCGACCGGGTCGACGAGCTCGTCGTCCAGCTGCGGACGGTCGAGGAGTCGCTCCGCGACCTTGCCTACGACCGGCTCCGGGAGGCGGCGGACGGTGACGAGGGCGCCGCCGCCGACGAGAAGCGGCTCCTCCGGGCCCGCCGGGCAGTGGAGCGCGCCATCAACGCGCTCGGCGGCGAGTCCTAGGGCGTCGACTCCACGACGCCGAGCGCGGCAGCGAGCCGGTCCGGCCTCTCGTCGCTCATCGAGCCGGCTCGCGCCCGTTCAGCCTGTCGATCAATGCGCGCAGGCGGGCGAAGCCGTGGCGGTCGAACCGGAACGCGATCCGCTCCAGATCGAGGTGGTCGTCGTCGGCCTGCTCGGCCGGCGTCGGTGCGATCCGCTCGATGCGGCCCCGCACGACGATGTCGGCGAACTCGTCGTTCAGCGCCTCGAGTTCGGCGTCGTCCGGGGCGCGGTGGAGGCGGAGCACCAAGCGCCCGTCGACGAACCGCTGGGAGTCGTAGTTGGCGTAGAAGCCGGTGACCTCGTCGACGGCGCGCTCGACGTCGTCGGTGATCAACACCAGGTCGAGGTCGCGCTTGTCGATGTAACCGCCGGTGACGAGCTCGCGCTCGACGAAGCCGCGCCACGAGCTCCAGAACGTCCCGCCCGGGATGTCGAGCAGCACGATCGGCGCCGGCTGCGTCTTGCCGGTCTGCACAAGGGTGAGGAGCTCGAAGGTCTCGTCCATCGTGCCGAACCCCCCGGGCAGCATCGCGAAGCCGTGCGCCTCCTTGACGAACTCGAGCTTACGGGTGAAGAAGTAGCGGAAGTTCACGAGCTTCGGGTCGCCCTCGGCGATGAACTGGCTCGTCGCCGCCTCGAACGGCAGCCGGATGCTCACGCCGAACGCGTTGTCCGGCCCCGCGCCCTCGAGGCCGGCCTCCATGATCCCGGGGCCGGCGCCGGTGATGATCATCCAGTCGTGGGCGGCCATGGCGGTGGCGAGCCGTCGGGCCTGGTCGTACAGCGGGTCGTCGGGCTCGGTGCGGGCCGACCCGAAGATGGCGAGCTTCCGCTCGCTCCGGTACGGCGCGAACACGTGGAAGGCGTGGCGCATCTCCTTGAGCGCGGCGTTGGCGATCTTGAGGTCGCCGCGGTCGGCGCGGTCACGGGCGAGGCGGACCGCGGACACGATCAGCTCGAAGATGAGGTCGTCGTTCTCGGCGCCGGCCTGCTCGACGAGCGCGGCGATCGCAGCGTCGAGCTCGCGGTCCCCGGTCCGGTAGCGCGGGCGGTCGTTCGATCGGCGGGCCACGAACCCACCTTATTGGCGCCGTCGCAAGCTCCGGCTCCGCGGCAACGGTCGGCAAAGCCGCCGTTGCCGCGAGCGTATGGCGCCCGCGGTCGCTAGCGAACGATCCCTGCGGCGAGCTTGGCCAGCGAGACGGCCGGGCGCGCGCCGAAGTGGGAGATCACCTCGGCGGCCGCCATCGAACCGAGACGACCGCACGTGGCCAGGTTGTGGCCGTGGGTGAGGCCGTAGAGGAACCCGGCGGCGTACTGGTCGCCGGCGCCCGTCGTGTCGACGAGCGGGTCCACCGGCTCGGCGTCGATCACGTGCATCTCTTCGCCA
>WNGI01005214.1_pt1 | contig 11677 bp, 10 predicted proteins | sample 5400621 | NCBI WGS metagenome assembly WNGI01 (sample SAMN13153374, study PRJNA577476) | soil metagenome | isolation source: 20 cm soil or saprolite under Garry oak tree replicate 1 | place: USA:California | collected 2016-06-15
GCCGCTGGCTCCGCAGTCTGGGCAGAGCTCGCGCGCCGCGGTCACCGCTGTGAGTCCGCTGACGATCTCATCGCTGATGCGTTCGAACTCGATGGCGCCGACCGCCGCGCGCTGGCCGCGGATTCTCTCTGAGCATCTCCTCCCGGTCCCGGAGCCCTTCGCCGTGGCGCTCCGGCCGGCGGGGGAAGCACTGCCGTGCGACGTCGTCGGCAGCGCGGCGCGGGCGTTGCTCGACGGGCCGTCGCTGGCGGCAGCAGCGGCGGCGGCCTCGCACTGGCCGGCCTGGCTCGCGCCGCACCAGGTCCCCGCCGCCGAGCGGCTGACCGCGATCATCGCACGGCACGGCGGCGCGCTTCTCGCCGATGCGGTTGGGCTCGGGAAATCGTACGTCGCGCTCGCCGTCGCTCTCGCCCACCAGGAGCCTTTCACGCTTGTCGTCCCCGCCGTGCTCGTTTCGCAATGGCGCGACCTGCTGAATCGATTCGGCGTACAGGAAACGCCGATCATTACCCACGAATCGTTGAGCGTAGGATCACGTTTGGTAGGGGCGCAGCATGCTGCGCCCCTACCTGCGCGCCGGGCACTGTTTGTTGTCGACGAAGCGCATCGATTCCGCAATCCAGACACGAACCGCCATCGAGCGTTGGCCCGCCTCGTGGTCGGCAGCCGGGTGCTGCTCGTGTCCGCCACGCCGATCCACAACAGCATCGCCGATCTCCTGCACCTGCTCCGTCTTTTTCTTCGGGACCATGCGCTCGCCGCCCTGGGCGTTCCGTCCTTGCGGAACGCCGCGGCGCGCGAGGCCGATCGTTCCCTGGCTCACGGCGCGGTCGCGCGCCTGATTGTCGCGCGTTCGCGCGAGCGCGTGCAGCACGGCTACGACGGTGGACCCGTCAGCATGGTGTTCCCGCGATCGACCACTGAAGCGCTGCGCGCCGGTCCGGCGGCCGACGCACTGCTCGGCGAGCTCGCTGCCGGCGTGACGCGATTACGCGCCGGCGGCGGAGCGGCACCGTTGCTGCGCCTGATGTTGCTGCGCCGCCTGGCATCGAGCCTGGCGGCGTTTCGCGCCGCGCTGATTCGCCACGAAGCCTATCTGGAGCTCGCGATCCGCGCGGCGACCGAAGGGCGAGCGCTGACGCCGCGCGAGTTTCAGCGCTGTTTTCCACGCGCGGCCGAATCCGATATTCAACTTGTTCTCTTTCCGCTCTTGCTCGAGCGTCCTGCGTCGAACGGTGCGCACTTGGCGGACGACCGTCGCGTCCTCGACCGGCTGCGTGAGTTGCTCAACCGTGCGCCGGCAACCGATCCCAAGGCCGACGCGCTGGACCGGCTGCTGACCGCGCAGCCCGCCAAGACCATCGTCTTCACTGATGCGCAGCCCACGGCCCGCTTCCTGATGCAACGGTTTCGCCACCGGAGGGTCGCGGCGGTCTTCGGGCACGTCGGACGATTTGCCGCGGGGGATGGCGCCCGCCGGGATGTGCTGCGAGCCTTCGCGCCCCGTGCGCAGGGTGCCGCGCTGCCGCCCGCGGCCCTCGAGACCGACGTCCTCATTGCCACCGATCTCCTGAGTGAAGGACTCAACCTGCAGGATGCCGCACGAGTCGTGCATTACGATCTACCCTGGAGTCCGGCGCGGCTGGCGCAGCGCGTCGGCCGCATCGATCGGCTCGGCTCGTCGCACAGCGCGATCTCGACCGTCACCTTCCTGCCGCCGGCGCCTCTCGCGGGAGCGCTCGCCATCGAAGAGCGCCTGGCGACAAAGGTCGGCGCGCAGCAGGCCGCGGGAACCGACGGCCGGCTGGATTGGTGCGATCAGCTCGCCCTGCTTGCCACTCCAGACGGCGGCGCTCCAGCAGGAGCGTGCGCGGCCGTCGTCGGAGAGCCGGGCGCCGTTCTCGTCGTGCGCATTGCGAACCTGGTCGAGGCGATCGTCGTCGAAGGCGATGTCGCGCGCGCGAGCCCCGCTGCCGCTGCACGGATGCTGGCAGCAGCGGCGACGGCGCGGTCCATCCCCTGCGACCGCGACTTGCTGCGGCAGGCCATCGACGTCGCTGTGCCGCTCATCCGGTCACGACTCGCCGCTGTTCAGGACGCCCGCTGGCGCGCGAGCGATCGCGACCGGTTTGCGCGCCGCCTGATTCCGTGGGTCTTGTCGGCCGCCCGGCGCGCGGCCCGCCGCGGCGATGGCGAGCAGCTCGGCGCGCTCGATGCGTTGGTGTCACGGCTCGCGTTGGGGATGACGGCAGGTGAAGAGTTGTTGCTCGAGGACGTGCTATCGCGTCGCGAGCCGCTCGCGATAAACGACCTGCTATCGTGGCATCAGCACCTGCCGCCGGCGCAGACGGGCGAATGCTCTACCGCGGCGGAACTCATCGCCGTGGTGATATCCGTCCCTGGCTAGCTCGCTGTAGATTCTCGGTTGTGACGCTCAACACTTTCCTGTTCGACCTCGACGGCACGATCATCGACTCCATCGAGCTGATCCTGCGCTCCTACCGCCACACGATGGCGCTGCACCGCGGCAACGAGCCGATGCCCCCCGATGACATGTGGATCCAGGGCCTCGGCACGCCGCTGTGGGCGCAGTTCGGCCAGATCACGGATGATAAGGAAGAGATCGAGGCGATGGTCCAGACGTACCGGACCTACAACCTCACGCACCACGATGCGCTCGTAAAACCGTATGACGGAGTCGTCGACGAGATACGGCGCCTGAAGGAGCACCGCAAAAAACTCGGCCTCGTCACCAGCAAGCTGCGCGACGGCGCCATGCGCGGGCTGCGCATTTCGGGGCTCGATCAGGCATTCGATCTCGTGCTCGGCTGCGATGACGTGACACATTCCAAGCCGCATCCCGAGCCCGTTTTGAAAGCCATGGACGTATTGGGGGTTCCACGCGACAGCACCGTCTTCGTAGGGGACTCGCGGCATGACATGGAATCGGGCCGCGCGGCGGGCGTCAAGACCGCGGCCGTGCTGTGGGGCCCGTTCGACCGCGCCGACCTCGCAGACCTCGCACCCGATTACTGGCTGGAGAAACCCCGGGACTTGCGCGAGCTTTACGAGCCATGAGCCCTAAATTCGTCCCCTTCGAGTTGGAACGCTGGCAAAGCACCTGGGAAAACCGGGTACGCTTCAACCTCTCCGAATCCGGCGTGCACCCGCTGACCATCCAGGAGCTGCTCGGCCTCGGCGGCGCCTCCGCGCTGCCGCTGCTCGACGTGCGCCTCGGCTACGCGCAGTCGAACGGCACCGACTTGCTGCGCGAGCGCATCGCGGCCCTCTATCCCGGCGCATCGCCCGACCAGGTGCTCGTCACCACCGGCAGCTCCGAAGCGAACTTCGTCACCTGCTGGCGGCTGCTCGAGCCCGGGGGGGGGGACAAAGTCGCCGTAATGATGCCGAACTACCTCCAGACCTGGGGGCTGGCGCAGAACTTCGGCGCGGAAGTCCGGCCGTTCCAGCTGCACGAGAAGGAAGCATGGGAGCCCTACGCCGAGGAGATTCGCATCGCAATCGCGCCGGGCACCAAGCTCGTCGTCGTCACCAACCCGCATAACCCTACGGGCCACGTGCTCAGCGACGCGTCGCGCAAGGTGATCCTGGACCGCGCGGCGGAAGTGGGCGCCTGGATCCTGGCCGATGAGGTCTATCAGGGCGCCGAGCGCGACGGGAAAACGACCCAGAGCTTCTGGGGCTCGGGCTATGGCAAGGTGATCATCGTCAACGGCCTGTCGAAGGCCTACGGCCTGCCCGGACTGCGGGTCGGCTGGATCGTCGCGCAGCCCGCGTTCAGTCTGGAGGCGTGGACTCGCCACGACTACACGACGATTGGTCCCTCCGGCGCGTCCGATCACCTCGCGACCGTCGCGCTCGAACCGCACGCGCGCGAGAAGCTCATCGAGCGCACCCGGCGCATCCTGCACGCGAACTATCCGGTGATGGAGGCGTGGCTCAAAACGTTCGGCGACACCTTCACCTGGCATCCGCCCCACGCCGGCGCGATCTGCTGGGCGCGCTATCGCGGCGCGATCCCGGCGCTCGAAGTCGTCGAGAAGCTGCGCGCGCAGCACAGCGTGCTGCTCTGCCCCGGCGATCATTTCGGCATGCCCGGATTCCTACGATTCGGCTACGGCGGCGAGCTGCAGCATTTCCAGGAGGCATTGGCCGAGACGGAGCGGGGGCTGCGGAGGCTGTTCTCCGACTGATTATGACGACATCGACCCTGATTCGTGCACCGCAGGACAATAGTGAAGTAGGGGCGGTGAAGCTGGCGGGGCCGGAGGAAATGCGCGCGGCGCTCGACGCCAGCGTGGCCGCGGCCCGCGCCAGCCGCGAGATGCCCGCCTACGCGCGCGCGGCGGCGTTACGGAAAGTCGCCGACGGGCTGGAGGCGGCGCGCACCGACCTCGCGCGTACACTCGCGCTCGAGGCGGGCAAGCCCATTTCCCAGGCCCGCATCGAGCTCGACCGCGCCATCTTCGTATTCCGCGATGCCGCCGAGGAAGCCACCCGCATCGGTGGTGAAGTGCTGCCGGCCGACGTCGTGCCGGCGGGCACGGGCCGCATCGCCATCACGCGCCGCTTCCCGCTATCGCCGGTCGCGGGGATCACGCCGTTCAACTTTCCCGTGCTGCTCGCCGCCCACAAAATCGCCCCGGCGATGGCGTGCGGCGCCACGATCACCCTGAAGCCGCCGCCCCAGGATCCGCTCACGACGCTGCGCCTCGGCGACCTCGTCAACGCATCGGGCTACCCGGACGGCGCGGTCAACATCGTCCCCTGTTCGGTGGAGGTCGCGCAAATCCTGATCGAGGATCCGCGCGTCCGCGTGATCACGTTCACCGGCAGCGCCAAGGCCGGCTGGGCGATCCGCGCCAAGGCCGGCAGCAAGCGCGTGCTGCTCGAGCTGGGCGGCAATGCGGCGGTGATCGTCGAGCCGGATGCCGACCTCACCTGGGCCGCGTCGCGCTGCGCCGTCGGCGGCTTTACCTACGCCGGCCAGTCGTGCATCTCGACGCAACGGATCTACGTCCACGAATCTGTTTATACGCCGTTCCTCGACGTCTTTACTCGACGGGTTCAGCAGTTAAAGGTCGGGAACGTGCTCGACGAGCAGACGGACATCGGCCCGATGATTGCGCTCGAGGCCGCCGAGCGCGTGGAGCGCTGGATCGCGGAGGCCGTGGCGGGTGGTGCGACGGTCGAGCTGGGAGGCAAGCGCAGAGGCGTCTATCTGGAGCCGACCGTCCTGACCCACACGAGCGCCGACATGAAGGTGAACTGCGAAGAGGTTTTCGCGCCGCTCGTGACCGTCACGCCGTACCAGTCGCTGCATGACGCGATCGCGTGGGCGAACGCTTCTCCTTATGGATTACAGGCGGGCGTGTTCACGACCAATCTGCAGACGATGTTCCGGCTGCACGCCGAGCTCGACGTCGGCGCGGTGAACGGCAACGACATTCCCGGATTTCGCGTCGACCGCCTGCCGTACGGCGGCGCCAAGGCTTCGGGGCTCGGGCGCGAGGGCGTGCGGTACGCAATCGAAGAAATGACGGAGCGGCGGGTCCTGACCCTGAAGCTCGACTAGACAACCGCGCGCAACAGCAGGTAGGTCAGCCCCCCGATTCCCGCCGACGCCGGAATCGTCAACATCCACGCCCACACGATGCGCTGCGCCACGCCCCACCGCACGGCGGAGAAGCGCTGCGCCGCGCCCACACCCGTGATCGCGCCCGTGATCGTGTGTGTGGTGCTCACCGGGATGCCGAAATGCGAGGCGACAAACAGGGTGATGGCGCCGCTCGTCTCAGCGGCGAATCCGCCGAACGGGGTCAGCTTGGTGATTCGCTGGCCCATCGTCTTTACGATCCGCCAGCCGCCCGCCATTGTGCCGAGGCCGATCGCCGCGTGGGCCGCGAGGATGACCCAGACCGGGATGTGGTCAGCGTTCGTCAGGTGGAAGGCTGCGATCGGAAAATTCACGAACAGCGCCTGACTCGACACCAGTAGCGCGACGATGATCCCCATCGTCTTTTGTGCATCGTTCGTTCCGTGGCCCAGGGAGTAGGCTGCCGCGGAAACGAGCTGCAGCACCCTGAATGTCTTATCGACCCGTCGCGGCAGCGAGCGGCGCAGCGCCCACGACAAGGCGACGGTGAGCAGCAACGCGAGCATGAAGCCCATAACGGGCGCGACGACGATGAAGATCAGTGTCTTGGTCCAGCCGCTCGCGATGATCGCGGAGAATCCCGCTTTGGCAACGGCGGCGCCGGCGTACCCGCCGATGAGCGCATGGGACGACGACGTCGGCAACCCCAGCCACCACGTGACGAGGTCCCAGATGATGGCCCCCAGCAGACCGCCGAGGATCACGGTCGAATCGACGACGCTCAAATCGATCAGACCCTTACCCACCGTCTTCGCGATGGCGGTGCCGAATACGAATGCCGCGACGAAGTTCCAGAAGGCCGCCCACACGACCGCCGCGCTCGGCGAGAGCACGCGCGTCGAGACGACGGTGGCGATGGAGTTCGCCGCGTCGTGAAAACCGTTGATGAAGTCGAAGGTCAGGGCGACCAGCAGGATCGCCAGCACGAACCAGACGGAGGCGGGCATCAGGCGTGCTTGATCGTGATGGACTCGACCACGTTGGCGACGTCTTCGGCCTGGTCGAGCGTGCCCTCCAGATTGTCGTAAATCTCCTTCCACTTGATCAGCTCGATGGCGTCGCGCTCTTTCTCGAACAGCTGCCCCAGCGCCTCGTGGTAGATGGCATCGCCTTCCTCTTCGAGCTGTTTCGCCTCGACGCAGTACTTCATGACGTCATCGCCCTTCTTAAGCCGGCTCACTGCCTCCAGCAGGACGCCCATCATGCGCTGCAGCACTTCCACGAGCCGCAGCACGCCCTGCGGCGCCGCGCCCAGCCGGAAGATCTGCGCGCGCCGGGCGGTGCCGTCCATCGCATCCATGACGTCGTCGAGGTCAGAGGCGAGCTGGTGGATGTCTTCGCGGTCCAGCGGCGTGATGAAGGTGCGGTCGAGCCGGTTGACCACTTCGTGCGTCACCTGGTCGGCCTCGTGCTCCAGCCGCTTCAACGCTTCGATGTGGGGCGTGCGGCGGTCGGCGGACGTCTCGAACAACTTCCGCAGATACGCCGCGGCTTCCTTGTTGCGGTTGGCGACTTCTGTGAACAGATCGAAAAACTCTTCTTCGCGCGGCAGGAGACGCACGGTATCGCCTCGGGAAAAATGGGCCGGAGGAAGATAGCGGTTGAATGGAATGGCAACTAGGTTAACGTCTCATGACTTCCACCCCCGTCCAGCCTCAACGGGTCGAGTTCGTCCGCGCGATTTCGCGCCTCGACGCGACTGCGCTCGTCGTCGGATCGATGATCGGATCCGGCATTTTCATCGTGTCGGCCGATATCCTGCGGCAGGTCCATTCACCCGGCCTGCTGCTCACTGTGTGGCTGGTCTCTGGTGTGGTGACACTGCTCGGCGCGCTGTCGTACGGCGAGCTGGCGGCGATGTTCCCCAAGGCGGGCGGCAACTACGTCTATCTGCGCGAAGGCATCTCGCCGCTGTTCGGCTACTTGTACGGCTGGACCCTGTTCGTCGTGATTCAAACCGGCACGATCGCCGCGGTCGCCGTCGCGTTCGCGCGTTTCACGTCGGTGCTCGTTCCCAGCCTCACGCCCGACGTCTTCCTCGGCACGACGCTGCACCTCCCGCAGCCGATCGGCGACATCGCGGTCGGGTTATCACCGCAACGCATCTTCGCGATTGCATCGATCGCGCTGCTGACCTGGATCAACGTGCGCGGCGTGCGGACGGCGGCGTTCATCCAGACCACGTTGACGGCCGTCAAGACCGCGGCGCTGGCGGGTCTGATCCTCCTGGGGTTCACGATCGGGCGGAACGCCGAGGCGATTGCCGCCAACTTCGGCGCGAACTTCTGGGCCGGCGGCGGTCTGTCGCTCGCCGTCCTTCCCGTGGTCGGCGCGGCCATGGTGGGGTCGCTCTTCTCCATGGACGCCTGGAACAACGTGGGATTCGCGTCTGGCGAGCTCAAGAATCCTGAGAAGGACCTGCCGTTCGCGATGGCCGCGGGCGTCTTGACCGTGACTACCCTATACGTCCTGGCCAACGTCGCGTACCTGCTCGTGCTCCCCACCGATGCCATTGCGCATGCGCCGCAGGACCGCGTGGGCACGGCCGCGTTGCAGGCGATCCTGGGCGCGCCGGGCCTCTATATCATGGCGATCGCGATCATGATCTCGACGTTCGGCTGTAACAACGGCCTGATTCTCTCCGGCGCGCGCGTCTATTACGCGATGGCTCAGGACAATCTGTTCTTCAAGTCTGCCGCCAACCTGCATCCCACGTTTCGCACGCCGGCACTCGCGCTCATCGTGCAGGCAATCTGGACCTGCGTCCTGTGCCTTTCGGGCACGTACGGTCAGCTGCTCAACTTCGTGATCTTTGCCGCGGTCGTTTTCTATGCGGTGACGGCGGTCAGCCTGTTCCGGTTGCGGCAGCGGCGTCCCGATCTGCCGCGGCCGGTGCGCGCGCCGGGATACCCGTGGCTCCCCGCGCTCTACGTCGTTCTCACCGGCCTGATCGCCGTGGACCTGCTCGTCCAGGATGCGACGCGGACCTACGCAATGCTCGGGCTCGCCCTGGTCCTGCTGGGGGTGCCGGTGTACTTCGCCTGGAGGCGGCTGGCCGCCACATAGGCTTCGGGTTATATTCGGGGTGTATGGCGGTCCGAAAGCCCCGGGAATCCTCTCCCAAAGCTCCTCCGTGTCCTGATTGCGGCGCCAAGACCGCTCACCAGTCCGGCTGCGTGGTGTGCTTGCAGTGCGGCTGGGCACAGTGTGGTTAGCCGCCAACTTCCCCTTTTGCCGGCCGACAGGCCGTCGGGCCGTCCGCCCATCATCCTGGACGAGCGCCTCCGTGGTACCCGGTTCGTTTCGCTCACACCGCGTCGCGTCCTCAATCCGCCGTCCGCGACCGGGATGGATTACTGGTCACTCAATCCTTACGTCGGCTGCGAGTTCGGCTGCAGCTACTGCTATGCGCGCTATACGCACCGTTATGTCGTCGAGCGGGCGCACGACGCCGGCAAGCTCACCGACGCCGAGTTCGCCGATTACCGTGGTGCACACGGCTGGGAAGCGTTCGAACGGCGGATTTTCGTGAAAGAGCAGGTGGTCGGCGCGCTCGACGCCGACCTGAAGCGGGTGCCACTGGGCGAGTGCATCGTCATCGGCACGGCGACCGATCCCTATCAGCCCGCCGAGCGACGCTTTCGGCTCACGCGGGCCGTGCTGCAGCGCCTGACGCGCTGTGAGGGGTTGTCGTTCGGCATCATCACCAAGAGTCCACTCATCGCCCGCGATTGTGACGTGCTCCTGCGATTGCAGCAGCGCAACGAGCTACAGGTCCACGTGTCGCTGATCACGCACGATGCGCAGCTCGCGCGGAAGCTCGAGGCGCGCTCGCCGGTTCCTGCAGCCCGGCTGCGCGCGCTGCACAAACTCGTCGCAGCCGGCGTCAATGCCGGACTCATCGTGGCGCCGGTGCTGCCGGGAATCACGGACGACATGGCGCATCTGGACGCGTTGTTCGCCGCCGCGCGGGAGGCCGGCGCCCATTTCGTGCACGCCGGGACGCTGCGACTCTATGCCGCGGTCCGCGACCGCTTCTTGCCTGTTCTTGATGAGCATTTTCCGGATTTGGTGGCGCGCTACACCAGAGCCTACGCGCGACAGGCAGGTGCGCCGCGCGAGTACACCAACGCTCTGTCGCGGCGCATCGAGAAGCTACGGCGCAAATACGGCTTCAAGAACCACACCGGTATGATCGACCGCTACCGCCCCGCCAACATGCCGGTCCAGGGCGAGCTCGAGCTGCGCGGCAGCCTGCCCTAGTTGAGCGTGACGAGCTCGAAGACCCGAGTCTCTCCGCAGATCGGCGTTGCGGACTGCTGGATGTAGCCCCGCACGAACGCGTACGAGAACCTGGCCGTGTCAGCCTGATCGTCGAGCACGTAGCGGCAGATAATAGAAGGGACGCATAACATCAAAACCGCGCCACAAGGTGAAAGACCTTCGTCTCGCCGCAGACCGGTGCCGCGACCCCGTAGATGTAGCCGTGCACAAACCTGTCGTAGAACGTTGTCTTGTCAGTTTGATCGTCGAGCACGTAGCCCGATCCCGGATATGTGATGGACGGCCGGAGGCGGACGCAGCCAAGGTTGCCCAGCTCTTTGGTCGCGAAGCCGGCAGCGTTGCGGCGCGAGGTGTCGGGCGTGGACTGTCGCACGGTGACGTCGCCAAACGTTTGGACAGCGAGGGTGACGGCCGGCGTTGATTGGCTGACCACGTGCGATGCCGCCCGTACGCCGAATGTTCGCGGAACGCTGGCCGCCAAGCCCACGACGGTTCCCACGGTGTCAACCGGACTGTGATATTGACAGAGCGCTCCGGGCCGGGGGGCCCCCATGTTCCTGTTCAGGAGAAAATACGGCTCGAACGTGACTGTCAGCTCATTGCTACTGGTTCCGGGGTTGAAAGGGGCCGCTCCCCGATAGCAGTAGGGCCACGGGACCAGCAATCGCACGGTGAAGGGCGTGGCGGCTGTCACCTCCGCCGGCCATTCCATCCACTCCACGTTGGTGGGCACGACTACAATGTTGTCCGCTTCACATGCGGCGATCATCGCGACGATCGGGAGATAGTAGAAGAAGCGCATCGTTATTGCCTCGCGGTCAGGCGAAATACTCGAGTCTCACCGCACACCGGCGCCGCCGCATCGTGGATGTAGCCACGCACGAACGTGTAGGCGAGGCCGGCGGTATCCGCTTGGTCCTCGAGCACGAGCGCCGCGGCGGGGCTGTAGAGGCCGGCCGGCTTCACTCGTACGCATCCCCCGGTATCGGTTTGCAGAGACACGACACCCGCCGCATTGCGGCGTGACTGATCCGCGTTGCTCGGTCGCACGACGACATCGCCGAATGTGCGCGCGGGGAGGCCTGCAAATCGAGGGTCGTCCACGCCGGGCCATGTGGACCCGCGCATTTCGTATGTGCGGGCGAAGGGTGCGGCGAGGCCGGGCGCGGTGCCGGCGGTGTCGATGGCGCTGACGAGAAGGGGCTCCATGACGCCTCCCACACAGAAGACGGGCTCCTCGTCAACTATCCAATACGGTGCAAAGGTCACGGCGGACTGATCGACCCTCGCTCCCGGCTGGAACCGCGGATTCGCCGCGCAGACGTTCCACACGACGAGCCTCGTGCGGAACGCCTGACCGGCATTCACCTCGGCCGGCCAATCCATCCACTGGACCGTGACAGGATTGACTCTCGTGTTGGACTCACTACATGCGGCCAGAATACCGAGGCTCAGCGTGACCAACGACATAGGACGCATAGTACTCTCCTTTACCTCCTCTACCCCATCAATTTGCCTCCGCGTCACCGTCATGCCACATCCGGGCGACCGCCCTGATCGTCCCCGGTGCATTCCCCTCGGCGCGGTTGTTCGCCAGGATGAACGCCTCGACCCGGCGCCGCAGCGCCTGCCGCACCAGCTCGAGGAGATCCTGACGCAGGGCCGGCTGCGGCTCCTGCACCCGATCGTAGGGCTGGAACTGCTTCACCGCATCAG
>WNGI01005215.1_pt1 | contig 11676 bp, 13 predicted proteins | sample 5400621 | NCBI WGS metagenome assembly WNGI01 (sample SAMN13153374, study PRJNA577476) | soil metagenome | isolation source: 20 cm soil or saprolite under Garry oak tree replicate 1 | place: USA:California | collected 2016-06-15
AGGGAGACTCGCCCGAGCTGCCAGGCGGTATCGTCGCCAAAATGATGCGCAACGAAGCCATGGGCGGCCTCGTGCAAAGTGATCGCGAGAAGCACCGGGATCACCCAGGTCGAGGCCAGATAGATCATGGGACAATACGAAAGTTGGGGTTGCCTCATCTATAACATGAATGTCATGAGGATCGAACTATGGTCGCGGGCTCGGCTGCCCGGCGAACGATCGGGCCTGCCCGGAAGTGGGTACAATGACCCGCTGGCGCCGCAGCCCTTGTGTCGCGGCGTCCCGCGGGGTAGCGCTCTGAACGCAATACCGAGCTCTGGCGTGGCCGCGCATCCGGTCCTTCACTGGATCGAGGGCGGGGAGGCGCGCTGCGCGCGCTGGCTCTCGGAGAGCGGGGCGCCGCCCGCCGGGCGCGTGGTCATCGCCGATGACCGGATCACGGCCGACGAGGCGTATGGGCTCGCGTGCCAGGGCACCGTGCTCCTGTGGCGGGGCGACTTCCACAACGCGCGCCAGATGCTGCAGGCGTTGGCAAGTCGCGCCGACCGCCCGCCGGGCAAGGCAAAAAAGTCGGCCGCATCCTCGCTTCCCACATCGCCTGCCGAAGCTTTCCATCTCTATCGTCAGACCCGCTCACAGCGGGCGCGCACCCTGGGCGCGCTGCTGGTGCCGCTCGATGGGGACTACGGCATTGCGTTGCGACGGGCGCCCGACATCCGGCAAACCTGCGCGGAAGTCTACGGCCCGGGAGAGGGACCCTCGGTCGTCTCGCTGCGAGCGTTGCTGGGCCTCATCGGCGCGCATGAGTGGCGCATCAAGGGAATTGAAATCGCGGCGATCGGCGGCCGAATCCATCCGCACTACGGAGTGTTTGCGCCGGTTCGCTGCGAATACGTCGACCTGGTCGCCAGCGCGCCTCTGCCACCCGCCTTGAGGTCATCGTCCAGCCTGGCCTTCGACATCGGCACCGGCACGGGGGTGCTGGCCGCCGTGCTCGCGCGGCGCGCGCTGCGCGTGGTCGCCACCGACCGGGATCCCCGCGCACTGGCGTGCGCTCGCGAGAACCTCGAGCGTCTCGGGCTGGCGGAGCAAGTGCAGGTCGTGCAGGCGGATCTCTTTCCCGAAGGACGGGCCGGGCTCGTGGTCTGCAACCCGCCCTGGATTCCGGCGCGGCCGAGCTCTCCGCTCGAGCGCGGGATCTACGACCCCGAGAGTCGCATGCTGCATGGGTTCCTGGCCGCGCTGCCCGCGCATCTGGAGCCGGGGGGTGAGGGCTGGCTGATCCTTTCGGACCTCGCGGAGCGCCTGGGCCTGCGGCCAAGATCGGAACTGCTCGCTGCATTCGAGGCGGCCGGGTTGAAGGTCGTGGATCGAAGCGATGTGCGGCCGAAGCATCCCCGCGTGGCCGACGAAACCGACCCGCTGCACGCGGTGCGCGCGGCCGAGGTCACATCGCTGTGGCGCCTCGCGGGGCGCTGAGTATTCCGGGTATGGCCGGTAGTGCGTCTTTGAAGGGGAGTCGTCTCATGGATCGTTCCAAGAACAGGTTTGAGAGCATCCTTGAAACGATTGGCCACACGTCGGTGGTGAAGATCAAGAAGCTCGCGCCGGCGCACGTCAGCTTGTACGTCAAAATCGAGGCATTCAATCCAATGGGATCCGTCAAGGATCGCCTCGCGCTCGGTATCATTGAGGACGCCGAACGCAGCGGCAGTCTGAAGCCGGGACAGACGGTCATCGAGGCGACCAGTGGCAACACGGGGATCGGGCTCGCAATGGTGTGCGCCGAGAAGGGCTACCCGCTCGTGGTAACCATGGCTGAGAACTTCAGCGTCGAACGCCGCAAGCTGATGCGCTTTCTCGGTGCCAAGGTCGTGCTCACCCCGGCGGGCCTCAAAGGCAGCGGGATGCTGGCGAAAGCGGTCGAACTCGCGCAGATGCACGGCTGGTTCCTGTGCCGTCAGTTCGAAAACGAAGCGAACGCCGATGCGCATTCCCGCACGACCGCACCGGAGATTCTCGCCGCCTTCGCGGGCGAACGGCTTGACTACTTCGTCACCGGCTTCGGCACCGGCGGTACGCTAAAGGGCGTCGCCAGGGTGCTGCGAGAGCGCAGTCCTGAAACCCGAATCATTGTGTGTGAGCCGGATAACTCGCAGCTGCTCGGCAGCGGCATTGCGCAGCTCCGCAATTCCGATCGATCGCCGGCCGGAAGCCATCCCAATTTCCGTCCGCATCTGATGCAGGGCTGGAGCCCGGATTTCATCCCGAAGCTTACCGAAGATGCTGTCGCGCTGAAATTGATCGACCGGGTTGTTCCGGTGAGCGGTACGCAGTCCCTGAAGCTATCGCGCGAGCTGGCGCAGAGAGAGGGCATTTTCGTGGGCATTTCGGGCGGGGCCACCCTCGCTGGCGCGCTGCAGGTTTGCAATGAAGCAGCGCGGGGCGCGAATGTGCTGTGCATGCTGCCGGATACGGGTGAGCGCTATTTGAGCACGCCGCTCTTCGGTGAGATTCCCGTCGATATGACCGACGAGCGTGCGCCAGCCAGTCGCAGTCGATGCCGATGCGTTTGTGGCGCGCGCCATCTCGGATCCGAGGCAACCGGTGGTGATGTTCGCGCTCGAGTGGTGCGAGTTCTGTTGGTCGGTTCGCAGGCTGTTCGCAAAGCAGGGCATTGCGTACCGTTCGGTTGATCTCGACTCGGTCGAATACCAGGAGGGCAACCGGGGTGGAGAGATCAGAGCAGCCTTGAGCGCGCGCACCTCGGTCAATACGATTCCGCAGATCTTCGTCGGCGGAGAGTTCGTGGGCGGCTGCACCGAGCTCTTCGATGCGCACAAGGAAGGCCGATTGCAGGTGCTGCTGGACAGGAATCGCGTCTCATACGATCGTAATGTGCATCTCGATGCGTATTCTTTCCTGCCGGCGTGGCTGCACCCGCGCTGACATGACTTGCGAGCCGTCCGCGCCCCGAAGACCGTAGGCATCTTGGATCCAGTTGTGGTATCACTCGCATCGTGGCGCCTGCACCCCGAAAAAGGCAGTTGAGGGACGATCCGGCAGGGACCGCATGAGATTTTTGCCGCTCATCTGGTCCGGCATCTGGCGCAAGCCCGGGCGGACTATCCTCATTTTCCTCCAGGTCAGCGTTGCCTTCGCGCTGTTCGGCGTGCTGCAGGGCCTAAAGAGCGGCGTCGAGCGCCTGATTGCCGAAGCGCGTGCCGATCTGCTGATCGTGCATAGCCGGGTGGGTTTTTTTGCCGCCTCGCTCCCGTTGCGCATGCTCGAGCAGATCCAGTCGGTGCCAGGGGTAAAGGTGGTTGTCCCCGTCGAGCTCTTCGGGAGCGTTTATCAGAAGCCCACGCAGCGAGTGCTCATCGTCGCGATACGGCCGGACCAGGACTGGCTGGCGGCGTTCACCTTCACGGTAGCACCCGACCAGGAGGCGGCCTTCCGCAAGCTCCGCACCGGAGCGCTCGTCGGGGCGGAGCTGGTAACCAAGTACGGCTTGAAAGTCGGTGACCATATCCCGTTACTCACCGACATGGCGCAACAGAGCGGGTCGAAGGACTGGACGTTTGATGCCGTGGGCACGTTCACCGACAGCGACATCGGCGGCGGCGGCGGGACCGAAAAAATCCTGAGCAACTATGACTACCTGGATGAAGCGCGCCTGCAGGGAAAGGGCACGGTTCAGCATTTCAACGTCGCGGTTCTGGATCCGAAGCTGGCCGTGTCGGTGGCCGATGAGATCGACCGGCGCTTCGCCAACTCATCCGACGAAACACGCACCGAATCATTGCGCGAGATGGCGCAGTCGCAGATGCAGGCGATCGGCGATCTGAACTTCCTCATCCGCGCAATCGTGGGCGCAGTACTCGTGGCACTGCTGTTCGCAACGGCTACCATGATGATTCAATCGATCCGCGAGCGGACGCCGGAGCTTGCGGTTCTCAAAACCGTCGGCTTTACCGATCGTGCCGTGTTCGTGCTCATCCTGTCGGAGGCCGTGCTGGTCTGCATGGCCGGCGCGGGATTCGGACTCGCGCTGGCAACGCGGGCCTTCCCGTTTGCAGCCCGGTTCGTTCACGGGCTTTCCATGCCCTGGGTGGTCGTCGTGGTGGGCCTCGGGTGTGCCGTACTGGTGGCTCTGATCAGTGCCGCGGTGCCGGCTTTCCGGGCGGCAAGGCTGCAAGTGGTCACCGCGCTGGCAGAGCGCTGAGCCGCCGCATGAGCTCCGCCAGACAATTCCTCGGAATTCTGCGCGTGAACCTGGGCGGGGTCACGCAGCGGCTGGGGCCCGCGCTGACGATCGTCATTGGCGTGACCTGCGCCGTGGGCGTGCTGGTCTCCATGCTGGCCATGGGCACGGGGGCGCGGCGGCAGGAGATGGGCAACGTGCGCCCCGACCGCGTGGTGCTGATGAGCCACGGCGCGCAAGGCTTCTTCCAGAGCAACATCCCCAGGGAGGAAGCCGCCACCACCCGTGACCTTCCGGGCATCCGCAGGGATACGAACGGTGAGCCCATCGTCGTCTTCGAGTCCTTCGTTCCGGGTGAGGGCCGCAGGCGCGTGACGGGCACCCGAATCTTTCTTCCCTTCATAGGGGTCACGACCAACGTCATCCAGTACCTGCCGGAGCTACGCTTTACGGGCGGGCGCATGTTTCAGCGTGGCCTGCATGAGCTCATCGCCAGCAACCCCTGCGCCCGTCAGTTCACGGGGTTCGAGATCGGCGATCGACGCTCGATTAGCGGCAGCGACTGGACCATCATCGGCCACTTTGACCAGGGCTATGCGCAGCAGTGCGTCGTCTACGCCGATGCCGATATCGTCATGGCGACATTCAACCGTAATACCTATACGGCGGTCCTGGTGATGCTGCAAACCCCGGCGGACTACGATGCATTTCACGCCGCCCTCGAAGCCAATCCGACGCTGCATCTGGAAGCCCGGCACGAGCGCGAGGCGGTAGAGGAGGGCTTCAAGCAACTGAATGCACTCTTCAACTTCGTCAGTTACTTCATCGGCACGATCATGGCGATCGCTGCGACGCTGGGCGTGGTGAACTCGCTGTACGCGATGGTCGACTCGCGTCGACGCGAGGTAGCCACGTTGCGTGCCATCGGCTTTGGTTCCGGGCCAATCCTCGCGTCCATACTATGCGAGTCGATACTGCTCGCCTTGCCGGGCGCTGTGCTGGGAGGCGCCCTCGCATGGATCTTTTTCAATGGAATGTCGGCGAGTCCCTTCGGTTACAGTTTTCAACTCTCGGTCACCCCGGCGCTTGCCCTGACTGGCATTGCGTGGGCGCTGGCGATGGGCCTGGTTGGCGGGCTTCTGCCCGCGCTGCGTGCGGCGCGAGTGCCGGTGACGACGGCACTGCGCGCTACTTGAAACTCCGACAACGGGCGGACCTCCTCCGGCCGCCGTGCGTTTTCGCATCACGCGCCAGCCCTGTGTTCGGTGACTGCCGTCCGCCAGACTTAGCGAGACCGAGCCGTGGTGGCGGCCACGGTGAACTCGACCCCAAAATAGGCGAGGTTCAGGATCGCAACAACGATGACGACTTTGCGCAGGTTCTCGATCATGGCTGTGTCTAACGGTCCGAGCGACTCGCCTTCCATCGCCAAACTTCCGGCGAGTCGCCGAACACAAGGAAACTCGAGATGCGATTCGAAAATCAGGTTTTCACGAACACGACCATTACCCTGGATTACAATCAGTTTATCCACTGCGCCATGAAAGACTGCCTCGTCATGTGTCACGGCGGCGACTTCTCACTTGTCCATACCACGCTGGCCAACTGCAAGTTCGGCGTCGCAGGCATGGCTCACACGACGCTGCAGTTTCTGAAGCTGGTACATGCAAACGGCCCCCATCTCCTGCAAGAGCTGTTGGACCAGGATCCGCAAATCACCCCGGATCAGGTGAAGTTCAACTGACGAGAGTTGCAGGCATGGCATGCTGGCGGCGCTTGACAGTACATGCATATACATGGAAGATCGCGACCTGGATGAATTTATGAAATTGCAATCGCTGCCTTGTTATTGCGCGACGGTACGTCAAGCGGCCAGAGCCGTGACCCTCCTCTATGAGGAACTGCTCGCCGACAGCGGTCTGCACGCCACCCAGTACACGGCCTTGCAGGTGCTCGACTCGGTTCCCAATCTGACCACGACGGAGCTGGCCGAGGCGATTGGCATTGATCAGACCACGGCCACGCGAACCCTGGCATTGATTCGAAAGAGTGGTCTTGCGATCGATACCGTCGGCGATGACCGGCGGCAGCGGCGCTGGGCCTTGACCGCGGAAGGGCAGGCGCAGCTTCGCAAGTTGAGACCGACCTGGGAGGCCGCTCAGGCAGCCTTCGAGAAGCGCCTCGGGCGGGCGCAAGCCGTGGCTCTGAAGAAGGCGTCGTATCTTGCCGCCAGCAGACTGGCGCCGAGTTAGGCGGATCCCTGGATCGGCACGGAGAGAGGAAGGAACAGTTTTGGTCGCGGAGTTTTGCCACTTAGACACATGTATATACATGTAGCACGTCCACCGTCACATCAGTAGGAGCCATCATGTCACTGCACATCGTGAAGTCTTTCAGCCGTCCGTTGCCGCTCATTTCGGCGGCACTTCTCCTTCATATCGGCGGCGCCGTGGCAGCGGATCCCGCGGGCGACGTTCAGCAGCAAATGCGGGAGCTGCTTGCTGGGAGAGTCGTAATCCAGTCGGCGCCGCCGTACGAACTGCACGCTGACAGCGCAGGGAGGCCCACCGCTGATGCGCAGGAGCGCGCCAGGCGACTGTTGCTGGGTGTCACCGGTGTGCGCATCCAAGGCACTCGGGCAATGACACAGTCCGAGGGTGTGGTGGCGCCTGGCGTGTTCGCCCTCCGAAAAGGGCCGCGTGCCCATGAGGACGTGCAGGCACAGGCGCGGCGGTTGCTTCTGGGTCAGCGAAATGCCGTCGCGTCGGCGTCGTGAAGCGGGTCGGCCCGCACCGGTTCCTGTGCCTCAGAGCGAACTCGATGAAGTTGAGCCATTTGCGCATTCAGTGAGTTTCTAGGAGTGTCATCATGTTGGATCTTATTGGATCGGTCCTGGGAATGATGGCGGTCGCCATAAATCTCGTGGCGATCGCGAGTATCCTGCCAGGCTCGCTTGCTCGCCGCCTGAGCTTGGCCGCAATTGCCGGCGCCTGGGTCGGCTTAGCGACAGGACTCGGTGCGGCCGGAGAGTTCGTGTTCTCTCCAAACCATCCCGTGCCGCTTGTGGGCGTGCTGTTCGCCGCGCCATTGCTTATCGTCGGTGCGCTCGCGCTGAAGTATCCGAGAGTACGCTCCACCCTGAGGGCCATTCCCATGCCGTTATTAATTGGCCTTAATGCGCAGCGCGTTCTCGGCGTTCTGTTTCTATTACTGGCTGCGGCGGGGCGTCTCAGCGGACCGTTCCCGTATTCCGCTGGCCTGGGAGACATCATCACCGGTGCGTTCGCAATTCCACTCGCACTGAGCGTGGCTCGGTCTCAGAAGCCGTCCGCGAGTGCCGTCATGCGCTGGAATATTTTTGGGACACTCGATCTGTTTGCCGCCGTTGCGCTTGGCCTTGCCTCAGCAGCGGGAAGCCCACTGCAGTTGATTCATGCCGGCGTGGGGTCGGAGGCGATGCAGTACTTACCGTTCTGCCTGATACCCACTGTATTGGTGCCGTTTTATCTGATCACCCACGCGATCGTTGCGGCCCAACTTCGTGCGCAGCGAACGGCGCCTTCGGCAGATCGGGTCGCGACTGCACGAGTGACTTCTTGAGGGTACGCAGGGAAATCAGAACGGATTCAGGACGCGGCTTCCCATAGTCCGCTGCACGCTCCGAGAGGACCTGCTCGCCGAGGCATCGAAGCTCGCCCGCGAGGGCTGCTTCGACTACTTGCTCGTGGAGTCGACCGGAATCTCGGAGCCGCTGCCCGTCGCGGAGACTCGGCTGGGCCGGCGGACGGCTCTCACCTTCCCGCTCCTTCCTCCTCCGCAGAAGAACTGATCGCCGCCATCGGACTCGAGCCCCGACACGCCTACTCCGGGCGGCATCTCCAGCCTCTCCAGGACCTCTCCGGTTCGCGGATCGACTCGCCTCAAATCGCTCTCGTCGCCTTCCCAGGTGCCGTGCCAGAGCTCGCCGTCGGTCCAGGTGACCCCGGTGACGACGCGGTTGGACTCGATGGTGCGGAGAATCGCCCCTGTTTGGGGATCGACTTGATGGATCTTCCGGCCTCGATGCTGCCCCACCCAGAGCGTCCCTTCGGCCCACGCGAGGCCCGAGTCACCGCCGCCGCCAGGCGCCGGGATCGTCGCGAGCACACGGCCGGTCTTCGGGTCGATCTTCTGGATGCGATCCTCGGCGATCTGAAACAGGTGTTGACCGTCGAAGGCCGTTCCTGCGTGCGCGGCGACATCAATCGAGCGCAGCACCTCCCCACTCGCCGGATCCAAGGCGTTCAGCTTGTCTCCGGTGGCAAACCAGACGTGCTGACCGTCAAACGTAACCCCATGCACGTGGTCGACACCCGGAAAGGGTCCATATTCACGGAGGATCTTCGCTGCAGATCGTTTCATGCTTCCATCCTAGTCGCTCGGTAGTGGACCGGGGAGTAACAAGATTGTCGGGAAACCCGGCACGGGCGGGGTCATCCAACGACGCGCTCGTCCGCGACCGAACGACTGCACCTTGCCTGCTGCCGCAAGCGAATCGAGTGACCGCTGCACGGTGCGCGGGCTGGCTGCAAGGGCAATCGCCAGGGCCGAGCTCGACCACGGCTCGCCGTCGGCGAGGAAGGCGAGCAGCGCCGCATGCTGCTCTTCGACGGGCGGCGCCAGCACGACGACCTCGCGTGCGCGGCGCGGCGCCAGCGCAAACCCTCGCTTCGTCGCGCTCACCTCGGCCAGCGTCCGAAGCTCCGCGCGAAGACGCCCGACTTCGACTCGCAACCGTGCCCGATACGATTCATCGGCGTGCTTCGCCCGGAAGGCGCGTGCGACGAGCGTGCTCCTTGTCACGTCTCCGGGCCAGGCTTCGCCCAGCGCGCGCGCAAGCGCGAACAATACCGGGCGCGTCGCGAGCGAGACCGCCATGCCTGCGTACCGCACGACATTGCGGCACGCGTCCACGACGAGCGCCCCTGACGCCAGGAGCGCTTCGACCTCCTCAAGCTGGAGCGGGCGTTCCTCGCCACGCGCGATCAGGCGCGCCGCGGGCGTGTTCATCACGAGGGATGCGCTTTCGACCTCCGCCGTCAGCGCGGGGATATCCGCCTCGCGCGCGGCGTGCTCGGCCCGAGTGAGCGCCGTGCGCGCGGCCTTCGTCTGCAGGCGCCGAAGCGCGACTCCCGCAACGACCAGCTCGTGGGCGGCCCTCGAGGCGGGCGGGAAGGCCGCAGGGTCGAGCTCGGCTAGTGCATGCTCGGCCTCGTCGAGGCGGCCGATCAGGAGCAGGCGCCGCACCTGGAGATTCCGCGCATGCGCGGCATTTACGCGGTCGCCGTGCGCTTCGAGCGTTACCCGCGCTGCGTCGAGTGCCTTCGTGGGCCAGCCGAGGTCGCGCGAGACGAGTGCGATCTCGGCCTCGGCAACCACACACCTCGCGCGGGCCACCGCCTCTTTCGGACCGAAGGCGCGCGCAGCCTTTCGCAGCAGCGCCTTCGCTCGAACGAACTCGCCGAGCTGCGCCATCGCGATGCCTCGCAGCGCGAGCGCAGGCGCGTCGTCACGCAGGGCGACCCGCTTCAATGCGCCGAGAGGATCACCTGCCGCGAGTGCGCGCGCCGCAGCGGTGATCAGCGAGTCCATCGGAATCCCGTCACACTTGTCACTCCCACCCCTCGATGCCCGGTCCTAATCTATCGCATGACCACCAACCAGGAGAGAAGGGCGATGACGACACACATGACGGGGACACGCAAGGAGTGGCTCGCCGCGCGGCTCGAGCTGCTCAAGGCGGAGAAGGAGCTCACGCGGCGCAGCGACGAGCTGGCGCGGCGGCGGCAGGAGCTGCCGTGGGTTCGGATCGACAAGAAGTATCGATTCGAGACCGACGAGGGGAGCGCCTCGCTGGCAGACCTCTTCCGAGGGCGCTCGCAGCTCCTCGTCTATCACTTCATGTTCGGGCCTGACTATACGGCCGGTTGTGCAACCTGCTCGACGATCGCCGACGGGTTCGACGGCTTCGCCGTCCACTTGGCCAACCACGACGTCACACTTTCGGCGGTGTCGCTGGCGCCGGTCGCGAAGCTGCAGGCGTACAAGCGGCGGATGGGGTGGACGTTTCCCTGGGCCTCCTCGCTCGGCGGGGACTTCAACTTCGACTTCAACGTTTCGGTCACCAAGGAGCAACAGCGCGCTGGCGCCGTCGAATATAATTACGAGCGCGGCGGCCACGCGATGGACGTGACGCCGGTCCCGGAGCCGGTCGCCCAGAACGCGGCCATGGCCGGAACCGACGTGGCCACGTACACGCGCGAGCGGCCGGGCATGAGCGCATTCGTGCTTGAGGACGGCGCCGTCTACCACACCTATTCCACCTATGCGCGCGGCCTGGACGGCCTCTGGGGCATGTACCAGTGGCTCGACCGCGCCCCCAGGGGGCGCAACGAGACGGGTGTCTGGTGGCGCCGCCACGACGAGTACGACAAGCGATGAGCCAAATCATGGGTGTCGTTGGCGCAGCCGGGGACCGGGAGATCTCGCGGCGCATGGTTTCCGAGCGAGCTTCCCAGCGAGCCTTCTTCGGCGTCTCCGCGCTGCTCTTCGCCGCCAGCTCGGCGGTGACGATCGTCTGGTGCGGGTCCATGTCGGCGATGGGCGAGATGCGGATGCCCGGCGGTTGGGCGATGTCGATGGCGTGGATGCGGATGCCCGGACAGACTTGGCCCGGCGCCGCGGCGTCGTTCCTCGGCATGTGGGTCGTGATGATGGTAGCGATGATGCTGCCATCCCTGGTGCCAATGCTGTGGCGCTACCGCCAGGCCGTCGGCCCGACAGGCGAGACGCGCCTCGGTCGGCTGACCACGCTGGTGGGGGTGGGGTACTTCTTCGTCTGGACCGCGTTCGGAATGGCCGCTTTTCCGCTGGGCACCGTGCTGGCGGCGATCGAGATGCAGCAGCCGGCGCTCGCGCGCGCCGTACCGATCGTGGTCGGTATGGTCGTCCTGATCGCCGGCTCGCTCCAGCTCACCGCGTGGAAGGCGCGTCACCTTGACTGCTGCCGGGAGGCACCCGGGCGCGGCCGTACGCTGGCGGCCGACGCCGGCACGGCCTGGCGACACGGCCTGCGCCTCGGACTCCACTGCAGCCACTGCTGTGCCGGTCTGATGGTGATCCTCCTGGTCATCGGGGTCATGGACCTTCGCGCCATGGCGTTCGTGGCCGCAGCAATCACCGTCGAACGCCTCGGACCGACCGGTGAGCGCGTCGCGGGAGCCATCGGGGCCGTCGTCGTCGGGGCAGGCTTGACTCTGATCGCGCGAGCAGCCGGGCTCGGATGACGCATCCGCATCGTGCAGCTGAGCTTCACCCACCGTGCTACGGCACGAAGGAGCTACCTGAAGGCGAGTGTGCTGGCGGAATCCCTCAGGACCTCGCTTTCTTCGAAGGTTTCGACTTGCCAGAACTGTTGAGGGCGGCCGCCTGGC
>WNGI01005216.1_pt1 | contig 11675 bp, 11 predicted proteins | sample 5400621 | NCBI WGS metagenome assembly WNGI01 (sample SAMN13153374, study PRJNA577476) | soil metagenome | isolation source: 20 cm soil or saprolite under Garry oak tree replicate 1 | place: USA:California | collected 2016-06-15
CGCAATTTCTACTCTAACTTGCTCGACCTTCTCTCCCTTTCGCTAACCTCACCATGGTAATCTTTTCCCATCTCGGAAATATCCACCTGCTGGTCCATTGGCAAGCAGCATAACGGCCCAGACAATACTTGCCGCTCCTTCTGAAACAGGACGCCCACCTGCTCCACCCATCTCGGTGGCAACCCAGCCCGGACAGATCGCATTCACCAGTATCCCTGTTTCTGAAAGTTCGGCCGCAAGGACACGCGTAAGTGCATTGAGTGCGGCTTTCGAAACACTATAGGCGGGAGTTCCTCCTCCCATATTCGTCAGCGATCCGCTCTCACTAGACACATTTACGATCCGTCCTGCGTGGCTCTTACGAAGCAGAGGCAGAAATGTCTGACACATACGCCATGCTCCGAACAGATTAGTCTCTAATGCTGTATGGACCAGGTTTAAATCAGCCGTTATGCCCTGTTCCCAGGTATCATACAAGATGCCAGCGTTGTTCACCAGCACGTCAAGTTGTCCAAAATCGGCAGTGACATCTCTCAGCAGTCGATCAATACTCAGTTGGTCAGCGACATCAAGTTGACGCGGGAACACGGTTCCTTCTTCGAGTGAGAGCGACCGTGTTGCCGCCTCCCCTTTCTCAAGATCGCGTGATCCTAAGACGACTCGCATCCCTCTTCTTGCCAGTTGGCGAACCACCTCAAGACCAATTCCACGATTGGCCCCTGTCACAACAGCAACTAAAGATTCGTTCCGCATCTGTATCCTTTCTCTCTTGAAGAAGCATCCTTGATCTCCTCTACCATGCTTCTCTCCCTTATTCTAGCATGTTAATAACTCATCCTCTGAAAAACAATGGTCCAACAAATTCACAATGATAACAGATCAATGACAGCAGGTGTATACTACTCAAAAAGCAAATACCATCACGAATGACCTGAGGAAGCAACCAGTGCGACTCGAAAGATTCATCCAAAAACATGCTCGCAAAGATGCGCAGACAATCTTTGCCGAGCACCAACAAGACCAATCCATACGAGAAGAGCCAGAACGCATACGCAGCCTTGCGCAATTCGAGGCCAATCAGTTCTACCAGCATGGATTTGTCCTTCTATTTCTAAAAGCCTCACTCCTGGGCAATGAGCAAGAAGTCACAAACCTCTACAAAAACGTCTTCATCGAGACTTACATGAGAAACAACATCGAATACTCAAAAAACAATGGTTGGGCTAAAAAATAGTGTGCACAATGAGCGCTATGTGAGCGGTATTTTCGACAATGAAGAGAAAACTAACGAGAAATAGTGTTGAGAAAAATAAGCTATTCTTGTGCATCCGTACTTGGTACCAGTTCTGGCATATCATCATGCTCGATAGTTCTGGGCTTGCGCCTCATGGTGACAGCAGCATCACTATCAGAAATAGTCAGCGCAATGCAAGCTGCAATCAACGCAAGTACGGCTGCAGCCAGGAAAGCCGCGTGATAGGCAAACAAGTTGGGCTCTACAGTCCCACTCGCACTCAGGGTTGTCGGTCCTATCATGCTGAGCACACTACCTAATATTGCAACTCCAAGCGCAGCGCCCAATTGAGTCTGCGCGCTGTAGAATGCGGATGCCCGCCCGGTGGAAGTGGACGAGATAGTAGCAAAAGCTGCAGCCCTGAGTGGCAGAAATGCGTATGCCATTCCGGCTCCAATAAGGAACATAAGCGCTCGCATGACCCATAAGTTGGTGTCTTGCCCCATCAGAGACAACAGAGCCATCATGACTGAAACGCCAGTGAGCCCCCCTGCCATGAGTCGACGAGGCCCTATCCTAGGATAGAGTCGGGCGACCAACTGTGTAGACAGTACGACACCTATTGCTTCAGGGAATGTTGTCAGCCCTGAGGTGAGCGCAGAGACTCCACGCGCTTCCTGCAGGAATAACGGGGCAATGAAAAGCAACCCCAGGAAACCTGCGTAGGCGAATAGAGAGACCAGGTTTGTAGTACGAAACAAGCGGTTGTGGAGAAGGCGTAGATCTATCATTGGTTCTGGCACCCTCAGCTCAATGATGACAAACGCGCCAAGCAGGAGCGCACCCACAACAGCACTGCCAAAGATGTTGATCGATGTCCATCCGGAAGATGGTCCCTCACTCAGCGCGTACATGATGAGTGCAAGGCCAATCCCGGCCAGCAGGAAACCCGCCAGGTCGAAGCGCCCGGGAGTTGCTTCTTTATGCTCGTATAGAAAAATGAGGCCGAACAAACATGCCACGATCCCAATTGGCACATTCACGTAAAAAACCCAACGCCACGACAACTGGGTCACAAGCAAGCCCCCAAGCACCGGGCCGATTGCAGGTGCGAGTATCGTCGCAAAAATGAGGACGCGCGAGACTTGCACACGTTGCGATGGTGGAAACGTGCGATACAGCATAGCCGTGCCCACTGGAGTGAGCGCACCTCCAGCTGCGCCTTGCAAGACTCTGAATAAGATCAACATAGCGTAACTACTAGCCAGACCGCACAAAGCCGACGACACAGTAAAAAGCGATAATGCAAGCAGGAAGATCCGCTTGGTGCCCCAACGATCCCCCAACCATCCGGAAGCTGGCATGACAACAGCCAGGCTAACCAGATAAGCTAGTACCACTGCATCGATAGCGGTACTGGGCACGTTTAACTGTCGAGCGAGCGATGGCAGAGCCACGTTCACAATGGTCGAATCCATAATGCTCATGAACATTGCGACTACGAAGACAACGCTCACACTAACTTTGGGATCAAGCCGAACACGGTGCATGGATACGCTCCAAAGACATAATGAAAGAAAAAGACGAATGCTACCAACCATTCACCCCAGGAATGAGATTTTCCCTCCCGTAGGGGCGAGGGTGGTGAGGAGTGGCTGGGTGGGCCTTTATGGTCGCCCGCCGTCCCCCGATCCTGGAATGAATGTCACTCAAATATAGATAGTATATATGATATACTCTTTGTTACAACATATCCAACACCCTGTCAGTCAATCTTTAAAGAAAGCAATCATGTCCCGCTTTTTTGTAGGCAGTAGAAGCAAAACACTCTCTAATGATCAAAAGCAGACCTTTTCAGGTGAACAATATGATAATCAACCTGGTAGACGCCATATACATGTGGTCATTCTGGGGACGGGGTTCTCTGGACTGGGAATTGCAATTCGACTCAAGCAGCAAGGGTATGAAAATTTTGTAGTGCTTGAACAGGCGTCAGATATCGGGGGAACCTGGCGTGACAATACCTATCCTGGCTGCGCTTGCGACATCCCTTCCCACCTGTACTCCTTCTCTTTCGCGCTCAATCCGAATTGGAGCCGGTCATACTCTCCCCAACGCGAGATTTGGGACTATCTACACCGCTGTGCGAAACGCTACGGCATTCTTCCTCATATTCTCTGGAACAACAAATTGCTGGAAGCTTCCTGGAATGAAGCTGACCAATGCTGGTATATCACCACCACGCAAGGTCAGCTCACTGCCAACATCCTCATTCTCGGCAACGGCCCACTCAGCGAGCCATCTCTTCCACTCATTCCAGGCATTGATCACTTCGAGGGAGTTAAGTTCCACTCGGCACAGTGGAATCACGAGTACGACCTATCAGGGAAGAGTGTGGCTGTGATAGGCACAGGCGCATCGTCGATTCAGTTTATCCCGAAGATCCAGCCACAAGTCAGGCATCTATCACTATTTCAGCGCACACCGCCATGGATACTACCCCGTCATGATCATCGGATTCCGTCCTGGCAGCGGGCAATGTTTCGTATCCTACCTTTCACGCAACGCTTTATGCGCACAAGAATCTACTGGCGACAGGAGTTAATTGCGTTAGGCTTTCTCTATCGTTCCAATTTATTGGAGAACGGCATGCAGCTTTCACGAAGTTACCTGGAAAAGCAGGTGAAAGACCCTGTGCTCAGGGCAAAACTCACGCCTCAGTACACAATAGGCTGTAAGCGTGTCCTGCTGTCCGACGATTTTTATCCCGCGCTTACTCAGCCCAATGTCGAAGTCATCACAGACAGGATTCGCGAAGTAAAAGCGAACAGCATCGTAACCGAAGATGGTTTGGAGCATCAGATCGACGCGATCATTTTCGGGACCGGCTTTCACGTGACCGACTCACAGCTTCCCCAGCACATATGTGGACGCGACGGACGATCACTCGCTGACCACTGGCATGCTGGCTCCAGTGCTTATTTTGGAACGACTGTCTCGGGGTTTCCTAATCTATTCTTGCTCATTGGGCCAAACACTGGCCTGGGTCATAATTCTATGGTCTTCATGATCGAGTCCCAACTCAACTACATACTGGACTGCCTGCGCACGATGGATCGGCGAAATCTGGGGGTAGTCGAGGTAAGACCAGAGTTTCAGGAAGCATTCGATACAGAAGTGCAAAAGCGGATGCAGAGCACCGTCTGGACCTCGGGATGCAAGAGTTGGTATCTTGATGCCAATGGCCACAACACAACGCTATGGCCTGGGTTTACCTTTGAGTACCGGCGCCGGACACGCCACTTTGATCCGCAGCACTATACATTAATCCCTCAACAAGTGTTGACCCATGGTGGAAAAGCTATTGCCGTACAGAGCGAGACAAGAAGATGACAGTAACGAATGTTTTACACAATGTGATTGTCCCCCATTTTGAAAGGCAGTAAACTATGTTTCCATGGTCAATAAACACACACGGGCGTTTCGAAGAGATAACATTCGAAAGCGAAGCGCTTCGACACAACCCTTTGGGAGATCCATACAGGCGACCATTGTGGGTCTACTTACCGCCAGGCTATGATAATGAACCTGCCCGACGCTATCCCACCGTCTATCAAATTCAGGGTCTCACAGGCCAACTAGATATGTGGCGTAATCGCACGCCATTTAGAAAGAACTATCCAGAGCTAGCTGACGAGTTGTTCGCCAGAGGCGAAGCTCCACCTTGCATCATAGTCTTGGTGGATTGCTGGACGTCACTTGGTGGAAGCCAGTTTCTCGACTCTCCCGCCACAGGTCGTTATCATACCTATTTGTGTGACGAGATTGTACCCTGGGTCGATGCACATTATCGGACACTCCCACAACGCGACCACCGGGGCATCGCTGGTAAATCTAGCGGCGGCTACGGAGCCATGGTTACACCCATGCTCCGACCAGATCTGTGGGGCGGCTTTGCCACTCACGCCGGTGATGCATTATTTGAGATGAGCTATCTTCCCAACTTTCCAAAGTCCGTGCGAGCCCTTCGAGATGAATATCATGGCTCGTTCGAAGCTTTCTGGGAAGACTTCCGAAGCAGACCAGCCTTCTCTAAACAGAGCGATGGCTACCTGTTGAATGACTGGTGCATGGCCGCCTGTTACTCGTCTGATGAAGACGGTACCGTCCATCTCCCCTATGACCTTACAACCGGAGAACTCAATGCCGGTGTCTGGGCAAGATGGTTAGCCTGGGATCCTGTACGCATGGTACCAGCTCATGCAGAGACACTGAAGAACATGCGAGCAATTTATATCGACGCTGGCAAGCGAGACGATTTTTTCCTTGACCTCGGTGCAGAAGCATTTCGGCAAGCTCTTGAACGCATTGGCGTTGTCGATGTGTTCTTCGAACTATTCGATGCGACTCACTTTGAGATTGAGTACCGCTATCCTTTGAGTCTGAAATATCTAGCTGAGCGACTCTCCCCTGGAGTGGTTTGACAGAGGTTTATTCTCCAAAACTCAAGCAGCAGAATCAACTGTAACCGTCAGATTCATCCCTGATCCCATTATGCTGGTAACATGAAATGTGCCATAAAAATCGAATACAACATCTTTGGCTTGACCAGGAGCAATCCTAATCCCTGGACTCTTTAGTCCTCTAGGGAGAACAGCATAAGGATCACAGCGATTATTAGTACCGAGACAAAGAACCCGGGTAATGCTTGATGAGCGGTTTACAAAGTGAATCGTTTGGCCTTCTGTAATTTCCAATTTTTGCGGGGCAAAGCCATTTGACATCATATCTACTTCGGGCGGTTTATGGAAATTTTCGTAAGCGGCGATCACGATAGCAAATGAAATCACAAACAAAAGCGGAACCCCGATAATTGTCAAAAGCACCTTCGTGCGTTTAGATACTTTCATAACTAGTCTCCCTCTATCTACTATTAATTATCATGGCAATGTCAACCGATGTTCTGTTTAGACTCTTCGTCCTTCTGTGTGAAACAAGATTCAAAATTGTACGGGCACAATTATGCAGATTCACAAACTAATCCAGACATCTGTAGGGGCCGATGTATCGCGCCAATAGGCATCAATCTAAGCTGCCTTCTAGCATGTCTTCCTGTCACTCCACATTTGTCATGCTGAGCGCAGCGAAGCATCTCACGCGCAGGCCGAGATGCTTCGTTGCACTCAGTATGACAAGACTCTCTCCAACTGTGGTGCACAGGTTGATGTGTATTACCGCCGATAATGCAGTTTCAAAAATGAATACCGATTATGAAACCAGCCTGTACGCTGATATGGCTTTTTTTATCATCCACATGTAATTTTGAAACTGCATTATCGGTCTTAAGAACCATCATTGCACCCGCTTGATAATGGCTGCCGCCTGGCAGTTCCCCCGAATAAAAAGTGATGTGTGATAGAATACGCTCATCTGCTTATCATTAGTGATGTGTGATAGAATGCGCTCATCTGCTTATCATTTTAGAAGGAGCTACATACATGACGATGAAATTCGGTGTGATGATCCCTCAAGTGTGGCGTGAGGTACGACTATCTGGCAAACGTAAAAAGAATGTTAGCCCGGAATAATACTACAAGGCAAGGAGCATAGAGCTTGACTACGCAACAACCTACTCAGCAGGACTTTTTAGATGCCTTTCAGAATAATCATGCACATTTTCTGAAGCTTATCAATCGTCTGAACGAAGAGCAACAACAAATCGCGTTTACACCCTCAGGATGGTCGGTCAAGGATTTCCTGTCACATATGAGCCACTGGAAGGCAGCCACACTAAAACTCATTGTCGCCTACACCCATTATCAGCCACTCCCCCCTGTTACACCATCGGGAGACGCGGCCAATGCAGAGGCACGTGAAATGGATAAAGAACTTCCGCTGCCCAAGGTGCGTAACTATTGGGAAGAGACTCACATGCACTTCACCCATGTCATCTCTGATGTACTCGATGACAATAAACTACAGGAAGAGGTACGTCCACCCTGGGACGAAGGCGTCACTGAGTCACTATGTAGCATAGTTGCCTCCATTTGCGATCACGATGAGGAACATTTCGAGTTGATTGAGCAATACTTTGAGATTGGCAATTGACCCTCTTCAAACCGATCAAATGGTATCATCCAATCATTATCGCTTAGTCAATAAGGAGAAAAATAGAAATGTATATTGCTGTGAATCGGATAGCTGCACCAGGAGATCAAGCACAAGCAATGATCGAAGGCTTTAAGCATGCCGCCCCTGGAATGAAACGCTTTAGCGGATTTCTTGGATTGGAATTGTGGACTGCCGAAGATGGCTCCATCCATGCCGTTTCCCGTTGGGCTTCAAAGGAAGCACTGGACGAATATCTCAAGGATGATCTCTTTCAACACCATCATAGCGGCGCCTCAAGCGAACAGATGAATATACCAAACCAGGTTTCCTACTATTCTGCGGAGATTCTGAGTTAATTTACGTTGCAAAAACATAAGCGAGGAGCAAATCTTAATAAGATGCTCCTCGCTTTTACATTAGATAATACTTAGATCCTTACATCCTTTCTTTTCAAGAAGATACCGATCACAATCATCAATGCGATGATTATCACTCCTAGAGCAGCCCAGGAGATAAGGAGACGATGTAGCGCATCGGTCTGGCTGTAAATCGAGAATAGCGTACTGTGGTACGTAAAATCGTCACCAAACAGTTTATCTCCACCGATCTTGTCTGCATGCAGACCGATAGAAGACCCCAACGCTGCCATCGCCCAGCGGGTAGGGAAGATGCTTGCCATTATTTGCGTAAACCAGTCCTTTAAGGGAATTATTGCCCCTGAAAAGATGACCTGAGGAAGAAGGATAATCGGCACAAAACTTATTGCGCGATCATTATTAGGTGCGATAGCAGAGATTGCGAGGCCTATCATTAAGCCGGCAAGTGATGTCAACCCAACTGTTATATATGTTTCTAGAACTGGTGGCATGATAATACCTTGTTTTAATGGCTCGCCTAACTGCACCACCAATACAAGCACTGCGCTTTGGAAAAGACAGAGCATTCCTAACACCACTATTTTGGAGAACATATATGGCAAAATGCCAAGGTTTACTGCACGTTCTCGATTGTAAATGGCAGCTTCCTTGACAATTTCGCGCGCACCATTAATACAGCCAAACAACACGGTCGCAAAGGCCATAATAAACAGTACCTTCTGAGCATCTGCGCCCGGTCCAGGCAAGATAAAGACCTGGAGCGCCTGCTCCTGTCCACCTTGCTTCTGAGCGTAGGCCTGGCCATTTGGGTCACTTCGTAGGAAATTGAGTACTTGCTGGCAATCTATCGTTTCTATCTGGTGCGCCTGAGGCAGTGCCAGAGGGCCAGATGAGGTGAGAATCTGTGTACGACACTGCACCAGTTTATTTGCGTCGAAAACACCAGCACCTACTTCAAAGCGTACCATCAGTACAAGCAAAATACCGATTATAGGGGCTTGTAAGAGCAGAATGAGCAGGTTGCCTTTATCATTTTTCAGTAGTTCCAGATAGCGTCTTGAGAGTATGATGAATTGCGACAGGGCACTGCCGCGCTTGACCCGTTTCAAAGTTTTCTCAGCAGCACGTTCAGACGTTCTCTTCTCCTGAACCTGTGCTTGTTGAGCCTGTCCTTCTCTCAGCGGTTCTGCAACATAGCGCTGATAGTCCTGCGATGCCAGAAATCGCTCCTCGGCTCGCTTTGGTATATCTGGTTGATCCTTGGTTGGCTCTAGCGTACTATAAATCTCGGCAAAATCAGCCTTTTCAAAATAAGCTTTTGCTTCATTAGGAGGGCCAAAATATGCAAGGTGACCTCCTTGAGCCAGGAAACAAACAGAGTCACAGGCATTTATATTGTTTGTGGCATGTGTTACCAGGATGACAGTGCGCCCTCGATCAGCAAGCCGTCGCAATAAGGTCATCATTTTCCGGTCGAGGCCAGGATCTAATCCTGAAGTAGGTTCATCAAGAAAGAAGACCCCGGGATTAGCCAGTAATTCAAGAGCAATTGAGACACGTTTTCGTTGGCCACCTGAGAGCTTGCTTACCAATAGGTTACGACGATCGGTCATGTCGACATCTTCGAGCACTTCATCAATACGCCACTTGATTTGTTCTTTTGTAAAGTCACTTGGCAAGCGCAACTTGGCTGCGTAGTAAAGTGCGCGTTCTACTGTCAAGTCACGGTGTACAATATCATCCTGAGGTACATAACCAAGTTGAGTACTGAAAGCGGCGAGGTTGTGATAATAGTCCACGCCATTATACACTACAGTTCCACTATGTGCCGGGCGAAGACCATTTAAGGCATCCATTAACGTTGATTTGCCCGCTCCCGATCCGCCGACAAGCGCGACAAACTTACGAGGTGGAATGACGAGCGAGATGTCATTAAGCAAAATAACATTGTTATTTCCCACTTTTTTTAGGTGAAGCGCATCTATACGAATATTATTGCTCTCGTCATATCGTCTTAATTCTGTCCCAGTGTATACGAGCAGAAACGGTCCAATTCGAATTTCATCCCCTGTTCGTAATAATTGATCAGGGACACGTTGCCCATTGACATAGACATGATTCGTGCTGTTAGTGTCGAGAACACGATAGCCTCCTTCAACCCTTTCCAGCTCGGCATGGTGCGCTGACACCTGTGGATGATTAAGCACAACTGTGTTATCAGGTACACGCCCGATTGTAAGCTTGCTACCAGTTAATGGGATGGGCTTCATTTCGGGTAATGTCTCCGTCGGTATCCCCGCCCCGTCATCATAAATGAGTGTTACTAACGTTCCATTCTCATCACCGATACGGAAAATGTCGCCGCTAACCAACTGCTTGCGGAATTGTTGATCACCCCGAATTCGCTGCCCCTGATACCACACGCCATTGAGCGTTTTTCCACGCAGGGGATGTGGATGAACAAAAAACAGATCGCTTCCATCCCGGACAATCTGAGCATGCCACCCTGAGACCATGGGCTCCGAAATGACGATATCATTTTCTGGATCACGCCCAATATTAAGCGTCTGCTTGTTCAAGCTGTGTATCGTACGATCACTATGAATATTGCTGCTCACAGTCAACGTGGGCATACCCATCTCCACCATGGGAGCAAGCAATGTACCAGAGGGTGATATATTGGGAGGTATGTTGTTCGGCAATCTTAAGACTGGAGATGAAGGCTTCGGCGTTTCTCCAGGCAACTGTTGATGAATAGGTCGACCTATTTCTGGTGGTGTGAAATGCGATGATGGTGTTGGCTGTTTTATGGGCTGCTGGACGAGGAACACAAAGCTCGTATTTTCTCCAAGGCTCACTACATTATTATTCTGAAGTATCCCTTGCTGTATTCGCTGTTGATTGACAATAATATAACTGGATTGAGAGAGATTTTCGATACTCCACGAGCCATTTACCATGCGAATACATGCATGACGTCTGGAAACTTTGGGATCAAATACAACAATATCATTTTGTGCATCTCGACCAATTATTGTTACTGATTTCTGGATATAAATAGTTTTTTCTGCTAGCGGACCACTCAGAAATCGGATTGCAACCCCACCGACAAGCTTTTGTTCTGCTTCCAATTGAGTACACCTCACAAAACGAATTTGAAATAAGACAAGGCGCTATTCTAAACCAAGCGCCGTAAAAATATAAATCTATTATCGCACACTTTCCCCTTATTGACGAGATTGTTTCGGCCCAGAAATTCAGATATTTTGCCTATCTTTTGCTTGTAATATTTCAAACTGTGGATAATCCTAAATATGCTATACTTACAATCATTACAGATATTGCTTGCATATTTCTTTTAGCATCCCGGAGAGTGATATCATGCCCGTCTCAGTAACCAATTCCAAACTGATCTATGAAGCCCTGAAAGCGTGTGATGTCAAAATCATGTCTGCCCTCCCCGAAACCTGGCTCGTCCACCTGATCCGCATGGCAGACGAAGACCCGGACGTGACGCTTGTACGTCTCGCCAAAGAAGAAGAAGGCATAGGCATCTCAGCGGGCGCACACCTGGCAGGGATCAACTCCGCATTATTGATGCAAAACCATGGCTTCCTGGCAGCGATTAACCCCATTGTCTCACTGGCATTGCTTTACAAAATTCCTCTTTTAATGCTGATCAGCTATCGCGGGTATATGGGCGAAAAAGATCCCTGGCAAACTCAAGGCGGGCTTGCCACCGAGCCAATCCTGCGCGCCTTGAACATTCCAACCTGGCAACTAACCAACTCCAACGATATTTACCATCGCTTAAATGATGCACAAACATTAGCTCATGCCTCCTTACACCCGGTCGCCGTCTTACTAACACGTGAGCTAATGTGGGAGGACTAAATATGTTACGCTCAGATGCATTACAGGCTATTTACCCTGAATTGGAAGATCGTATCGTC